>FZPS01000044.1_pt36 | contig 171186 bp, 155 predicted proteins | sample 1817821 | NCBI WGS metagenome assembly FZPS01 (sample SAMEA104158645, study PRJEB21678) | metagenome | place: Germany | collected 2015-04-21 | reverse complement strand
CCAAGGCACCCCCTCGGCTTCCTCCAGACCCCACTGTTGCCAGTGGCGCCCTTGCCTGCTGGTTACCTTCCCGCTGGTTGGGCGGTAGGGTTTCTCTCAACCCATCGGCTCGGTAGACATGCCGGGCACACAAAAAAGAAGGCCCCCTAGGCCTTCCTCCTCAGCCCTACTCCCCGGCGCGGCTTCCCGCCTTGGAGTCCCGCGGCACGGGGTCGTAGTGAATGATCAAATGAATGTGATCCTCTTCTAGGAAGCTGCGTTCGATGGCATCAATAATCCCGTGGGTGACCACGGGGTCCTCGTCGTCGGGCATTTCCACATGCGCGCTCACATAGCGCCTTCCGGGGCCGTAATCGTGCACAATCAAATCATGGATGCCCTGCACCAAATCGCAGCGGGCGATCTTTTCCGAGATGTAGTCCACAAGCTCAGGGTCGGGCGCCTCACCCACCAGCTGGCTGATGGTCTCCCTCACCAGTCCCACACCGCTTTGCACGATGAACAGAGCCACCACCACAGCTGCCCAGCCGTCCAGCTGCACGTCCCCCCAGTAGAAGATTGCCGCGCTTAACAGCACTGCCCCTGTGGCCAGGGCATCGTTCCTGCTGTCTGCCGACACTGCCTTCAGTGCCGATGAGGTCATCCTGCGGCCCAGACGGCCGTAATAGACAGCCATCCAGGTTTTGACCAGGATGGACCCCGCCAGCACGACAAAGAGCAAGGGACTGAGGGTAAGCGGCGTTGGGTGCAGGATTTCTGTCACACCGCTTCTGGCCAGTTCGATACCGACTACCAGAATCAAGACCGCCGTCCCCAAGCCCGCCAAATATTCATAGCGGCCGTGCCCGAAGGGGTGCTCCTTGTCGGCCTTTTTCCCCGCCATTTTGAACCCGGCCCAGGTAATCACAGACGCGGCTGCGTCCATGAGGTTGTTGAAACCATCGGCAACCAAGGAGACACTGCCGGAAAGGATTCCTGCCGTCATCTTGGCTGCCACCAGCACAAGGTTGATCAAAACGCCTTTGCCGCTGGCGGAACTGCCCACCAAGTGCCGCACTCCTGGGTGCACCGCACCTTTACTGCCGCCGGCCATCTGCCCCACCCGCCTTCTTGAAAGCCTTAGGATCCACCACATCCTCACCGCATTCCAGAAAGGCCGCGATGCGTGTTCTTGCCCCTTCCACATAGGCCAGCTCGCTGTCCACGCCGATGTAGCGCCGTTTGGTCTTCAGCGCCGCGATGCAGGTGGTGCCGCTGCCGCAGAAGGGATCGAGCACCACGTCACCGGCAAACGAGTAGAGCTGGATCAGGCGGTAGGGAAGTTCCACGGGGAAAGGTGCCGGATGGTTCACCCGTTTGGCGGACTCGGTGTTGAAGGTCCACACGCTCTTGGTGTACTCCAAGAACTCATCGCGGCTGATGGTGCTGTTCTGGCCAGGCGCCCTTGTGGGCTTGCGGGAAAAGAACTCTTTGCAGTAGACCAGGATGTACTCATGGGCATCGCGCAAAACGGGATTGGTTGCGGACAGCCAGCTCCCCCAGGCACAAGACGCCCCTGCACTGGCCCCCTTATCCCAAATGATCTCGCCGCGCATCAAAAAGCCCAGCTCCAGCATGAGCTGGTTCACCATGCTGCTCAGGGGAATGTAGGGCTTGCGCCCCACATTGGCGATGTTGATGCAGGCCCGCCCGCCGGGAACCAAAACGCGGTACACCTCACGCATCACATCCCGGATCAGTTCCAAATACTCTCCTTGGGACAGGTCCAGATCGTACTCCTTACCCACATTGTAGGGGGGCGAAGTGATCATCAGATGCACAGAATTGTCGGGAATAAAGGCGAGCTGCCTGGAGTCGCGGTGGTGGATCTGGTCCAAGTGCTCTTCGGGCACGGTGCCCAGCTGCACCGGGCCAGGCTGCCCCGCATCCCTCCTGCGGTACAGCTTGCGGCGGTAAAACTGCGACGCATCGTGGCTCTCACGACTGGAAGCGCCGAAGCGGCGCGTCTTGGTGCCCATCCCATCACCCCTTTCCCATGGTCCGGCACGCTGCCCCCTAACCCTTGATCAACTGCAGAAGCTCTGCGTGAACTAAACCATTGGAGGCGCAGACATCATGACCCAGGGGGCTGAACTTCTCCCCTGCGCATCCCGTGACCGTGCCTCCGGCTTCTAGAACCATCAGTCCGCCCGCGGCCAGATCCCAGGGCTGCAGGACCAGCTCCCAAAAGGCATCCAGCCGCCCGGCAGCCACCTGGCAGAGGTCCAGGGCGGCTGCCCCCAGGGAACGCACCCCCTGGGAGGCTTTGTTGACCCGGCCGAACGGCTCCAGATTATTGCGTTCAGTTGTGGCTATCTCGTAGGGGAAACCCGTGGCCAGGAGGCTGCTGTGCAGAGTGCTGGCCCGGGACACGGTGATCCGCCGCCCGTTCAAAAAGGCGCCGCTGCCCTTTTCCGCAACAAAACACTCCCGCCTCACTGGGTCGTAAACGACTCCCAACACCATTTCTTCGCCCTTAACCAGGGCGATGGATACGCAGAAGTAGGGAAAGCCGTGGGCGAAGTTGGTGGTTCCATCCAGAGGATCAATTACCCACAGGTAATCACTGGATCCTTCGGTTCTCCCTCCCTCTTCCGCCAAAATCCCGTGGCGGGGAAACCTTTTCCTCAAAGCTTCCACGACATACGCTTCCGACGCCTTATCCGCGTCCGTGACCAAATCAATGCTTCCCTTTGCTTCCACAGATACGCCCGAGTGCAGTTTCTGAACGAGGATCTCTCCTGCCCCCAAGGCTATGTCCTTTACAACTTCTAAGTCCACCAATTACTGTACCTCCAGAATTCATTCCTTCAACATGCGCCATACGGCCAAAACGAAGAAGACCACCGTGGTGCCCATGAGCACGGCCACACTTCCCGCCGCACTGAAAACACCACCGCCATAGGTGAACACAACGCCCAGGTCTTCCTGGAAACGGGCGGCCGCTTCCGCTGGAGCGCCGGCAAATGTTTCAGCCAAGGCCACCTCCATGAGCACCTGCCGCAGCAGCACCGCGGCATGGGAAATGGGAAATGCTTTGACCGCAGTCTGCACAGTACCGGGAAGCACGCTGACGGGCACATAGATGCCCATGAGAAACCCGGACAGAGTTCCAAAAATGGTGCTGGCCACAGCCAGGGCGTTGGGTGTTTTGAGGAAAGATACGACAAACGAGACCATGGCCCCGCTGGCCAGGCAGGAGAGGACAATCAGGCCCAGGGCCTTCAGGGCCGCTCCAAAGGTGAGCAGCTTCCCGCCGTTGGCGAAGATATAGATCTCCGCGGCCACAAAGCCCGCCGCACTTAAGACGGTCCCCACCACCACGGTTGCCAACAGGTAGCCGCCCACAATGGAGCCGCGCTTCAGGGGCGCGCAGCGGAAGTCCTTGGCAATCCCTTTGGCCTTATCATCCACTATCACGCCCGCTGCACCCAGGGTGGTGGTAATGGACGCCACCGCCAACAGCCCCGCCATAATCCAGCTGTCCATGAGAAACCTGGCGCCGGACACACCTTCCATGCCGCTGGTTAAGGTATTGCCCAAAAACGCAGCGTACAGCCCGATAATGATCAGTACCGCCAGGAGGGAAAAGAACACTGCAGCCCGATCCCGCAAAAAGATCTTCAGGTTCCGCACGGCAAAGGCAATCACAGGCTCTGCTCCTTCCCGATGATCTCTAGAAAAGCGTCGTCCATGGTGCCCTGGAGCACCTCAAAGCCGTAGATGAACTCCCGGCAGCGCTCCAGGACGGGCAGGGCATCCAGGGTGCCCTCAAGGGTTACCGTAAAGGCATCGGCCTGCTGCTCCCAGCCCACCTCCATCTCCTGCAAAACGGCGGCAATCTCTTCGGGCCTGGAAGTGTACAGCCGGAGCTGATCAGCCGCGTAAGCTTCTTTAAGCTGTGCGGGGGTCCCTTCAGCGGCGATGCGCCCGTGGTTGATCACGATGACGTAATCGGCATGGGCCGCTTCCTCCATGTAGTGGGTGGTGAGGAAAACGGTCATCCCGCTCTCCGCCTGCATTTTGCGGATAAAGTCCCACACGTCGCGGCGGGTTTGGGCATCCAGCCCCGTAGTGGGTTCATCGAGGAAGAGAATCTGCGGCCTGTTGACCAAGGCTCTGGCAATATCCGCCCGCCTGCGCTGGCCGCCGGAAAGAGCGCCATAGCGCCGGTCCACGAAGTCCACGGCCGCAGCCTCCTTAGCCGCCTCCTCCACCGCCTGCCTGAGCCTCTCCCCCTTCAATCCGTAAAAGCTGCCGCGAAACTGCAGGTTCTCCCTGACCGTAAGCCTGTCGTCCAGGACGTGGCCCTGGAAAACCACCCCGATGGAGGCCCGGATCTTGTCGTCTTCCCGGCCTAAGGTAAAGCCGTTGATGGTTACTTCTCCTTGATCCTTCTTCAGCGCCGTGCTCAAGATCTCCACGGTGGTGGATTTACCTGCTCCATTGGGGCCCAAAAAGGCAAAGAGCTTGCCCCTCGCCACATAGAAGTCAAGCCCCCTCACAGCCTGGATGCTGCCGTAAGACTTGGCCAGACCGCGCACTTCAATAATCCTCTCCATGCGGCACCTCCTTTTTACCCCTAAGGAGCAGGATCGATCTTCCCGTGATCGTAGAAGTACTTGAACACCAGGATGGTGATGGGCAGGGCGAACAAGCCCACAACCCCAAACAGCCTCACGCCGGCATACATACAGAGCAGCACCACAATGGGATGCAGCCCAATCTGCTGGCCCACCAGCCGCGGCTCGATCACATTGCGGATCACAGTAATCACCACATAAAGCACCAAAAGACCCAGGCCCAGAAAGAGGTTACCCTGCACCAGGCTGAAAAGCCCCCAGGGAATCAAAATGGCACCGGTGCCGAGAACGGGCAGAATATCCACCACGGCGGTGAAAGCGGCCACGGGAATGGCGCTGTTCACCCCCAAGATGGAAAGGCCGATGGCCACCTCAGTGAAGGTAATGAGCATGATCAGGGCGTAGGCCTTCAGGTACTTCCCCAGAATATTGGAGGAAAAGGTACGCAGCTCCCCTGTGAGCCCGCGCCATCTCTGGGGCAAAAGGTCACGGAAGAAGTTTATGACGACCTCAAAATCCAGGGCAAAGAAGGCCGAAGAAATCACGGCCAGGATCACGCCTAAGAACATCCTGGGCACCAGCGACACCGCGGAAGTGACGGTGGCAATGGCCAACGAGGAGATGTCCGAGACAATTTTCCCGATAGACTGGGACAAGGTGACGTGAAAATCCTCCAGGAACTGGGCCAGGGTAAGGTCAAATCGCACCATAAGCCTTTCTATGGCCTGGAAGATATCCATGATCACCGGTTCGATTTCCCTTGAATACATGCCGGGCAGCTTCTCTACCCAGTCCTTGACTCCGGCAAAGACGCTCATGCCCAGCCAGAACAGGAGCACGCCCAAGACAAGGTAAAAGACCAGCACCAAAAGGACCGCGGCCAGTTTCTTGGGCAGCCTTAGTTTAGCGGCGAGGAAGTTGATGCTTTTCTGCAGCATAACCGCCACCAAAAAACCTACAACAAAAGGAGCGACTAAACCCAAGAGGTATTTGATAGTTATGTAGACAATACCGATAATGAGCACAAAATAGGATACGTTGATGATGAACTGCTTGCGCTTCTCAATAGACATGGGCTCACCCCTTTTGTTTAGTTTACCAAGTTGCTATGCCCGTTACAATCTTTTTTTGCCGTCCCTGCTTGGCTTTCACCGGGGTGGGAAAAATATCCGGCTCGAACAGTAAACTTCTGTCCCCCTCGAAGGATATATGAAGTGAAAGCACGTCTAAACATCTGAGAAAGGAAGATCAACATGCGCAAATCCTTGTTCAAAATGGGAGTGGTGACACTCCTCATGCTGCTGGTGGCAGGAGCGGCCCTGGCCGATGCGGAACCGAAGCGCCTGCAGGTGAGCGGAACCGCGGTAGTGACAGGTGACCCCGACATCGCCTACATCACCGTGGGTGTGGAAACCCAAAACCCCTCCGCGGAAAAGGCTGCCCAGGACAACGCCAGCATCATGGCTCAAGTGCTGGCCGCACTGCGGGAAATGGGGCTGACGGAGAAAGAAGTATCCACGAGCGGTTACAACATCTGGGGTTCCACCCAGACGGTCAACCGCGGGACAGACAAGGAAGAAACGGTCACCACCTACTGGGTGCAGAACCGCATCAACATCACTACCAAGAATTTGGACAGCGTAGGGGAGATCGTGGACCGGGCAGTAAAGGCCGGAGCCAATCAGGTCCAGGGCATCCGCTTTGACGTCCAGGATAAGCAGGCCCTGCAGCTGGAAGCCCTCAAACTTGCTGTCCAGCAGGGCATGGGCAAAGCTGAAGCCATGGCCGAAGCGGCAGGGGTGACCCTGGGTGAGCTGGTGAGCATGAGCGAAAGCTACAGCTCTTACGCCCCCATGGTGCGGGCCGTAGCCTACGCCGATGCGGCGGTGGGCACGTCCATCAGTCCAGGTGAAGTAGAGGTAAGCGCCAGCGTGCAAATGGAATTTGCCTTTTAGCAGAGAGGAGAGCCCATGAGCTCTCCTCTCTCTTTCTTCTAGGGAAAGGCCGGACTCACGCGGGCTGAGCGCTTCCAGCTAAGCGTCTGGCCAGCAGCTCAGAAGCGGCCAGCATGACCAATACAACTGCCAGGAGGTAGTAAGGCAGGAGCCTAAGGGATGTTGCCGAGGCCAGGGCTCCGAAGAGGGGCGAGCCCAAGGTGCCCCCGGTGTAGGCCACGGCCATCTGCAGTCCCATGATGGCTCCTGAAACCCCTTTCCCAAACCGCCTGGGAGTTTCATGGAGCATGGCCGGGAAAATGGGGGCGGTGCCAAAGCCGATCAGGACAAAGCCTAGGGCGGAAATCCCAGCTGGGAGCGGCAGCATGATCAAGATAGCCCCGGCCGCGCAGACCAGCTGTCCCCCGCGGATCAAGGCTTCATTGGTGAATCTCATGGTCAGAAAGCCCGAGAGCAGGCGCCCCAGGGTAATCCCTCCGTAAAAGGCAGCCGTCCAGCGGGCAGCCACAGCTGGCGCCATCCCTTCCACGCCCACCAGGTAGGTGCTGCTCCAAAGCCCCGTCGTCCATTCCGTGATGCTGAAGCAGACGAAGGATACCAAGGCCAGCTTCACATTGGGCAGCCGCAGGGCTTCCCGGTTGGACAGGGCTCCACCGCTGCTCCCCGGGCTCTCAGGGGCGACATCTTTACCCCGCCACAAGCCCCTGCTGGCCCACAGCGCTGCGACCAGCATAAACTGAAGAGCGGCAATGACTCCATAGCCTGGACGCCACCCACGGCCGCTGGCCAGAAAGAAGGACATGATCATGGGCCCGGCTGTGGCTCCCACGCCCCAAAAGCAGTGCAGCCAGTTCATGTGCATGGACTTGTAGTGCAGCGCCACGAAGTTGTTCAGGGCCGCATCCACGCTGCCAGCCCCGAGCCCTAAGGGGATGGCCAGAAGGAACAAGAAGGCCGCATGCCTGGCCAGGCCGAAGCCCAAAAGAGCTGCTGCGGTCATAAACACGCTCACAATAGTCACCTTGGCCGTTCCGAAACGGGAGACCACGCGGCTGCTGAACAGGCTGGAAACCACTGTTCCGGCACTGATGGTCATGGCCAGGTAACCCACGAGGCTCACGGGAGCCGATAATTCGGACCTGATTACGGGCCAGGCACTTCCCAAAATCGAGTCGGGCAGCCCCAGGCTGATAAAGGCAATGTAGATGATCACGAGAAGTGCTGTCATGTTTGTTCCTTCTTTCCAACTGCGGCTATTTTTCATCTCTTAACAGGGTTTGCAAACACGCTCCCCTCGGGTCAACCCAAAAGCCTCCTGATGGTGCTCAAGGTGATGTTGGGAACGAGCTCAAAGGTGTGCTGCATATGCACCCTTTCGGTGAGTTTATGGCCGTCCTTGCCGTAGGTCCCGATGTTCACTACAGGCACATTGACGGCCGCAATATCCTCGATGGGGTGAGCATATTTCACTCCCCAGGCCGGTGTGTTTTTCTCCAGGGCATCCAGCTCTGCCCGATCGTCTCCTAAGGCCATAAAGCTGGCATCGGAGATGTAGGGATAGAACATCTTGGTGACGATGGGCCTGTCAGAATACTGCTGTACCTCGGCCACCGCCTCCTTCACGCTGTCGAGCAGCTTCTTTTCTGCTTCGGTTCTCCCCGTCATTTCTATCCGGGCAAAAAAGGTAGAGGCATTGAAGACGATGATGGCCGGGCTCTTATCCTTGGCCCACTGCCACGCTTCCTCCACAACCTGTACGTTGAAGTCTCTCAAATCCAGCGCGGGATTGCCGGCATGGAGCTTGAGGCCAAACTCCCTTAAATGCTGCACGAACTTCTCACCGTGGTCCTCCACAAGCTCACGGTAGAATTCTTCCCAGGTATACACCCGCGTTTTCCAGGGAAGCTTGGTGTAGGTGTGCCCGCTGCGCTGACAGAACTTCCTGTAAGCTTGATCAACATAGGCGATCACGTTATCGAAGGCTTCCACCGCCTTCTCCTTCATCCTCTCCATGATCTCCCGGGGACTCATGCTGTGGGTGAACACGTTGAAATAGGTGTAGGCCGCGATGGGCGTCTGCACAGTATAGGCATCCTTGAAGTCGGCCTGCTTCAAAGAAGTGGGCGGAATGGTCACTTCACCCTGGGCCTCATCGCACAGATCAGGGTTCAGCTCAATCAGCCGGGTTAGCTCCGCGACCAGCAGATTGGGGTTCAGCCCGCCAAAGGCCTGGCCCACGTGGGTTTCTTTGCCCACCACGTAGAATGTGGGCAGCAGCTTGCCGATGGTGCCGAAATACACGTACCTGTTTTCATCCAGTTCGTGATAGGGCGTGGAGTAGTCAGCATTGATTGCTGCGATGAACTCCAGATCATGCTGGGCTTTCCACTGTTTCAAAGCCCTTAGGGCTGAGATGATCCCGTGGGAGTTGTCTTCTTCATCGCATTCGGCGATGGCTATGAGGTTTCCGTCCAGTTCCTCTGGATGCTCGGCGAAATAGCGCACGAGGCACATCTGGCCGGCCACACCGGATTTCATATCCAAAGCTCCCCGGCCGAACATATACTCTCCGGAGTCCAGATCCCTCTGCACTTCTTCGCCCAGGTCCATCTGGCGCAGAAGCTCGGGCAACTTATCCGGGTCAAAGGCGTACTCTCTGATGCTTCCGAAGTCGTCAACGCCCACCGTGTCTATATGCCCCATGAGGATGACGGTGCGCTTGGAATCGCCTTTGGTCCCCCTAACCATGGCTATCACGTTGTACCTTTCCAGCTCATCCTCTTCCGTCTGCTGCAGCACAAGGTACTCAGGATGCTGCTGGAAATAGGGCAGACCGCGGTAGAATTCATAGATTCTACGGGCGCAGTCCGCTTCACCGCTGGTCTTGACAATGCTTGGGATCTTGACCAGTTCCACGGTGAGGTCCTTCACTTCGTTGAAGCAGTTCAGGTACATGCACATCCCCCTTTAGAAAAGAATGATCTCAAATCCTTGGGCGGTGAAGACCTCCAAATCCGAATGGCCTGATAAGGCCGCGTCGATGGGCAGCCCCTGGGCCTCGGCTTCCTGCAGCGTACCCATTTGCACCGCGCAGGCTTTACAGACGGAGCGAACCAGGCCGGCAGATCTGATCTTCTCCCACAGCGGAGCCTGGGGCGATTTGGTGATATCAGCAATGCGGGCGGTGGATGCCCCTTCCACGATCAGCGCCACCTCGTACCCCTTCACATGGTAATTCCAGGCGTTGAGCAGCGCATGCACAAAGCAGGGCATCTCACCCTGGAAACTGACAATGGCAATTTTCTTCACTGCGTGATCACTCCCCTCATGGTTTCCTACTAACTTCTCCTCGCCGCCAGTACTTCCTTCCCTACTCATTTGGTGGTTGACGGGGCTCCGATTTCCAGGTATGCTTGACTTGACTGCTTTACTATTTTACTATTTTACTACACTACTACGTAGAAGGAGGAGAATGAAATATGAAAATACCCACTGATCTCAAGCACAAGCCGGTGATCGTGGCTGAGGATTACAGCAATATCGATGGCAGAAGCGCTTACGATTCAGATGCCCAAGGGCTGTCCCTGGGCCTGGCTCAGTGGAATGACCGCGGGCGGGTAGACATCTCCGCCAAGGTCTGGCGCCACACTGGCGAGCGCTGGTCCCGTCAGTCGGAAGAGCTGCCCCTGCACAGGGTGCTGGATCTGGCCATTTTGGTCTGCCGGGCCAAACTCTACTTCGATGAAGCTTACCGCTACCCCAAGTTCTACGACCCGGAAAACCCGGTTATTGACAGGGTGGGCCTGCAGGGCGACGCCATGACCGTTGCTGTCTGCACCGAGAACGAGAAGATCGATGAAGATATCCAGCTGTTCATGGATGCGCTGGCCCGGGATGGAGAACTGATCGGCGAGAGGCTGCGCACCCTGGCGCGCATCCTCAAGGAAATGGGTTACTGACATGCAAAAACGGCGGCCTAATGGTCGCCGTTCGTGATCTAAGGGGGATCACGCTATGCCTTTCACTAATCCGCAAAAGGCCTGCACTACCCGGGGGTCGAACTGCTTTCCTGCGCCTCGCTGCAGTTCCTGCATGGCTTGGCTGTGGCTGTAGGCATGCCGATAGGGGCGGGGACTGATCATGGCGTCGTAGGCATCGGCCACGGCCACGATCCTGGCCATGAGGGGGATCTGCCCGCCGCGCCGCCCGTAAGGGTAGCCCGTACCGTCCATGCGCTCGTGATGCGCCAAGGTGGCATCGGCGATCTCCGCCATACCAACCACGGCACTCAAAAACCGATGCCCGTTCACCGGATGCTCATGAATCTCTTTCCACTCCCACGGCAGGAGCGGCTCCGGCTTGTTGAGAATCTCACTGGGGATGGAGATTTTGCCGATGTCGTGCAATAAACCGACTTTGGCCAGTTCGATCTTCTGCTCATGCTCTAAGCCCATCTGCTCGCCGATGGCAAAGCAGATCTGACTCACTCGCCGTGAATGTCCTTCTTCGCGCGGGCTCTTCTCATAGAGGACGTGCATGAGTGCGTTGATGACGCGATCTTCAATGTCAAATTGTGGGGTTACGAGACCTGGTATTCTCGGTTCATGCCTTGGAACAGCCGCCACCCCCTCAGGACACCTATATTGCTTTTGGTGAAAACATACACAATGAGTTCATTCGACAAATTGTTTACAAAACCTGCCGACCGGGTTATTTATACACAGATTTTGACAGATCTTGTTAATGCCCATGAGGAAAGACTTTCCAAAGAAAAACGGGTTCTGTAAGTAAACTTTTCTCGCTCCAACGGGATATATGTAGTGAAGCCCCGAGAGGAGGATCGCCGTGGATTATCCAGAGCAACAACTGATTCAGCGGGCCAAGCAAGGAGAAACAGCGGCCATGGAGCAGATCTTCAGAATGCATCTGGACAGCGCCGTGCGCCTGGCCTACTTGGTCACCCGCAACTGGGCCACGGCTGAGGACGCCGTTCAGGAAGCATTTGTGCAGGCTTTCCGTTCGCTGGACACCTTTCAGGAACACCGGCCCTTTAAGCCCTGGTTCACGCGGATTGTGATCAATAAGGCGAAACGCACCAAGAGCCGACTGGACCGGGGCCACCTGCCCTATGAAATTGAAGAGGAAAACGTCCATGCCTCCTTCAACCCCGAAGGCAGCGCTATGGAGAAGGAAGGCCTGAACCAATTGTTTGAAGCCATTAACAGTCTTGATGATAAGCACCGCCTTCCTCTTCTGCTTAAGTACGTATCAGAACTCACGGAAGCGGAGATCGCCGAAACGCTCCGCATTCCCCTCTCCACAGTGAAATCCCGGCTCTACACAGCCAGACAGCGTCTAAAACGGAACATGGCAGCCCATGAAGGAGGTGGCAGGGATGACCTTAGATGAGCGCATCAGGAAAGCGCTGAGAACAAACAGCAAGTGGCAAGGTTCGCCCGAGGAACTCTGGGGAAGAATCTCCTCCCAGCTGAACAAGGAAGCGAAGCGTTCCAGACAGCCCCTTTGGCTGGGCACTGCGGCCGCGGCGGTGGTGCTGCTGGCCCTGCTCCTGCACACGGTTTGGAACCCCCTCCCTCCCCAACCCCCGGAAGTTGAGCAAGCTGCGCCCATGCGAATGCTCAGTTCCGCTCTGCCTGAATTGGAACCCCGGGTGGTGCGGGCCGGCGAAGAAGTACAGCTGGCCCTGGATATCCACCTGGCCGGGGGAGTCCCTGAAACCCAGCCGCAGCTGGAGATCTGGAAAGAAGATGGGCAGGAGAGCGCCTTGGTATCAGAACTGGATCTAAGCGGAGTAGAACTGCTGCGGGACGGTTTTCTCACCATCACAGCCCCCAGTGAACCCGGCTCTTACCGGCTGGTTGTGAGGGGCACGGTGAAGGATCAAAATGAGCTGTACGGCATCTACGCCGAAGAAACCATCGTCATTGAAGCTAAAGGAGAGCCCCAATAGGCCCCGTCGAAAGGAGCCGGATCGCTGCGTCCGGCTCTTTTGACGCGATGTAGAAATTATTCACATAGTTTTGCCATTCTGTGCTATAATAGCTTTTAATGACTGCACAGGGAGGTATAAGATGGACGGTCTTTATGTAGAAGGGATTACGAAGACCTATGGAACGGTCACTGTAGTGGACAATGTGTCCTTCCACGCCGCCCAGGGCAAGATCCTGGGTCTGCTGGGGCCCAACGGGGCGGGGAAAACGACGATTTTGCGCATGATCATGGGCATCACAGCCCCCGATCGCGGCCAGGTGTTCTTCCAGCAGGGAAATGGCCGCATCCAAGGTGTCCCCCTCTCCTCCGTGGGTTATCTGCCGGAAGAGAGAGGGTTGTACCGAGAAGCCAAGGTCCTAAACATTCTGCTTTTCCTGGCAGGTTTGAAGGATGTGCCCCGGCCTGACGCCAAGGCACGGGCTATGGAGTGGCTGGGCAAATTTGGACTGGAAGACTACGCACACAAGAAAGTGGAGCAGCTCTCCAAAGGGATGGCGCAGAAAGTGCAGTTTATTGCCGCGGTCCTGCACCGGCCTAAGTTCGTGGTGCTGGACGAGCCCTTTTCCGGGTTGGATCCTGTCAGCCAGGATCTGTTCAAGGCAGAAATAAGAAGCTTGGCCAAGTCAGGGGCCGCGGTGCTGCTCTCCAGCCACCAGATGAACATCGTGGAAGAGCTTTGCGATGAAATCTTCCTCATCCACAAGGGCAGGGAGGTTGTCAAAGGCGACCTGCAGTCGATCAGAAAGCGCTATGGCAGCTTCCGCGTGGATCTGCTTTCGCCTCCCGGTCAGGAAACGCTGTTCCACAGTGAGCTGGTGGAATCCTGGGAAAGGCTGGACGAAAACCGCTGCAGGTGCATCTTGCGGGATGGAGTACAGCCAGTGCAGTTTGCCCAGCTCCTGCCTCCTGATTTGGAGATCCACGAGCTGACCATCAGCCGCCCGACACTGCATGACATTTTCGTGCAAGTAGCACAAGGAGGTGCAGATGATGCGGAATACCTGGAAGATCGCCCGCTGGGAAATCTTGCGTAACCTAACCAACAAACAGTTTATCATCGGACTGCTCATCACCCCATTGATCATGGCCCTGTTCATTGTGGTGCCTGCGCTCTTGGAGCGCTGGAATCAGCCCTCTGCCATCACCTACTGTATAGTGGACGAACTGGGTGCAGCGGAGACCCTCCGCGAGCTGCTGCCAGCTAACATTGTGCTTGTGGAAGAGGAGGCCGGTGCCGATCTTCCAAAACTGGTGCGGGAAAGCAAGGCCAGCGGGTATTTCATCCTCGATGAGAACTTTGCTGAAAGCGGCCAGCTTGATCTGTTCTACAACGGCACGAACAGCCAGGGCTCCAGTGCCCTGCGTCAAGCCCTCACGGCCCTCCTGCAGAATCTGCGCCTGACGCTGTCGGGTGTGAGTCCAGAGCAATTTGCATTCCTTACGGCACCTGTCCAGATGAACCAGATTCCCCTCAAAGAGGAACTGGAGCCGCAGACAATGCATCTCGTCGTCTCCAGCGTGTTTACTATCTTGGTCTTTTTCTTGATCTTTACGTCGGGCACAATGCTCATGCAGAGCGCAACCCAGGAAAAGAGGGACCGCATGGCGGAAGTGGTGCTGTCGTCCATCCGCCCCGGTGAGCTGATGCAGGGCAAGATTTTGGGCCAATTCCTGCTGGGCCTGATCCAGCTGGGTTTCTGGCTGGCCCTGGGCCTACCTATCGTTGTCTACTTCCTTGAGTTCCCCATCTTGGAAGCGCTGCGGGCGGTGAACCTTCCGGTGATCCTCTGTTTTGGCCTCGGCGGCTACCTGCTGTTCAGTGCCCTTTTTGTAGGGTTAGGAGCAACCATGGAGGATCTGCAGAGTGCAGGCAACGCCCAGGGTCTGGTGATCATGCTGCCCATGCTTGCTTTTCTTTTCATCGGGCCGGTGTTCACCAATCCCGACGGCTCCATCGCCGTCTTTGCCAGCTTGTTCCCTTTCACCAGCTCAGCCGTTATGATGCTGCGCAGCGGCCTTACCGCTGTTCCTCTGTGGCAGATGCTGGTGTCGGGAGCGCTGCTTTTGATCACCGCCTATATCACCATGCGCGCGGCAGCCAAGATCTTCAGGGTAGGCATGCTCATGTACGGCAAAAACGCCACCCCCAAGGAAGTCTTAAGGTGGCTGCGCTACAAAGAGAGCTAAGAAAGGCGCCCCATACGCGGCGCACCATAGAGCAAAACCCCACAGCGATGTGGGGTTTTCTTGATATAGGTTCTTTACCTTACCTCAGCTTGATAGTGATGGTGATATCCCTCGTACCAACATCGGGAATCTGCAGATAGATCCCTTCGAAGTCTGTACCCGCGACGTTACGGGCTTCGAACTCCACTCCATTCAGGGTTCCATCATCGACCCTGATCAGGAAGTCGTCCACCGTCCTTCCCCGCTGCGTCTCCAAGAACCAGAAGACGCCTTCGAACATGGCGTTTTTCCTCAGCTGCTTCGGATATGAATGCTTCCCAAAGACGTTGGCGTCAATATCATACGTCACGTTAATCCCGCTGACAATGGGCATCAGCTCACAGCCAGCCAGCAGCACAGCCAGCAGAAAAATGCCGGTGAGCACCAGCAGGTTTCGTCTCACTTCTTCGCGCACCTCCAAAAGAATCGGCAGTGTTATTCTAGCGAGCACTCCGTCCATAAACAAGTCCAGACCTGATTTGCTCCTTGTCCTCTTCTTCTGGCCACCTCCTTAACGCCTGATCCACGCAATTGCGTTATTCTTCTGTGTTGGAGATGGATTTCCCTGCCAGATGGCCTTATCCCGCGAAAAGGGGGCTTTCGCCCCCCTGTTATGCCGTTTCTTCTTCTAGCTTGGCTTTGGCCGCCGAGCGGCTCTGCCAGGCGTGCAGCGCCAGACTGATGGCGATGATTCCGTAGGCCACAAACACCCGGAAATACTCACCCACCTGAGCGCTGCCGAAGATGGTCTGCCCGGCTTTGGGCGACACGGCGAAGAGCAGGTGGAAGAGGAATGTTCCCATCAGGGCCTGGCCGATGGTGGCCTTAGTCACAGTGGCCCCGCCGATGAGCAGGGCAGCAATGGCAAAGGTACCCACCTGTTCATGGCTGTTGTACGTGTTTAGAGTACCGATGTTCTGCAGGAAGATCAGCTGTCCCCAGGCTGCCAGTACAGTGGAAATGATGATCGCCAAGATCCTGTTGCGATCCACACTGATTCCGGCGACGCCGGCGATATGACGGTCCTGGCCGATGGCCCGAAACTCCTGGCCCAGCTTGGTCCGGAAAAACGCCCAGATGGCCAAGGCTAAGACTGCAATCACCAAGAAGGTGACCATGGGGAACTTAGTAAAGCCATAGCGCACTTCCCAGATCCCGTCCAAGGTACCCTTGATCCTGCCCAGATCAATGGTATTCCGCAGGCCAGGGCTGGTGGAGATGCGCAGCCGCGGGTTGTCAAAGGGAATCAGCGTACCCACGAGGAACAGGAAAACGAACTGGTAGAGACCGTTTGCGAAGAAGCCCATGACCATGCCCGTGATCATTTCCCTGCCCTTGGCCTTGTTCAGCAGCATGCCGGCCAAGAATCCGAACAGAACGGCCAGGGGTGTTGCCAGCAGAGCCGTCAGGACCAAACCGCCGATCCCCGACCACTCCCAGTGAGTAGACAGAATCAGGGCGATCTGCCCGGCCAGGGCGCCCAGGACAATCCCGAAGTTCAAGCCCATCCCCGCTGCCACGGGGATAATCAGAGACAGCACGAGGAATGAGTTGCGGGCCATCCTCTTCACAATCTCCATGAGCAGGAACTGGCCTGGCATCTTGGCAAAGTATACGCCCAGCAAACAGACGATGCCGAAGAGCAGTGGTACAGCATTCCTTGAAATCAGCCGTTTTACTTGAGTCACGCCTGTTCACCCCCTGTTGCCCTGGTCAAGGCATACAAGATCATGCCATTGCTCACAACCACCCGGGCGATTTCCGAAATGTTGCCCTCGATGAGCTGATTGGTAACGGGCATGGCCACGGTGAGCAGCGTCTGGAAAAGCACAACGCCCAGGATGGCGTGGCGCACCTTGGCTTCCCTGGTGGAAGCTCCGCCGATGAGCACCCCGGCAACCGCTGGAAAGGCGGTCATCAAGGGCCCGTTGTACAGCTGCACAAAACCAAAGCTCTGTGCGTAAACCGTGTAGCCTATGGCCGCCAGGACTGTGGACATGATGATGCCCAAAGTCCTGTACTTGTTCAGGCTCAATCCCGACGCTGCAGCGAAGCGGGGGTTGCGCCCCACCACTTCCATGGCTACGCCCGCTTTGGTCCTGAAGAACAGCCAGACTATGAAAGCGATCAAACCGTAGAAGAGCAGGAGCCCTGTGGGCACCTTAAGGCCGAAGATCTCAAAGGCTAAAAAGTTGTTGAGCACCCCGGCAAAGGTGTCTGCCAGAGTCAAGGTTACCCTCAGGCCCTGACCGCCCACGGGCCAGATCAGGGCAGGATTCTTGAAGGGAGCCATGAGCCAGAAAATGCACATTCCAGCCACCACGGAAAACCCCACGTAAGTTCCTACCATCATCTCCTGCCCCGCCACACGGTTGATCAGTAGCGAATACAGATAACCTGCGCCGATGGCCAGGGGCACGGCCAGAAGGATGGCTACCAAAAAGCCCTTAAACCCGAGCAGGGTGAACTCCATGGCCACCAATACGCCAACGATGCCGCAGATAACGCCCACGGGCAGTCCAAAGTTCAAACCAACGCCGGCTTGAATGGAAGGCACCATGGCCAAAACATAAATACCGTTCTGGCCTATGCGCACCAGGGCGTCACTGAGCAGCCCAGGCACGCTCAACTCCGTGCCTGCAGCAATGATCAGCAAAAGGAGTAGGAAACCAGCGATAATCAGGCGCGGCAGCCCAAAACCGTGGTAGATTGCCACAAGCCGCTCTTTCATCGACTCCCCACCTCCTCCAAGGATTTCCCAGCCATCAAGAGGCCGTACTGCACGTCGGGAGCATCGGGGGGCAGAATACCCGCCAGGCGACCTTCATAGATTATGGCAATGCGGTCGGCAATGCTGCGCAGCTCCGCCAGCTCACTGGAGGTGAACACCACGGTCACTCCCATTTCGTTGAGTTCTACGATGAGCTCCAGCACCCTGCTCTTGGCCCCCACGTCGATGCCCCGCGTAGGTTCGGAAACAAAGAGCAGCTTGGGCTCCTGAGTGAAAGCCCTGGCTAAGCAGACCTTCTGCTGGTTGCCGCCGCTCAGCCTGCGCACGATCTGCTCAGGCCCCGTGCAGCGGATATCAAATTTGTCGATGGACTCCAGGGCATGGTTTATGATCCTTTTCTCATCTTTGAGTTTGAGCAGCCCAGGTTTGAGGAACTTGTCCTGACTTTGCATGCTGGTGAGCACGATGTTGTTGGCAATAGTGTCCTCTAGTACCAGGCCCACGCCCCGTCTGTCTTCGGAAACGAAGGCTAGACCCAGCTTCAATACGGCCTGGGTGTCATTTAGAGGCACTTCCTGCCCCTCATAGAGAACCTTCCCCTGGCTGGGATAAAGGCCCATGATGCCGTTGGCCAGCCCCACCTTGCCGTGTCCGGCCAAGCCTCCGATACCCAAAATTTCTCCGCGGAACACATCCAGATCAATGCCGCGCAGGGCTTCCCCGGGCATGTTCACCCGCAGATCCCGAACCTCAAGGACCACTTCTTCATCTTTGGGCCGGGTGGTTCTCTTCTTGCGGGCTTCCGTATCGATCCTGCGCCCCACCATGAGCTCAGCGATCTGAGTGATGGTGAAGTCTTCCTTGGGCCCGGAGCTCACAAGCTCGCCGTCTTTCAAGATAGTAATCCGATCAGCTACCGCCATAACCTCATCGAGGCGGTGGGTAATAAAAAGAATACTAATGCCGCTTTGCGCTAAGCGCTGAATGACCCCAAGAAACTGCTCCGCCTCACTTTCCGTGAGCACAGCGGTGGGCTCATCGAGAACCAGCAGCTGCAGGTTCTCTTTGTCGATTTCCCTGGCAATTTCCACGAACTGCAGGTAACCCACGGGCAGCCCAGCCACGGGCACCCATTCGTCGATGGTCATGCCCAGCCGGTCCAGGGCAGATCTGGTGTCCTTAGCCATCTGCCTGCGGTTGAGGGTTTCCAGCTTCTTCCCAAAGATCATGCTGAAGGGATTAGGCCTGGTCAGCTCCCGATTGAGTTTGACGTTTTCAGTCACAGAAAAGCCGGGAAGCAGCATGAACTCCTGGTGGACCATGCCGATCCCCGCCTCAATGGCAGCCCGCGGCGAATCAAAAGCCACGCTTTCACCGTTGATCAAGACTGTCCCTTCATAGCCGCCGGTATTGGTGATCACGGGCATGCCGAAGAGGATGTTCATCAGAGTCGATTTTCCGGCCCCGTTCTCCCCAACCAAGCAGTGAATCTCTCCCCGTCCCAGGGTGAGGCTGACATTCTTTAACACCTGAGTGCCGTAAAACGACTTGGAGATCTGTTTCATCTCCAGTACAGGAACACTCACTCGCAACACCTCCGCTATTTCCCCAACAAAAGTGCGGAGTTCCGCCCTCGGAGAGGGCGAGAGCTCCGCCTTTTTTCTTAGTTGCTCTGCCGCCTCTTAGAAGATGATGGAGTCGGCAATTACCAGGTAGAAGTTGGCATCATCGAGGTAACGGTTCATGGAGACCTTAACGCCAGTGGCCTCATAGACCGCCTCTTCCACAGCGGCTACGTCGGAGAAGTCGAAGCCTTCCTGGACACCCTTGATGGCCAGCTCTACACCGGCTTCCACGAAGACCATGTTGATGGGGGCAACCCAGGTGGCCATGCGGCCGGAGCGTCCCATCTCTGCTACCTTGGCTTTGATTTGGTCAAGGATGTACGGCACATCGCCCTTGTGCTCCTCATCAATCTCAATGCCCAAGGCGCCCGGATAGCCGTGGAAGGGGCTGGGGCAGCACTGCTCTGGGAAGATGATGCCGGCCTCTAAAGAAGCACGGATCGCCGGCTCCATCATGGCGCAGTTGGTGCCGAAGAAAGCAATGTCGGTGCCGTGGATCTCAGCCTGGCGAGGAATGTCCTCCAGGATAAACTGCTGGGTTCCGGGGATACCGGCATCGCCCATTGGGTCTGGAGCGGTTACGTCAATAACCTCCAAGCCGAGCTTGGCAGCTTCGTCCTTCATGTTCTGGTAGCGAACGGCCAGAAGCTCCATGGACATGTGACGCGGGAAGGAATAATGGAGAATCTTCTTTGCGCCCATCTCGGCGGCCAGCTGGGCGATGGATGCTCCCCGCCTGAGCTGGTCAGTTTCCATGGCCAAGTCCACAAACGGTGCAACTACTGCGGGATCTTCGTGGGGAACCCCAGCAATGATCACGATGTCATCGCGCATATCCCGCACGGTGCTAAACGCTGCGGTTGAGCCCGGTACTGCCTGGCAGACCACGATCGCCTTGATCTCGGGATCCATGGCGAACTGAACGATCTGCCCGATTACGGTTTCCTGCTCCTGCATAAAGTTGTCAGGATAGGTAACATGGATGATGGAATCCGGATAACGGGCCGCCATCTTCACCGCCGCTTGATACTCCTCTTCGCCCTGGGAGACCGTACCTGTGATCAGGCCGATCTTAAAAGGCAAAGAAGCGGCTTGTGCGGCTCCGACTAGACCGAAGACCAATACCAACGCCAGCAATATGGATAGCCTTTTCTTCACTCTGTTCTCTCCTCCCGTGGTATGGATATAAAAGCTGGCTCTATTATTCTACGAATTACGCAAGTTCTCCTCCTGTGTGTGGAGAAAAAAGTTCATTTCACTGGTGTTAATTGAGAGTACCGCCCACAGCCCATATAGAAAGACCGCCGCGCAATTCGCGGCGGTTCTGGTGCATATTACCGGCGGCGGACTAGACCGCCTGAGCAGTCTGGGCGGCATGCAGTTTGGCATACAGTCCATTTTTCGCCACCAGCTCTGCGTGGGTTCCCCGTTCCTGGATCTTCCCGTCCGTGAGCACCACAATCTCATCGGCATGACGGATGGTGCTCAGCCTGTGGGCGATGATCAGGGTGGTCCGATCCTTGGCCAGCTCTTCAAGGGCTTCTTGGATCTCCAGCTCCGTGGCTGTATCCAGGGATGAGGTTGCTTCATCGAGGATCAGGATGGGCGGGTTTTTCAAAAACACCCTGGCGATACTGATCCTCTGCTTCTGTCCCCCGGAGAGCTTGACGCCCCGTTCACCCACGTAGGTGTCATAGCCGTCTTTGAGGGAGAGGACAAATTCATGGATCTGGGCCTTTTTGGCCGCTTCCACCATCTCCTCTTCCGAAGCGGAAGGGTTTCCGTAGAGGATGTTTTCTCTGATGGTTCCGGTGAAGAGGAACACATCCTGCTGCACAAAACCGATCTGCTGCCGGAGGGAACTTAAGGTCACATCCCGCACGTCATGGCCGTCGATGAGCACGGCGCCCTCCACCACATCGTAAAAGCGGGGGATCAGATGACAGAGGGTGGTCTTGCCTCCCCCCGACGGGCCCACAAAGGCCACGGTGCTCCCAGCTGGTATGCTCAGGCTCACATCGTGCAGGACCTCGCTGTCCTTATCGTACTGGAAGGAGACGTTCCTCAGCTCAATGCTGCCCTGCACCGACGGCAAGTCCTTGGCCCCAGGCTTGTCGGTCACGGAAGGTGCAACCTCCATGAGCTCCACAAACCGCCTGAAGCCGGCCATGCCCTGCTGATACTGCTGGGTAAAGGAGATCAGGCGCCTGATGGGCTGCAGAAAATACCCGATGAAGAGCAGGTAGGCCGTGAGATCCGCCAGGTCGATGAACCCTTTGAACATGAACAGGGCCCCGCAGGTCAATACAGCCACATTGAGCAGGTCTGTCAAAAACCCCAGCCCCGAGGAGTATACGGCCATGGCCCGGAAGGCGTGGTAGCGCGACTTCTTAAAGGCGCTGTTGGCCGAATCGAAGCGCCTCATTTCGTAGTCCTCATTGACAAAGCTCTGGGCCACCCTGATACCGGAGAGACTGTTCTCCAGATCCGCATTCACATCGGCGATCTTCCTGCGCTCTTCACTGAACGCCCTGTTCATGTCAGTGCGCTTCCTGTAGGCATAGGCGCCGATGACAGGGATGAACAAAAAGGTGATCAGGGTCAGGGGCACGTTGATGCTGAGCAGGTAGACAAAGGAGCCGATGAGCATCAGCGTGGCAATGAAAATGTCCTCCGGCCCGTGGTGGGCCAGCTCCGTGATATCCCTCAAATCATTGACAATCCTGCTCATCAAATGCCCCACCTTCGTGTCGTCGAAAAAGCGGAAGTCCAGGGTCTGCAGGTGGGAAAAGAGATCCTTCCTCATGCGGTATTCAATGTTCACGCCCACCACGTGGCCGTAATAGTCCACAAAATACTGGCACAGCAGGCGCAGTACGTACAAAACCACCAGCAGGCCTGCCCAAATCAGCACGGCCTGCAGGTTGCGGTTGGGAATAAAATCCTTCATGTAGGTTCGGGTGATGATGGGAAACATTAAATCCAATACTGCGATAATACTGGCCGCGAGCAGATCCGCGAGAAAGAGGCGGCGCTCCGGCCGGTAGTAAGAGATAAACCTTTTGAGCTCCTTCAATTCCTGCCAAACCTCGCAATCTATCCTTTGATATACGGTTGACCAGCAGCTTTCGGCCCAACGGCACGGCCGATGAAGCCGGCAAGGGCTACAATGGTCAGTACGTAGGGCAGCATATTCATGAACTGTGTGGGGATACCGATATCCTGGAGGCGCATCTGCAGGGCATCGCCATAGCCGAAGAAGAGGCAGGCGCCCAAAGCACCCAAGGGGGTCCACTTACCGAAGATCACCGCAGCCAGGGCAATAAAGCCCCTGCCGGCGGTCATCCCTTCGCTGAAAATTCAGCTACTTTCTTCTGCATCTCCAAGCTAATTCCTTCCTAAGGCAGATGGAATCGTTTGGCCCAATCTACCTGCTTATCCCTTGACCACCGCCACCGTCTTCAGCTTGAGGACGGGCTTGACTAAGTCGCGCTGATCGGCCATCACATCCTCGATATCCTTGTAAGCCCTGTAGTACTCCTCCGCGGTATCGCTCCTACGCCGCTTGCCCAGAACCATATCCTTTTTGGCAAAATCGGCCAGCACTTCCTCTACGCTGAACCTGCGCACCGCCTCTTTGCGCCCCATAACCCGGCCAGCGCCGTGACTGGCCGAATGGAACGATTCGGGATTCCCCAGCCCTTCCACGATGAAAGAATAGGAACCCATGGCGCCGGGGATGATCCCGGGCTCTCCGCGCCTGGCGCTGATGGCGCCTTTGCGGTGCACCCAAACGTCCCGGCCGAAGTGGGTTTCTTTGGCGGCATAGTTGTGGTGCGCATTCACTTCCCGCAAAAACTTAAGTTCCTTCACTCCGGCATAGCGCCCCAAGCCATCTGCTACAATCCGTTGTACCCGCTCCATGATGCGCTGGCGGTTGTGCCGGGCAAACTCAAGGGCAAAGGTCATCCAGCCGATGTAACCTTTCCCCTCCCTGCTGCCCACGGGCAGGTAGGCTAGATCGAAATGGCTGGGCACGGGCGATCCCTGGCGCTTGTTGAGATCCTTGGCCACTTGGTTGAAATAGCTGGCCACTTTGTAGCCGAAGTTGCGGGAACCGGTGTGGACCATCAGGCCCAAATACCCGTCCTCGTCCTCCTGAAGCTCAATAAAGTGGTTTCCTCCGCCCAAGGTGCCCAGCTGCATATATGCTTCTTCTTTTTTCGGCAGCTTGGCCTCGCCGTAGCGGTAGAGCCTCTCCACGGGATACTCATCCAAAAAACGGGATTGCTGCCTTTCCTTGTGGTGGTCGAATCCCTGGGGCACAGCGCGCATGATCTGCCCCACCAGATAGCGGGCCAGGGTGCCCCCGGGAGTAGCAACCTCCCGCAGCAGCTCAGCTTTAACGTTGGTGTGGGCAAAGACCATTCCGCAGCCTATATCCACTCCCACCGCGTTGGGGATGATCACATCCTGGGTGGCCAGAACCCCGCCAATGGGCATCCCGTAGCCGGTGTGAGTGTCGGGCATGAGGGCAATATGCTTGAAAGCAAAGGGCAGGTTGGACAGGTTCAAGGCCTGCCGCAGACATTCCTCTTCCAGGTGCTCCCGGCTGGGCAGCCACACTTTGATGGGTACCCGCTGCTCCCCTTTGTTGAAAATCTCAAACATGCTCAACCCCCTCCAGATGGTCTAGATCCGCCAGGGGCAATCCCAGCGTTTCCGCGATCCGAAGGCCTTCTCGCAGGCCCTGGTCTACCAAGCTCGGGCGGTGCGCATCTGAGTTCACCACCACGGAGACCCCGTACTCCGCAGCTAGTTCCCAAAAGGGAAGCCAGGGATAGGCAGTCCTGGAACCCTGGGCAGTTTCAACCACGCGGCTCATGAGGCCGTTGCCGTTGATCTCCAGGGGCAAGTTCAGTTCTTTAGCCGCACTGAGGATATCTCTGGCCGCAGCCGCGGCGTTTTCATCCCATTCCATGTAGGTGAGCCCATACAGGTCTGGATGGGCCACGAAAGCAAAGAGTCCACTCTGCATAGACTTGATCAGGTGTTTGGTATAAGCGGAAAGCCGCTCAGCATCGTATACGTCTAGGTGGCTGCTCAGCCATTCCCCGCCGTGGGGAAAGAAATGGGAGCCGAGTACAAGGTAGTCCAGGGCATACTGCCCCAGCAGCACATCCTGGAAGAAGCCGTGGTATTCAGGAGCCCACTCGCATTCCATGCCTTTGAGAATGACAAGCTCACTGCAGGACCGCTGGGCCTCTTCCATGGCCCGCACATATCCGGGCAGTTCAGCTCTGCTCATACGCATGAACAGCCAGCGGTTGTCGGGGAGAGCCGTATGGTCGGCGAAGCCGAGAACGGAGAGCCCCCTGGCAGCTGCAGCTTGGACGTAATCGTCCACCTCACCTACGGCATGCTTGCAGCGAAAAGTGTGTGTGTGGTAATTCTTCAAATGAACAACCTCCGTGCTTTGACCCTAAGACAAAACAGGCGGGCCGGAGCCGCACCCTTCAGTTCTTACTTTACTATTATAGAAAGCAATTCGCAAGCTTTGGAGCTTGTACCCAGATTATGGTTGAGGTAAAATGGGTGGGAACCCACTCTCAATGGGAGGAGCAGTCATGGCTCAACTTGAAGTTGCCTTGCGGTTCTTAGGTTTTGTACTAATTGCAGCGCTGTTTTCCCGCATCTACTGGCGGGTGGGCTCAAGACTTCTGCGCTGGTACAAAGGCAGATTCCCCAGGTCCATCTTGGCTGTCATTTCGGCCACCCTGGGCATCATCACGCTCTTTGGCCTGTTGTGGTTTTACGTTTACCACGGCTTCGGCTACCAGCCCGATATTTACCGTGTGGGGGACCGTTCATCCAACAAGGTGGCTATTACCTTTGATGATGGGCCAAGCCCTGAGTTTACCCCTGCCATCTTGGATATCCTGCGCGAATATGATGTGCCCGCAACCTTTTTCATGGTGGGCAGCCATGTGGAGAAGTACCCCGAAATCGCGCAGCGGGTGGTGGAAGAGGGGCACACCGTGGGCAGTCACACCTACAATCACTTCAACCTGCCCACTCTGTCCACCGTGCAGCTGCAGAAGGAACTGATGGAAGCTACTGCCGCAATTACTGACATCACAGGCGTCTATCCTTCTTTCGTGCGGCCGCCCAGGGGCATGTACGATGATCGCTTTAGACGCATGGCCAACCTGCTGGGCCAGGAGATTGTACTCTGGTCCATTTCCACCCGCGACTGGCGTTTCGGGGTCACCGCGTCTTATATAGAACGCTTGGTGGAAAGCAGAGTGCGGGGCGGGGATATCATCCTCTTCCACGACAGCGGCGCCCTGCTGAGAAATGAGGGAGGAGACCGCAGGGCAACGGTAATGGCCCTCCCCCAAGTGATCGAGATCATCAGGGCCAAGGGGCTGGAGATCGTTCCCTTGGCGGAACTTCTCCACGGTGTTACTGGAGAAGCTTACCCAGACATCGACCGGCCTGAATGAGGAGGGTTACCATGCGTCTAGCAACCGCATCCCCCGCCCACGCCCGCTCCATCGCGGAGATCTACCGGGAGGCGTTTCCAGAAAGCATCGAGCTCTTCTTTCCCCGTAAGCCCCGGGAAAGGCTCCTGCGCCTGTTGGCGCTCAGCTTCGCTCTGCTCTTTGGCCGCGGTGCAAAGGGCGCCGTGGCCCTGGACGAGGATGGCCGCATGGCCGGTTATCTCCTGTACAGCACCTCCAAGGGACAAGCCCGCGGCAGCCTGCTCCAGGCCGTGTCCCTCCTGGCCAGGATGGCACTGGGGCTAGGGCCGGTGGAGATGCTCAAGCTAATGACCAACCAGCTGCTCATGATGATCACGGTTCGCAAGGCCAAAAAAGTACCCAAACCCCAGGCCGCCATTCTCTCGGTGGCCGTACTCCCTGCATACCAGGGACAGGGTGTGGGTACTCTGCTTTTGGACCATGCCCTCAAGGAGCTGCAGGGCCAGTCCGTGGGACTGAATGTGCGTGCGAACAACGCCGCGGGAAAGCGCCTCTACGCCGCTGCGGGCTTTGAGGAATGCGGCAGCAGGAGGGACCTTGGGGGTAAATGGCTCATCCTGTACCGCCCCCCTGTGAGCTGACGTTCATTCTCCATGCCGCTGCATGCGCGCCAAAAGATGAGCGCGCTTTTTTCTAATCCGCTCCTTAACCTCCGCGGTCTTCTCCAGATCCAGCTCGGCCTCCACCAGGTTCCCGTCTACCAGGCGCACCAGCAGCCAGATCCCTTCCCTGCTCCCGGGCGGAAGCTCTTCCATGGGCACGGTGATTTGCTGCCCTCCCTCGAGCAGAAGCACGGCGAAAGCTCCATCCACAATACGGTCAATGACCGCCCGCTGCTTGCTGTTAATCATCGGTCACTCCCTTAACACAAGCCAACCCCTGGGCTTTGATCTCGGCGAGCCGCCTATCTCCAATGCCGTCAACTCGGGTCCTCAGCTCATCGACGCTGTCAAACGGCCTTACAGCCCTGGCTTCCATGATCTGCTGCGCCCTTTCCGGGCCGATGTGGATGATCATCTGCAGCTGCTCAAAGGAAGCAGTGTTTAAATCGACGCACGCCCACCCAGCAGGGAACTGGCCAGCCTTACTGGCCTCCAGTTCATACGTCCGGCCGTCCGTCCTCACCACAATGCTGCCGAACTGGTCCGTGCCGAACACAGGGATTCCTAAGGCGCGCAGTCTGGTCAGGACCTCAGGATGGGGATGGCCGTATTCATTTTGCCAGCCTGCAGAGTAGACCGCGATTTTCGGTTCCACTGCCAGCAGGAAACCCAAGGAGGACGAAGTGCGGGAACCGTGGTGCCCCAGCTGCAGAACGATCGCCTGGAGGTTAAGGCCCTGCTGCACCATGGCCGCCTCAGTGCTCTTTTCCGCATCGCCAGTGAATAAGAAGGCCACATCTCCATAGACGGCCCGCAGCACAATGCAGGTATCATGCATGTAACTGCTGAGCTCCGTTGGATTCAAGACCTGCAGGTGCAGATCACCGAAACGCCGCTCATACCCGGTGCGGGGCTCGAAGTAGTCTGCGTCGGACTCCAGAACCGCATCCAACAGATCTTCGAAGGTGCCGGTGTAGTGCTCATAGCCGGACATCCACACTTCCCGCACGGCAAAGCCGCGCATCACCTGGGCGGCCTGACCAATGTGATCCGCATGGGGATGGGTGATCACGAATAGATCGATCCTTTCAATGCCCAGCTCAATGAGGTAGTCCAGGACATCTGCTTTGCCCAGATCCCCGGCATCGATGAGAATGGTGAAATCCGGCCCCTGCAGCAGCGCCGCTTCCCCTTGGCCCACATCAATGTAATGGACGTACAATGGTTCCGCAGCCAGGCCGCCCGCGGCAGCGGTGAGCAGCAGCAAAGCCAGCACAACAGCTATCCATCGCTTACGCATTCTGGGACACCCGCTTTCGCCTGCTATTCTCATATTCTTCAGAACTCTCCCCTACTCCTCCCCCTCCGCACAACAGGGCAACACCTGGAAAAAAGCGGATGGCAGATATGTCTGCCAAATACGAGCAGGACCCAGCCGATCCCGTGATAGAGGAGATAGCGACGTCTCTCGCGGAGAAGTGGACGATGGCCATGTTCTTCTTCCTCGTAACCCGAGATGGAATTGAACAGCTGGTCGAATGGGCTATGGAATCCAGCTACTTAGATGGCGTGATGGAAGCGCCCAAGGGAATCTTGGCAAGTTTCTGCGCCAATCAATGGGCGCATGAGTTCTTCTACGCAGTGAAGAGTGCAACGGAGCCCTTCCAGGAAGAACAGAAGTGGTGTGTGCAGCTGAAGGTGCAGGAGTACTATGCTGGCGAGCCCAACATCGAACTGGCTTTCATCCTCGGCTTTACCAAGGTGGGCCAAGAGTGGCTGATTGATCTGTTCCGCCTTGTCTATCACTGAAAAAAGGCCCATGCTGGCATGGGCCCATTTATCTTCCTTCCTGCCCTGTCTTCCCCTGCTGCCCCGCCTAGCGGGCCAATCCGCTGAGGAACTCCCTGATCAGGGGTGCCGCGGCCTGGCCCCCAACGCCCCCTTCCTCCACCAGGAGCGCAAAGGCTATCTTCTCGCCGGAAGGCAGGTCAGTGTGGCCTGCGAACCAGGCATGGGAACCACCTCCCACCACCTCGGCAGTACCCGTCTTGCCGTAGACGGTCATCCCGTCCGCCTGGGCCAGGGTACCTGTGCCCTCCAGCACCACATCCCGCAGCATGGCATTGACAGCCTCAACTGTCTCAGGTTCCAAGATTGGATCGCCTGCTGCCGCCTCCGCCTCCCCCTGGACCAAGTGCACAGGCGGCACGTAGCCTCCGTTAGCAAACACGCTGAAGATCTGGGCCATATGCAGGGGAGTGAGCAGCACCTGATCCTGGCCAATAGCGGACCAGGCCAGGGCTACGCGGCTGCGCCCCGGGGTGCCCGCCTGGCCGCCAGACATGGGCAGTCCCAAGCGGTGGGTTTCGTTTAGTTTGAACCTGCGGAAGTACTCTTCCAGCTTGTCTGCGCCCAGATCCAAACCCACCTGGGCGATGGTGGTATTGATGGAGTTGACCAGGGCCTCGTGGAGGGTGTGTTCCCCAAACACCTGACCCTGATAATTGCGGACAATATTGCCCTGCACCGATAGCTGGCCTCCGTCCGTGAACGTGCTGGACGGGTCGTACAAACCCTCATTCACAGCGGCAGCCACCGTCACCACCTTAAACACCGATCCAGGGGGGTACAGCCCCTGCAGAGCCCGATTGAACATGGGCCGCTGAGGGTCAGAGCTGAGCTCCTGCCAGCGGGGCGCACTGATCCCACCTATGAACTCGTTGGGGTCATAACCCGGCGTGGAGGCCAGGGCTAAGATGGCCCCCGTTTCCGCATTGAGCACCACCAGAGCTCCCGCCCGCTGGCCCAGAACCGCATAGGCCAATTCCTGCAGGGTGCGGTCAATGGTCAGCTCCAGATCGGCCCCTTCCTGCACCCTCAGATCCCTGAGCAGCACGGGCTCGCCGTCCGCGGGCTCCACAAAAAAGCGGTAGCCAGGGCGCCCCCGCAGGAGATCATCCCGGCTGCTCTCCAAACCAGCCCGGCCTGTTATTTCGCCGCTCAAATATTCCCTTTCCGGGTAATCCCGGATCATTTCCGGCGTCACTTCACCCAGATACCCGGTGATGTGCCCGGTGGTGATACCCTCGGGATAGGCTCTGGCCTCGATCCGGCGGAAGAAGATGCCTGGAATGGGCCGCAGTACGGGATCAACTCGCTGGTATTCCTCCTCCGCAACGGTAATCAAGGGCACAAACCAATGGCCCTGTACTCCTGGGGCTTCATACTGCCTGCGCACATACTCCGGATCCAAGCCCAACTCTGCCTGGAGCGCGCCCAGCAGCAGTTCGGGATCGGAGATGCGGTCCGGCTGCACCCCCACAGTCACCCGACTGCCCGGCCCAGCCAGGATCTCACCCGAACGGTCCAGGATCCTCCCCCTGCTGGGGTCCATGCGCAGGCGGGAATACCCTGCCTGCAGGCCGTAGTCGTGCAGGGGCAGGTTGTCCTGCCACTTGACCTTCCACTGATCAAAAATGTGCTGCCGCTGCACAATCAGGCTGCTTTCTACGGAAATGGGTTCAAAGTACCTGCTCTCATACTGGAGCCCAAAGGTGAACACCGCTTCTTTGCTGTCACCGGAAAGAAGCCCGAAATCAGTAAGGGTGATCCCAGTAAGCTCATAGGCCTGGCCGAACTCCTGGAAAGCACGGCTGAGATCTTCAGAACTGGGGTGGGCATCGTCGGTGAAGAAGTTTTCTATGTCTGCGAAGTCCTGGGCTGCCACCCGTTCCAAAAAGGCTCTGGCCGGCTCTGCGGGATCGCGCTGCATAAACCACCAGACCACGCCGCCCCCGGCGACGAGAAGTATAACCGCGATGAGCACCAGCGTTCTTTTCATAGCGTCTCCCCTCCAGAATGTTCTCCGCCCTAGGCCTCTAGATCATTCGCAGAGCCCTTCCCATTCCTGGGCTTGGTCCCGCTACTCCCGCCAAAACCTTGGACTCATTACCGCCAGCATGGTGAAGAGCTCCAAACGGCCTAGCAGCATGAGGAAGGACAAAAACAGCTTACTTGCTGAGCTTAAGCCTGCAAAACCAGGCTTGGGGCCCACGGCACCAAGCCCCACGCCAATGTTGCCCAGGGTGGCGGCGACAGCACTCATGGAGCTGAGCAGATCTAAGCCCTCCAGGCTGATCACAAGGGAGCCCAGGGCAAAAACGGCGAAATACAGTAAAAGAAAGCTGACCACCCCCTGCACCACTTCCGCGGGCATTACCCTGCCGTTGATGATCACGGGCTTGGCGGCCTGCGGGTGGAGTACCCTGGAGATCTCCCGCTTCACCACTTTAGCCCACACCACAAGCCGCACCACCTTTACGGACCCCGAGGTGGAGCCGGCACTGGCCCCCACAAACATGAGCAGAAAAAGGACGCCCTTGCTGAAGGAAGGCCAGAGATCAAAATCAGTTGTGGCGTACCCAGTGGTGGTCATGACCGAACTCACGTGGAACCAGGCTTGCTTCACTGTCTCGCCCACGCTTCCGTACACCCTGCCGTAAAGATTGAGGGAAATCCCGAGCACGCTTAGGGCCATGATGGCCAGGTACCAGCGCAGTTCGGTGTTACTGAACACCTGCTTCCAGCGGCCCTTAAACAAATCGTAGTACAACGAGAAGTTGACACCGGCCAGAAGCATGGCCCCTGCCAGAGTAAAGATCAACTGGTTGTTGCCGCTCCAGCCTGCCAGGCTGTCGCTGTGGATACCAAAACCTCCCGTCCCTACGGTGCCAAAGGCAAGTATGAAGCTCTCGAACCAGGAAACGCCCGCCGCCCGCACTGCAGCAAGGATTATGAGAGTGAGCAGTCCATAGATGGTGTAAAGGATCTTACTTGTAGCCGCGATGCGAGGTGTGAACTTATCCGGAGCAGGGCCCGGGCTTTCCGCCTTAAACACTTGAAAACCCACTACTCCTAGGGTGGGCAAAATTGCCAGGGTTAATACGAGAATACCCATGCCCCCCAGCCAGTGGAGTAATGAGCGCCAAAGCAAGATGCCTTTAGGGAGGGACTCAATGTTTCTGAGCGCAGATGCGCCAGTTGTGGTCAACCCCGAAACCGCTTCAAAAAAGGCATCAGCAAAGGATGGAACCGCGCCGGACAGCACCATGGGCAGCGCCGCGAAAAGGGAAACGACAACCCAGCCCAGGGTAACAATGGAGATGGCTTCCCTGGCCTTTAGGCGCTGCGACTTCACGGGGATATTGGAAAGAAACAGACCCAACAGCCCCATTATGCCCATGGAGAGCAGGAAACCCAGCACTGCGCTGCGCTCCCGGCAGTACCAAGACATGCCCAAGGGGATGGTGAGCACTGCCCCCTCAATCAGTAGAAGGTTTCCCAGGACCCTTGCGACCAAACCAAAATTCATGTCCCAGCCCCCTTCGTTTCGGATAAAACAGCTTGTTCACGGCAGGCAGTTGTTTGTGCAGACAAAAGGCGATAACCCGATCCTGCGCCTGGATGATGAAGTCACCCTTGGGGATAAACACCTGCCCCCGGCGGACAATGGAGCCCAAGATTACCCCCTGAGGGATATGGGCTTCCGCCAGCTTCCTGCCGATGATGGGTGCATCGGGAGGGACCACAATTTCCAGAACCTCCGCCTGCCCTCCGAACATGAGGGATAGGGAGGCTATCTGCCCGCCCTGGATAAAACGCACCAATTCACCCGCGGAGATGAGCACCGGATTGACGGCGCGGTCAATGCCCAGCTGCTCGATGATGGGTACGAAGTTGGAGCGGCTCACCTTGGCCACTACCTTGGCCACTCCCTGCTGTTTACCCAGGAGTGCCAGCATGAGGTTCTCCTCGTCATTTCCCGTAAAGGAAACCAGGGCATCCATGTCCGCTAGGTTTTCATCCTGAAGCAGATCCAGGTCCGTCCCGTCTCCGTGAATTACCAGGGCGCTCGGGAGCTGGGCAGCAAGATAGTCGCAGCGATCCTCATCTTGTTCTATGATCTTTACAGTCAAACCGTTGGCCAGCAGACGGCTGGCGAGGTAAAAGGCGGCCTTGCCCCCGCCCAGGATCATCACCCGCTTAGCCACGTGCCGCTGACCAAGGGAAGAATGCCCTCGAATGAGGGCAGTCACGGCCTCGCGGCGTCCGATAAGGTGCAGCACATCATCGTTCTCCACGCGGGTGAGTCCGGAAGGAATGATCACTTCTCCGCTGCGGTAAATGGCTCCCACCAGCATCTCTTCCAAAATCTCCACTTCTGCCAGGGTCCTGCCCACAACTTCAGGCAGAGCCTGGGCCTGCACCTCAAACAAGCCCACTCTGCCCCCGGCAAAGGACTCCAGATGGGAGCTGTAGCCCCGCAGGAGATAGCGGGCCACATCCATGGCCGTATCCAGTTCTGGATTGGTGATAAAGTCTATCTCCAGCCCTTCTTTGAGGAAGTCTATCTGTCCGGCGTAATCGGGATTGCGCACCCTGGCAGCCGCCCGGGGGCAGCCCAGCTTTTTGGCGGTCAGGCAGATGAGCACGTTAGTCTCATCGCTGCTGGTAACCGCGATCACCAGGTCCTTTTTGCTGATACCCTGCTCTTCCAAGAGCTGGAGCTGGGCCCCGTTTCCCGCAACAGGCAGCACATCCAGCCGGTTGGCCGCTCTGGTCAAAGCTTGTTCGTCCACGTCCACCACTGTGATGTTGTGCTCCGGCCCAGCTAAGGTTTCCGCAATTTTGTAACCCAGTTTGCCCATGCCCACGATCAAAATGTCCATGCAAATCACCTCCCCGACCTTACGGCTCGGTTCCAAACTTTTTTCCTTGACATATTCCTAAGTATTATGCTACACTATAAGTGCAGCGTTTTAGCTCATTACAAATGCATAAGCAGCGCTGATATCTCCGAATATCATTTTCCAAATGACAGCGGGGGACCCGATTTTTTGGGGTGAATCCTGGAATTAGGAAGGGCAACTTGGGTGCCCTAACCCGTCAGCTAACCTCGTAGGAGTACTCCAAGCGTGTGGCGACTGAGTGTCGTTCATACGCTTTTTTTGACCGCTGGCTGCGGTTGAGCGCTGCCCGCCGCAGGCTGGCAGCGTCGAGATCTTCCTGGAAGGGGTTGAGACCATGGGTGTGCAGAAGCCGACTAGCATTGAGGAGATCAGACAGCACCTGGAGTCAAATCTGGGCAAGAAGATCTTCATCCGAGCTAACCAGGGACGCCGCCGCTATCTAGAATCCGAGGGAGTGTTGGCTGAGACATATCCCAAGCTGTTTGTTGTACATCTAGACCAATCCAACGCAGTGCGCCGCAGGTCTTACACTTATGCCGACGTCCTAACGGACAACGTACAAATTACCATTGATAGTGAGAGCACTAGTTCCTGCTGACTTGCGGCACAGACGTTTTTCCTCCCTCTCAAAGAGCCAAGGGTATTAACCCTTGGCTTTTTTCTGATCCAGGAGCAGCTCGCCCCGGCCCTCGCGCTGAAAGCGCTCTGCAAACTGGCGCACGAAACGGTCCTTCTCGTCGAAGAACTCCACCGATTCAGGAAAATTGAGCAGGCTGCGCACCCGCTCGATCTGCTTCAGGTACTCGCCGGCATAGAACTCCCAAGAACGCTCCATCCCCAAGCCCGAACGGGCGCAAAACCAGAAGTTGAGCCAGATCTCCATACTCCCATAGTGATCTAAAACATCGGCATCCTGCACCAACTGCACATAAGGAGGATACTCCCTCTGTTTGCGCAGGGTATGACCGGCTACGATCTCTATGATCTGCTCCAACTCCCCGGCCGGGCAATGTTCCTTAAGCATCTCCCGGACGATGAGCGCACCATACTCCCAGTGCGGTTCGATACCTTTGCCCACATCGTGAAACCAGCTGCCCACCAAGATCACCCGATCAAGGCTCTCATCCCTGGGAAAGATCAGCTGCCTCAACTGCAGGGCAATGCTGCCCACGCGCTGCCCGTGATGGTAGATATACCCCGGCTCGCGGCCGGGATGACTGATCCGGCTGCCCATGGACTGCCAAGCCAGCTCTCTAAGCGCATCCAAATCCATGATCCTCTGCTCCTTGCGGATATTATCTCCTTACAATTCTCGTTTCTCCGGCAAATCCCTGTTCGTTGTGAAGTGTCTTGTGACGCTGGCACCAAAGAGCCTCAGGTTCATACTCTAATAAAGCTAGTTTTGGAGGGGAAGTGGTGCCGTGACTCTAGCCGATCTAACCCGCGGTCAGCGCGGTCGGGTAAAGGACCTCAGGGCACACGGGCTGCTGCGGCAGAGACTCCTGGACTTGGGACTGGTCCCCGGCACGCCCATCCAGGTTAAGTTCGTAGGCAGAGGTGGAAGCCCTGCAGCCTATTACCTCCGGGGATCCCTCTTTGCCCTGCGCCGGGAAACAGCCGAGCAAATCCTGGTTGAACTTGAGGGGGCGTCTCTATGAAGGAAAGCTGCCTCGCTGCCCTTGCCGGCAATCCCAATACGGGAAAGAGCACACTGTTCAACGCACTCACCGGACTAAAGCAGCATACGGGGAACTGGCCGGGCAAAACGGTGGAGATGAAAAAGGGAAGTTTTCAGCATCACGGCTGGACCTGTGAAGTTGTGGACCTGCCCGGCACCTACTCCCTCACCCCGGCCTCGCCGGAAGAAGAGGCTGCCCGGGATTTCCTCCGCTCAGGAAACTCGGATGCAGTTGTGGTGGTGGCCGATGCCACCTGCCTGGAGCGGGGCCTGCATCTAGCGCTGCAGGTAATGCAGCTCACGCCCAAAACCATCCTCTGCCTGAACCTCATGGACGAAGCCAAGCGACAAAGGCTGCGGCTGGATGTGGACGAACTGGAAGGGGAGCTGGGCATCCCCGTGGTGCCCACCACCGCCACCAAGGGTGAAGGCCTGGAAGAGCTCAAGGACGCCATCATCAGGGTGGCCCAGGGACAGCTGCAGCCCCGTCCGGTTCCGGTGGGCAGCGACGCGGACGAACCCGCGGCTGCCCTGTACCGCAGGGCAGAGGAAATCGCCGCCCGGGTGGCCCGCGGGTCCCCCGTGCCGCGCCCGAGCCTCACCTCCCGCCTGGATAAGCTGGTCATTTCTCCCGGCTTCGGCATTCCCTTCATGCTCGCCCTCCTCGCCGGGGTGTTGTGGCTCACCCTGGTGGGCGCCGGCTATCCGTCAGAGCTTTTGGCCGCGGCCTTCTCCCGGGGCGAGAGACATCTCTCGCTACTCCTGAACACCGCGGGCTTCCCCCGCTGGCTCCACGACCCCTTGGTGCTGGGCATGTACCGTGGACTGGCCTGGGTAGTGGCTGTGATGCTGCCACCCATGGCCATCTTCTTCCCCCTGTTCACCCTCCTGGAGGACTTTGGGCTCTTGCCCCGCATCGCCTTTAACCTAGATCGCTCCTTCCAGCGTGCCGGCGCCCACGGAAAACAGTCCTTGACCATGGCCATGGGCTTTGGCTGCAACGCGGCGGGTGTGGTGGCCGCCCGGATCATTGATTCACCCAGGGAGCGTCTGGTTGCAGTCTTAACCAACAATTTCGTCCCCTGCAACGGGCGGTTCCCTCTCTTGATGGTAATGGGAGGCGTGGTGGCAGCTGCCGCTCCCGGCCTTGCCGGAGGCTGGGTGCCCTCCCTTGTGGTCATGGGGGCCATGGTGGTCAGCGTCCTGGCCACGCTGCTGGTCTCCAGGCTCCTCACCGCCACTATCCTCCGGGGAGAACCTTCGTTTTTTATCCTGGAGCTGCCGCCCTACCGCCTTCCGCGGGTTGGCACCGTCCTGGTGCGCTCCTTTCTCGACCGCACCCTGGCAGTGCTGTGGCGGGCGGTGGTGGTAGCCGCCCCGGCTGGCCTGCTCACCTGGGTGCTGGCCAACGTAAGCGTGCAGGGAGTTACGCTCCTCAGCCATTTTTCCGCCTGGCTGAATCCCCTGGGCCGGGCCATGGGCTTGGACGGTATGATCCTGCTCGCCTTTATTCTGGGCCTGCCCGCCAATGAGATAGTCATTCCCATCCTGCTCATGGGCTATCTGTCCGCGGATTCCCTCCTGGCAGTGGAGGATCTCGCGGCCATGCGGGCTGTTTTGACCGCTAACGGCTGGACTTGGCTCACTGCCCTCAACTTCATCATCTTTGCCCTTTTCCACTGGCCCTGCGGCACGACCCTGCTCACCATTAGAAGAGAAACGGGAAGCTGCAAATGGACCCTGCTTGCCGCCCTGCTCCCCACTGCTCTGGGCATCTGCCTGTGCATCGTTCTTACGATAATCGTAAAGTTGTGGCCAATGTGATCGAATTCTGACTCCCCCTTTTTCCTCCCCTTCCTGATTTGACGCGTCCAACCATTAAGTATATAATTTGTGAAGGAATCCCAATACCAATGGAGAACTGTTTGGAGGGAAAAATGCCTGGCCTTGTGACCGCCATCACATGCTCTTTCCACGCCCCAAGACGGCCAAGGACGAGCACCTAGTGCTCCAGGCTTTATTTTCAAGATCATTTATAAGGGGGAATTATAGGCTTATGCGCAAGATGACCGTAAATGGGAACTTCGCGGCTGCCCACGTGGCTTACGCCTTCAGTGACGTAGCGGCGATTTATCCCATTACTCCATCATCAGACATGGGCGAGTTCTGCGATGAATGGGCCGCCCATGGTAAGAAGAACATCTTCGGACAGCCTGTACGCGTAGTAGAAATGCAGTCCGAAGCAGGAGCAGCTGGAGCTGTGCACGGCTCGCTGGTTGGCGGGGCGCTGACCTCGACCTTCACCGCTTCCCAAGGGCTTCTGCTCATGATTCCAAACATGTACAAGATCTCCGGCGAGCTCTTGCCGGGAGTGTTCCATGTGTCAGCCCGCTCCGTGGCTGCCCACGCCCTCTCCATTTTCGGCGACCATTCCGACGTGATGGCCGCACGGCAGACCGGCTTTGCAATGCTGGCCTCCGGTTCTGTACAGGAAGTAATGGACCTGGCCTTGGTGGCTCACCTAACTGCCATCAAGAGCCGCGTTCCTTTTGTCCACTTCTTCGACGGTTTTAGGACTTCCCACGAGTATCAGAAGATTGACGTCATTGACTACGAAGACATGGCCAAGCTCGTGGACATGGATGCCATAGCTGCCTTTAGGGCCCGCGCCATGAACCCTGAGCATCCAGAGCTGAGGGGAACCGCTCAGAACCCTGATATCTACTTCCAGGGCCGCGAAGCTGCCAACCCCTACTACCTGGCTGTGCCCCAATACGTAATTGAGGCTATGAACCAGGTGGCCGAGCTCACAGGCCGCTCCTACAAGCCCTTCGACTATGTAGGTGCTGAAGATGCAGAGCACGTAATCGTGTCCATGGGCTCCAGCACTGAGACTATTGAAGAAACGGTGAAATATCTCAACGCACAAGGTGCCAAGCTGGGCTTGGTGAAGGTCCGCCTGTACAGGCCTTTCTCCACTAAGCATTTTGTCGAAGTCCTGCCCGAGTCGGTCAAGCGCATTGCCGTGCTGGACCGCTGCAAGGAACCTGGCTCCCTGGGCGAGCCCCTCTACCTGGATGTCCTGGGCGCCCTCACCGAAGCGGGCCGCACCGACATTGAAGTTGTGGGCGGACGCTACGGGCTGAGCTCCAAGGAGTTCACCCCCTCCATGGTTAAAGCTGTCTTCGACAACCTGGCTCAAAACGAGCCCAAGAACCACTTTACAGTGGGTATTGTCGACGACGTAACCTTTACCTCCCTGCCCATCCGGGACGAGCTGAACATCGCTCCCCAGGATCTGATCAGCTGCAAGTTCTACGGCTTTGGTTCCGACGGTACCGTTGGCGCCAACCAGAACAGCATTAAGATCATCGGTGACCACACCGACATGTATGCGCAGGGCTATTACGAGTACGACTCGAAGAAGTCCGGCGGTTTGACCATTTCCCACCTGCGCTTCGGCAAGAGCCCCATTAAGGCTCCCTATCTGGTCAGCCAGGCTGACTTCATCGCCTGCCACAAGCCTTCCTATGTGAAGATCTATGATCTTTTGGACGGCATTAAGGAAGGCGGCGTGTTCCTGCTCAACTCCCCGTGGACCGTGGAAGAAATGGAGCACGAGCTGCCGGCAAACCTCAGGCGTACCATCGCCCGGAAGAAACTGCGCTTCTACAACATTGACGCGGTGAAAATCGCTGGCGAAATCGGCCTGGGCGGCAGGATCAACACCATTTTGCAGTCTGCGTTCTTCCAGATTGCCAACGTCATCCCGCCTGAAGATGCCGTGAAGTATATCAAAGAAGCCATTTACAACACCTACGGCGACAAGGGCGAGAAGGTCGTGCAGATGAACTACGCCGCTGTGGACAGCGCCGTGGAGCACCTGGTCAAGATCGACTACCCGGCAAGCTGGGCCGAGGCTGAAGATGAAGCGGCAGCGGCCACTGAGTCCGTGCCTGAGTTCGTGGAAAATGTGGTCCGTCCGATCCAGTCCCTCAAGGGCAACGAGCTGCCCGTGAGCGCCTTTACGCCTGATGGTGTAATGCCCACCGGCACCACCGCCTACGAGAAACGGGGCATCGCCATTGATGTGCCCAAGTGGATTCCTGAGAACTGCATCCAGTGCAACCAATGCGCCTTCGTCTGCCCCCATGCGGTAATTCGTCCGTTCCTGGCAACCGATGAAGACCTGGCCGATGCACCTGAGCAGTTCATCACCCTCAAGGCAGTAGGCAAAGACATGGCCGATCTGCAGTATCGCATCCAGATTTCTCCCCTGGACTGCACGGGCTGCGGCAACTGCGCCCAAGTCTGCCCGGCTAAGGAGAAGGCACTGGTCATGGAGCCTCTGGCAGACCATGCGGATGTACAGCATGAGAACTGGACTTTCGCCATGACTCTGCCCAACCGCGGCGCCCATATTCCCGCCAACAACGTGAAGGGAAGCCAGTTCAGGCAGCCGCTCTTCGAGTTCTCGGGAGCCTGCGCCGGCTGCGGCGAGACCGCCTATATCAAGCTGGCCACCCAGCTGTTTGGTGACAGAATGATCATCGCCAACGCGACGGGCTGCTCCTCCATTTATGGCGGCAGCGCACCCACCTGCCCCTACACCAAGAACGAGTTCGGGCAGGGACCAAGCTGGGCCAACTCCCTGTTCGAGGACAACGCCGAGTTTGGTTACGGTATGAACCTGGCCATGGGAGCCCGCAGGAGCCAGCTGGCTGAAATGATGGCTGGACTTCTGGAACAGGACATCCCCGCGGAGCTTAAGGAAGCCTTTAAGCTGTGGATGGACAACATTAACGATCCGGAGGTTACCAAAGAAACGGCAGCCAAGATCACGGAGCTCCTCCCAGCGGCCATTGCGGCTGCCTCGGGCGATTTGAAGGACGTTTTGGAGACCCTCCTGGCCAACGCCGACATCCTGGTGAAGAAGTCTGTCTGGATCATCGGCGGAGACGGCTGGGCCTACGACATCGGTTACGGCGGCTTGGATCATGTACTGGCCTCCGGCGAAGATGTCAACGTACTGGTGCTGGACACCGAAGTGTACTCCAACACCGGCGGTCAAGCGTCCAAGGCAACGCCCACCGGTGCTGTGGCTAAGTTTGCCACCGGCGGCAAGCGCACCCGCAAGAAGGATCTGGGTATGATGGCCATGTCCTACGGCTACGTCTACGTTGCTACCGTGGCCATGGGAGCCAACCGCAACCAGCTGCTCAGAGCCATGATCGAAGCGGAAAGCTACGACGGCCCATCGCTGATCATTGCCTACGCTCCGTGCATCAACCATGGCATCGACATGAGCAAGAGCGTAGAAGAAAGCAAGCAGGCTGTGGAGTGCGGCTACTGGAACCTCTACCGCTACGATCCCAGGAAGGAAGCGGAGGGCCAGAACCCATTCACCCTTGATTCCAAGGAACCTGACTACGACAAGTTCCGCGGCTACCTCAAGAGCCAGGTGCGTTACTCCCGCCTGGTCCGCCAGTTCCCTGAGCAGGCCGAAATCCTGTTCAAGCAGGCGGAGGAAGACGTCCGGCGCCGCTACGAGCTGTACAAGCGCCTGGCGGAAGACAGGTAAGAGCAAGCGAACTGAGTTTGTCGAAAACCCTCGTGTTCACACGAGGGTTTTTTCTTCAGCTTCGCACCAAGTTTGGCTAAGGCTCTGTGGCCGCAATTACGAATGGCCAAGAGACTAGTGGTGATTCTAGCCTGGTGAACCACTGGCAGCCCCCTAACCGGGGCTGCTTTTTTTGCACATTATTTAGTAAGTAACAAAGGATTTATTGAAGAAAGGGAGAATAGTCCAATTTAGAATCTCATGTGCGGAGCAATTCGTAAAAACATCTGAAGGGAAGGACGATATGAGCATCAATGGCTTATGCCGTGTTGAGATCGGTTTGCTGGGCCCCTTTTCCCTGCGGGTTGATGATCGGGAAGTTCAGTCGGAGGCGTGGAAATCAAAAAAGGCCCTCACCTTGCTGAAGTACTTGGCCAGCAGGCATGGGCAGAAGGCCTCCAGTGATGCTCTGATCGAGCTGCTGTGGCCTGACCAGCTGGATGTGTACAGCCAGCGGAACTTACATACTGCCGTTTGGTTCGCCAGGCGCATCCTGCCAGCTCCAAACGGTGCCAAGGGCGAGTCTCCCCTGCGCTACTCCCACGGTTCCTATTGGCTGGAACTGGAGGAAAGCTGTGTCGACACCATCTTGTTTGAGTCCCATGCCCGAAAATCAAGGCAGCTGGAGACCAGCAATCCAGAGATGGCCCTCTTCCACTGCGAGGCTGCCCTCAAGGTCTACCGGGATGATTTCCTCAGCGACGAAGTCTATGAAGACTGGACCATCCCCTACCGGGAGGAGTACCGAGAGGTCTATTTTCAGGTGGTGGTTCGGGCAGCTGAGCTGCTGATCAGACAGCGCGGCGACTTCAACGAAGCGGTTCAGCTCTGCCGCACGACCCTGAAAAGGGACCCGTATAGGGAGGAACTCTACCACGCTGCCCTGAAGGCCTTGATTTCCGGCAGGCGGTTTGTGGAGGCTGTGAATCTGTACAAGCAATATGTGCAGATGCTGCAGGATGAATTCGGTCTGGAACCCAGCCCCGCCATCGTGGATCTGATCAGCAAGATGAAAGAGGGCCTCGATGAGGCAAGCCCCGTTCCCAAGGCCCCGGGGGGCGCCTACGTGTGCAGCCGCACTGTGCTCCGCTCGTTCTTTGAAACGGAGCAGAGGCGCCTGCAGCGCACCGGCAACCACTTTTCCGCCCTGGTGATCGGCAACAGCGAAGCCGGGGAGCAAAAGTTTCTTCAAGTCTTTGCCGTACTTCAAAGCCTGCTGCGGCATTCCGATGTCATCTGCCACTACGCCCCCACCATGATCGTGGTGTTCCTGCCCGCCACCGGCGCTTTTGGAGCCAGGATCGTTTCCGCCAAGATCCAAGAGACTCTGGAACAGAAATTTGGCAGCACCGCCCCCTTCTCCTTCCTCATCCTCAGCAGTGAAGAACTGGATGTCCTGCAGAAAGAGTGGTCAGCCATAGCCAATACGTAAAAGAAGAAAGCCCAGCGCCAATGCCCCCCGGAGAGAGAAAACTCCGGGGGGCGTTTTTTTGAGTGCATTTCGAGTGGAATTGGAGAAATTTTTAAGTAACCTACTTATAATTAAAATCAAACAACATGCCAAGCATGGCAGTGTGGGTAAAGAGCGCTGGGAGGTGAGTTCTTAGCTGGGAGATTCTGCAGCAAGCAGCTGTACAGATTGCGTCGTCAATGTCTATCTCTTTGGAAGCGAGGACCTGCCGATCTTTAACTGGTCACCAATGGATCGGCAGCGAGCTAGGGTGAAACCGGCCAAGGATGATATCCAAAACCAAAGAGGAGGGTTTTTTGTGAAAAAGCTATTTGTATTGACGCTGGTTCTAGTAATGGGATTGAGCTCCTTTGCCTTCGCGGCAGATAACGAGGCATCGGCGGTACAGACGGGTGATGGAAACGCAGCCCACATTACTCAGGAAGGCGACAGCCAGTACGCAGAGATCATACAGACCGGCGATGAAAATCTTGCCGTGGTCACCCAGGCAGGCGGTGGCAACGAAGCCGTTGTGGCCCAGGGCGGAGACTCCCAGGAGGCATTCGTCACTCAGGATGCCGACGATTCCTCAGCACGCAGCATCCAGGCTGGAGAAGACAACCTGCTTGTCGTCACCCAGATCGGTGAAGGACACAGCTCAGGCATCGTACAGAGCGGCGAGTCCAACGTGGCCATAGTGGACCAAGACGGAGACGGTGAAGCAGCCGTCGTGGGGCAGGTTGGCGACAACAACGAGGCCTATGTTGAACAGGACGGACTCAGTGACGAGGCACATATTCAGCAGCGCGGCTCAGGCAACCTAGCTGACATCTCTCAGACGGGCTTTGGGTTCTTGTTCAGGGGCTTCAACGACGCTGATATCTGGCAGGAAGGGGACGACAACTCCGCCTTCATCAGGCAGTTTGACACTGGACTTCTGTTCAGCGGCTTCAATACGGCAGCCATCTCCCAGGTGGGTAGAGGCAATTGGGCAGACATCTCTCAGACCAGCTTGGGCCTGCTTGGCAGAGGCTTCAACAGTGCCGACATCGATCAGGAAGGTGATGAGCACGAAGCTTCCGTCACCCAGCAGGGCCTCGGCAACGAGAGCTCTGTGGTCCAGAGGGTAGCAATGAACCTGGCTGAAATCCTGCAGATGGGGCTGGGCAATACCTCCGGCGTTTATCAGTATTCCGGCTACGCATTGGCCAGTGTTGTTCAGGACGGCAATCTCAACAGTGCCACCGTAACCCAGGGTGATCACCCTGATGCCTCGGGACCAATGAACGCTTGGGTTTCCCAGGATGGGAACAGCAACCTGGCCACGGTGATTCAGAACCGCGGGTTCTCCGCAGCCTGGATTACACAGACAGGACGGGGCAATGAGGCATTCCAGGTGCAGGACAATGAAACGGGTTACGGCCACGCCTGGGGCGAGATCGAGCAGGATGGAAGCGGCAACTATGCCTTCCAGTCTCAGACGGCAGGCGGCGGCCTAGACGCTTACGTTTACCAGAGCGGCCGCGATAACCGCTCCTACCAGACCCAGACCAACAGTTACCAGGCAGGGGTAGTCCCCAGCATCGCCACAACCACCCAGATTGGTGATGCCAATGAAGGCTACATTGTCCAGACCGGGCAGAATGCCCTGGCCACCATTGCCCAAACCGGCAACAACAACCTGGCCACAATCAACCAGTAGGCGCAGTGCAAAGGCGAAGAAGCTTCTTCTTCGCCTTTCCCCCCTTACCATTCTACAACAGGCGCGTTGAAGGAGGTTGATCATGAGCAGCGCAAAACGCATCGTAAAACTGGGAGTTGTGGCTTTGTTCATACTCGGCGTCTTGACCGTGGCGCCTGGCCCCAGCCTGGCTCAGGGTTTACTTGAGGCCTATGTCTACCAGCGGGGCGATGGCAACCAAGGAACAGTTGACCAGAGCGCCGCGGCGAGCTGGGCCCAGATCTACCAAAACGGCAATTACAACGAAGCCTACATCTACCAGGCAGGAGAAGACAATTGGAGTTTGCAGGCACAAACGGGCAGTGCCAACCGCGCCTGGGCGGCATCAACGGGCAGCAGCAACACAGCCACCCAAATCCAGCTGGGCGACGGGAACGCACTGGGAGCATGGCAGTACGGAAACAACAACTTCTTGCTTCAGAATCAGATCGGCAGCGACAATCTCGCCACTGCCTGGATCTTAGGCAGTGACAACTCTGTGATCCAGATGCAAACAGGGCTGGCCCACATCTCAAGGGTAAGCATCACAGGGAACAGCAACAGTGTGAACCATATCCAGTTCGGGTACTCCACCGTTTTGGAAATCACCCACGTTGGTGACAACGCCAGAATCAACACCGTCCGATTTGGTTTTTAGTGAGAAGCCTAAAGATGGGAAGGAGATCAAGATGAGGAAGTTCCCGGGTTTGCTCATTTTTGCGGCAACAGCGGCGCTTTTGCTCACCGCCTCCCTGCTGAGCACCGCTCAAGGAATCGGTACAGTAACCCAGGTCGGACTGGACAACTACGTTTATGTTTATCAAGAAGTGCTCAGTGAAGTGATCATCCTGCAGCTTGGCGACGAGAACGCGGCCACCGTCGAACAGTTTGGTGCAGAACACATCGCCGGCCTGGCCCAGATCGGAGATGACAATGAGCTGGAAATCTGGCAGCTGGGTCAGCGGGATCTGGTGCTGGCTGTGCAAAACGGCGCAGGCAATGAAGGCAGAATCAACCAGATGCACTCCTCCGCTGGAACCTCCACTTACGGAGTGACCGACAACGATGCCTTCTCCTACCAAGCTGGCCTGTACAATATCCTCAACCTGCTGCAGATCGGCGAAGACAATACCGCTTCCATCTACCAAATTGACACCAACAACGAGGTGTTTGTGGTGCAAGAACAGTATCCGCTGGGTATGGGCGGAAACGCAGCCCTCATGGTCCAAGTTGGCATGGGCAATTGGGCTTCCGCTGTTCAGCTGGGCGCCCAGCAGATGACCCGCAGCATCCAGCTTGGCGATGACAACAGCAGCTCCGTTAACCAGAACGGCGGCGCCAACCGTGCCTCCGTAGTGCAGACCGGAGATAGGAATGTCTTTACAGCGACTCAAGGTTAGTTGAAAGGAGAGTCCCAGATGAGAGTAAGCAGTGCCCTAGTGCCTTTACTGCTCTTGGTGCTTGTCTTCAGCGCCAGCCCCGTCCTGGCCCGGGAGTCGGGCCAGGCAGGCGTTGAGCCCCACAGAATGGATCTTTTCGTAGCTTCCCAGCGTCTGCTGGCCGAGGAGCAGAGACCCCCCAAGATGAAGGTGGGTATGGTTTTAACTACCTTAGGGGCGGACAGCGAAGTGAGCATGGGAGTACGCGTTGAGACCAGCCTGGGCCAGCTGGAGCAGGTAAGCGTTGTAACGGAGACCATTTACCTCAAGGCGGAGAACACCTTAGCCGGATTTCTGTCCATCAAGTTCGTACCCCTTCCCCACATGGCGGTGCCCGTCTACATAGGTGCCGGAGCAGGCTATGCCGACGGCTTTCGTTACCAGGCCTTTGTTGGAGTTGACTTGACTAAGAACTTCTTTGCAGAAGCCCGGTACGTCAATGTACCTGGCGGAATCGGCGACCGCGGCTTGTATCTAGCAGCCGGCTTTCAGTTTGTCTTCTAGAGGAGGGAAAAAGCAGTGAAACGAATAGTCCTTTTAACCTTAGTGGCAGCGCTGCTGCTCGGATTGGGCGCTGAGGCACTGGCCACCTACACCATGAGCTGGGGTTTTCAGATGATCAACAACCCTAACGCTCGGCAGGTTGCCCTGAACATTGCCAACGCGCAGGAGGAGCTGAACAGGGTCGCGGAAGATCAGAGCGGACTGGACCGGTTTAAAGAGAGTCTGGATCGCATGGTCATGAGCAAAGCCATCCGCGACATCGTCTACTACGAACCAGATGGAGAAGCCTTTTATGGATTCATCCCGGTTGACGATGGCTGGATCTACTACGAGTGGGATGAGGTCGGTCAGGCCATGAAGATCTACTACTACGCCAACGGCAGTTGGACGGAGATCTCCATTGATACAGGCAGTCAACCGCAACCTCCCAGCTTTTAACGACCCCCAGGTGTAAAGGAGGGACAGCATGGAATTAATTATGATTGGGATGCTTACGTTGGCGTTGTTGTTTGGAGGCATGGCTGGCAAGACGCCTCCTCCCCCCACCGAAGTTGAGGTGGCCCAGGCCATGGAAGCGGTTTTGGAATCCCCGGAGTCTATACTGCTCTCAGAGGCTAACGTGACCACAGCGAGCCAGCTCTTGGCGGCGCTGCCGGAACCGGCCCAGCCGATTCCCATCGCCATCTATGCCATCACTGACACAACCGGTCAGCTCAAGGCCGATGGCGGAGCCGCATCCACGGTGGTTTCGCAGGGCACTACAGAGATGCTCATCACGGCGCTGCAGAGATCACGCCAGTTTGCCATTTTGGATCGGGTTCGCTTTGCGGACGTCATGAACGAGCAGAACCTGGTAACCAGCAGCAGGGTAGTCCCTGGACAGGGGCCGGTTCCCGGCCAGCTCACTGGTGCCAAGTACATGATCAGCGGTTCTGTCACCGAGTATCAAGTGAGCAAGGAAACAGGCGGGATTGGTCTGGTCATCGCCGGTAAGGGCGGCAGTCAGGAGTATGCCAGGGCACAGGTGGCCCTGGACCTGCGGGTGACCGATTTGACCAGCGGCGAAGTAGTCTGGGCCGAAAGCCTGCGGGGAGAAGTGTTAGGTGAGAAAGTCGGCATTCAGCTCTTCTCCTTTTTAGGGAAGAACATCGTAGAATTTGAGACGGGCCAAGGAAAACAGCAGGTGATCAACTTAGTTGTGAGAACTCTACTGGAAGAAGCCGTTTTCCATTTGGTGCAGTCTCGAGTACTGACCAACTAGCCAATTCCGCGGCATTCCGCAGCCGCACTTAACACAGCTCTCGAAGAGGTAGGGATGGCCGATCCATACTGGCCGCGCCGCCGGAAAGACTAAGGATCCAGGAACACAGCATGAGAGACAGTAGAACTGAGATTTTTCTTTCCCTCAGAAAAAGGTAAACCCATCGTGAGGTGGGGACACAAAGCCACGGGTCTAAGCAATTAGACAGCCGGGTTGCCAAGGAGGACGTTGCGTGAAGCAAAAAGTGATATTGATTGTGTTGGTGTTGCTAATGGCGGGCCTGTTCGGAAGTGCAGACGCACTTGCCCAGCAGCTCGAGCCCATGACACCTATGGATTTGGAGGCTTGGTTCATGGACTTCTTCCAGGTTTCCGAAGATGATATAGAGCCTTTCGAGAACTTGGCCTTCGTGTACCAGGAAGGGAACGACAACAGCGCCGAGCAGGTCCAGCAAGGTGAGGACCTCTGGGCCTATGTCTACCAGAAAGGTGACGGAAACTATGTTCAACAATGGCAGAATGGCTGGGGAAACTGGGCTGGTGCCTATCAAGTGGGCAATCGCAACAGCGCGGTTATTCATCAAGTGGGCACCAACAACTGGGCAGGCACCTACCAAGTGGGCGATGCCAATACAGCCAGAATCGAACAGAGCGGCACCAGCTTCACCGCTCTGGTCACCCAGGTTGGCCATGGCAATTCTGCGGTGATTGTCCAAGGAAGCAAGTAATTTCTTGGTTTAAAACAAACCAAGCCAGCGCGGCAAGTCAAATTGGTGATCCTTACCCACGAGGGGAGGTCAAGATCGCATGATCTTGACCTCTTTTTTCAGGCAAAGACGTGCTGACCGATCTGCAGCTTAACCGGGCGGGTCCACACCCAGCTGGACGCAGGCACCTTCCTAGGGTTCCAGAAGAAGAGGGCTCCATCGGTGGGATCCGCTCCCCCCCAAGCCTCCAGTACGGCCAGGTAGGCCAGGTTATTGGGGGTAAGGTTGATGGAACCATTGGCCACTGGCTCAAATTGTCCCGGCTGGTAGACCGCCTCTGCCACAGTATTGGGAAACTCGGGATGCCTTACCCTATTGAGCAGTACCGCAGCCACGGCAACCTGCCCCTCAAAGGGTTCGCCACGGGCCTCTGCGAAAACCAGCCTGGCCAGGAGCGCCAAGTCCTGCAGGTCCTGGGTGGTGTAGCTTCCCTCAGGCAGGACGAATCCCCCCTCCAGGGAAGGAAGAGTAGCGGAGGGAACGGTCTCGGAAGGCTGCGCCGCAGCTTCAGGGATAATCAGCTCCTGACCGGGGTAGATCAGATCAGTGGTCAGGGCGTTGGCCAGGCGCAGAGCATCGAGGCTTACTCCGTACAGGCGGCTGATGCTCCACAGAGTTTCTCCTGCTTGCACCGTATGAGTTACTGCCATGTCCTTTCCTCCTTTTGCAGTATACTCTGCTAACAGGATATGCGGTGGAGCGGCGCAGGCGACAAGCCTGTGAAGGAAGAACGTCCCGTTTGTCAAAGTATAGACCGTGACCAATTTTAAGGAGGGGAATGCACATGACTACACCGCACAATGCGGCCAAACCAGGAGAGATTGCCAAGACCGTGCTCATGCCCGGCGATCCTCTGCGGGCGAAATTTGTTGCAGAGACCTACCTGGAAGATGTAAAATGTTATAATGAAATCCGGGGCATGTACGGCTTCACAGGCCTTTACAAAGGCAAACCCGTTTCCGTGCAGGGGCACGGCATGGGCATGCCGTCCATCGGGATCTACACCTACGAGCTTTATAACATGTACGATGTGGACAACATCATCCGCATCGGCTCCGCGGGCGGGATCAGCGATGATGTGAAGATCATGGATCTGGTATTCGCCATGGGAGCCTGCACCGATTCCAACTACGCCTATCAGTACAAGCTGCCCGGCACCTATGCACCCATCGCGTCCTGGGATCTCTTGAAGAAAGCGGTGGAGATCGCAGAAGCAAAGGGCCAGCGCTTCTTTGTGGGCAACGTACTATCATCCGACGTCTTTTACAACCAATTCGGCCTGCCGGATGCTTGGAAGGAAATGGGCGTGCTCGCGGTGGAAATGGAGGCGGCCGCTCTGTACATGAACGCCGTCAAGGCTAAGAAGAACGCCCTCTGCATACTCACCGTTTCCGATGAAGTGTACACCGGCAAAGAACTGCCCCCGCAGGACCGCCAGGTGAGCTTCACCACCATGATGGAGATCGCTTTGGAGCTGGCCATCAGCCTCTAGTGCTCCTGTTTTCAGCAGCCCAACCCGTTTGGGTTGGGTTGTATTTATATGTAATCCTAACAACAGCGGAGGTTTCCATGAAAAGACCCTTTGTCAGTGCGCAGCGTCTGCGCCAAATCGCAGCAGAATACCCCACCCCCTTTCACCTTTACGACGAACAAGGCATCCGGGACAACGCACGCCGGCTGCACCAAGCCTTTGCCTGGAATCCAGGCTTTAGGGAGTATTTCGCGGTCAAGGCTAACCCCAACCCAGTTCTCCTCAGCATTTTGCAGGAAGAGGGCTGCGGAGTGGACTGCGCCACGGGAACAGAGCTCCTCCTCGCTGAGGCCCTGGGCTTTAGGGGCGAGGAAATCATGTTTTCATCCAATATGACTCCCTTCCAGGATTTCCTGCTGGCCCACAGGCTGGGTGCCATCATCAACCTGGACGATGTTACCGATGTGGAGTTCATAGCTAGCCTCCCCAGCATCCCCAAGAAGATGTGCCTGCGCTACAACCCCGGAGGCAGCTTCGTGGTGAGCAACGGGATCATGGATACCCCGGCGGAGGCCAAATTCGGCATGACGCGTGCGCAGCTCAGCGAGGCGGTGCGCGCCCTGGCAAAGCTGGGCGTAGAGGAGTTCGGGCTGCACGCCTTTCTGGTGAGCAACGCAGCCACCAATGGGTATTACCCGGCCTTGGCCAGGCTGCTGTTCCAGGTGGTGCGGGAACTCCATGAGGAAACAGGCGCCCGCTTCTCCTTGGTGAATTTGTCCGGAGGCCTGGGCATACCCTATCATCCAGACCAAAAACCGGTGGAGATCATGGCCGTGGGTGCGGGCGTGCAAAAGGCGTTCGATGAAATCCTGGTCCCTGCTGGGCTGGGCCATATAGCCGTCGTAACGGAGCTGGGCCGCTTCATGCTCGCCCCCTACGGCCAGCTCATTGCCACAGCCATCCGCCGCAAAGAGACCTATAAAAGCTATATTGGGCTGGACGCCTGCGCCGCTGACCTCATGCGGCCCGCCATCTACAAAGCCTACCACCACATCACCGTGGCGGGCAAAGAAGAACACCCCCATGACCACGTGTACGATGTGGTTGGGGGGCTCTGTGAGAACAACGACAAATTTGCTGTGGACCGCAGGCTCCCCGCCATTGAGCTGGGCGACTTAGTTGTCATCCACGATACGGGAGCCCACGGCCATTCCATGGGCTACAACTATAACGGCAGGCTGCGCTCCGCGGAAGTGCTACTGCGCACCGATGGCAGCACAGAGCTGATCCGCAGGGCAGAAACTCCCGAGGACTACTTCGCGACCATGAAGTTTCCCCAGTCAGCGCGCCTTTAGCCGCTGGCTGAATTCTCTGCGGAACTTGGCCACCTTGGGAGCAATGACCATGCTGCAGTAGCCGCTCTGGGGGTTGCGCCTGAAATAATCCCAGTGATAGTCTTCCGAGGGGTAGAAACGCTCCAAAGGGACGATCTCCGTGACAATGGGGTCATCCCAGAGGGGAGCCATTTCCGCCTTAATCCGCTCTGCACTTTGGCGCTGCTCTTCACTGCTGTAAAAGATCACCGAGCGGTACTGGGTGCCCACGTCCTCCCCCTGGCGGTTGAGGGTGGTGGGATCATGGGTGCTGAAGAAGATGCGCAGCAGATCTTCGTAACTGATGGACTCCGGATCGTAGGTCACCTGCACCACCTCGGCGTGCCCGGTTGTGTCGGTGCACACCTGTTCATAGGTTGGGTTTTCCACATGGCCGCCGCTGTAACCGGGAATCACTTCCAGTACACCGCTCAGCTCGCTGAAGATGGCCTCTACGCACCAAAAGCATCCGCCGCCGAATACGGCTGTTGCTTGACTCATAGGCGAGTTCCCTCCCATTACGTTTAGAAAAGGTGATTGCTTGGACAGTATTTACAGCTACCCCCATTACTATGAAATAGCCTTTTCCTACCGGGACATCCCTGGGGAAGTGGATGTCATGGAACAGGCCATGGCTAAGTACTCCAAAATACCGGTGAAAACCGTGCTGGAGCTGGCCTGTGGCAACGGCCCCCACATGCTGGAATTCATGGATCGGGGCTACGAATACTGGGGACTGGACCTCAACCCCACCATGATCGAGTTCGCCCGGGAGAAGGCAGCAAGCAAAAACCACACTGCCAAGTTCTACCTGGCCGACCTGGCCGATTTCCGTCTGGATGAGCCCGCGGACTTCCTTTATATCATGATGGGTTCCCTGTACGTGCGGAACACAGAAGAGCTGCTCAGCCACTTTTCCTGCGCCGAGGCGGGTCTCAAGCCCGGCGGCCTTTATTTCCTCGACTGGTGCGTGGACTTTGAGCCCCTGGCCAACAACTTGGACAGCTGGGTTATGCGCAGACAGGGCATTACGGTGAACACCCGCTACAGCACCCGCCTGCACAATGCTCCCGAGCAGCTCTACGAGGAGAGCATCCTCTTCACCATCAAGGAGAAGGGACAGGAGCGCACCCTACTCCACCAGGGGTTGCGGAGGGCCATTTTCCCCCAGGAGTTCATCTTGGCCGCAACGAAACTGCACAAGTTTGAGTTCATAGGCTGGTGGAACGACTGGGATCTCAAGGTACCTTTAGGAGAAGGGCGGGGCGAAATCGTCCGCCCCATCACCGTGCTCAGGCGCCTGTAACTACCTGCAGAGCTTGTAGATGGCCAGAACATCCTCCTGGCCTAGGGGCAGGAAGTTCCCCAGCTTGTGGGTATCGTTGGCCGTGGCCTTGGCCGCCATCTCCTCCAGGCGATCGTCCGGGATGCCGGCGTGCTCAAGCCGCGTGGGCAGGCCTATTCTGCTGAAGAACTCCTCGAGGCGCCGAATCCCTTCCAGGATGGTCCGCTCGGGGTTGAAGAAATCCTGCTCAACCGCGAACACCCGTACCGCGAACTGCACGAAGCGCTCGGGATTGTGCTTGTAGACATACTTCATCCAAGCGGGGAAGACGATGGCCAAACCTGCACCGTGGGCGATGTCATAAATGGCGCTCAGCTCATGCTCGATGTCGTGGGAAGCCCAGTCACCGAGCCTGCCGTTGCCTAAAAGGTCATTGTGGGCAAAGGTGCCGGCCCACATGATGTTGGCCCTGGCGCCGTAGTTCTCAGGTTCGGCGATGGCTCGGGGCGCCTCTTGGATGATTGCCCTAAGCGACGCTTCGCAGAGGTGGTCGCTGAAGCTCACCTCAGGCTCGTTGGTGAAGTAGCGCTCCATAATGTGGGCCATCATGTCCGCCACGCCGCAGGCGGTCTGATAGGGAGGCAGGCTGTAGGTGAGCTCCGGATTGAGCAGGGCGAACCTGGGGCGCAGGACTGCGCCTGTGTAACCCCGCTTCAGCCAGCCGTCCTCATTGGTAATGACCGAGCTGGGGCTGGACTCGCTGCCCGCCGCGGGAATTGTCAACACCACGCCCACGGGCAGACTCTCCTCTGCCTCCGCCTTTCCAGCGTAGAAGTCCCAGACATCGCCTTCGTAGGGCACGCCCATGGCGATGGCTTTGGCGGAGTCGATCACGCTGCCGCCGCCCACGGCCAGGATCAGATCAACCTGCTCCCTGCGGACCAGGTCAATGCCCTCCCGCACCAAGCTGAGCCGGGGATTGGGCTGCACCCCGCCTAGCTCCACGATTTCCAGCCCAGCCTCACGCAAAGAAGCTTCCACCCTCGCCTTCAAACCTGAGCGCACAATGTGGCCGCCGCCATAATGCAGCAGCACCTTGCGGCCGAACTTAGCGGCTTCCTTGCCGGCCTGTTCCTCCACTCCTCTGCCGAAAACGATCTTCGTGATGTTGAAATATGTGAAATTGCGCATCTGTACTCCTCCTTTAAATCAGGGAATTATCTTTGACGTACTGAACAAGTTCCTGCACATAGCCGAAGGCCACCGCAACCACCGTGTCTGCTCCGCCATAGTACAGGGCTAATCTGCCTGTGCCGCTGTCCACCAAGGCGGCGCAGGGAAAGACCACGTTGGGCACATCGCCTACGCACTCGTAATAGGTCTGGGGCGAGATGATGTAAGGCCTGGTTCGGGCTATCACCTTCCAGGGCTGATCCAGATCGAGCAGGGCAGCTCCTGCGCTGTAGAGAAAGCCGTTGCAGGAGGTGAGCACCCCGTGGTAGATCAAGAGCCAACCTTCGCTGGTCTCGATGGGCACGGGGCCTGCTCCGATCTTGGTGCTCTGCCAGCCCCACGTGGTGCCCATGACGAAGCGGTGCCTGCCCCAGAAGGTCAAATCGGGACTTTCGCTGTAGAAGATGTCACCGAAGGGAGTGTGCCCGTTGTCGCTGGGCCGGGAAAGCATGGCGTAGTTCCCGTTGATCCTGCGGGGAAAGAGCACGCCGTTGCGGTTGAAAGGCAGAAAAGCATTCTCCAACTGATAGAACCGCTCAAAATCATGTGTGTAAGCTGCTCCGATGGTTGGTCCGTGGTACCAGTTGCACCAGGTCACGTAGTAGCGGTCTTCGATCCAGACAACCCGGGGGTCATAGCCGTAGATGAACCTTCCGATCTCCTCGTCCTCGCAGATGAAGGCAATGGGCTCATGGTCCAGTTCCCAGTTGAGGGCATCTTGGCTCCGCCCGGCGTGGAGGCACATTTCCCGGGCTTTGTTATCCACCCGGAACACGCCGCGGAACTCCCCTTGGTAGGGCACCACCGCACTGTTGAAAATACTGTTGGAACAAGGAATGAGATCCCTAGGTATAATCGGGTTCTGCGAGTAGCGCCACAGCACATCCGAACTGCCCGGGGGCCTATCTTCCCAGGGAATATTGGGAAGCTCGGGCCCGACAATCTTCAGGGTCATACTTATCCACTCCTTTCCATCCTGCTCCCTTCTTTCCCTATTCTGGTTAACCCGCGGCTATCCTGCTCCCCAATCTGTGCAAAAAATCACTTAAAGGCCCATGGGGAGGAATTCCAGGGGGCATGCAGAATAAGCCCGGAAAGGAGTGAGGAGCGGATATGTGGAAAGAGCATTACCGGATCGGTTCGGAACTCATCGATTCCCAGCACCAGGAGCTTTTCGACAGGGTCGGCAGCTTTATCCGGGCTGTGCAGGAAGATGGGGCCTGGGAGGAACGCTTGGAACAAGTCCAGGCCACGCTGGAGTTCATGAAAGAGTATGTGGTGATCCATTTCCGCGATGAAGAAGCACTGCAGAAGGAGATCGGCTATCCCGGACTGGAAAAGCATGCCGCCGTCCACGACGCCTTTAGGGCGGAAATCCGGGCCTTCGCCCAGCGGGTTGAACAGGAAGGTTTTGACGAGGAGAAGGTGCAGGAGTTCGCGGCCAGGGTGATGACCTGGCTGATCATGCATGTGGGTAAAGAAGACCAGAGAATTGGTGCGTTCATACGGTCGCAAGGAGGGCAGCAATGAAAGTTGAATACATAAATCCGTTCTACAAAGCCACCATTGATGTGTTCAGGATCATGCTGAACCTCGATGTAAAGAGGGGTGCGCTCAGGGCTGTGGAAGAGCTGGAGCCCGTGAGCGAAGCCAATGTGGTGATCGGAGTCACGGGCGACCTCAGGGGTTCGCTGCTCTACAGCTTCCCGAAGGAAATGGCCCTGGAGATGGTGACCATCATGGCGGGTATGGCCATGAACAAACTGGATGCCTTCGTTAGCTCAGCACTGGGGGAAGTGGCCAACATCATCAGCGGCAATGCCGTTACTCACCTGGCCAGTAGCGGGCTGACCTGCCAGATTTCTCCGCCCCAGGTGTTTGTGGGCAGGAAAGGGTCTCTATCCATGTCCACGGAAAAGGCGGTTGTGGTACCGCTCATAACTGACATCGGCACCCTGGAGGTGACCGTCTCCCTCCACCGCAGCATGGGTTAATAAAGCGCCTTGCTCCAGCCGGAGTAAGGCGCTCTTTTCATTTCGTCTAAAAGGATCCACCTATGCTCACCGCGGCAAACACTGCGGTGCTGCGCCCCACGGCCCCAAACTCAGTTCCTGGAGCCCCGAAGTTGGTGCTCACACCGACGCTGGGCTGCAGCTTGCTTAAGGCAGGCAGGCGCAGAGTGCCGTGGATTAGTCCCGACCCATCGGACAGGTTGGCCTGGACGAAGACACTGGCCGAAAACTTGGAACCCAAGATGCGGTTCCAGTTCACGGCGCCGGCTAGATAATGGCGTCCGCTGCCCACGAGGGCAACTGAGCCCAGCTTCTGGGGGTTGATCACCGGCGGAAGCTCCTCGTTGATCAAGGCTTGGCGGACCTTCTTGATGCCCTCCTGGTCGGCGTAACCTTCGCCGTTGAAGTAGTACTGCAGCGTTCCCGCCAGATCAAGGCGCCCTTCGCTGTCCGTATAGCGGTACATGCCTCCCGCGGTAGCCTGGAGAAACAGGCCCTCCTTCTCCACGATTTCATACAGGGGCCCCAAGGGTTCCAAAAAACCCCGTTCCGAACCGAAGTTCAGCACTGCTTCACCGAAGAAGCCCACCTCACCGAAGGAAGACGAGACAGTGGCCATGAGCATGGGATGTTTGCCGTGCTGGTAGAACCCGCCCAGGCCCACTTCGGTCTTGCCCACCACAAACTCCATTTTGGGAGCCAGGGCGATCTGCTTGGCCTCCTTCACCCCGTCAAAAAGTGTGTAGAGGTAATAGTTGTTGCTGCCCTTGGGGTAGTGGATTTTCAGGGCCACAGATCCCTCCCGCTCCGCCTCTGGGTCCAGCGGATCGATGCGCCCGATGTTGACAATGTCTGCCGGGCTGAAAAAGTAGCCCACGCCCCATTTTACGTTCTGCTTGCCCGCCCTAAAGAAGACCCTGTTGTCGTAGTTGAAATCCGCAAAGAGCTCCAGAAGCTTGACCTTTAGGGGATCCTTATCTTCAGTTACGTTGTACTTAAGGCCGGCTTTTCCAAAAGCGCGGAAGTTCGGGTCAGGTCTGGCGTCCAGGTAAAGCTGGCTGCCCAGGGAAACATCAAGTTTGCTGCTGTCATCTCCGTCCTTGACCATGGTTCGGGACGCCCGCAGATTGAAGGAGTAACTGCCTCCCACATCCAGGCGATCCTGGACTAGCAGGGCCTCTTCCGGGGCCAGAGCCCCCTCTTCCATTTCCAGCTCAACAAATAGGTCCTCGCCAAAAAGATCATCAAAGTCAAAGGCCCAGCTTGTGCCGGTCAGCATGAGCACCAGCAGCGCGGCTAAGAGAACTGTTCTGCGCATGGTTACCCTCCTTGAGCTTCTCTACCGGTTAACCCTCTCGATATACGCTTTGGTAAAGACGTGATCAGGTATCTCTGCTACCGAAATTTCGCTCAGGCTCACCTGGGTCTTCTTGCCCTCCACCAACTCGTCCAGGAAGACCATCTGCACGGGGATGATCGCTTCCCCCACCTTGGCATACTTGGGGAACAGTGCTGAGCGCATGAGCCTGCGGGTTAAGCTGTACTCCTCCGCCTTGAGCACTAGGTTGGTGTCCTTGGTGACCCAGATCGTTGCGTAGGGGAAGGGAACGGTATCATCCACCGCCTTCAGGTCGATGATGTACACCTCGAAGTTGCCCAGCATACCATCGAAGTAGCCCTCCACCTCATAGGACGAAGCGTAGCTGCTGCTGCCGAAGTCCGCATTGCGCACATCGGAGTCCTGAAACGTCTCTTTCAGGGAAGTATGGGCGAACTGCCTGCTGGAAGGATCATAGAACCAGAGGTTGTCGCCCTCCAGGAGATACCCCTGGCCCTTTTGGGTTACCGGCTCCTGGATCAGAAGGAGGTAACGCTCTCCATCATCCCGCCTGAACTGCCTGACCACCAGTTTCTCGATCCCTTCCTCGGGGTCTTCCACAATCAGGGTGAGCACGGCTGAGAAGTCCGTGCCCTCAAAACGGGACTGGGCATCTATTTTCTCCAGAATAGCTCGAATGTGGCTCAAATCCTCGGCCTGAACCGCCGGGACAAGGCACAGAAGCAACAAAGCGGCGGTAATAATCAACAGTGCTTTCTTCATGGCAACCTCCCTAAGTATGCGAACTGAGCGCCTTGATGGGTGAAAGCCTGGCTGCGGCCCGTGCCGGCCAGTAGGCAGCCAACAGGCTGGTGAGGACAACCAAAACCAGGTTCAGGATCAGGTCATTCAGGGAAAGGCGGAAGGTGATGCGGCCCTGCTGCAGGAAAAACTGCAGCGAAGGGTCAACATTGAGGGGCCAATTGCCCACCACCAGGATGGTCAATCCGGATAGAGCCAGCCCCGCGGCGCAGCCCACCAAGCCCAGCAGCACAGCCTCCCAAAGGAAGATCTGCTGCACCTGGCTTTTGTGCATGCCAAAGGCCCGCATGGTGCCGATCTCCCGGGTACGCTCCAGGAGAATCATCCTGAAAGTGTTGGTGATGCCCACCATGGTCACCAGGAGCAAGATAATGAAGATCACCAACCCCACCCGGTTCAGCACCCCCACGGCCAGTTCCACGGGCTCCATGATCTGGTTGATGTTCATTACCCGGTAGCGCGTCCCTTCCCAACGGGTAATCCTTTCCTGCCTGGGCACCGGCTCCAAAGGCACCCCGCCCACGCTCACCGTAACATTGGGCTCCTCTTCTTCCTGCTCCTCCCCGGGCATAAGCAGCCCTTCTCTGAAAGTGCGGGTAAATTCCTCCACAACGTCTAAATCGGTCACAAACATGTTCAGCATCTGGTATTCGTGTGGGCCCAGGCCCAGGAGGCTGTTAAGATAAGCCCTACTCACGTAGGCTGCGGAGAGGCCGAACTGCTCCTGATCTTCCACAAAGGCAGCCACCACAAGCTCTCCCACATTATGCTGCCCCGTGAGGGTCTCCAGCTTGATCAAAATGGTCTCCCCCACCTCCACGCCCAAGCGTTCAGCCGCCGGCAGAGGCAGAATCACGGCATTCTCCGCCTGGAGCACCTGGTCCAAAGAGCCTTGGGTCACCACCAAGCTGCCCAGGAGTTTGTCTTCCTCGTGAAAATCCACACCGTAAACCAAGTGCATGGTCTGCTTGGAGCCGAAAATCAAGGAAGGCAGGGCCTGGCTCCTTTTGGTGAAGGCCTGAATCCGATCTGCATTCTCCTCCAGCAGCTGGTCCAGCCGCTCATCGGGGCGGATCTTGGTGATCACCTGGCCGCGTTCGTTAAATTCCCGTCCAGTAATGAACACATGGCCTCCCAAGGCATGGGAAAAGTTCTCCCGGATGTTTCCCACCAAACCTCCGGTTAAGGCGTTGATGATGGTAATGACCAGCATCCCGAAGGCAATGGCGCCCGCCAAAAGGAAACTGCGCTTTCTCTGACGGGAGATGTTGCGGAATGCCACTTTCAGCGTGAACATTCGATCACCTCGAGCTTTCCATGGCCTTGAGCGGCGAAGTTCTCATCACAAGTGCTGTGGGGTAGGCGCTGGATATGGCACCAACCGCCACTATCACGACTAAGGAGAGCAGAACCGAAGACAGCGACAACTCCGGCCTGAGCTCGGGCCCTCCGTAAATAATCTCAAAGAATACGTTGCTGGCCTTCAGGCCAATCCTGTTCAAGACAAAAAGGACCAAAGCACCAACGCCCACACCCACGGTGCCGGAAATCCCGGCAAGGAGCATGGTCTCCAGGACAATCATGCGCCGGACAAAACTCTTCTGGGCGCCAATGGCCCGCATGGTCCCGATCTCACTCATGCGTTCAGTCACCGAGATGACCAGGGTATTCATGATGATAATCACTGCCACAACGGCAATGATCAGGACAATAGTGTTGAATACACTCTTGATCCCGTACGACAGTTCAGCCAGGGCCCCCGCCCCCTGCCGCCAGTCCCGGGTCTGGGCGGCAATGCCCTTTTGGGCGAAAAACTCCTCAAAAGCCTCCTGCGCCTGCCTGAGGTACTTCTCATCGGTGAGGCGCAGCAAGAGGTACTGCCAAGCACCGCTATCCTCCGGCACGGCTTCGTACTGGGTTTCAGTCTCCTCGAACAGAGAGAACCAATAGTCGTCGCCAGCAGCGGGCCCTTCCACAATCACTTCCGTAAACAGGGCATCGGCAGATCCAAAGATACTCTCCTCATCTATCTCTCCCAAAAAGCGCTGTTCCTCGCTGGTCAGCTCCGCTGGATCCGCATAGCCCACCACCATGCCCGCCAGGGCCCGGGCGTTGGAAATATCCATGAGCGAGACCATATCGAGCTGCACATTGGACTGCTTGAAGCGAAAGATGCCCGTGATCTCAACCTCCCGGATCTTCATACCCGTATGGGTGCTCACGGATGTGAACAAAAGCTTATCGCCGGGCCGGAACGTGAAGCCCACCTGCTTCTCCAAAAGCTCCGCCACGGCTTCGTTTAGGAGCACTCCCTGCTCACCCGGCTGCCAGAAGCCTCCCTCCAAGATCTCCACGTTCTCGGGAAACATGGCCTGATACTGTTCGGGAATGACTCCGAAAAGCTGGGTGGCGCCGAGCGTCTTCTCTCCCCGGGAGACCACGGCGGTGGCAGATACCTGGGGATTTACTGCTTCCACGTAGGGGAGTGATTTGGCAAACTCCACAACTTCGGCGTAGTCGGGAATCCTGGGCACCGGCTGCTCCATGGCGGTCATGTCCTGAAAGCCGAAGAGGGTGAGATGTCCTCTTGTTTTGCCGGTGATCATGAGGTGGCCGGTGTAGTTCTTGATGTAGTAGCGTTCAATGCCTGAGGCGGCTGTATCCATGAAGGAGTTGCCCACAACCAGAACCATGATCCCGATGACCATGATCAACCCGATGATGGTAGTCTTAACCTTGTGCTGGCGCACATTGCGCCAGGCAATGGTGAGCAGGATCCTCATGACAGCCCACCCGCCGCAGCCCGGGCCTTAGTGTCTTCCACCACCAAACCGTCCAGCAAACGGATCACGTGATCGGCAATGCTCATGATGGTGGTGTCATGGGTGGAGAAGATGAAGGTGGTGTTCAATTCTGCATTCATCTTTTTCATGAGTTCGATAATGCTCTGGCCCGTCTTGGAGTCTAGGTTGGCCGTGGGTTCGTCGGCCAGAACGATTTCGGGCTTAGTAGCCAGGGCCCTGGCAATGGCCACCCTCTGCCTCTGACCGCCCGACAGCTCATTGGATTTGTGGTGCATGTGGTCGGCCAGCCCCACCGCCTCGATTAAGTACTCAATCCATTCCCGCGCCTCTTTCCTGCTGGGCCTATCCCTGCCTAGAAGCAGCGGAAACTCTATGTTCTCATAGACATTCAAAACGGGAATCAAGTTGAAGGATTGAAAGATGAAACCCACGGTTTTGTGGCGCAGGTTGGTCAGCTCTTTATCGCTGAGGCCCTCAGTGAGCGTACCATTGATCTTCACCCTTCCTTCAGTGGGCTGGTCGATGCAGCCGACCAGGTTGAGAATCGTAGATTTCCCGGAGCCCGATGGACCCACGATGGAGGCGAAATCACCCTTCTCTATGGAAAAAGACACGCCCCGCAGAGCATGCACTTCAGCCTTGCCTAAATAGTAAACCTTCTTCACGCCATCCAGTTCTACTATGGCCATGCGATCCTCTCCTTGCTTGCCTCATGATTTAAGTATAACCCATTTGGAAAGCGGGAGGCAAGGAACAAGAAAAGAGGCAGCCCCTGTCTGCTGCCTCTCGCCTTACGTACCTTCGCCTACTTCTCTACCTGCTCCCCGCCTCGGGTGATCTGAACCAACTTCTTCCAGGCAGTCCTCACTGCCCAATCAATGCTCAGCCACTTGGGCAGCTGCAGATGGAAGAGGTGCGTTTTCATGCCCACCGCGAAGAGGAGAAACCCCGCCAGGAGAGTAAGGAGCATGCCCCGAATCGCGGGCCAGGTGAAGAAATCTACGTGTCCCAAAACGGAAAGTCCCACAGTGCCGCAGCTTTCAGCTGCGGGCTCCACCAGGAGCCCCAAAGCCCACTCGGGCATGGTGCCAATGACCAGCATGGCTGCGGAGAGCATAAGCATGGCTACGGCTAAAGCCTTGTTTTCACCGCGGTTGAACTTCACAGGCGTTTTCTGCTTGCCTAAAAAGGCCAGGCCCATGAGCTTGATAAAGGATGCCGTGGTACCCACCCCAACCAGGGTAAAAATGCGTTCTGCCCAGACCATGATGGGCCTGCCCGTGGCAGCTGCCTCTAAAATGCCGTGGTGCAGCAGGGTCTTGCTGATATAACCGTTGAGCCCAGGGGTGCCTGTGATGCCCAGGGCTGCAATGAGCATCATGATCCCGGTCAGGGGGAATCGCTTCCACAATCCGCCGAGTTTATATAGATCCGCTTCGCCTGTTCCCAAAATGATGATACCCACGCCAAAAAAGAGTGCAGACTTGAAGAGGGCATGGTTCAGCGAATGGAGAACGGCCCCGGCAATGCCGAAGGCGCCGTCATTCTTGAGGAACAGGGCGGCACCAATGCCGAGAATAATGTAGCCCATCTGGCTGACGCTGTGATAGGCCAGAAGCCGCTTGGCATTGCCCTGCAGTAGAGCAAGGCAGACGCCTAAGAGCATGGTGATGCTGCCCACCACAACCAACAGCGTTCCCGCCCAGGGAATTAGGTCGGTCTGACCCCAGTTCACCAGCTGACCCGTGCGGATCAGGCCGTAGGCACCGGTCTTAATCAGGATTCCTGACAATAGAGCGCTGGCGGGCGTGGGTGCCACGGGGTGCGCTTTGGGCAGCCAGATATGGAGGGGAAACATGCCCGCTTTGATGCCAAAGGCGCCCATCAGGAGCAAAACCGCCCAGATAAACGGGGTGGTGCTTCTTGGGTTGACTGCGGGAGACCCAACTACGGGGGCGACTCCGGCTAGGTATAGCAGGATCACAGCAACGCCCATGAAAACCCCAGCAGCTAAGCTCAGATGGTGGTACAAGGATTCGGCCTGCTCCGCTTCTTGACTCTCGTGATGCTTTACCCAAGCGCCTGAAGTAAAGGACATGAGCTCAAAAAAGACCAACAGTACGATGAAGTTGCCAGCCAAAAAGATGCCTTGGGTTGCACCCAGGGTAATTAAGAAGTAGGTGTAAAAAGATGTGATATGTTCTTCGTAGCGCATATAGCTGTACATATAAATGGCCGCCGCCAGCCAGACGAAGGAACTGAACAGGCTAAACAGGGCTGAAAGGGAGTCGAGCCTGAGCATGGACTCAAAAATACCCAGGGTTCCCAATCCCCAGGTGTATAAAGCTCCACCCCGTACCAAAAACACGTTGGCTACACTACCCAGGAAGGTGATTGCCGATACTGCAATGGCAAAGAGGGATTCAGTGCGTCTTTCGTAAATCCTGGCCGCTGCCGCTGCGCATAAAATCGGGAAAAGTATGACAATTAAAGTCCAGTACATCCTGCTTCATTCCTCCATCAAACCGCTGCCGCTTCCGGGAGCGGTCTCTTAGACAAGGGACAAGCACATTGTCACGTATATCACTATATCCCTTTGCCAGGCGCTGATCAAAACGTTGCTTGGGGGTTTTCCCCCGTTTTGACCGGCTTTTTGCCCTCTATCGATTGTTTTCTATGTATTCCTCGATTTTTTGGAGACTTAAGCCCTCAAACCCCTCACCTCATCCCGGTTAACAGGATCCCCGGCGCCCAGGGAGAAGTAAACAGGGAAACGCCCATGGAGGAGTTGATATTCGTGTGCGATACCATGGTAGCCCTAGGCAGCGCTACGGCAGACGGCAGTGTGATCTTTGCCAAGAACAGCGACCGGCAGCCCAATGAACCGCACCTGCTGATCCGCATCCCCAGAAAGAAACACCCCAAAGGATCGCAGGTGCAGTGCACCTACATCACCATCGACCAGGTGGAAGAGACTTACGATGTGCTCCTGCTCAAGCCTTCCTGGATGTGGGGTGCGGAAATGGGGGCCAATGAGTTCGGCCTGAACATCGGCAACGAAGCGGTGTTCACCAAAGTTAAGCAGGGGCCTCCCAGCCTCTTGGGCATGGATCTGCTTAGGTTGGCCCTGGAGCGCTGCCGCACCAGCCTGGAGGCGGTGCACCTGATCACAGACCTCCTGGCCAAGCACGGCCAGGGAGGCAACTGCGGCTATGGAAAACAGTTCTACTACCACAACTCTTTCCTCATCGCTGACCGCGAGTCTGCCTGGGTGTTGGAAACGGCAGGCCCTTTCTGGGCCGCGAAAAAGGTGCAGGATGTGTATGCCATTTCCAACCGCCTCAGTATCGGCAGCGATTTCGATCTGGCCCATCCTGAGCTGATCAACTACGCCATCTCCCGCAAGTGGTGCAGTTCCGAAGAGGACTTCCACTTCGCCCGCTGCTATACCAACCAGCTGATCACAACCTTCAGCGGGGCCTCCAACCGGGAAACAGCCTGTTCCCGGCGGCTAGAGCAGGAAAAGGGCCGGATTACTGTGCAGACAATGCTGGAAATCCTGCGCTCCCATGAACCCAAGCTGGAAGAAGGCAGCCCCTTTTCCACTCCCTCCGTACGCAGCGTATGCATGCATGCCGGCGGCCTGGTGGGCGATCACGCCACTGGCAGCTATGTGGCCCACCTAACCAGCGACCTTGATACCTACTGGCTCACGGGCAGCTCCACCCCCTGCATCTCCATCTTTAAGCCTTACTGGATGACGGAAAACGACATCGTCTTTTCTGAAAACCAGGAAGAGGAAGCGCTGCAGTTCTGGATGCTCCGGGAAGAGCTGCACCGCTTGGTGCTCCAGAACAAAGTTCCAGATCTCAAGGAGTACCGCAGGCTCGCTGCGGAGTTGGAGCAGGAATTTCTGTTCCTGGCCCAAGCGCCCATAGGCGGTGAAGCCAATCCGGTCCAGCTGGAAGTGATCATGAAACAGGCCTGGCAGAGGGAGCAGGAGCTGGTGGAAGACACCGTGGAGCGCAGCCGGAGCAATGCCGGCCAAATTAGGGGCAACCTTTGGTTCAGGCACTACTGGCAGAAGCAGAACGAAAGGCTGGGCCTCTAGAGGTCCAGCCGGGCAAATACCTGTCCTTTGTCCAGATCGTACAGCTCCACTGAACTGCCGGTCAACAGCGCCACGCTGCGGCGGGGTTCTCTCCCCTTGGGCAGAGCCGGGCTGCCGGGATTGAGGAAAACAGCCTCTCCCCTGCGCTGCAGGACCGGTTCGTGGGTGTGGCCGCTGACCCAGAGCTTAATCTGGAAGCGCTGGATCATGGCTTCCATGATCTCCGGACCGTAGTGGTGGCCGTGGGTTACCAGGGCCCTCCCGAAGGGCAGCTCAGCGAAGAAATAGGGGTCCTGCAGGACTATATCCAAAACCATTTGATCTACTTCGCTGTCACAGTTGCCCCGCACGGCACGAATGGGAATGGAGCAGTTGTTGATCAGCTCGAACAACTCCTGGGTGTCGTAGCCCTTGGGCAGGGGATTGCGGGCTCCGTGGTAAAGCACATCGCCGCAGTGCCAGATCTGTTCGGCATCTTTGAAGGGCCCGTTGATGGCATCAAGCCAAGCGCGGGTGCTTCCGTGGGTATCACTGATGATTCCGATCCGCATAATCCTTCCTCCTCGCTAGGCAATAAGTAGGGTACCAATTTCTCCTATTCTGCCCAAACTCCTGCTTTGGCCAACTCAACGTGGAAAGGAGCTCTGCAGACGAATGGGGTTCAACGCCTTCCATTACGGCGTCAACGCCGTGTGTTTCCAGAAGAATGAGCGTAAGTATGGCATGATCTGTTCTTGGGCCACGCAAGTTGATTACGATAGGATCGTTCTCCTCCTGGGTGCGCAAAGCGTCACGGGAAGAAACATCGCCAAGGGCGATATCATCGGTGTTAGCGTGTTGAGCACGCTGCAGCATGATGTCATGAGCAAACTGGGCTTCCAGCATTCCCATGAAGTGGATAAGTTTGCAGATCTGAATTACACCCTGGAGGACTCAGCGATCCTGATCAAAGACGCCAGCATCGCCATGGTCGTTGAAGTGCTGGATATTCTCCACTTGCCCGGGATTGAGGAAGATAGTCTAGTATATGCGCTCATCAAGTCCCATGCCCAAAGCGGCGCGCCCATGCTTGCCCTGCAGGATGTGGACTGAAAAGGGTGCGGTGCGGGGGCACAACCTTGTCATTCCCCCTTGACAAACGGCCCCAAGGCGGGTATGCTAAAAGCCAATAGATAGAAAAGCGATGATTAGGAAGAGTAACCGCCGCTAACCTGACAGAGAAGGGAGTGAGCCGCTGAGAGCTCCCGCAGGGATGCCGTGGTGAAAACCACCTAGGAGTTGCCGGCCGAACTAACAGTAAGCCGAGCCGGGGCAGCCGTTACCTGCATAACGAGTGGATCGCACTTTTGCTGTGCGATCAATTTGGGTGGAACCGCGACAACCTCGTCCCATGTGGATGGAGGTTTTTTTGTATTCCCAAGAAAGGAGAGAATAGGCATGGAAGAAAACATGGTTTTGGCCAATCAAGAGGAGATTTTGCGGCACACCACTGCCCACATCATGGCCCAGGCCGTATTGAGGTTGTGGCCTGATACCAAGATTGCCATTGGCCCCGTGATCAAGAACGGCTTCTATTACGATTTCGATCTGGAGCATAGGTTTACTCCAGACGATTTGGAGAAGATCGAGGAGGAAATGAAGAAGATCATTGCTGAGGATCTGCCCATCGTGCGCGAGGAGATCAGCAATGGGGATGCTGTGGCCCTGTTTAGAGCTCAGAACCAGGATTACAAACTGGAACTCTTGGAGGGTCTGGAGGAGCAGGTTAGCATCTACCGCCAAGGTGAGTTTGTGGACCTCTGCCGGGGACCCCACCTGGAAAGGACCTCCCAGGTCAAGCATTTCAAACTGCAGAGCATCGCCGGTGCCTACTGGCGCGGTGACTCCCAGCGCCAGATGCTGCAGCGCATCTACGGGACTGCCTTCCTGAAGAAGGAGGATCTCAAGGAACACCTGCGCATGCTGGAGGAAGCGGCCAAGCGTGACCACAGGGTGCTGGGCAGGCAGCTTGACCTGTTCAGCATTCAAGACGAAGGACCCGGCTTCCCCTTTTTCCACCCCAAGGGCATGGTGCTCCGCAACCAGTTGGAGGAATACTGGCGGGAAGAACACCGCAAGCGGGGCTACGTGGAAATCAAGACCCCCATCATGCTCCACGAGGAGCTGTGGCACAGATCGGGCCACTGGGACAACTACAAGGAGAACATGTACTTCTCCTCCATCGACGAGCAGACCTTTGCCATTAAGCCCATGAACTGCCCTGGAGCTATGCTCATGTACAAGCGCAAGCTCCACTCCTACCGGGATCTGCCCATCCGCATGGCGGAAATGGGCCTGGTGCACCGCCATGAACTTTCCGGCACCCTGCACGGACTCATGCGCATTAGGGCCTTTACCCAGGACGACGCCCATATCTTCATGCTTCCCTCCCAGATTCTGGACGAGATCATTGGCGTGATCGACTTCGTGGACGACGTGTACCGGGCATTCGGCTTCAAGTACCATGTGGAGCTGTCCACCAAGCCGGAAAACGCCATCGGCGATGACGAGATGTGGGAGCAGGCTACTGAAGCGCTGAGGAAGGCCCTGGAAATCAAAGGGCTGGACTATGTGGTCAATGAAGGGGACGGAGCCTTCTACGGTCCCAAGATCGACTTCCACTTAGAGGACAGCCTGGGCCGGACCTGGCAGTGCGCCACCATCCAGCTGGACTTCGCCATGCCGGAACGTTTTGATTTAGTCTACATCGACGAGAACAACGAGCGGAAGCGTCCAGTCATGCTCCACCGGGTACTCTACGGAGCCCTGGAGCGCTTCATAGCCATCCTCACGGAGCACACAGCAGGAGCCTTCCCCACCTGGCTGGCGCCGGTGCAGGTACAGGTAATCCCCGTGAACGATGAGGTCCTCCCCTACGCCCAGGAAGTGGCTGACCGCCTCTTCGCTGAGGGCATCCGGGTGGAGGTGGACCGCAGGGATGAAAAGATGGGCAAGAAGATCCGCGAAGCCCAGCTGCAGCAGGTTCCCTACATGCTCATCGTGGGTAAGAAGGAGCAGGAAAGCGGCCAGGTGTCTGTGCGCCACAGGCGTCAGGGGGACCTGGGCGCCTTGGATGTGCAGGCCTTCCTGGAGCAAATCCAAGAGGAGATTGCAGAAAAGAAGAACAGCTAACGCAAAAGAGAAGAGTCGATGGACCTTAGGGTCTGTCGACTCTCTTTTTGGTTTAGCGCCTAGCCTCAGCCTGCTTGACCTGGTATTCCCAAACCGAGAACGCCCTCCACAAGAGGTTCCCCAGCTGCTCCTGGAGGGATGAATCCAGAGCCCGGACCAGTCCGTGCAGCTGCTCGTCAGTGAAACCGGCGAGGAACCTCAGGTCACGGGCCGGGACAAGGGTTTTCAAGACCTTTGGTATCCTGTCAAGGTTTCCTTCCTGGAAGTTCTCATAATACTGCTTCCAGTTCTCCGTACTTAGTCCGACAAACTCAGCAACTTGCTCATGGGTGGCATACCCCTTGGCCACGCAATCGATGGCTATCTTCACTCGCAGATGAGGGTGCCCCGCACAAGCTTTGCCTAGAAACTCCAACGTCGATTGAACATAAAAAGGGTCTAGTTTCTTAATACGAGCCACCTCCTCAAACCCTCCCCGGTGACAGTCCATATTCTAGGGAAGTTGAGGAAGTCCTGCTTACTTTTTAAAATTTATGAATTGCCAGCTGATATGTCTGACATTTCAGTCATTATTCCGAGGATCGACGGGCACAGTCAAAACGGTACCCACCCTGATCATGCTGGGATTGGTAATTCCGTTCTCCTCAGCGATAATGCGGTACAGGCTGGGATCCCCCCAGAGCTCCTCGGCGATGGACCACAGGTTGTCCCCCCGTTTAACCACGTACTCCCTATAGCGTGGAACTGTGGATGGCGGCGCTAGGCTGGTCTGGGTGGGAACCGCTGGAGCTTCAGACTGCTCTTCTGGAGCAGCCGCCTCCCGGACGGGAACCTCCCCCTGCTCCTCCAGGACAGCGCTCTGCGGCTGAACATCCCCCACCACGGTCTGGGTATGCTCCTTGTTTGGACTGAAGTAGAGATCCCGCAGCAGTGTATAGCCGTACGAACCACCGGCAATCAGGAGCGCCAGGAGCAAAACAGCCAGCACCACCCGGAGGGCCGGACTGGCGGCTCCCTTGCTGGGTGCGATGCCGATTTCGTTCTCGGCCATTTCCCGGAGCACATAGTAACCCGGCAGGCGGTTCCATGCGCCGTCCACCACCTGGTAGACAGCACGCACAGAGGCTTGGTTGTCCATCACATAGGCGATCTGCCAAGGCTCGGGGAAAAAGCGCTCGTGCTGCTCCTTGTCGAAAGTGGACAAAAACACCCCAAACCCGGGGTGCGTGTGGGCCCAGCCCACAATCTCCTCACCAGACCCACGCCGAACTAGGGCGCTCTGCACGCTGTCATAGTGCTCCTGGTTGATGACCAGGCGCGATGCGCCGCTTCTCTGGGGGATGGGGACAAACCGTTCTACCATGATTTCATACTGCTCTGCGCTCTTCAGCTCCTGCTTCCTCCCTACCAGGAAGCCGCCCTGCTCACCAAGGGCATGCATATGAGAGTACCGGTCCAGCGCCTGCATAACCTCCTCGCGAAAAACCACGCGCGGGAAAGGACCCGCCCTGCCCACCAGGAACCTCCTGGTCGAAAATGTTATGCGCTCCTTGCCCATAGCACTCTCCCCTAAAAGATGCTGAAGTCGAGGACCTCCGAGATGCGCTTTAGCATGCTGATGCCCACCACGCTGTTGCCCTTGCGGTCCAGCGCCGGGCCGAAGGTGGCGACGCCGAAGCGGCCGGGAACCACACCCAGGATCCCACCGGACACTCCGCTCTTAGCTGGGATTCCCACCTGAATGGCGAACTCACCCGAGCCGTTGTACATCCCGCAGGTTACCATGAATGTGGACACCAGGCGCACCGCACGGGCAGACACCAGCGGAGTTCCCGCTCCATTTATACCCTTCGCAGCGAAAAACATCCCTATGCGGGCTAGATCGGCACAATTAACAAGAATGGAACACTGACGGAAGTACAGATCCAGTACTTCCTCCACATCCCCCTCCAGGCAGTTGATGTCTTTGAGGAAATGGGCCAAAGCTCTGTTGCGATGGCCCGTTTCCTTCTCCGATTGGTATACCGCCTCATCAATCTTAATGGGGCGATCCAAAATCCGCTCCAGCAAGCCAGCTATACGCCCGAACCTTTCCTCCACTGAAGCGCCGGGAATGAGGGAGCAGACAGCTATGGCTCCAGCATTGATCATGGGGTTCGGCGGCTTCTTTTCGGAGGTTTCCAGTTTCACTATGCTGTTAAAGGGATCGCCAGTGGGCTCCGAGCCTACTTTGGCAAACACGGCCTCAGGGCCCCGTTCCTCAATGGCCACCAGAAGGCTGAACACCTTAGAAATGCTCTGCAGCGTGAAATCCACCCTGGTATCGCCGGCCTCAAACAGCCCCGTCGTGGTCTGCAGGGCAATACCAGCCAGCTTGGGATTGCCTTTCTTCAGCTCGGGAATGTAACTTGGGAGCTGGCCTCTTTCCGCATGCGGCCGGCACTCTTCCACTGTTTCGTTTAGGAGCGCTGCATAATCAAATCCTGTGCTCACATTCTTCCCCTCCCTAAGGGCTTGACCCTTCCATACGGCAAGCGAAGAAAGACCCTAACAAGGGTCTTCTTTGGCAGCCGCGATCTGAGCACATTCGTGGCTCCAGACCCGAAGCGTGTTCTTTCCAGCAGCCTTTGCTGCATACATGGCTTGATCGGAAAACAGCAACAGTTGGTGTTTGTCACTGGTATGTGCGGGTTTCGATGCTATGCCCACCGAAACGGTAACGGGTCTGCCCCAATCCTCCTTCTTGAGCGCCTTCAAGTTAGCCATGATGCGCTCTGCGATGCGGGCGCCCCCTTCTGCCCCCACACCCTCTAAGATCACGACAAACTCGTCACCGCCGTAGCGCGCCACCCTATCCTGCGGCCTGACGCTGCTGACGATGGTCTTGACAAACATCTTCAGGAGACTGTCTCCCACCGCATGCCCGTATTCGTTGTTGAAGTCGGAGAAGTCATCTAGATCGCAGAAAAGTACTGTCACAGCCGTGTCCGAGTGGTCATTGAGCCACTGATTGAGGAAGCGGAAGTTAAACGCATCGGTCATCTCATCGATGAGCAGCTCTTCCTCCAGCTCCTTCCTGCGGGCTCTTTCACTGCTGACCTCCACAGCCGCTTTTAGCATGCCCGAGAGGTTGATCATCAAAACCCCAAAGGCCACTACGCCCCAAAAGCCGTAGGACCTGATGAACAAGGTGAACACCAAGCCGATGAGGGCGCTGCTGAAGCTGCTGCGCAGGCTGCGGGCAGACAACATCTTGATGGCATACCACCAGCGCACGCGGCGCCAAACAGCCACCATGCGCGCAACCAGCGCGATATTGGTGTACATATGCACCAGAGCCGCGATCATCATGGCCAGCACACCCCAAACTCCGCTGCCTCCCAGGCGCGCCTGCAGAAACTCGAACGCCACAGCACTGGTAAACGCTGAAATCGCCAGCTGGGCAGAGTTGAAAAGAACCCGCCACCACTGCTTTTTATGGACCCAACCATCGGCGATCCCGGCCAGGACAGAGACGGCCATGGCCGGCGTGGGCCCAAACAAATAGACGATGGGGAGAACAGAGGCGGTGGCCAGCGAATAATCCGATCGCTCTCCAATGCGCACCACAATGGTCTGCAGGTAGAGAAATACCAGGGACAAACCGATCAAAACGGGCCAATCTCTCCAACCCGCGCCATTATAAAAAACAACGCCCAAGACTAAGGCTGCGGCAGCGGTAACGAAGACAATAATCTTCTGCAGCTGTTCCACTCGCTGCTGCTCCATACAGCACCCCCCCAATCCCGGCAGCCCTTTAATGGTAATTCTTTGTCAATCGTGGATATCCTGCTTTCTGCATAGGCACGGCGAAAAAACGGCGATCACAAAGGGGCTCGTGGGTGCGCTTTTCGCACCCAGAACCCCTCTCGTCTTTACGCTTCAGATGAGACCTCCCAGTTCGCAGATGATCCTCAGCACCTCATCCCGGCCCTGTTTGGTCTGGGCCGAAAAGAGCACGGGCTCTCGTTGGAGGGCCTCCCTGATCATCTTCACATGCTTTTGATACCTGCTCCGGCTGATTTTGTCTGCCTTGGTGGCGATCAAGACCGATGGCATGTCCATTTCCCTGAGCCAGATGCTCATCACCTGATCGTCTTTGGTGGGCTCGTGTCTGGCATCCACCAGGTGCAGCACTCCCACAAGATTGGGCCTCCCGGTGAGATAGCCCTCAATCATGGGCCGCCAGGCACTGCGCACAGCCGCGGGCACCTTAGCAAAACCGTACCCCGGAAGGTCGACCAAACACAGCCTGTCCACGCGGTAGAAGTTGATGGTCTGCGTACGCCCAGGCTGCCCCGAGGTGCGGGCAAACTTCCTCCGGTTCACCAGAGCGTTGATCAAGGATGACTTGCCCACATTGGACCTTCCCACCAGCGCTATTTCCCGCAAATCATGCACCGGATAACCCCTGGCATTTACGGCGCTGGTGAGAAACTCCGCGTTGTGCACATTGAGGATCATGCCTCATGTTCTCCCATCCACGATTCATCGCCCATGGGCGGCGCTTCGGGCAGGATAAAGGCAGGCGTCTCCGGCTCCACCGGCCGCAGATAAAGTGCGTGGGCCAGGACCTGATCCATGTGATCCACAAAGGTAATCTGGAGCTTGCCCAGAATGTTGGCAGGGACCTCTTCCAGGTCCTTCTCGTTCTCCAGAGGCAGCAGGACCCGGGTAATTCCAGCCCGGTGAGCCGCTAACAGCTTCTCCTTCACTCCCCCCACCGCCAGCACCCTCCCCCTGAGGGTAATTTCTCCAGTCATGGACACATCATGGTGCACCGGCCGATTGGTCAGGGCACTGGCCAGGGCTGTGGCGATGGTGATCCCCGCTGACGGCCCGTCCTTGGGAACCGCGCCCTCAGGAATGTGCATGTGGATATCCTTAGTCTCATGGAACCGGGGATCGATGCCAAGCTCCAGGGCCCGGGAGCGTACATAGCTCAGAGCTGCCTGTGCCGATTCGCGCATCACATCACCCAGTTTGCCCGTGAGGGTGAGCTTACCCTTACCCTCAATCACAGTCACTTCAATGGTGAGGATCTCTCCGCCAACCTGAGTGTAAGCTAAGCCCGTGGCTACGCCCACCTTATCCTCCCTATCGGCGGCGGTGGGAAGATAGCGCCGCACACCCAGGTATTTGTGGAGATTGCTCACGGTGATCCGGGCGCTGGTGGCCTGGCCTTTCACTATCTCCGTGGCCACCTTGCGGCAGATGGTGCCCAGCCTGCGCTCCAAGGTCCGCACCCCGGCTTCCTTGGTGTACTCATTGATCACCTTGTAGATGGTGTTGTCTGAAATCTGAATCTGATCTTCACGCAGGCCGTTGGCCTTGAGCTGCTTGGGCCAGAGATGCCGCTTGGCAATCTCGAACTTCTCAAACTCCGTGTAGCCGGGTATGCTGATGACCTCCATCCTGTCCCGCAGGGGAGGCGGAATGGTGTGCAGCACATTGGCTGTGGTTATGAAAAAGACCTCGGAAAGATCAAAGGGTACTTCCAGATAGTGGTCTGCAAAGGCGTTGTTCTGCTCTGGGTCGAGAACTTCCAAAAGCGCCGACGCCGGATCTCCCCGGAAATCAGAAGCGAGCTTATCAATCTCGTCAAGGACAATGACTGGATTGCGGCTGCCCACCGTCTTCATGGTCTGGATAATCCGCCCGGGCATGGAGCCGATATAAGTGCGCCTGTGCCCCCTGATTTCCGCCTCATCCCGCACTCCGCCCAAGGACAGACGGGCGAAATTGCGGTTCAAAGCCCTGCCCACAGACTGGGCGAGAGACGTTTTGCCAACGCCGGGAGGTCCCACCAAGCAGAGGATGGGCCCTTTGGAGTTTTTCGTGAGCTGGCGTACGGCCAGGAACTCCAAGATACGCTCCTTGACCTGATCTAAGCCGTAGTGATCTTCATTGAGTATCTGCTCAGCCATGTTTAGATCTAGGCGGTCTTTGGTCCGTTTCGACCAGGGCAGGGAGAGCATCCAGTCAATGTAATTGCGGACCACCGTGGCCTCGGCGGACATGGCCGGCATCCGTTCCAAACGGTGGATCTCGTGGAGCACCTTCGCCTTCGCTTCCTTGGGCAGCTTAGCGGCCTGGAGGCGCTCTTTCAGCTCTTCCGTTTCAGTTTTGCCCTTCTCATCCCGCTCGCCCAGTTCCACCTGGATGGCCTTGATCTGCTCCCTCAGGTAGTACTCACGCTGGGCCTTTTCCATCTGCTTACGCACACGCTGCTGGATGTCTTTCTCCAGGCTGAGAATCTCGGCTTCCCTGAACAGAAGCGCCAAGATGGCTTCCAGCCTTTTGTCAACGGGCAGGACCTCCAACAGCTTCTGTTTTTCTTGGTAGGAAATCAACATCTGGCTGGCAATGGTATCAGCCAACCGGTGGTGATCTTCAATATGGGTCACCGACACCAAAACTTCGGCCGGGATCTTCTTGCCCAGCCGCACATATCTGCCAAACTCTTCCCTGACGGTGCGCACCAGGGCTTCCCGTTCCAGGGTCTGCATCTCTCCATCCAATTCAGGAACTATGGTTACGAACGCTTCGTAGTAACCGTCGGCATCATCTATATGTTCAAGGGTGACTCGGGACAGTCCCTCTACTAATATGCGCACTTGGCCCTCGGGCACCTTCAGCAGCTGCTTAATCTCGCACAAGGTGCCAACACGGTAAATCTCTTCAGGTGGAGGTTCTTCGGTGTGCACATGATGCTGCGCCGCCAAGACAATACGCCCGTCTCCAACTAAGGCCTGCTCAATGGCCTCAATGGAGCGGCGGCGCCCAATTTCCAGCGGTGTAACCATATAGGGGAAAACTAGCGTTCCACGGAGAGGCAACAGCGGAAACATCTGAGAGGAAACCTTCTCTGCCATTTCAACACCCCCATTGGTCAATGTACCCCTATTGTATCATAGTTTGGAAAATCAGGGAATTATTCCAGGGGTGATTTTAGGAGAGGCTCCTAATAAGGCGCCGTGCCCCCGGGAGGCCACGGAAACGAGCTGCTCTTCTCCTGCTTCCAACAGAGCGTGTTTGAGCACTTCGTGAATGCTGCTCACAGCCACTACCTCAACCCCTTCCTGCGCAGCAAAAATGTCCTGCCAGCACTCCTCGGGGATCAGCACCTTCTTGACCCCGGCCTCGGCAGCAGCCCGCACCTTGGGGACAATACCCCCTACGGCCTTGACCAGGCCGTGGATGGTGACTTCACCCGTCATGGCCACTAGATTAGTAACCGGACGGCTGGTTATGGCGGAGGCCACGGCCGTCACCATGCTCACCCCTGCCGAAGGGCCGTCCACGGGGATACCACCTGGAAAGTTGATATGGATGTCGTAGTCTTGAGGCCTCAATCCCAGACACGTCTTGAGAACGGTCAGGACATTATCCACCGAGGAAAGGGCCTGAGACCGGCGCCGCATGGTTCTGCCGCGGCGTCCGAACTCCTCCTGGTCCATCACCCCCGTGACCTTGACTTCACCCCGGTTGCGGTCGGCCAAAACAGCCGTGGCTTCCACCTCGATCACCGTGCCCAAATTGGGGCCGTACATGGCCAGGCCGTTCACTACGCCCACGGCAGGTTCCTGCCTGATGCGGTTCTGGGGCCTGGGCGTATACTGCCCGCAGTTCAGCACCCATTCCACGTCTGCCTTGCTGATAGCCCTGCGGCCTTCACTTAAGGCGGCTCCCCCAGCCAGCTGCACAATGTTCACTGCATCCCGGCCGTTGGCGGCAAAGCGCTTGATCTCCTCCAAGGCCTGGGGTTCCAGGGGCAGGTTGATCTTTTTCCCCGCGTTGGCAGCAATGACACCCACCTCTTCGGGAGTGAGGTGGCGGAAATAGATCTCCAGGCAGCGGGAGCGCAGCGCCGGCGGCAGCTCTTCTGCAAGGCGGGTGGTGGCACCCACCAACCGGAAGTCCGCGGGGAGGCCGTTTTGGAAGATATCGTGAATGTGGGCCGGTATGTTGTGATCTTCGGAGGAATAATAGGCGCTGTCCAAAAACACCCTCCGATCCTCCAGGACTTTGAGCAGCTTGTTGAGCTGGATGGGGTGTAGTTCGCCGATTTCATCGATGAACAGCACTCCTCCATGGGCTTTGGTCACCGCTCCCGGCTTGGGCTGGGGAATACCGGCCACTCCCAAGGGCCCGGCCCCTTGATAGATGGGATCATGAACCGATCCCAAGAGCGGGTCAGCGATACCCCGTTCGTCAAAGCGGGCGGTGGTGGCGTCCACTTCCACGAAGGCAGCATCGTCTCGAAAAGGCGAAAGGGGGTTTTTCTTGGCCTCCTCCAGCACCACCCTGGCCGCGGCTGTTTTGCCCACTCCGGGAGGCCCGTAGATGATTACGTGCTGGGGATTGGCCCCGCAGAGGGCGGCCCTCAGTGCCCGCAGGCCGTCGCTTTGACCCACGATTTCTTGGAGCTCCTTGGGGCGCGTCAACTCAGACAGGGGCTCGCTTAAGGCGATGCTCTTCAGCCGCCTGAGCTTATCCATCTCCCTGCGGGACTCTCTGTCAACAGCCGTTTTGCTCCCCTGCTGCTGACGGAGGAGATTCCAAAAGTATAGCCCGATCACGATTGCGAAAAACAGGTTAATTAACCCCAAGATTTCCACGACCGCTCCACTCCTCTCCCAAGCTTACAACTCCTATTATGCCCAGGAGAAAGAAAAAGGATAAGCCGGTCTTCCAGCCTATCCTTAACTCTTGACTTGTGCTGCTTGCTTCCTGACTCTCGCTTAAGCGCTTTCTTCCTTGCCCTTGCTCTTGCTGCGGACCAGCAGGGGATGATCCTGCTTTTCCACCACGGCAGTGGTAATCACACACTTGGAGACATCTTCTTCCGAAGGCACGCTGTACATCACGTCCAGCATCAGCCCTTCCACCACCGTGCGCAATCCCCTGGCCCCGGTTTTCAGCTCCAGGGCTCTGGAGGCAATTAGCCGCAGCGCTTCAGGCTCAAACTCCAAAGTGACACCGTCCATCTGCAGAAGCTTCTGCATCTGCTTCACCAGCGCATTTTTGGGTTCCGTCAAGATCCTAACCAGCATCTCCTCATCCAGGGCGTCCAGAGTGCAGACCACGGGCACGCGCCCGATGAACTCCGGAATGAGCCCGTAGCGGAGGAGATCCTCGGGCATGATCTGCCGCAGGATATCTCCGATGCGCTTTTCTTCCCGGCTTAGGACCTCAGCGCCGAAACCAATGCTCTTCTGCCCGATTCTGCGCTCAATGATCTTCTCCAGCCCGTCAAAGGCACCCCCGCAGATGAACAGAATGTTGGTCGTATCGATCTGGATGAACTCCTGATGAGGATGCTTGCGCCCGCCCTGAGGCGGAACGCTGGCAATGGTGCCTTCCAGAATCTTCAGCAGTGCCTGCTGAACGCCTTCTCCAGAAACATCGCGGGTGATGGATGGGTTTTCAGACTTACGGGCGATTTTGTCAATTTCGTCTACGTAGATGATGCCCTTCTCGGCGCGCTCCACATCGTAGTCCGCCGCCTGGATCAGCCGGAGCAGGATGTTCTCCACATCTTCGCCCACATACCCCGCCTCAGTGAGGCTGGTGGCATCGGCAATGGCAAACGGTACGTTGAGGATCTTGGCCAGTGTCTGCGCCAAAAAGGTCTTGCCGCTCCCGGTGGGCCCCAGCATGAGAATATTGCTCTTTTGGAGCTCCACATCGTCGTTTTTGTAGTTGCTGTTGATGCGCTTGTAGTGGTTGTATACCGCTACGGCCAAGGTCTTTTTGGCTTCTTCCTGGCCGATGACGTACTCATCTAAAGCTTCCTTGATTTCCCTGGGCTTAGGTACGTTATCCAACTCCAGATCATGGTCTTCAGTGAATTCCTCTTCTATGATCTCGTTGCAGAGTTCGATGCATTCGTCGCAGATGTAGACCCCTGGCCCGGCGATGAGCTTCTTGACCTGTTCCTGCATTTTGCCGCAGAAAGAGCACTTCAGCTGCCCTTTTTCATCGCCAAATTTGAACATCCAATCACCTCACTCAGCACTTACTGCCCAGAACTGCTCTGAGTCTGCCTCTTGGTCAGGACCCCATCAATGAGGCCGTAATCAACGGCGGCTTTGGCAGACATGTAGTAATCTCTATCGGTATCCTGCTGGATTTTCTCCAGGGGCTGCCCGGTGGCTTGCTGGAGGATTTCGTTAATCCTTGATTTGAGCAGGAGAATCTCTTTGGCCTGAATCTCTATCTGGCTGGCCTGCCCCTGGGCGCCTCCCATGGGCTGGTGAATCATGATGCGGGAATTGGGCAGTGCGAAGCGCTTGCCCTTTGTCCCGGCGCTCAGCAGCAGGGCGCCCATGCTGGCGGCCATGCCCACACAGATGGTGGAGACATCAGCCTTGATATACTGCATGGTGTCGTAAATGGCTAATCCCGAATAGATTACCCCGCCCGGGCTGTTGATATACAAATGGATATCCTTGTCAGGATCCTCAGATTCTAAGAACAAAAGCTGGGCTATGACCAGATTTGCCACATGGTCGTCGATGGGTCCTCCCAAGAAGATGATGCGATCCTTGAGGAGCCGGGAGTAAATGTCAAAAGCCCGCTCCCCCCGATTCGTCTGTTCAACAACCATTGGGATTAACACGCTCAATCTTCTCCCCGCCTTTCTGTCCTTAATTCTCTGCAGATTCCTCCGCAGCGCCCTCACCCTCTTGAAGCGCCTCCACTTCGGCAATGCGGGCGTTGGCCACGATCAGTTCCATGGTCTTCTCCCTGGCGATGGCAAGGGAGATCCCATCTCTCTGCTTGTTCCAGTACTCCCGCATCTCCTCCTGCGCCTCCGGGCCGAGCTCGTCAGCGTTGTACTCACTCATGTATTCCTTAATCCGATCATCAACTTCTTCTTCGGAAACGTCAATACCTTCTTTTTCCCGCACTGCTTCAATAATCAGATCCTGAACGATACGGGTCCTGGCCTGAGGGTCGAAAGCCGCCAGCATTTCTTCCTTACTCCTGCCCGTTGCGTTCAGGTAATACTCTTCGCCGATTCCGTCCATGGCCAGGCGCTGGATAAACAGCCCATACAGATACTCCGCCTCGCGCTTAATCATGGACTCCGGAATCTCAACCTCACTGTCCTCGGCAATGAGCTCTAATAGTTTATTCTCCATCTTTTCGTTGGTTCTGCGGGTGGCTTCGTCCTCCAGGTTTTTTCGGATATTGGCCCGCAGCTCCTCCAAGGTATCGAAGTCGCTGATATCCTTGGCAAACTCATCGTCCAGCTCGGGGACAACCCTTTCTTTCAGTTCCTTGATGGTAACGGAAAACTCCGCTTCCTTCCCGGCCAGCTCCTCAGCGGGGTAATCCTCTGGGAAAGTGACCTTGATCTTGGAGGTCTGGCCAACTTCCAGCCCCACCAGCTGCTCTTCAAAGCCGGGGATGAACCGCCCGGAACCGATCTGCAGAACCTGGTTTTCGGCGGCTCCTCCGCTGAAGGGTTTGCCGTCTATGTAGCCGATGAAGTCGATGACGCAGAAATCGCCTTCCTGGACCACGCTGCGCTCAGAAACCTGGAGCTGGGCGCTGCGTTCCTGCTGCTGCTTGAGGACATTGTCCACATCCTCGTCGGTGATCTTCACCGTTTCCCGCTCTACTTCCAGGCCCTTGTAGTTGCCCAGGCGCAGTTCAGGGTAAACATCCACGGTGTAGCTGAAGGTGGCGCCTTCCCCCCGCGCGATTTCTTCGATCTCAACTTCGGGACGGTCCACGGGCTTAATCTCGGTTTCCTGTACCGCCTGTTCATACAGCCTAGGCAGGAGGATTTCCACGGCATCTTCCAGAAAAACATCTGGACCGTAGTTTAGTTCGATGATCTTGCGGGGAGCTTTACCCTTCCTGAATCCCGGTATGGAAATCCTTTTCACATTTCTGCGGTAAGCTTCTTCCATAGCTTGCTCGAGACGAGCGGCATCTATATCTACGGTAAGCTTAACTCTGCTGTTCTCCAGTTTTTCCAATTTGGCAGCCATAATGCGCATTCTCCTTCCGTCGCCCTCAACGCAAAAAAAGTACACTTGAAAGTGTAACCAGCCATGCAGCGCAACCAGTTATGTATATGAAAATGGTGCAGGCGGAGAGAGTCGAACTCTCACGGGGTCTGCCCACTAGATCCTAAGTCTAGCGCGTCTGCCAGTTCCGCCACGCCTGCACAGTACTACAACTATGATGGTGAGCCAACGGCTCCCCATGTCATGCTATTGTATTATAGCAGAGTGGAAAATTGGGGTCAACACCTTTTGGACTAGTTAGACGGCGCGAAAACAGGTATAATGGACCTTAGGAAGGGGGATGCCGGTGAACATACCTCGCCGCTATTGGCGCAATTTGGATTGGCCTTTGATCCTGGCGGTGCTGTGCCTTATCGCCATAGGCATGGTGGTCATCTACTCCGCGTCCTATTCCCAGCTGGAAGCGGCCAATCTCAACCCCTTTTCTTATGTCCGCCGGCAGGCCCTGGCTTTCTGCATAGGACTGGGCGTGGCCATAGTGGTCGTTTTAATCGACTATCGAGCCTGGAAACGCTGGTCGCGCCTGACCTATCTGGGCACCCTGCTTCTCTTGGGCGGTGTGCTCATCTTCGGCGATGCCGTCTTCGGTTCCCAGCGCTGGGTGCGCCTGGGTCCCTTGAGCCTGCAGCCTTCTGAACTAGCCAAGATCACCCTGGTCTTGGTCCTCGCCAAGCTTTTCGAAAAGGAGGAAAACGCCCAAAGCCTGCGGGGCGTCACCCAGGCAGCCGTGCTCACCCTGATCCCCATGGCACTCATCGTCATCCAGCCCGACTTGGGCACCGCCGTCATTTTTGTGGGACTCTTTTTTGCCATGTGGTATGTGGGCAACGCCAGGCTGAGGAGCCTGCTCATTGCGGCTCTGCTCTTAGTCGCGGTAGCCGGCGGGATCATATTGGCCTCCATGCAGGGCTGGATCAGCGTAATCAAACCTTACCAGCTCAAACGCATTTTGGTCTTTCTGAACCCCTACGCCGATCGAGACGGTGCTGGCTGGAACGTGATCCAATCCATCATCGCCATCGGCTCGGGAGGGTTTTTCGGCAAGGGCATCAGGGGCGGCACCCAGAGCTCTCTGCATTTTCTTCCTGCCAACCACACTGACTTCGTCTTCTCCGTCATTGCGGAGGAGTTCGGGTTTTTGGGTTCCCTCTTTGTGCTCGCCCTCTTTGTGTTGTTAATCTGGCGCGGCCTGCGGGTTGCCGCCGTGGCCAAAGATACCTACGGAACCCTATTGGCAGCTGGGGCCACCAGCATTTTCTTTTTCCACCTGATCATTAATGTGGGCATGGCCTTGGGCATGATGCCCGTAACCGGGCTGCCCCTCCCCTTTATCACAGCGGGAGGCAGCACCATGATCACCAGCCTAATCGCTGTGGCCATCATCCTCAATGTGGGCCTCAGGCGCAGCAAGATCATGTTTTAGCTCCAGCGCCATGAGCAGTAGGGGCGTTGAGCCGAAGCTGATGCAGGTGGCGGCAGCCACCACTCCCGAATCGTTGAAGATTAAAGCGGCAACAGCCCCCGCCACCACCCCGCCAATGCCTTTCACGGCGTGGGGGTGGTTTTTTCTTAGCCAGGTAATGAACCTGGAGGGCCAGATGAAGCTGGCGGCCATGGCGGCCAAGGTGACGAGGAGCGCTTTGCTCCAGATGCTGAAGCGCAGCAGCCGCAAATTCATATCCAGCTTGCGCCGGATAATCAACTGCAGGGCAGCAAAGCCATCCCGGCGAAACAGCTCCGCCGTCTGGCCAAGGTGCGACTGCCGAGCTGGGGCGTTGGCATCATCCGTGAGGGTGAAAACACCTAGAACGAGCCCGGCACAGAGGAAGGCCAGTAAGGCCCAGGCCCAGCTCACTCTGCTTCTGGTAAAAGCCAGCCAGACAGCGGCAAAACCGAACACCGCGCTCACCGCGCCTCCCGCGTTGGTGCCTAGGGCGGGCGCCCCCACAAGGGTGATGAAGCCAGCAAACAGCAGCAGGCTGGCCAACCGCTCCGGCCGGGAGGCGGAAGCCTTCTTTCCCACCAGGAGAGCCCAGGCCATGATGCTGGAACCCACCAGCACCCCCATGAACTCGTTTCCGATGCCGTAAAAGCGGGCTCCCCCCACCGGATCATAGCCCAGGGGCGAGTAGCGCATGAGCCAGCTGCCGCCCAAAATGTCCGCACCGATAGCGGCCGCGCTGAGCAGGGAGAGCACTCCGGCCCAGAACAAAGGGCGGGGCCAGCGCAGGGCGAGCAGCCCCACCGCCAGAACTACACCCGCGGACAAAAACACGCTCAGATCCCAAAAGAGCAGGGCCAAGGGGACAGCAAGCAAAGCCAAAAGCAGCCCTTGCAGCAGCCGCAGCGCCCGCCGCGCTAGAGGTGGGCTGAGGATCAGGAAAGCGAGCACAACGGCATAGATGCCGATCTGCGCCAGTACCACCAGGCGCAAAACGAGGCCGCGCCAGCGGGAAAGGGACTCGATCTTGGCGACCATCTTTCCCAGCTGGGCTGCCGCTCCTTTACTCCGTTCGATCCAAGCAGCCCGTCCAATGAATGGCTGGCTGTGGACAATCTGCAGAAGCTCTAGAATAGTGGGAGCCACGTCCATGTTGGTGATTATACCGGGCCAGCGCGTGGTGGCTGAAGTCAAGAGCCCCTCCCCCAGCCCCAGGCAGAGGACGGGGGTGAGCCACATTCCCGCACTGGCCCTGCTTTCACCGGGGTGGGGGCTGATGATCAAAATCACGGTGCCTTCAGGCCGCTGCAGCGACAGATCCCTGACAAACCGCCCAGCTTCTGCCACCATCACCGCCCGGGCCACATCCGCCTGCGTGGGCAGGAGGAACTCCTGGTAGCGGTCAAAGCGGAAGGGATCCCCGAGATCAACCACCACCAGCCCTTCTTCCGCGTCCAGCACCTCTTGGGCCATACGGGCGTAGTCCGTGCGCAGGCCAAAGGGATAGCGGGGATCGGCCGCGATGAACTCAGCCTCAAGCTGTCCATGCCAGATGCGGCCATAGCGATCCATGCCCACTAGTGCCGCCCAGTGATAGTCGGCCGCGGCGCTGCTGCTGCCCAGCACCTCCAGGGTCTGGCCTGCTTCCAGCAAGGCTGTGCCCAAGGCTCCGGGCTCCACCCGGTAATTCACCGCCGCCTGGGCCTGATGAATGAGGGCAATATCTGGTTGGACGTAGATGCCCGGGTCCAAACCCGTGTGCAGCCTGTAGACGTATTCGGCTGCTTCCCGGGATGCAAAACGCTCTGCACCCCTCCAGCCCACCGCCCTGGCACCTGCCCCAATGCTTAAATAGGCTCCGGATAAGGTGTCGCCTCCCCCGGAGCGCGTGTTCAGCAAGCCCCAGGCAGCCGGGCCCTGGAGCTGGAGGCCTGAGGCATCCTCCCAGGTTAAGCCGTGCCATAGTACCACGATTACCCGCTTGACCTCCGGCACTCCCTCAGCCGCTGCGGCCGCGCAGCACAGAAAGGCCAGCACCAGCGCGCCCAGAAACCTGGACCGACCGCGCTTCATGTGATCATGCCTTCATAGAGCGCCCTGGTGCAGCTGACCATACGTTCCGCGCCGAAAAAGGCTTCCACCCTTTCCCTGTTAAACGCTCCCATGGCCTTGGCCTTCACCGGATCCTTGAGCACGTGGAGCAGCGCCGCGGCCCATTCAGCGGCGCTGCCTGGGGGGACCAAAAGTCCCCCTTTACCCGGCACCACAGCTTCCCGCAGGGCGGGCAGGTCCGAAACCACCACCGGCAGGCGGCTGGCCATTGCCTCCAGTACGCTCAAGTTAAACCCCTCGCTCAAGCTGGGCAGGGCAAAGCAGTCCCACCCGGCCATGAGGCTTGGTACATCGTCTCGCCAGCCCACGAAGTGCACCCGGTTTCCCAAACCCAGGCGCCTGCTGTATGCCTCCAATTTGGCGCGTTCAGAACCGTCTCCCACCACAACCAAGTGCAGCTGGGGCAGGATTCGGGCCACAAGGGAAACCGCTTCCAAGAGGGTGCTCACACCCTTCCCTGGAATCAGGCGGGCCACCGTGCCCACCACTTGATCTTCTGGCGACAAGTTCAGGCAGCTGCGGGACATTTCCTGGGGATACTGCCCGAACTCGCTGGAGCAAATACCGTTGTATATGGTGAGCACTTTGCTTTCGGGCACGTAACGGATGATCTGCGCCCGCACCGCATCGGAAACACTAATGATGGTGTTCATGCCGCTGAACAGCCAGCGCTGCACCAGGGTTGAAGCCCAGCCCATGAACCTGGATGAACTCTGCGGCAGTGAGTTGTGGGCTGTGAACAGGAAGTAGGGGCGCCTCTTGGGAGCCAAAGCGGCAGCAGTAATCAGGGCCGCCTTCAAACCGTGGGCATGCACGATGCGGGCGTTTTCCTGTTTCAAAATGCGCTTCAGCCTCCTCACGGCGGCCAAGTCCTCTTTGGGGCGGAAGCCGTCCACCAGCTCCAAGTCAATGAACCGCCTGGCGCTGAGCAGACCTTTAAGCGCCGGCGGAGCAGCCACCGCGATTTCCCAATCGTCAAGCCCAGCCAAAAGCTGCTGGAGATGGTGCAGTATACCCCCTTCTGCGGGCCTAACCACCCAGACCACCTTCATGCGTTCTTCCCCCCTGCTGTTCTCTCATTTATTGTGAACCAAATTAACCAATCGATACAGGGAATACTGTGGGGGAAAGGAGAGATTCTGTGTACCGAAAGCTCTTGTTAGCAGCAGTGGTAGTGTTACTGGGCGCCCTGTCTGTGAGAGTGCTGGTTGCCCCCAGGCAGGGCCCCAAGGTTCCAGGCAGAGAGATCGTCTTCATCCAGGAAGGATCCCCTGCCCCCCTGTCTGCCCCGAACCGGCCCTTGGGCAAGCTCCAGGATGCCCTTGATGCCGTTTCCCAGGCCGCGGTGCAGGCCAATTGGCCCCAGGCGGCACGCGCCCTCCAGGAAATGCAGGGCATCTGGGAGAGCCTCCGGCCCCGGGATACAGGCAGCCTCCAGTGGGAAGAGCAGATCGAAAGACGCCTTAAGGAGCTCCAGCAGTCTGTGTGGGCGCGGGACTCGCAAGGCGTTCTGCAGTCAGCTCAAGAGCTGACCGGACTTTTGGGCCGGCTGGGCACTTGAGACCGGAAAGCCTTAAAATGTCAAAGACAGGCTTGAAAATCGTCCGGCAGGAGCATAAAATAAAGGGGGCGGGGATGTAGCTCAGCTGGGAGAGCGCCACGTTCGCAACGTGGAAGTCGAGGGTTCGAGTCCCTTCATCTCCACCAACTTAAGAGGTACGAAGAAAGGTGCTGCACATTGGGCAGCACCTTTTTTGCTTCATGCCTCTTGCCTTTAACCTGGCCCTTCTGGATTCTGTTTGCCCTGCTGGCGCTGTGCGCTCTGGGCGCGCCGCTGCGCTTCTAGCTCTCGGTTTGCCAATTCTTCGCTGGTCTCAAAGAAATGATTGGCATTCACTAGTCCGGAAGCTTTCTTACCCTGGGATTTCTTCTGCGGCTGCTTCTGCTTCTTCTTGTCCTGCGACAACGTCTCCAGCACCTCCTTCTTCACCTAGTATGGACGAAGGAGTTTCGATTTATAATGGCGAATCCCACAGGGAGAAATTGCTGAGGAGGCAGAACATGAGCATAGCCATCATTGCCAATCCCCTGGCAGGCAGAGGGCGCGGCCAGAAAGTGGCCCAGGCGGTGCAGCAGCTGCTGAAGGAGCAAAACGTGGATTTTGAAATGGTCTTCACCCAATACGCAGGGCACGCAGTAGAACTGGCCGATCAGGCCAGTGACAAGCATCCTGTGGTGGCCGCCCTGGGAGGCGACGGGACTGTTAGGGAAGTCCTGTCTGCCATCTGGCAGAAACCTTCTGCTCTGGGAGTGATCCCAGGGGGCACAGGCAATGACTATGCCAGAGGTTTGGGCATTCCCAGGGAAACCGAAGCAGCCCTGAAGGTCTTGGTGGAGGGCACCGCCGCTCCGCTGGACGTGGGCCTGGAACACGGAGATGTGTTCGGCCAGCTGGCCTGCATCGGCTTTCCGGTTGACGTGATCATGCATGTCAACGCTCACCGTGACGGATTGATCAAGGGCTCGGCTGCCTTTCTGGCGGGTGTTGCCGCCACCCTGCGCAACCTGCGCCATTACCAGGTGCGCATTACTGTGGACGGAAAAGTACTGGAAAAAGACGTTGTGGGGGTGTTCGTCATGAACATGCCCTATGGGGGCGGTGGCATGAAGTTCGCCCCAGATGCCCGCTACGACGGCGGCGAGTTCCATGTAGTCATAGTGGAAAAGATCTCCAGATGGGATCTCACCATCACGCTGCCCAAGATTTACTCCGGCCGCCACCTGTCCAATCCCGCGGCGTCCGTGGTCCAAGGCAAAGAAGTGAGCATCGAGGGCCAGAGCCTGCCCATTATGCTCGATGGCGACATCTTCCCAGCAAGGCCCGTACAGGCAAGCATCAAGCCCCGGGCAGCACAAGTAGTGATACCAAAAGCCCCGGCCTAAGCCGGGGCTGTTTTGTTAGCCGCATCTAGTCTAGATCAAGCCCAGCCCGCGCCCGACCTTGGCGAAGGCATCCAATGCGTACTGCAGATCTTCCCTGCTGTGCTCCGCAGTGACAATAGTCCGCACCCTGGCCTTGCCCCTAGGCACGGTGGGGAAAGCAATCCCCTGGGCGAAGACGCCCTCCTTGAACAGCTCATCCGCCAGCTGCATGGCCTTGCGTTCATCTCCCGCGATTACGGGGATAATGGGAGTCACACTGGCGCCCGTGTCAAAGCCCAGATCCCTCAGCCCGCTCCGGAAGAATTCGGTGTTGTCCCACAGCTTGTCGATGAGCTCAGGCTGATCGATCAATAGATCAATGGCTGCGATGCAGGCAGCTGTAACTGCCGGCGGATGGGTAGTGCTGAACAGTACGGGCCGCGCCCGCTGCACCAGGTAATCAATGAGTTTCTGAGGACCGGCCACATAACCACCAAGCACTCCGATGGCCTTGGAAAGGGTGCCCACCTGGATATCAACCTGACCGTGCAGATCGTAGTGGTCCACCGTTCCCCTGCCGCTGCGCCCCAGCACACCGCTGGCATGCGCATCGTCCACCATCACCGCTGCGCCGAACTCTTTGGCCAGCTCGACCACTTCTGGGAGGGGAGCAATGTCGCCGTCCATGGAGAAGACTCCGTCCGTAACCACCAGTTTCCTGCGGCCCTCCGCTTCCTCCAACGCCCTGCGCAAACCGTCCATGTCCGCATGCGGGTAGATTTTAATCTGCGCCCTGCTCAGGCGGCAGCCGTCAATAATGCTGGCATGGTTCAGCTCATCGCTGATGATCACATCTTCCTTGCCCAGAATGCAGCTGACAGTACCGGAGTTGGCGGTAAAGCCCGACTGGAAGACCAAGCACGCCTCCACATGCTTGAACTCCGCCAGCTTCCTCTCCAGCTGCCTGTGCAGTTCCATCTGCCCGGCAATGGTGCGCACCGCACCGGAACCCACGCCCAGTTCCTCAGTGGCCTTCACAGCCGCTTCAACCAACTTGGGATGGCTTGCCAAGCCCAAGTAGTTGTTGGAGGATAGGTTTACCACTGACTTACCATCGAAGACACTGCGCGCCCGCTGCTGCCCTACTAAAGTACGGGGCTCACGGTACAACCCCTGATCCTTCAGGCTCTGCAGCTCCTGATCCAGAAAACTAAGTGCATCCAACAGCATTCACTCCCAACCGATAGTGATCTGACATTTTCTTAACATCTTACTTTGTTCCATTTTTGCAGTGCAATATCCTGCTAAGCCCCGCAGAAAAAGAACAAGCAGCCCGAGGGCTGCCTTTCATTCAAAATTGGGGTGAGTAACCGGATTCGAACCGGCGACCTCCAGGGCCACAACCTGGCGCTCTAACCAACTGAGCTATACCCACCACGATTCATGGCGCGCCTGGCAGGAATCGAACCTGCGACACTCGGATTAGAAGTCCGATGCTCTATCCCCTGAGCTACAGGCGCCAGCGCTTTTGGAATGGAGCGGGTGATGGGAATCGAACCCACACCGCCGGCTTGGAAGGCCGGAGCTCTACCATTGAGCTACACCCGCAAGACGATGGTCGGGGCGAGAGGATTTGAACCTCCGGCCTCCTGCTCCCAAGGCAGGCGCGCTAGCCAAACTGCGCCACGCCCCGATACACCTCAAACTGACAATGACAATATTACCATAGAACTCTCGGAAATGTCAACCGCCATTCTCCCAAAGCCTTAGGCCCGCTGGCTCACCCGCTCCAAAATCTCCAGCATCCCCTGGATGGCCCGGGAGCGGTGGCTGATCCTGTTCTTCTCCTCAGAGCTCAGTTCAGCGAAGGTGCATCCCAGTTCGGGGACGATGAACAGGGGATCATAGCCAAAACCATTGCTGCCCCTGGGCTCAAAGCCGATCACTCCTCGGCAGATGCCCTCGGAGAACTCCACCTCACCGTCGGGGGAGGCTAAAGCCATGACGCAGCGGAACTGTGCTCCCCGCTCCGCCAAGGGCAGATCACCCAGCCTGCTCAAAAGCAGCCGGTTATTGCACTCATCTCCCCCGCCCTCCCCGGCAAAGCGCGCCGAGTGCACGCCGGGGGCGCCGTCCAAGGCATCCACCTCTAAGCCCGAATCGTCGGCCAGAACCCACTCTTTCAACAGCTGGGCCGTCTCCAGCGCTTTTTTCCGGGCATTGTCCCGGAAGGTCTCGCCATCTTCCTCAACCGGCGGCAGATCGCCCATTTCCGCCACGCCCACCACTTCCAGATCCATGTGGGCTGTGAGTTGCCTGATCTCCCTGATCTTGTGTTCGTTGTGACTCGCCACCACCAGCCTGAATGCCATCTACTGACCTCCGAACTTCTTGGACAAGTCTGCCATGAGCAGGGATTTTTGTATATCCATGAGCTCAAAAACCCCTTTTTCCGCCAAGTTGAGCAGCTGCTCCATCTCCTGGCGGCTAAACGGCCTGCCTTCAGCTGTCCCCTGCACTTCCACCAGCTTCCCGCTCTGGGTCATCACTACGTTAAAATCCACCTCTGCCGTGGAATCCTCCCCGTAGTCCAGATCCAAAAGCGGCTCGCCGTCCACAATACCCACGCTCACTGCCGCCAGGTATTCCTTGACACCCACGTCTGCGCCCTCGATACCCCGCAGTGCATCTGCCAGGGCAATGAACGCTCCGGTGATGGAGGCGCTGCGCGTTCCGCCATCGGCCTGCAGTACATCGCAGTCCAGCCAGACGGTGCGCTCACCCAGGGCCTTTAGATCAACAACAGCCCGCAGCGACCGGCCGATAAGCCTCTGGATTTCATGGGTGCGCCCGCCTATCCTACCCCGGGCAGATTCTCGCGGGTTGCGCTCTGCAGTTGCCCTGGGCAGCATGGAGTATTCAGCGGTAATCCAGCCCTCGCCAGTACCCCGTAGGAAAGGGGGAACTTTGTCCTCAACCGTGGCAGTGCAGATTACCTTGGTGTTGCCCACTTCGATCAGCACCGAACCTTCAGCGTGTATGTTGACGTTGCGCGTGATCTGAACAGGACGCAGCTCGTCGCGGCGGCGCCCGTCAGCCCTTACCAAACTCATCTAATGTCCTCCTTCAGCTGCGATCTGCCTATACTTGGCCACTCCCTGCTCGTAGAGATTTCTGCCCTGGGCATCGATGGCCACGATGACCGGGAAATCCTCCACCACCATGCGGTGCACCGCTTCCGCCCCTAAATCGGGATAGGCCACCACTTCCACTTCCTTGATATGCTGAGCTATGAGGGCTGCAGCTCCGCCCACGGCCGCGAAATAGACAGCCTTGTGCTGCTGCATGGCTGCCACCACTTCCGGGCTGCGGCCACCTTTGCCAATCATGCCTTTGAGCCCCAGTTCCAAAAGGGGAATGGTCAGTCCGTCCATGCGCATGGAGGTTGTGGGCCCCGCTGAACCAATGGGCTGGCCCGGTTTAGCAGGGGTAGGACCCACGTAATAGATCACGGCACCCTCAATGGGAAAGGGCAGGGGCTTTCCTGCTCGGACCAGCTCAATAAGTCTCTGGTGGGCTGCATCCCGGGCGGTGTAGATTACTCCGCTGAGAGCTACCTCATCGCCTGCCTGCAGAGCCTCCACGTTCTCAAGGGGCGTTGTTAGACGGATCATGCTAGCTTCTCCACCTTTCTATTCACTCAACTCATACACAAGCTTGCGGAAATGAGCCCCCCGCTCCGTAAAATCTGCATACTGATCGTAACTGGCGCAGGCGGGCGAAAGGAGCACGCAGTCGCCGGGTTCAGCCTGCTCTTGGGCAGCTGCCACCGCCTGCCCGAGGTTTTCCACCACCTGGAGGGGAAAATCGCCTAGAGCCAGAACCGCCTGGCGGATCTTGGGGGCTGCGGCACCCAGCAGGATGAGGTGCTTAACCTTCCTGTGCACCCCTTCAGCCAAAGGAGCAAAGGAAAGCTGCTTGTCGTAGCCGCCGGCAATGAGGATGATCGGCCCGGAAAGGGCCTTCAACGCGGCTAAAGTCCTTTGGGGGGTGGTGGCAATGGAATCGTTGTAGTAGCGCACTCCCCCGCGCTCAGCCACCAACTCCAGCCTGTGGGGAACCCCTTGGAAGGTCCTGCCTACCTGCGCTGCAGCTTCCAGGCTGACCCCCACTGCCCGGCTGAGCACCGCTGCCGCCAGGAAGTTGGCCGCGTTATGATCCCCTGGGAGCAGCAGCTCGCCGCGGGGGAGGATCAGCTCTTCCTGTCCTTCCCGGACATAGATCAGATCTCCGCCCTTAAGGTAAGCCCCGTCCCTTACCCTATTCTCCATACTGAAAAAGAAAACCTTTCCCCGGGCTTCCTTTGCCATGGCCCGCGTTATGGGATCATCGTAGTTGAGAACCAGGAAGTCCTCTGGAGCCTGATGTCTGTAGATGTTCTGCTTGGCTGAAATATAGTTCTCCATGGTGCCGTGGACATCCAGATGGTTTTCGGCGATGTTAGTAATCACAGCCCCCTGGGGGCTGGCCTCCAGGTTTTCCAGCTGAAAGCTGGAGAGCTCCAAAACCACTTTGTCCTGGGGGCCCAGGTTGTACAGCTCTGTGATGAGGGGATTCCCAATGTTTCCTCCCATCACCGCCCTCAGGCCCGCAGACCGCATGATCTCAAAGGCTAGGCTGGTGGTGGTAGTTTTGCCGCTGCTGCCGGTTATCCCGTAAATGGGCGCACGGCTGTAGCGGAAAAACAAGCTGATTTCACTCTCCAGCCGCCGCCTCTGGGCCGCCTTATGCAGCTGGGGCAGATTTTTGGGTACTCCAGGGCTGACAAACACAGCATCATACTGATCCAACCCGTCTAGATACGCAGGGCCCAGAATCAGCTCCACGCCCAGGGACTCCAGAGCCTGCAGCCCCTCACCAAGTTCTGCCCTTGTTTTTTGGTCCCGGGCGCTGATTTCGGCCCCCGCTTCGGCCAGAAACTTGATCAGCGCCGTGTTGCTGATGCCAAGGCCAATCACGGCCACCCTTTTGCCCTGCCAATCATCTCGGATCCTCTCATCCATCAGCTGCCCTCCTCCCCCGGCATCTTTAGGTACACCGGCGGCAGCACTTCTCCAAGGATCAGCTCCGCTGTCGCCTTGAACTTCTTCGGCTGGGCACTGACCCAGAATTCTGTCTCTGCCCCGGATACTTCCGCACCGGGCCAAGCTGCTTGTACCTGCCCTGCCACTGCAGGCGCGGGATCAATCAGGCGGACTTCCCCGCCAAGGAGCTGTGCAATGGGTTCCGCCAGAAAAGAATAGTGGGTGCAGCCGAGCAGGAGGCTGTCAATTCCCTGGGCTAACAGGGGTTCCATGTACTTCTCCAGCGCTGTCCTGGCCCTGGGGCCGGAAATTTCCCCCGCTTCCACTAGAGGCACCAGCTCGGGTGCGCCCTGCACGAACACTTCGCTGCCCGGCAGGGCATCCCCCAGGGCGTTTTGGTAGACGCCGCTGGCCGCGGTGGCCTGGGTGGCCAGCACGCCGATGCGCCGTCCGCCCGCTGAGCAGACCGCTTCCACAGCCCCCTCAATCATGCCCACGACAGGCAGCCTGAGCAGGTGCTTAATCTTGGGCAGCACAACAGAACTGGTGGTATTGCAGGCCACTACGATAAACTGACAGCCCCTGCTTTCTAAGAAAGCGAGGCTGGCCCTGAAGTATTCCCTGAGCTGTTCCGGGCTCTTGTCCCCGTAGGGGAGGTGGGCCGTGTCGCCAAAGTAGACCAAAGGGGCCCTTATCTTGCTGCGCAGCTCGCGCCAGACCGACAGCCCTCCAAGACCCGAATCATAAATGCCTATGGACAAAGCATATTCCTCCACTAAGTACTCTTACAATACTTGACTCCCCAAAGCGGAATAGTCTTTGCGCAGCGCCCTCTGCAAATTGAGGTGGCCTGCCAGTGTATCGACAACCTGATTCTCCACGAGGATCTGCACCCGCTCTACTCCGTCGATGCCAGTTAGACTGTTGACGATGGCGTACACGGTGAGAATCTCACCCGTGCTCCCGCCGGGGTGGTTGGTAACCAGGTGATGGCTGAAGCTGACGTAAAGGGTCTCACCAGAAAGGCGATAACCCAACACCACGGTATCAGCTGGAATGACTCCCGCTAGGTGCTCCAACTTGGGGCCGGCTAGAAGATCCGCCAACACCTGCTCTATGGTGGCGCTGCCTTGATGAAACTCCGGCTCCAGGAGGCCGGTATCCCGGGAGCTGAAATACACAGGGTAGAAGGGCTCAGTGACATCAAGCGCAACCGGCACCGCGTCCCCATTGTGGGCAGGCCAGCCCACAATGGCCCGGACAGCTAGGACCGCCAGCGCCGCCAAGAGCAGTCCCGCCAAGATGCGCTCCCTTTTCATTATGCTCGCCCCCTACCTCTTATTCTCCAGGCAAAAGCGGACAATCCCGTTGAAAATTCCTTGCGCGGCAACCTTTTGAAAGCCGGATGCCCTCAAGAGCACCTCTTCATCGGGATGATCCAAAAAGCCCACTTCCACCAAAACAGCGGGGATGTTTGAACCGTTAAATACAGCCAGATCCTCCCTGCCCCAGATCCGGCGGTCGATGAGGGTAATGGCCTTCACCAGTTCCTCCTGGACAATGCGGGCAAACAGCTCAGACGCAGGATCACCGGCCCGGTACAGGGTCTCGGTGCCCCTGGCCCGCCCCCGCTCGATGTGGGAGTTGGCATGGACAGAAACGAAGAGATCAGCTCCGGCCTCCATGGCGATCTCCGGGCGCTGAAAAATGGATACGTAGACATCGGTGTCCCGGGTGTAGATCACCTTGGCCCCCGCTTCGCTCAATAGCTCTCCTAGATAGAGGCTGATGGCCAAATTGACATCCTTCTCAAAGGTACCTTGGTAGCCGATGGTGCCAGGATCCGAACCACCATGGCCCGGGTCCACGGCAATGACCAGCCCGGACAAGACCCCTTCCCCAGTGGGCAGAAGCTCTGCGCCCAATTCCTCGGGCTCCTCTTGGGCGTGCTGCTGCGCCCGCAGGTAGGCAGCGGCTTCGGCAGCTGTCCCTGGAAAGAAGGGCAGAACGAAGCTGCCTGCTGCCCGCTCCTCAACTGGCAGGGATGCCAGGGGCTCTGCCAGCTCCAGCACAACCCTGGTCACCGCGGGGGAATGCTGCCCCACCCTCCAGCGTACAATGGGACCCAGATTGACGGGCGTGTCAAAAGATCTGGTCAGCAAGGTGGTATCCTGGAAGTCAAGCACCAAACGCAGCGGGCTTTCCAGGTAAGTAGCCTGCACTTCAGGGGCTGCTGACATTTCAATGCTCAGCAGCAGACTGCCGTCTTGATCCTCCAGCGCCAGAGAGTAAAGTTGGTAATTGAAGTCGATGGCGATTCCGCCCCCAGGAGCAGGCAGGACCTGGTAGCCTGTGGGGGCCTTGAGATCGCAGACCACCCGCAAAGTTTGATCGTCAAAGCGGCTCGCCCGGATAGAGCTCAAAACTGGGCTGTCCACTTCCAGCATGGGCGGCGGATCGCCCTTAACTCCGTAGAGGTCCACAACCAAGCGGGCTGGCTGCTCCAGCAGATAGGTCTGGTAGCCGCTATATGACTCTAGATCCAAAAACACACTGGTCCGGGGCCCGCCCAGGAAGACAATCTCCCTCAGACCCCGCTCCTCGCTGGGCTCGTAGACCACGATGGACGTTTCCTCTTTCGGCACTTCAGGTTCCTCGGGCTCTTCCGGCCCTTGGGGTCCTGCTTCCCCTTCTTCCTGGGCCAAAGGCGAGGAACTGGGGGCTTCTGTAACCAGGAGCGAACCTAAACCGCTGAACCTGGGGGATTTGCGCGCCAAGCGAAACCCATTCAACTCCTGGACAAAGGCCAGGCTCAAATGGCGCTGGTCCGCCATGAAGCGCAGAGGCACAATGATCTCCCCCTGCACCAGCTGCGGGCCCACCTCTAGGATGTACTCCCTGCCATCGACCAGGGCCGTTTCTGCACCCAGCTGCATCTCAATGGTCTGATCTGCAAAAATGATCTGAAACCGGGTATCGTCAACCTGGATCTCCGCATCCAGATGCTCAGCAAAGACCCATAGGGGGATCATGTAATTGCCGTTGATCATGACTAAATCGTGCTTCAACTGCACTTCTTCATCTTCCACGTATAACTTCAGCGCGGCTTGGGAGAAGTTGGGGCAGATCAGCAGGAAGGAAATGAGAAGGAATGCTATAAGGCCGGCCCGTTTCATGTTTCTACCTCCAGGAGATAATATTACCATGATTTCGCCTCGGAGCTGTTTAATCCTGCCCACGGCGGAAGGGGCTCCCTTAGTTTAATTCGCCAAGCCGCCCGTTTTCCCGACGGAACAAGGCAGGTGCGCCTTCCTTCAAACCGACAACTCTGGTATAATTACCACGGGAGGAAGGACTATGCCGCAAATTAAGGTGATTTCGGAAAACCGTAAGGCTCGACACGATTATTTCATCGAAGAGACCATGGAAGCGGGCATTGTCCTGCAGGGCACGGAGGTCAAATCCATCAGGCTGGGCAGGGTTAACCTCAAGGACAGCTTTGCCAGGGTGGAAAACGGAGAGGTGTTTCTCTACGGGATGCACATCAGCCCTTACGAGCAGGGCAACCGCTTTAACCATGATCCCTTAAGGCCCCGCAAGCTCCTGCTGCACAAGCGGGAGATCAGGCGCCTGCTGGGCAAGACCAGGGAAGAGGGCTACACCTTGGTCCCCACCCGCCTTTATTTCACCAAGGGTAAATGCAAGGTTGAACTGGCCCTGGCTAAGGGTAAGAAACGCTACGACAAACGGGAGTCCTATGCCAAGCGGGATGCGGAACGCAGGGCTCGTCAAGCCCTGCGCAGGGAGCCCTAGGCGCATCTTGACAGCGCCGCTCCTCTCTGGTATCCTTAAAGTGCCATGGGGGTGAATTAGGTTCGACGTGGGCAGGAAGAGCATCAGAAGCGAGCCGAGGTCCCCGCTGCCTCGTTAAATAAGTGGGAAAGCAATAACTGCAAACAACAATTACGCCTTAGCTGCTTAGTTCAGCTAACGCCGCTTGTTCCTTCCGTCTGTAAGCAACAAGGCCGGCGTCACAATACAGACTACTCCTTCGGCACAGCCCGGGGCTGATGGGGGAAAATTACGGGCTGGTCCGTCCTTGCGGCCCGCTGCAAGGCTGAAGGATGGACGAGAATTGAAATTGCAGCTGCGCTCGGAGATGCTGGTGTGATTTCGCTTGCGGACAGCGGTGCAACTCCGCTCACCTCCACCAAATTGTATGACAGCTCAAGTCTGCCCTTGGCAGGCGTTTTTTTTGCATAAAAAAGACCCTTGCCAGAGGCAAAGGTCACTGCTGCTTGGATTGAAAACATGCCAGGGGCACCTAAAACCAAATGGTCAGGATCACAGAGAGGACCATGAAACCCACAGCCAGGTAAGTAGTGGCAGTTTCCAGGATTTGCTCCATACCCTTAGAGCGCTTGCCGAAGAACATACGGCTTCCGCCCCCTATGGAGCCTAGTCCTTCACCCTTGCTCTCCTGCAAGACAACCGCCACGATGAGGGCGATGCAGACCAAAAATTGGATCGCCATCAAGAAAGTTCCCACAGTTAGATGACACCTCCCTGCTCCTTGCTAGCACTACGGAATTATTCTATCACAGTGCTCAACCGCGGGCAAGTCCTTTCAGGAAGGATTGATACCAGCGCCCGCTGTCCTTGATAATCCTTTCCTGGGTCTCGAAATCCACATACACGATGCCGAAACGGCGCTCGTAGCCAAAAGCCCACTCGAAGTTATCCAACAGAGACCAAACGTAGAAGCCCTTCAAGGGCACCCCCGCCTCGATTAACTTGGTGGCCTGGGCAAAATGCTGCTGCAGATAGGCGGTTCTTTCCGGATCATGGACCCTGCCCTGCTCCACTTGATCTGGATAGGCGGCCCCGTTTTCCGTAATGTACAGGGGAATCGGGCCGTAATCCTCGTGCACGCGCACCAAAAGATCATACAAGCCTTGGGGATAGACCTCCCAGCCCATGTGGGTGACGGGGCCCTGGGGCGGCAGCGCCTCGTAGCCTCCCTGCCCGTCAGATCGAACTACACTGCGGCTGTAGTAGTTGATCCCCAAAAAGTCCACGGCGCCTGAGATCAAGTCGAAGTCCCCAGGCTGGATCACGGGGGCCACCGCGGCTAAGAACTCGGGCATATCTTGGGGATAAAAGCCCCTAAACAGGGGATCCAAGTACCAGCGGTTCTGGAACCCATCCGCCTTTCTAGCCGCTGCCTGGTCCTGGGCACTGTCTGAGGCGGGATACTGGGGCGCCAGGTTGAGGGTGATGCCCACTTCTGACTTGAGGTTCAGTTCCCGGTAGGCCTGCAGCGCCAGGCCATGGGCCAGCAGAAGATGGTGCGCCGCATGGAGATGCGAGTTGAAATCGCTCTTGCCCGGCGCATGCACCCCGTTGCCGTACCCCAGAAAAGCCGAACACCAGGGTTCGTTGAGGGTGATCCACTGCTTTACCGTGTCGCCTAGTTCCCTAAACATGGCCCCGGCATAGTCTTGGAAATAGCGGGCTGTATCCCGCTTCAGCCAGCCGCCCTTGTCCTCCAGAGCTTGGGGCAGATCCCAGTGATACAGGGTGGCCGCGGGTTCAATCCCCTTTTCCAGCAGCTCCTCCACGAGGCGCTTGTAAAAATCCAGACCTTTGCGGTTAATCTGTCCGGTCCCGTTGGGATAGATGCGGGGCCAGGCTATGGAAAAGCGGTAGCTGTCCACGCCCAGCTCCTTCATGATGGCCACATCTTCTTTGTACAGGTGGTAGTGGTTGCAGGCCACGTCGCCCGTGTGCCCGTTGAGCACCTTGCCGGGGGTCCTGCTGAAGCGATCCCAAATCGATTCCCCCCGGCCGTCCTCATGGACCGCTCCTTCGATCTGGTAAGACGCTGTCGCCGTCCCCCATTTGAAGTCCTTCGGGAAATTCACGGTATCGTCTCCTTCCACACCGTATTATTTTTCCAGTCTAGTTGGGCAGCAGATGCACTGCATGGGAGTCCAGCTGGAGGAAGGCTTGTTCCCCCGCGGCAAAGACTTCCTGCAGATTGGGGTTGCTCTTGTACACGGTTACCTGATCCCCATTGGGCAGCTCCACCCGGATTTCCATGGCCGAGCCCAGATAGACACTGCTCACCACGGTGACCGGGATTCCCTCCCCTTTGTCCAGAAACATGGCTTCCGGGCGCACCACCAGCGACGCCTTTCCGCTGAGCTCCGGCGCATCGGCCACCGCGATCTGACGCCCAAACGCCTCCACCAAAGCGCCGCTTCCTTGCCGACTCACCACCTCACAGGGGAGGAAGTTCACTTTACCGATGAAGTCAGCCACAAACCTCGTGGCCGGACGCAGGTAGATCTCCTGGGGAGTACCTACCTGCTCGATGCGGCCCGCGTTCATGACCACGATGCGGTCGGATAGGGCCATGGCTTCGCTCTGATCGTGGGTCACGTAGATGGCAGTGATACCTAGTTCCTGCTGCACCCGGCGGATCTCTTCCCGCATGTACTCCCTGAGCTTAGCATCGAGATTGGACAGGGGTTCGTCAAAGAGCAGCACCTGGGGTTCCACCACCAGGGCCCGGGCCAGAGCCACCCGCTGCTGCTGACCCCCGGAAAGCTGGCCTGGAGCACGCTTGCCCAAGCCCTGCAGACCAACGAGCTCCATGATCCTCTCCACCCGTTCTTTGGCCTGCTGCTTGCTCACTTTGCGAAAACGCAGGCCGTAGCCGACATTCTCCTCCACCGTCATATGGGGGAAGAGGGCGTAACTTTGGAACACCATGGCGGTATCCCGCTCGTTGGGGGCTTTATTGGAAACGTCCTCGTTACCGATGAAGATATGTCCCGACGTGGGCATTTCAAAGCCGGCCACCATGCGCAGGGTAGTCGTCTTGCCGCAGCCCGACGGGCCCAGGAAGGTGACCATCTCGCCCGGTTCAATCACCAAATCGATCTCGTCCACCGCCCTGACTTCTGTACCACCGGGGGCGGGGAAGATTTTTACTAGTTGGCGTAGTTCAACTTTCTGTGCACACATTGCAGTATCCTCCCTTACTTCGCCAGCTGCCGGTTGATGGTATCGCCCACCGCAAGGCGCATCAGGGCGAAGGCACCCAGCACGATAATAATCAGGATCAGACTGAGTACACTGGCGGCGCCAAGCCGCATAATCTCAGTCTGGGACAGGATCAGCACGGTCAGGTGATGCCATCTGGCTGAGACCAGGAAAATGATCGCGCTCACCGCGGTCATGGATCGGGCGAAGGCAAAGAACAGACCCGATAGGAACGCAGGCTTAATCAAGGGCAGCGTAATTTTGGCAAAAGTGTAGCTGCTGGAAGCGCCCAGGTTGGTGGAAGCTTCCTCAATGGACTTGTCGATCTGCATGAGGGAAGCGACCCCTGACTCAATACCCACGGGCATCTCCCTGAACACGAAGCAGAGTACTATAATGAGGGCAGTGCCGCTCAGCAGCAGCGGGGGTTCGTTAAAGGCCAGGATATAGCCGATACCCACCACCGTGCCGGGCACCGCGAAGGCCAGCATGGAGACAAAGGCCAGGATCTTCTTGCCTGGAAACTGCTTTCGCACCAGGATAAAGGCTACGATCATGGCAAAAATGCCGGTAACGGGTGTGGCAATGGCGGCCAGCGTGAGGGTGGACTTAATGCTGTCCAGGCCCACATCCCAGGCGTAGCGCCAGTGTTCCAGGGTGAAGGTGAAGTCCACGCCCCAGGTTTTCACAAAAGCACCTGCAATCACTGTTCCGTAAAAGGCAAGGATAACCAGGATGATCAAGCTGCAGGCGGCAAACAGGCCCCAGCGCAGCCAAGGGCTGACCTTGAGGATCCGGTGACTGGACGGTTTCCCGGTGACAGTCACGTAAGACTTCCGCGCTACCCAGTAGCGCTGGACCATAAAGGCGGTCATGGCCGGAAGCAGCAGCATGACAGCAAGGGCGGTGCCCCGCGGCGCGTTAAACATGCCCGTGAACTGCAGATAGGCCTGGACCGAGAGGACATCAAAGGTTCCGCCCAGCACCATGGGGTTGGCAAAGTCAGCCAGGGAGTTCACAAACACCAGGAGCCAGGCGCTGGCCAAACCTGGAACGGACAAGGGCAGGGTGATGTTGCGGAATACCGCCCAGCGGCTCGCGCCCAGATCCAACGCCCCTTCCTCCAGGTCGGGATTGATGGCCTGGAGCACGCCGTTCAGCGTGTTGAAGGCGATGGGAAACATGCTGATGGTCTGCACCAGCACCAGCCCGTTTAAACCATAGATGTTGAAGTTGCCCAGCCCCAGGGCCTTGGTGACGATGCCGTTCCTCCCCAGAAGCAGGATGACAGATAAGGTAAACATAAAGGGCGGGGAGATCATGGGCAGCTGCACCATCTGACCGAAGACACCCTTCAGGGGTATATCCGTCCTGTTCAAAGCAAAGGCAAAAATGAAACCAACGATCGTAGAAAAAGTGGCAGTAAGCGTCCCCAGAAGCAGGCTGTTGTAAAAACTCTGCCTGAGCCACCATGAGTTCAAGACCTGACGGTAAATATCAACAGTAAACTTATCCCCGGGCTTGATGCTGAGCAGAAAGACCCGCACCAGGGGATATACGATAAAAAGCAGTAATGCAGCACCCACCAGCAGCACCGTTAAGAGCAGGATGGGGTCCTGCTTCAGCTGCCACCAGCCGACACCGCCCAAGCGCGACCTGCGCCTGCGGGGTTGTGCCATGGCCATAACCGTCCCACCTCCAAAAAGGGTCCCCCGCCAGGAGGGACCCACTTTCACACTCAGCCTTGTTTAGCGGCCGCGAAATACTTCCTCATTCCACTTCTCAACCAGGCGATCCTTCTGGGAAGCTGCCCAGACGTCATCTTGGTCAATCACGTTAACCTGAGAAATGGGCACTGCGCCTTCCACCAGGGGAACATCGATGATGGGCACCACGTTGGTGGATGCGAGCAGCTCCGCAGCCCGTTCAGTGAGCATCCAGTCGTAGAGAATCTTGGCGGCTTCCATCTCTTTGCCTCCCTTGATCAGAGACATGGAAGCAACTTCGTAGCCGGTGCCTTCCTTGGCGAACGTGATGGTCACAGGATAGCCCTGCTGCACCACGGTAACCTGGTCGTGGGCATAACCGATACCCACAGCCACTTCACCCAGGCCAACTGCCTGGTTGGGGGCGTTGCCCGAGCGGGTATACTGCTGCACGTTCTTGTGGAACTCCTTCAGGTATTCAAACGCTTCGTCTTCGCCCCAGAGCTGCACCAAAGTGGCTACGAAGTTGTAGGCTGTACCGGAGGTGCCGGGGTTAGCGACCTGAATTTCACCCTTCAGCTCAGGCTTGAGCAAGTCATACCAGGAGGTAGGAGGCTCGATACCCAGCTCCGCCAAGCGCTCGTTGTTGGAGATAAAGCCCAGGGCGCCCACGTACATGCCTACCCAATAACCGTCGGGATCCTTGAACTGCGCTGGAATGTTTACCAGGTTGGGCGAGAAGTACTGCTCAGTCAAGCCCTTGTCCTTGGCAGTCATATGGTCAAGGCCTACGCCGCCCACCCAGATGCTGGCTTGGGGATTTCTCCGCTCAGCGTCCATTCTGGCCACGGCCTCACCGCCAGAAAGGCGGACCCATTCCACTTTAATGCCTGTCTCTTTCTCGAACTCTTCGAAGACCAGCCTCGCGGTGGGTTCAAAGAGTGTGGTGTAGGCAGTCACCTTTTGCTGGGCGCTCACTCCAGCGGACAGCATCAATACTAGAGCCAGGACAAGAATTGCGGTTCTTCTCATCGTTCTTCAACTCTCCTTTTCGTCGCTTCTTATACTAACAGACTCCTCAAGATACTTCACCACGGGGCTCGATTCTCCTGCTCAAAAAACTTAACCTGCGATTCCCAAATGTTACACGCAAACAGCGCAATTGCCGGCCAGAGGCATAAAAAAGCACGGCATGGTCTGACACCACGCCGCGCTCCAGTGTAACTTCTATCTTTTGATGTTGTAGAATGCCTTGAGGCCAGGATACTGCCCAACCGCATCCAATTCTTCTTCAATACGCAGCAGCTGGTTGTACTTGGCCACGCGGTCCGTTCTGCTGGGTGCGCCAGTCTTGATCTGGCCTGCATTCACCGCCACAACCAGGTCAGCGATGGTGGTATCTTCCGTCTCACCGGAACGGTGGGATACTACCGCCGTATAACCAGCCCGCTTAGCCATTTCGATGGCCTGCAGCGTTTCGGTGAGCGTACCGATTTGGTTCACCTTAATCAAGATGGAGTTGGCCACTCCCTGGGCGATACCCTTGCTCAAGCGTTCGGTGTTGGTTACGAACAGGTCGTCGCCAACCAGCTGTACCTTGTCGCCGATGGCCTCGGTGAGCTTCTTCCAGCCTTCCCACTCATCCTCGGACAGGGCATCTTCAATGGAGATGATGGGGTACTTCTCCACCAAGTCCTTGTAGAAGGCGATCATCTCGTCCGTGTCCAGGACTTTGCCTTCGCCCTCCAGGTGGTATTTCCCATCCTTGAACAGCTCAGTGGCTGCCACGTCCAGGGCAATGAACACATCCTTGCCGGGCTCGTAGCCGGCGCGTTTAATGGCTTCCAGGATGACCTGGATGGCTTCTTCGTTGGACTGCAAGTTAGGAGCAAAGCCGCCTTCATCACCCACGGCGGTGTTCAGACCCTTGCCCTGGAGCACTGCTCTGAGGTTGTGGAACACTTCTGCTCCCATTCTCAGGGCTTCCTTCCAGCTGTCTGCTCCCACGGGCATAATCATGAACTCCTGGATATCCACGTTGTTGTCGGCATGGGCGCCGCCGTTGAGGATGTTCATCATGGGCACGGGAAGCTGAGCAGCCGCGACTCCCCCAATGTAGCGGTAGAGGGGCATGCCCAGGAAGTTGGCTGCAGCATGGGCCACGGCCAAAGACACACCTAAGATGGCATTGGCACCCAGCTTACCCTTGTTGGGCGTGCCGTCCAGCTCGATCATGAGCTGATCAATGCCGACCTGATCCGTGGCATCCCAGCCGATCAGCTCCGGCGCGATAATCTCTTCCACATTCTGTACAGCTTTCTGTACGCCTTTGCCCAGATAGCGGGATTTGTCGCCGTCCCGCAGCTCCACAGCTTCAAAGGCGCCGGTGGAGGCTCCCGAGGGGACGATGGCCCTGCCCGAGGTACCGTCCGCTAGGAACACTTCCACCTCAACGGTGGGGTTGCCCCGCGAGTCCAATACTTCTCTGGCTAGAATGTCATTAATAATCATTGTTCTTTCCTCCTTACGATTAAGCTTTCTCCGGTCATTTCCGGCGGCTGGGGTATGCCCATGAGATCCAAGAGTGAAGGCGCCAGATCTGCCAGAATGCCGGTTTTCAAGCTGTAGTCCTGTGGTGCGTTGAAGAGCCAAATGGGCACCAGATTGCTGGTGTGGGCTGTATGGGTTTCCCCCGTCTGGGGATCAACCATCTGTTCCGCGTTCCCGTGGTCAGCGGTGATGATGGCTGCGCCGTCCATCTCTTTGATGGCCTCCAGCACTTGCCCTAACCCCGCGTCCACCGCTTCAACAGCCTTCACAGCCGCTTCAAACACACCTGTATGGCCAACCATATCGCAGTTGGCGTAGTTCAGCACGATCAAATCGAACTTGCCCTTGCGGATTTCTTCAACGACCCGCCTGGTCACCTCCGGCGCGCTCATCTCCGGCTGCAGATCGTAGGTGGGCACCTTGGGAGAGGGCACCAAAATCCGCTCTTCACCGGGATAAGGCGTCTCGACACCGCCGTTGAAGAAGAAGGTGACATGGGCGTACTTCTCAGTTTCCGCAATACGCAGCTGAGTTTTGCCCAGGCTGGAGAGATACTGGCCCAGGGTGTTCTTGAGATCCTGGGGCGAAAAGGCAAAGGGGAGATCCAGTTCTGCGTCGTACTGCGTCATGGTGGCATAGAAGATATCCAGCTTCTTGCCGCGATCGAACCCCTGGAAATCATCGTTGGTCATGGCCCAGGTGATCTCCCTGGCTCGATCGGCGCGGAAGTTGAAGAACAGCACACTGTCGCCGTCCTGAATGGTCCCCACCGGCTTCCCGTTTTCCACAATCACCCTGGGTACCACAAACTCGTCAGTCTCCCCTTGCGCATAGGCCTCTTGGATGGCCGCTGCGCTGCTGGGGGCCGTGGGGCCCTGGCCCAGCATGGCGCGATAGGCCTTTTCCACCCGCTCCCAGCGTTTATCCCGATCCATGGCATAATAGCGTCCGGAGATGGTGGCCACCCGGCCAATGCCGATCTGTTTGATCTGTTCCTCCAAAGCGGCTAAATATTCATGGGCGCTGGATGGAGGCACGTCACGGCCGTCGAGGAAGGCGTGGACGAACACTTTGCTCAGGCCGCGCTCCTTAGCCATCCTGAGCAGGGCGTAAAGATGGTCTGTATGGCTGTGCACGCCTCCCGGCGAGACCAAGCCCATAAGGTGCAGGGCTCCGCCCGTCTTCTTGGGGTGCTCCATGGCCGCCACTAAAGTGGGGTTTGCAAAGAAGTCTCCCGCTTCAATGGACTTGGAGATGCGCACCACATCTTGGTAGACAATGCGCCCGGCCCCGATGTTCAGATGGCCCACGTTGGAGTCCCCCATCTGACCGTCCATGAGCCCCACGCTGCCGCCTGAGGCGGACAGCACGCTGCGGGGGACATTGCTGTTCAGCCAATCTACATTAGGGGTGCGGGCGGCCTGCACCGCATTGCCTTCCGCGTGTTCGCTGAGGCCGAAGCCGTCTAAAATGATTAACGCTGTTGGTTTCTTCATGGATTTTGAACTCCACCTCCGGGAACAGCTGCTGAGATCACTTGGTTTCTAGTATTGTACGATGGCCGTAAAGCTGTCAGCGTCAAGGCTCGCTCCGCCTACTAAAGCACCATCGATCTCAGGTTGTTCCATGAATTCTTTTATGTTCCCAGGCTTGACGCTGCCGCCGTATTGGATGCGCACCTGCTCGGCCAGCTCCGACCCGTAAAGCTCGGCCAGGGTGCCGCGGATTCTGCCGATCACCTGATTGGCATCCTCAGCATCGCAGTTTTCGCCTGTACCGATGGCCCACACGGGTTCATAGGCGATGACCACATTGGCTAACTGGTCTGCCGCCACTCCTGCTAAACCCCGCTTGGTCTGGCTCACGACCACATCCTCCGTCTGCCCGGCGCGGCGTTCTTCCAGGGTTTCACCCACACAGAGAATGGGCTTAAGCCCCGTTTCCAGAGCCTTGACCACCTTCTTGTTCACCAGCTCATCATCTTCCTGGAAGATCTGCCGGCGTTCGGAGTGGCCCAAAACCACGTATTCGCAGCCCACATCCAGGAGCATTCCCGCGGAAATCTCACCCGTAAAGGCGCCCTGGTCCTGGAAATACATGTTCTGAGCGCCCAGTTTGACCTTGCTCAGACCCAAAGCGCTGAGGGCCGCCAGACTGGTGAAAGGCGCACAGATTACTACTTCAACGGAGCTGTCCTTGACCCTTTCCTCCAGCTGGCGAGCTGTTTCCAGGGACTCGCCCACGTTTTTGTGCATCTTCCAGTTACCAGCTATGATGGGTGTACGCATGACTTCACCTCAACTATTTGTCATCTAGGGCTGCTACGCCCGGCAGAACCTTGCCTTCCAGGAACTCCAGGGAAGCGCCGCCGCCGGTGGATACATGGGTCATCTTATCAGCCAGGCCCATCTGTTCCACTGCAGCCGCGGAGTCTCCTCCGCCGATGATGGTCACGGCAGAAGAATCGGCCAGCGCTTGGGCTACGCTCAGGGTCCCCTTGGCAAAGGCTTCGAATTCAAAGACTCCCATGGGTCCGTTCCATACCACTGTACCCGCGTCCTTTACAGCGGCGCTGAAGCGCTTGGCTGTCTCAGGGCCGATATCCAAGCCTTCCCAGTCGGCGGGCATTTCCCTGCTGGATACTACCTTATGCTCGGCATCGGGGCCGTACTCCTTAGCCGCAACCACATCAACCGGCAAAAGCAATTCCACACCCTTCTCTTCTGCCTTGGCCATGATGCTGCGGCAGAACTCCAAACGCTCTCCATCCAAGAGGGAGTTGCCCACCTCATAGCCCTGGGCCTTGAGGAAGGTATAGGCCATGCCGCCGCCAATGATCAGGGTATCCACCTTGTTCAGCAGGGACTCGATGACCGCGATTTTATCCTTAACCTTGGCTCCACCCAGAATGGCCACAAAGGGCCGCTTCGGGTCTTCCACCGCCCCGCCCAAAAACTCCAGTTCCTTCTCCATGAGAAATCCAGATACGGCCGGCAGATAGTCGGCTACACCCGTTGTGGAGGCATGGGCCCGATGGGCAGTGCCAAAGGCATCGTTCACGAAAATGTCACCCAGGGCCGCCAGGGCCTTGGCAAACTCGGGATCGTTGTCTGTCTCCTGGGCATAGAAGCGGACGTTCTCCAACAGGAGCACATCGCCGGGTTCCAGCTTAGCCACGGCCTGCTCTACGTCGGCCCCGATGCAGTCATCTACCTTTTGCACCGGCTGCCCGAGAAGCTCGCTGAGGCGCTTGGCCACGGGATCAAGGCGGAAGGCGTCATCGGGCTTGCCCTTAGGCCGGCCTAGGTGGGACATGAGAATCACTTTACCGCCCGCCTCGATGGCGTGCTTGATTGTGGGCAGTGCCGCCCTAATTCTCTTATCGTCAGTGATGGTGCCGTCCTGCATAGGGACGTTGAAATCCACACGCATCAAAACTCTTTTGCCCTGCACATCGACGTCTCTGATTGTTTTCTTGGCCATAAACATCCTCCTTTTCGTATGGAATCCCCCAAGCAGGGGGATTCCAGGTTGAGTTGTTTACTTGCGGGCTTCCATGTAGCGGATGAGGTCGACTACTCGCATGGAATAGCCCCACTCGTTATCATACCAGGCTACCACTTTGAGCATGTTGTCGCCCATGGTCTTGGTGAGAGCAGCGTCTACAATGGAGGAATTGCTGTTGCCCATGAAGTCCGTGGAGACCAGCGGCGCTTCTTCGAAGGCCAGAATACCCTTGAGCTTACCTTCAGCAGCCTTCTTCAGTTCGGCGTTTGCTGCTTCCGCGGTTACGGGCTTCTCAGTCTCTACAACCAGATCTACAACACTCACTGTGGAAACGGGAACGCGCATGGCAAAGCCGTCCAGCTTGCCCTTGAGCTCAGGCAGGACCAAACCTACCGCGGCTGCGGCACCGGTGGTGGTGGGAACGATGTTCATGGCAGCCGCCCTCGCCCGCCTCAAGTCCTTGTGGGGCAGGTCGAGAATTCTCTGGTCGTTCGTGTAAGCGTGGACTGTGGTCATGAGACCCTTTTTGATGCCGAAGGCGTCGTTGATCACCTTAGCAAAGGGCGCCAAGCAGTTGGTGGTGCAGGATGCGTTAGAAATGACGTGGTGCTTCTCTGGATCGTATTGATCTTCGTTCACGCCCATAACGATGGTGATGTCCTCTTCTTTGGCTGGAGCGGTAATGATCACCTTTTTGGCGCCGGCATCGATATGCCACTGAGCCTGATCGCGCTTGCGGAAAATACCAGTGGATTCCACAACATACTCTACACCCAGCTCGCCCCAGGGGATGTTCTTAGGATCCCGCTCAGCGAAAACCCGGATCTTCTTGCCGTTAACTACGATGTTGTCGCCGTCTACGGACACTTCTGCGTCAAAGATGCCGTGGTTGGTGTCGTACTTCAGGAGGTGTGCCAAGGTTTTGGCGTCAGTTAAGTCGTTCACTGCCACGATCTCGAAATTCGGATCAGCAACAGCTCCCCGCAGTACCAAGCGGCCGATACGGCCAAACCCGTTAATACCAACTTTAATCGTCATCATGATTCCCCCTTACTCGATTTCTTTTAAACTCATCAGCCTCCGGGCTACCCCCTCATCGGTGATGCATACATCACAGTAACCTCTGGACAACACGGCCATCACAGCCCAAGCTTTGCTTTTACCACCCCCAACGGCAATGACCAAAGGAATTCTTTCCAAATCTTCCAAGCGCAGACCCACGGACGTGGTGTTGCGGACGATCCTGCCTTGGGCGTCGAAGTAGCAGCCAAAGGCCTCGCCCACAGCGCCTGCTGCAATTAGATCCATGATAGAAGCATCATCAAAACCGCGCCTGCGAGCCATTTCTTCCGCTGTGCCGATGCCGTGGAGCAGAATGTCTGCTCTGCGCCCCAGGGCTATCACGCTGCGGATCCTGGGCTCATTGAGGATTTGCTCCAAATTGCAGGGGCGGACATCCTCCGGTGCGTGGAGCAGGCGGTAGTTGCCGCCCAAACCTTCCGCCAGGGCCACCGCGATGGAATTGGACTGGATCTTAATATCCTCGCCCAAACCTCCCCGTACGGGGACAACGGTAACCCTTTTTCTCAGGCCGTGAAGCTTAACCTCCTCCGCCAGGCCGGCCAAGGTGGTGCCGCCTGACACTGCCAAGATCTGGCCATCCTGCAGCACTCCGCAGAGATACTCCGCCGCTGCCCTGGCCAAATCCCTTTTGCTGGCGGGATCTTTGTCGCAGTCTCCGGGGACGATGATCATCTTCTTGACTCCCAGGGCTGCCGCGAGTTTTCTTTCCAGCTGCTCTAAGCCGTAAACATCCCTCATGACGTCCTGGAGCTGGGAAAACACTCTCTCCCCTTCCGGCGTGAGCTGTACTCCCAGGGAAGTGGCGTGCAGCAGACCCTGCTCCCGCAGCAAATCCAGGTCGCCGCGAATAACCCGCTCTGAACCACCCAGCTGAGCGGCGATGAACCTGCGCCCGATGGGTCCGTGGCTGCGGATCATCCTGAGCAGGGTGTACCGCCTTTCCAGAAGTCCCGCCAGCTCAGGCACGAGCTGTTGCAGGGCACCAAGACTGTCCATGCTGGGACACCTCTCCTCCGGGACACCTAGTGACCCGCAGGGGTCTTTTTTGTCCCGCTCTGGTTAATATTATTCTTCTCAGGGCTATCATTCCCTCCATCCCGTTGTTAATGTTTGGGATCTAATTTGTCAAGTTGTCGCGCTTTTTCCCGAATCTTCCTCAGTCGGTAATTTATGCCCGATTTGCTCAATTTGGGAGTCATCAGTTCCCCCAGTTCCTGCAGGGATGCATAGGGGTGTTCCCGGCGCAGCCTGGCCACGTCCCTCAGCTTAGGCGGAAGTTCCTCCAGGCCGATGACGGAATCTATCAGCTCAATATCCTCCAACTGCGCGAGGGCTGCCTGCACCGTCTTGTCCACGTTGGCGGTCTCGCAGTTCACTAGGCGGTTGACCTGGTTGCGCATCTCCTTCAGGACCCGCACGTTCTCAAAGTGCAGGAGGGCGCTGTGGGCGCCCATGAGGCTGAGCAGGCTGGCAATCTGCCCACCGTCCTTCATGTAGACCACCAGTGAGCCCTTGCGCTGGGTTATGCCGGCATCTAGGTCCAAGGAGAGGATGGTGGCTAAGATCTTGTCTGCCAGGCGGCTCTGCTCTGTGGAAAATTCCAGGTGGTAAGTGCGTTCAGGATTCGTTATGGAGCCGCTGGCCAGGAATGCTCCCCGCAGATAAGCCCTGCGGCAGCACTTCTTGCGCGGCACGCCCCCGTCTTCCAAGACGCTCTGGTCCCTAAAATCCTGGTAGACTTGTCCCGCGTTAGCGCGCCCCAAAACACGCACAGTGCAAACCTGAGAGCGCCGGGATCGGGATCGCTTCATCAAGACCTGGGTGGGCAGGTCTGGGTACAGCCCTGTGAGCATGAGTAAGATCTTCCTGGCCACAAAGGGAAAGGATGTGTTGAAGTCCAGAAACTGATTCTGCCGGCCCAAGAGAAAACCACTCAACTCGTAAAAAGCGCTCAGCTCTGCCACCCGGCAGCAGCGAGCACTGGGAATTACCCTGGCCAGTTCGTGACGGACATCATCGGAAAAAGCCATGTTATTCCTCCCCTTCCCTCCCCAAGATCCAGACCCTGACGCGCCATTTTTGAACCTCAGCTTTGACAATCACGGGCCAGTCCGAATCGTTTCTGAACTTGAAATCGGTGTACGGCCAGGCCACCGCGGCATCCATGCCATGCTTGATGTAACTCGGGGCAATGGAGTGAATGCGGCGTTCCACGATCTCCAGCCCCGCCAGGCGCACCGCGTTGTACAGGGTGGTGGAAGTCTGGCACACCCCGCCCCCCACTCCGGGGACCACCGCTTCGCCAAGGATGATGGGGGCGTTGCGGTAACCCCTCTCCGGCGTGCGCTCGCCCACAACCCCGTTGAAGGAAAAGACCTCTCCGGGCATGACAATGGTGTTGTTGATGGCTTCCAGGGACAAACGGATATTGTGCACCCGATCAGGGCTGCCGATGAGGGGAGTGGAAAAATCGCCCAGGTTCTTGGTGAGCTGAACCAGGTGCTCCGTGCGGAACAGGGGCACCACGGGGATACCGTTCAGCGAGAGCCTGGTGTGGGCGGGGGCCGTAACCACTTCATTTACTATTGTATCCACGTCAAAATATACTCCATCTTCATGGGGGACAATCTCCCCGGTAACTTTATCCAAACTGGCGGGCACGGGCGGACGCATCCGGGAGCGCACCATCTGCTCCACGATCACCCGCACCTCCCGGGGATAGTAATACTCCATGGCCCGATCCTCTAAGTAAACCCCGGTATTGACCCCGAAGAGCCTGCGGTGTACGGTGCGGTAGGCAGAGGGAAGGCCCACTCCCAGCGCGGTGATCAGCAGCAGTACACCCGCGATTCTGCGCATATCTTTCCCCCCCAGCCAGTTTATTCAAGCGGTGGGGAAAATAAACCAGAACAGGCTTAAACTGCCCGGATACCGTGGAGCCACGCTTTGTCGCGGGCTTCTGCCAACCGGATGATCTCCTGGGCCAGCTTGACGCTGGAGTGACGAACCAGATTCCTCTGATCTAAAACGTCAGCGGCGTGCACGTTGATGCCCAGCCTTTCAATGATCGGAGCATCATTGCGCACGGGATAGGCTCCCTGCTTAGCATACTTCCTGGCCTGGGTGCTGGAAACCGCCGCCTTGTTCACCAGAACATAGTCTAAAACAGACGGGGGCCCCAAATACTCCAACAGCGCATTGACATGGTCGCTGGCGCTGTAGCCGTCCGTTTCCCCGGGCTGGGTCATGACATTGCACACATAAATGCGCAGGGCATGTGTCTTGGCGAGAGCTTCGGCAAAACCGGGGATGAGCAGATTGGGGATAATGCTCGTATACAAGCTGCCGGGACCCAAAACCACCACATCTGCATGGAGAATAGCCTCGATTGCCTCCGGCAGGGCTTTAGCCGTACCAGGTTCTAAAAACACCTTCTTGATCTTCTTGGTCTCTTCCGGAATGCAGCTTTCCCCCAGTACCGAGGAACCATCAGTATAGACCGCGCCCAGGCGCACTGAATCCAGGGTAGATGGAAGCACCCGGCCCCGCACAGCCAGCACCTTACTGAAGGCCCGGATCCCTTCCTCGAAATCCCCGGTGATGTCAGTCATGGCCGCGATAAACAGGTTGCCAAAACTGTGGCCCGCCAAGCCATCGCCCCAGGAAAAGCGGTACTGAAACAGCGTTTCCATGAGGGGCTCCGTGTCGGCTAAAGCCACCAGGGTGTTGCGGATATCACCGGGAGGCAGGATGCCCAAATCATCGCGGATCCTGCCGGAGCTTCCCCCGTCATCGGCCACGGTGACCACAGCTGTGATGTTGGACGTGTGTTCCTTTAAACCCCGCAGCATGGTGGACAGGCCAGTGCCTCCTCCGATGGCCACTATGCGCAGGCCTTTTTGCAGGTTGCGGGCTTTGTAGACGTGCTCCACCAAGTCGGGTACATCGGCCGGGCGTATGGCCTCCACCACGGAGCTGACCACATTGCGGATGCCTATGCTCAGCGCCGTAAGGCCCAGGATGATCAGAACCGCGCCGAAAACAAGGGAGCTGACCGACAGGTCAGACGCCCAAGCGAGGATGTTCTCTTCCCACAGAGTAAGCACGGGTGTATTCAGCATAACCACCGTTCCAGTGGCAATGGCAAAAACCCCAAGCAGCAGCACCACTACCCAGCGTTTGACCCGCATGCCTGGGTAAAACCACTTCAGCTTGCTCATCTCGGCCACTCCCCTTCTGGTCTTGGGGCATTATTCCCGGGGAGCATCTCAGCTCTACAACCTGCTGGCCGCGGCTTGATCGACCACAACCGTTGCAAAGGGATGCAGCTGCAGCACGGAAGCGGGAACCGCGGTGGTGACGGGACCGCGCACCGCTGCATAAACGGCATCGGCTTTGCTGCCGCCGCTGGCCATGAGGATAACTTCCTTGGCCTGCATAATGGTCTTAATGCCCATGGAAATCGCCCGCGTAGGTACCTCATCTATAGATTCGAAGAAACGGGCGTTGTCCCTGATGGTGCTCTCGGCCAAATCCACCACGTGGGTCTCAATCCCGAACTCCGTACCGGGCTCGTTGAAACCGATGTGGCCGTTGGTGCCGATGCCCAGCAGCTGGAGATCGATCCCCCCGGCCTGCTGGATCAATTTCTCATAGCGCTGGCACTCCGCTTCCAGATCTGGGGCCAGCCCATCAGGGATGAAAGTTCTCTCTGGATTTATGTTTACTTTCGAAAACAAGTTCTCATTCATGTACCAGTGGTAACTCTGGGGATGATCAGGCCCCAAGCCCACATACTCATCGAGGTTGAAGGTGGTTAACCTGCTGAAATCCGCTCCCCGGGCGTGGTATTCCACCAGGAGCTCATAAACTCCCAGGGGCGTGCTCCCCGTGGCCAGCCCCAAAACGCTGTTGGGTTTGCGGGTGATCTGTCCAAAGACCATTTTCGCTACTTCCGCACTCATGCTGTCGAAGTTGGCAACCACAACGACTTTCATAGCTATCCCCTTTCTCCTCTTCAATCTGCGCTGTAAACCACGCGCCCGCTGACAATCGTTTTCTGGACTTCATAATCGGCAGTAAGCAGCACAAAATCGGCCCTGCTGCCTTCCTTAATCCAGCCTCGATGCTCAAGCCCGATGGTTCGGGCTGGATTGAGGCTGGCCATGCGGAACGCATCCACGGGATGGACACCCAGCTGCTCCACCATGTTTTGCACTGCCTGCCGCATGGTGAGGGTACTTCCTGCCAAATTGCCTTCAGCCAGGCGGGCAGCGCCGTCCCGTACGAAGATCTTGTTGTCGCCTAAGACATATTCTCCGTCGGGCAGCCCCGTGGCCTGCACCGAGTCTGTAACCAGCACGAGGTGCTCCACCCCCACACTGCGCAGCAGCACTTTGATGGCGCCGGGATGGACGTGGATCAAATCGGCAATGAGTTCCGCGTACAGCCCAGGAGTGGCTAAGACCGCACCCACCACCCCTGGCTCCCGGTGATGCAAGCCCCGCATGGCGTTGAAGGTGTGGGTAACATGGGTGATGCCCCGCGCAAAACCTGCCAGGGCTTCTTCATAGGTTGCATCACTGTGCCCGATGGACACCGTGATACCCCGCTCTTTCAACCAGGCCACAGCCTCCAGGCTTCCCGGTACCTCAGGGGCCAGGGTTACTAGCTTCAACTTACTGCCAAGCAGACCGTAGAGCTCCTCCAGCTCGTCTATGCTGGCCCCGCGAATAGCCGGGGCGTACTGCGCTCCCTTGAACTTCTCATTTATGTACGGTCCTTCTAGGTGAATGCCCAGCAGCTCTGCTCCATCCTCAATGTCGGTGTAAGCGGCCACCGCGGCACAAGCGGCACGGGTTTTGTCCTCTTGGGCGGTTACGGTACTGGGCAGAAAGGCCACAGTACCCTCCCGGGCCACAAACCGAGCCATGGTTTCCAGGGCCTCGCTGGTGCCATCCATGAGCTCCACCCCGGCACAACCGTGCATATGTACATCAATGAGGCCGGGGGCAATCAGGCCTCCCCGGGCGTCAATGATTTCAAATACATGGGGAGAAGCAGCTTCCAAAATGCGCCTGCCCTCTTCTTCCCCCGCCACCAGCATAATCCGATCACCGATGGTGACTACTGTGCCCCGTTCAATCAGTTGATCTGCCACAACTGTACCGTTGGTTATGATCAGATGTTTCATACGGGCACTACCTCCTTTAGCTTACTAATTCGTGTTCGCCAAGGGCGTTCCTGCCAAATTAACAAGGAATAAATATGAATGGTTCTTGCATATTATCACACCCGTGGTATAATGAACCTAATTTGTAACTCGAGAAAGGATGTTAGCCGTGAAGAAACTGTCTGTATTATTTCTCGTGCTCAGCCTCGTACTTAGTGTCGGATCCCTGGCCCTTGGGCAGGGGGTGCTCAAAGTGGCTACGGAAGCTGGGTTCATGCCTTTTGAGTACGTCGATGCCGAAACCGGAGCACTGCTGGGTTTTGACATGGATCTCATCCGGGAGATTGGCAATGTGCTGGGGCTTGAGGTTCAGATCGACAACATCGCCTGGGACGGGCTGATTCCGGCTCTGCTCAACGGCAACTACGACTGCCTCATCGCCGGAATTACCATCACCGATGAGCGCAAAGAAGCGGTGGACTTCTCTGAGCCCTACTTCGAATCGGTTCTCACCGTCGTTGCCAAGACTGGAGGCGGCATCTCCAGCCTTGACGATCTGGCAGGCAAGATAGTGGCCGTTCAGATCAACACCACGGGCGACTTCACCGCCAGCGACCTCTATGATGCCGGCGACGTCAAGGGCGTATCCCGTTTTGACACCGTCGCCGACGCTATGCAGGCCGTGATTATCGGTGCGGCTGACGCCGTGGTGATCGACCTGCCGGTGGCGGAAGCCTACTTAGAAGCCAATCCAAGCGCTCCCCTGAATCATTCGGGACCTGTTTCCGATAACGAGTTCTACGGCATCGCCGTGAACAAGAACAACAAAGACCTCTTAGAGAAGATCAATGGTGCCCTGGCCACGCTCAAGGCCCAAGGCATCTACGATGCCATCTACCAGAAGTGGTTTGGCGGAATGTAAGCCAAACACATCAGAAAAGAATACTGTAAGAACAGGTGCGCAGCTTCTGCGCACCTGTTTCTGGGAAGGAGAATCGCATTTTGGGCTTTCGCTGGGATCTAGTCTGGTCCTCCCTGCCCGCGCTGCTGCAGGGAGCGAAACTAACTGTGCAGCTAACTTCCATCGCGGTCTGTTTTGGCATAATCCTGGGTACCATCGCCGGCATAGCCAGATTATCCAAAAGCCCGCTGCGCCTGGCCGCCGCCTCTTATATCGACATCATCAGGGGTACTCCCCTCTTGGTGCAGACGTTTCTCATATTTTACGGGCTCCCGAGCCTGATCTCCCGCCCCATTCCCGCCTATACAGCTGCCATTCTGGCTCTGAGTATCAACAGCGGCGCCTATGTGGGCGAGATCGTGCGCTCGGGGATTCAATCCATTGACAAAGGGCAGTGGGAGGCCGCCTCTTCCCTGGGGCTCTCGGGCAGCCAAACCATGGGCTTGATCATCCTGCCCCAGGCCTTTCGCCGCATCCTGCCGCCCCTGGGCAATGAGTTCATTGCCCTGTTGAAGGACTCCTCGTTGGTATCCATCATTGCCCTGGAAGAGCTGGTGCGTAAGGGCCAGATCATCATCGGCCGCACGTTCCGCCCCTTCGAAGTCTGGCTGGCGGTGGCCATTATCTACTTCGTGATGACCTTCGCGGTCTCCCGGTTGGTGAACGTGGTGGAAAAACGGGTGGTGGCCCACTAATACCCCACGCTCAATAGGCGAAAATCCGGGCCCCTGAGGAGTAAGTGCAAGTTGCTGCCCAAAACGCGGGAAGCGACCCGCATACCCACCCGCTTGTCCAGATCCTGCAGATCATAATTGGTGGTAAAGACGGTGGGCTTTAAGTTGTTCAGGCGCCCGTCCACGATGATCAAAAGGCGCTCCATAGTCCAGTCGGTGGCGCGCTCACTGCCCAAGTCATCCACCACCAGAAGGTCGGCATGCAGCAGCGGCTCCAGGGGAACGTTGGTCATGCGCATCTTCTCCAGCAGGGTGGGCAGATAGACAAAGGCCACGGAGAAGCGGCTCCTCAGTTCATTGGCTATGGCCGCGGCCAAGTGGGTCTTGCCTGTCCCCGAGGGACCGGCCAGGATGAGCCCCTTGCCGTCGTTGATCTTCTCAAAGTTGCGGGCGAAAGCCCAGCTGTCCTCATAGGCATCGCGGTTGAAATCTGTAACCCTAAACCCGGCAAAGCTCTTCTCCTGCAGGCCAGGAGGGAGCGGATGGGCGGCAGGCACCGCGAGCAGCTGCTCCCGCCGGGAGCGCTCCTCGGCCCTTGCCTGTCTTATACAGGCACAGTCAGTGAAAAGCCACAACCCCCTGCCCAGCGAGGCTGGCACGGGGATAGGGTGGCTTTTATAGATCCTATGCCTCTCTTCGCCGCAGGCAGGGCAGGTTTCACCTCTGAGCCTGCGCCTGATGCCGTACTCAATCATCCAAGAACGAGAAAAGGCTGCGGTCCTGCTTGCTCGGGGTGTAGGTGAAATCTTCCCTCCGGATTTTCTCCTGAGCACCATGTGCTTTTTCTCCTCCGTTCTTGTGCTGATCTTCCGTTATTGCCGACCAATAGGCGCGGAAACGTTCCTCCGTAGTTATGCCGTGGTTCAGCCAGTCCTCAATGATGCGGTGGATGTAGTTGAAGGAAATGTGCTTCTCTTTACCGGCCAGGCGGCTGCGCCTCTGCTCTTGTTTGGCTCTGAGAATGGCGCAGCCCATGACAAAGGGGGTCATGCCCTCGTCCCGGGCGGCCAGCAGCTTCTCTCTCTGCGCGCTGGACAGCGGCGCTACCTTCTGTTCATACAGCGCAAAAACATCCTCCATCCTAGGTTCCACGCAGCCACCTCCACAGCAAGAAACATAATACAGCAGCTACAGCAGCTCCCCCGCCCAGCCAATACCAATGGGCGGGTTTTCCTCCGTAGACGGGGACGAGTACGCCCCTGCTCAGCTGCGTCTTTTGGTTGCCTGATCCAAACCGTGGCGCCAGCAGATCAAAAATGGGCACCCCTTCGCCCCCCACCTGCCACGGCCCCTGGCCCGCATCTCTCCAAAGATCCTGAGCTAATCCATCAAAAGCCCCCACCAGGACATAATAACCCCACGCTGAGCTGGGGTCAGGCATGAGGGTCTTATCCACCTGCAGACGTACAGTCTTGCCGTCGGAGAGTGCAAGGCTTGTCACCCCGCGGCTGTACACCTCAGGCTCCTGATCCGAACCGCGCCATACGTACAGCTTGCTTTCACCGAAGGGAGCTGCGCTGAGGCGCAGATCCCAACCGGCAGCTGGGCTTGTCTGCAGTCGGTGGCGGCCAACTTGGATCTCGCCAGGACCAGGATTGACCCCTGTAGTGATATACAATTCGAGGCGTTGATGGAAGTACCCTTCCGGGGCACGGAAAGGATTGGTCAGGGCCGCGAATTGAAAGTCAAAGAAAACGAACTGCTGGTCCACGCTGACCTGGAACTTAAGCAGATCAAAAAGGCCGGGAACAAAAACCTCATGGCTGGGATAAACCAACCCCCCTGCCCCTCTGTCATCTCCCCGCGGATCCCTGATCTGCACTAGGATCTCTTCCGCCGCCGCCTGCCCACCCAGGAGCAGGACAGCGAGGAGCACCCACACCAGCCGTCTCACGCCCAATCCCCCCGTATAGGGATCTTATGCGCAGGGCCCTATAAATACACCCTCTCCACACGGCTGCTCAGGGTACTCGTGATCTCGTAGTTGATGGTGCCTAAATGCTCAGCCCAGGTATCCGCGGTGATCTCCAGATTGCCGTCGGCGCCGATGAGGATCACTTCATCGCCTATGGTCACAGGTAGATCCCCCACATCCACCAGGGTGTGATCCATGGTAATTTGACCCACCATGGGGCAGTAAGTGCCCTTAATGATCACCTGACCCTTATTGCTCAACCCCCGGGACAGCCCGTCGGCATAGCCGATGGGCAGCACAGCCAGGGAAGTCTCCTTCCACGTTACATAGGTGCTGCCATAGCTCACCGCGCTGCCCGCGGGAACCCTTTTTACAAAGGCAACTCTGGTCTTCAGGCTCAAAGCCGGCTTGAGCTTAAGGGGCCGGCGGGCGTCGGGATACATGCCGTACACTCCCAGGCCGACGCGCACTAGATCTAAGCGGGACTCTGGAAAGAACAGCGTTGCTGCGGTGTTGGCCGCATGGTAGAAGGGAACCGAGATCTGCCGGGCGGCCAGATCCGTTCTCACCCGGGAAAAGCGCTCCCACTGCCAGCGGGTGTATTCCAGATCCGGATCCTCAGCCCGGGCGAAGTGGGTAAACACCCCCTGGATCTCCAGCCCCGGCAGGCTCTGTACGAGCTCCACCAACGGGGCAAAGTCGCAGGGCAGAAGGCCCAGCCTGCCCATGCCCGTATCCACTTTGATGTGCACCTTGGCAGTCTTCCCTTGAGCCACCGCCGCCCTGGAAAGCAGGCGGGCAATATGAGGTTCGAAGACAGTCACGGCCAAATCGTAGGCAACGCAGACATCCAGTTCATCGGCGCCCACCGCCCCCAAAACCAAGATGGGGGCAGTAATGCCGCCCCGGCGCAGGCGCACGGCCTCTTCAGGCAGAGCTGTGGCCAGCCAGTTGGTGCCGTGGGCGATCATGGTGTAGGCGGTTTCCAAAGCACCATGCCCGTAACCGTTGGCCTTCACCACTGCCATGAGCTCACAGCCGGGGCCGATGAGCTCCCGGAATTGCTGTACGTTGTATGCGATGTTCTCTAGGCTGACCTCCGCCCACACCTGTCTGGTGAGCTTACTCATGGAGGAACCACTCCGTCCTAGTGCAGAATCTCCTGGATAAACCCGAGGCAATCACCGGCCTTCAGGCCCCTTTGGCCCCTTTCAGCGGCCAGATCGCCCGCCCTGCCGTGCACATAGGCAGCTAGAGCTCCGGCCCGCAGGGGATCCAGGCCTTGACCGAGCAAAGCGGCTGTTAAGCCCGTAAGGATATCCCCCGTGCCAGCAGTTGCCAGGCCGTGATTGCCAGTACTGTTGATATATATCCGCTCGGGGTCAGCTGTAATGGTGGGTGCCCCCTTCAAAACCACAGCCAGCCCCCACTTTTGGGCAAACCGGGCAGCTGTACCCACCCGATCCCCGTTGACTCTGGCGGGATCAGAACCGGTGAGCCGGGCCATCTCACCTGGATGGGGCGTGATCACCCACTGGCGCCGCTTGCTCTCGGGTACGCTGTTCAAGAATTCGCCGCTCAAGGCCGCAAGGCCATCGGCATCAATAACCGCAGGCCCCTCCCAGCTGCTGAGCAGAGCCTGAACCACCCTAAACACCTGGCGGCTGCGCCCCAGACCGGGTCCCAAGGCCAGGACATCCTTACCCGCCAGAAGGCCCCTCAGCTTCTCCAGGCTGCCTTCACCAAAGGTGCCAGCTTCTGTCTCCGGCACGGGAACCACAATGAGCTCGTCGGGGGGAAAGCGGTTGTAGATGCTCTCGGGCACGGCCACCGTAACCATGCCCCCGCCGCCCCGCAGCACGGCTTGTGCGCAGAGGGATGCGGCGCCAGCATAGGCCACGGATCCCGCCACAACCAGGGCATGGCCGTGGTCGCCCTTATGGGACCAGGGTTGGCGCTGGGGAAGCCAGCTCAAGGCGCTGGGACCCAACAGTTCCCGGTGTATCCCCTGGGCCTCCAGGGGAAAACCCAGATCCACTACAATGTTTTTCCCCGCATAGGCCCTGCCGGGATAGAGCAGGCAGCCCAGCTTGAGCAGCCCTAGGTTGATGGTAAGATCCGCCCGGATGGCCTCGGAGGTCACTTCGCCCGTTGCAGAATTGACTCCCGTGGGGCAGTCGATGGCCACAACCGGGCACTGGGTTTCGTTCACTAAAGTGATCAGGGATACCCATTCCTCCGCCAATTGACCGGAAAAGCCCGTCCCCAAGAGGGCATCCACGATCAGATCCGCGAAGTTGAGGTTGAACCTGAGTTTGTTCAGCTGCTTAAAATCAACCGCAGCCACATCTGCCCCGAGCTTGTGCAGGATGGCCAGGTTAGCCCCGTTCTCACGGGTTGACCGTTTGCCGTCGCCCACCAGGAACACTTTGACCCTTGCGCCCAGGGCCAGCAGCTGCCTGGCTGCAACCAGCCCATCGCCGCCGTTATTGCCCTGGCCAGCCAGGATGTAGATACGCTTGCCTTCTAGGGGCCCGAATTCCCCCTTCAGCACTTCCACTATGCGGCTGCCTGCATTTTCCATGACCACTAAAGAAGAAAGGCCGAGGGACTCAAAGGCCTTCTTCTCCAGACTGCGCATTTCAGAACCGGTCACGACCCGCATGTCTCTTCCTCCCCTAAGGCCAGCACATAAGCAACGGCCAGTTCCTTGGTATGGGACAAGCTCAGGCAGAAGCCTTTGACTCCCTGTTCAGCCGCGATGCGGTCCGCGGGCTCCAGCAGCCGCACCTGGGGCCTGCCCCAAGGATCGGAGCAGATTTCCACAGAGGAAAAGGGTACGCCCTGGGTAAAGCCCCGGCCCAAGGCTTTCATCACCGCCTCTTTGGCGGCGAAGCGGGCGGCCCAGGATTCGGCACCCTTCTCCATAAGCTCGTCCTGCTCCCGGGGGGTGTAGATCCTCTGGCAAAACCCGGGTCTCGCCAGTGCCCTGGCTATCCGCTTGACCTCAATTATGTCCACGCCGCAGCCCTTAACTGGCACGGCTCCCACCTTGCTCATCTTCGATGGCTTTCACCACGGGCTCCAGCACCCTCCTGAGCACATCACCATCGGGATGCTCCCCCATCACCCTGATCACGGGCTCCGTTCCCGATGCCCGAACAAAGAGGCGGCCGAAGGGAGCCAGCTGCTCCTGCGCGCTGCTGATGGCGGCTTGGATGCGCGCGTTCTCCTGCCAGCCATTCTTCTCCTCCACCCGGATATTCACCAGCTCCTGGGGGAATATGTCCATGCACTTACCCAGCTCTGCCAAGGCCTGACCTAGGATCTGGCTGGTTTCCAGCAGCTTCAAAGCGGTGAGCATGCCGTCGCCTGTGGTGGAGTTTTCTAGGAAGATAATGTGGCCCGACTGCTCGCCCCCGAGGATGCTGCCTGTATCCAGCATGGTCTCCAGGACATAGCGGTCACCGGGCTTGGCATAGAGCACATCGCCGCCGCTGGCCACAAACGCCTTACGCAGACCGCCGTTGGAATAGGCGGTGGCAACCACTTTGCGCGAAGGCAGCCTTTCCTGCTTGAGCAGGTGCAGGCCCACAATGGCCAGAATTTTGTCGCCGTCGATGAAGCCGCCCTCTTCATCCACGGCCAAAATGCGGTCGCCGTCGCCGTCGAAGGCAAAACCTAAATCGGCTCCCGCTTCCTTGGTCAGGCTCTGGATTTTTTCAGGATAAGTAGAACCACAAAAATGATTGATATTAGTGCCGTTGGGCTGATCATATAAAGCCGTAACCTTGGCACCCAAGCTGCTGAACAGCTGGGCAGCATAGGGCGAAGTAGCGCCGTTGGCACAGTCCACTGCCAGGTGCAGGCCCTTTAGATCCACAGACACCTGCTGTTTGAGATTCTCTATGTACAGGCCTGCAGCTTCCGGCTTGGCCACGACCCTGCCCACAGCGCCCGCTATGGGCCTGGCGCCGCTGTCTTCGGCAATCAGTTCTTCAATGCGCTCTTCCATCTCTTCCGACAGTTTGTACCCATCTGGCCCGAACACCTTGATTCCATTGTCTTCCAGGGGGTTGTGCGAAGCGGAAATCACGATCCCCCCAGCACAGCCCAGGGACTTAGTCAAAAAGGCCACCCCAGGCGTTGGTATGACCCCCACTAAGAGGGCATCAAGCCCAGCGGAGGCAACTCCGGCCACCACCGCGCTTTCCAGCATCTGACCGGAAATGCGGGTGTCGCGGCCCACTACAATGGGCTGCTTGGACTGTTCCCCCAAAACCAAAGCAGCTGCCCTGCCTATGCGCAGAGCCAGTTCCGGCGTGAGCTCGCTGTTGGCTACGCCGCGCACCCCGTCAGTGCCGAAGAATTTCCCCATACGCTACTCCTCCTCCGTTTGATTTGATTCAGTCTGCTCCAACTCCACCGTAACCTGCGGCGGGTCAATGTCCACCGCGGGAATGCCGCGGCCTTGGGAATCCAGTGCCCGCACTGGAAAAGCGCTGCCCGGTTTGACAATCTCCCCCACGTTCAGATAGGCCACCACATGATCCACCTGCTCCAGCATGCTGCGGGCCCCCTTGAGGGTGACCACGGGAGGCTGCGGCTTCAGCTGCGCCGCCAGCTCCGCCCTCTCCACACCCAGAAGGGCCAGGGTTACCGGGAAGGCCGCTTCCTGCAGTTCTTCGGTATAAACACTCACCCAGCCGGGCGTGACTCCCAGGATCTGAATACCCAGCGGGGCTGTGACCTCAACATTATACGTTTCGGTGCCCTCCTGTGCTCCAGCGAGGTTGATGGAAGCAGAAATCGCGCCCTCCCCTCTGTTCAAAAGGGGAGTAAGCCCCCGAATCCGCACTTTGACTGACTCTGGCGGCTCCACCAGCACCAGGTCCGCGGGGAGGTTCTGCACTTCCACCGCCAGGTTCACCGTGCGCTCCGCCTCTCCCAGGGAACCGTCACCGGCTGCAAGCAGCCAGAGGAGCACGGCCAGGAACAGCGAAAACAACCGCCAATATACCTCCGGCCTGGTCAAAAAGGCCCAGACTCTCCGCGCAGCCCTCATGCCATCTCGCCTCCCTGTAGATAAAAGGCAAGCTGCTCCTTGAGGCGGCTTTCCGTCAAGTAGCGGCGCAGAGATCCTCCCACAGCCAGGGAGATGACTCCCGTCTCCTCGGAAACCACCACAACCACTGCGTCGGTCTGCTCCGACAGGCCCACCGCGGCACGGTGCCGCGTGCCCAAACCGCCGCTCAACTTAGCGTCGGTAAGTGGAAACACACAGGCCGCACTGATGATTCTTCCTCCGGCAATGATCACGCCGCCATCGTGGAGGGGGACCCCAGGCTCAAAGATGTTGAGCAGAAGTTCAGTACTGATCAGGGCATCCAGCTTGACCCCGGTCTCTATGTACTCATGCAGGCCTGTCTTACGCTGAAAGGCGATGAGGGCTCCGGTTTTTGCAGAGCTGAGCCGCGCCGCCGCCCGGCACACGGCATCCAAGTCCAGCTCCTCCCGCCCGGGCCCGCGGCCCAGCGGCCAGCTGAACAGCTGTCCCCTGCCGATCTGCTCCAACCCCCGCCGGAGCTCAGGGTAGAAGACAATGGGCAGCGCCACCAGAACCAGGGTTGTGGCCTGGTCCAGAAGCCAGCTCACAGTGCGCAAACTTAGCGCACGAGCCACTACACTGCCGGCGAAGATGACTGCCAGCCCCTTAAACAGTGTAGTGGCTCGTGTTCCCTGCAGGGAACGGATCACCCGGTACACCACATAGGCCACGATGAGAATGTCAATGGCATCGCGAAGTGTGAAGATCACCGAGTGTTCCCCCTTATGGCAGCCTTACTGCGCGGCCATAACCCTCTCCGCCGCTTCAGTAGCTCTGCCGAATTTCTTCAATTCGATTTCCAACACCGCCAGGGCAGTGAGCACATCCAGGGGTGTGGCATAGCCCATGTGCCCGATCCTGAAGACCCGGCCGGCATGAACGCCTTGGCCTCCAGCAAACTCCACACCGTACCTCTCACGGACGCGCTGGCGGAACTCATCGGCCTGGGGGAACTTAACCGCCGTCAGGGTGGGCGAAGCATCTGCGTCGCTCACCAAGAGCTCCAGGCCCAAGGCCCGTGCTCCCGCCCTGGCCATATCCCGCATGAGCAGATGCCTGGCGTAGACGTTTTCCAGGCCCTCTGCCTCCATCATTCTTAAGGCTTCCTCCAAGGCGAAGACAATATGAATATTGGGCGTAAAGGGCGTTTCACCTTTTTCCAAAAACTGCTGGTATCTGCGGAGATCGAAGTAATACCTGCTGGCCTCGGACTGCTCCATGTAAGTTTGGGCCCGCTCCGAAAGGGCTATAAAGGCCGCCCCAGGAGGCATCATCAGGCATTTCTGCGAGGCGCTTACCACCACATCCAGCCCCCGGGCATCCATTTCGCAGGGGGTTCCGCCCAGGGCGCTCACAGCGTCCACCACAAGCAAGGCCTGGTGATCTCCTCTGGCCCGGGAGATTGCCTCGATATCGTTGAGCACTCCCGTGGAGGACTCGTTATGGACCGCAAAGATCAGCTCAATTTCGGGATGCTGGGCCAGAAACTCGGCCACCTGATCTGGGTCGACGCCCCTATCCCAGGGAAACTCCAAGACATGCACCACTGCCTTGTAGGCTGTACACAGCTCAGCCCAGCGCTTACCGAAAAAGCCGCCCACTAGGCAGAGTACAGGCGTGCCGGGTGAGACCAAATTGCTTACGGCGGTTTCCATTCCGGCCGTTCCTGATCCGGTCACCATGTACACGGTGTTCTCCGTGCCAAAGAGCAGCTTCAGGCGTGACAAAACATCGGGGAACTTTTCTTTGAAAACGGCGCCGCGGTGGTTGATCACCGGTCTGGCCATCTGCAGAGACACTTCACTGGGTACCGGCACTGGCCCGGGAATGCGCAATTCTGGCTTGAAACGGTACATGCTCAGTCCTCCTTGTGCTGTAGCTGAGTGCTCTAACCTAAAGTAAGCGCTTTAAGCGTTTGGCGATGGCCATGATCTCCTGACGCCCGCTCAACGCTCCGAAATCCTCGACGATAACTCCCTGCTTTTCCATGTGGCCCATGAGCACACGCAGCGCCTTGGTTACACCGAGCATTCCGGGCAGGACGAAAGCACAGCCGCGCTTACCTTCCAGCCGGGTGACCCTTTTGATCAGGTTGTCCATCTCCGCAGGAATCTGCGGTTTCCACCATCCTTTGTAACCGCTTACAAAGCACACCAGCCCGTAGGGCGCTGTACTTACGGGGGAAGTGCCGGCACTGGCCGGCGAAACCAGGTCAACCTTGAGCTGTTCCCGTTCCAGCTCCTCCCGCAGTACTGCCACGGACTTCTGCGCTTTAGGGTCATCTGGGTGCAGTATCAAAACGCGCACAGTTCTTGCCCCCCATCTCGTGTCCTTCTCTGCCTACTTCTCCAAAAAACAGGCGAATCCTGTCACCGCCTGCTGTGTTCGTAGGCGTAGGCCGATGAAGAGATGGTGTCGCCCATACCCACCGTGCTCACGGGTTCAGGAATGACATGGGCGGGGATAATCAACACTGCATGGGAGTCAAACTCCAAAATACCTTCTTCCAAGAAGCTGCTGTGCACATCTACGCCACGCCGGCGCATCTCTTCGGCAAAGATTTCCAGCTGCCTGAAGCCTATGGCAGACAGGGCGATCTCTCCAGCCTCCCAGAGCTGCTCATGGAGGACATAACCACCATATTTCGCCTTGATGCCGTTTACTGCCGAAGCGTAGAGGCAGGCTTCCCGCACGTGCTCCAGATCTACCCGCTGGGGATCCTTGACCAGAACAACGTAGTAGCCCAGGTTGTGCAGCTGAATGCGCTCAAATCCCAGCTCATCCATGATTCTCAGGGTACCATCGTAAAGGGTGTAGGCGCACTCATTGCTGTCTATGGCAGCACGCTCCTGCTCATAGCCATACAACCGCAGCACCCTTTTGATCTCATTCTCATTGATGCCAAAAGAGTGGATTTCCCGACCCACCGCCTTGAGCACGGTCCTTTCTGCCTCGTCCGCGGTCATGGGCACGTATTCATAGTGCAGGCGCAGATCGGGGTTTTGCTCCTTCAGCTTGTGCACGCTGCCCATGGCGGTATCTAGATAGGCCGCCAGTTCCCCTTCTGCCGCCGGAGCGTAGTGATAGCCGGCCAAGAAGGCTACATCCACCGCCTTACCCAGCTCCGGCAGGTACTCTTCCATATCTGGATCAAAGGCCATGACCACACCCTCGGGCCTGGTAGCCAAAATCACCCTGTTGGCCCTGGGAGTCACGATCACGTGCCCGCCAAGTTCAAAGCGTTCACCCTTGGCATATTCAAAAATCCAGTTTTCCTTGATCTGATCCCCAGGCCTGGCCGCGTCCTGTACGCTGACGATGCTCAACCCATCTCTCACCACCGGGACGTCCACTTCCGGGAAGAACATGGAAGCCTGCTTGGGGGAGAGCAGGGAAGTGTATACCATGGAATGGGCGCCAAGCCCGGCCATCTGGTTGGCGATGATGCCAGCTTGTCCACCCATGCTTTCCTGGCGCTCAGCGAAGACCTCCTCCAGCCAGTCAAGCATGGCCAGATCGCGGAGCACTATGTGCACTGACTTCCCTTCCTGCAGAGCCTGCATGAGTACGGCGAGAAACTCATTCTCATTGTTCACAGCTGGTATATCTGTGTCCAGCAGCTGCTTCACTTTCTGCAGATCAATGCGCTCGTTGGCCAGCAGGGGCGCCAGGTTGGCTTGCTCTAGATGAACCACGACGTCCACATTGGTGTTGAACGCCGCCAGTGTGTTTGCTGTGATTCTATGCTGCACAGCAGCTTTGACTCTATTCTGCCAGATCGTCTGCAACGATTATACCTCCTGTTGTTCGTTCTAATTAGTATACTAACACAACAGAACCACCTAGACAATTACGCCCGCGAGCCCGCCCTAGGGCTGCTCGTGGTAATAGTTGTACAACCCGGCAAAAATGGCTTCCGCCACACGTTTTTGGTAAGCGGCATCAGCCAGAAGCTCTGCTTCCCTGGGGTTGGACAAAAAACCCACCTCCACCAAGGCCGCGGGCATGGAGGTGTCCCGGAGCACCCGGAAATTGCCTGCCTTGGCCACACGCGTGTTGGGCCCCAGGCGCTTCACCAACTCAGCCTGGATCGCCTTGGCCAGCCGTTCGCTTGCCTGGTCGTTTTCATAGTAAAAGGTCTGCGCGCCAGACCATACCGATGCCGGGAAGTAATTGGCGTGAATGGATATGTACAGATCCGCCTGGGCTTCCTCGGCAACAAACACCCTGCGCTCCAGATCCTGGCGCTTGCGGTTGAGCAGGTGAGCTTCGCTGGAATCGGCCAGGTCATAGTCGCCATGGCGCACCATGATTACAAAGACGGCAGCCCTGCTCAGCAGCCTCTCCAGTTCCTTGGCAATGGCCAGGGTGATCTCCTTTTCCAAAACCCCCTTGGCACTCACTGCACCGGGGTCAATTCCCCCATGTCCCGCATCCAGGACGATGGTCCGGCCCGAGATCCCGCGCGTTGATCCCGTGGACACCGGCAGCACGGCAAGGCCCCCGGTCCCCAGCCAGATTCCCACAGTCAAACAGCCCAACACCCACCAAGCCAGATGCTGGGCCCGCACAAAGCACACGCGCATAAAAACACCTCCACACCAAAGCTATTCAGGTGCGGGGATGTTTACAACATCTAAGGACCCGAAAGCCCCCCTTCATATCTACGGTGTCGCAGCTGCCGGCAAGCCCCTCCAAGTAAGCTTGCAGGCTTTTCGCACCCTGCTTGGTGCGGATCACCACCAGCAGGCAGCCGGCGGGCTTGAGGGCCTGGTAAGCCTCGGCCAACAGGGGATAAACCACTTTCTTCCCTGCTCGAATGGGCGGATTGCTCAGCACCCAATCAAAGGAAAGCCCCTGGAGGGCAGCGAGCCCGTGGGAAACCAGGACCTGGGCATTCTTGATGCCGTTGGCGGCCAGATTGCGTCTGGCCAGCTCCACAGCCCGTTCGTTCACATCAACCATGTACACCTGCCCGGCGGGGCCCACCAGGTCAGCGGCCACCACCCCAATGGGGCCGTAACCGCAGCCCAGATCCAAAACCACTTGGCCGGGCCGCAGCTCCAGACAGTCAATGAGCAGCCGGGTGCCGAAGTCCACCTCTCCTTTGGAGAATACCCCGGCATCGCTCTGAAAGCGATATGTCTTGCCCCGCAAATTCGCCTGGAACTCAAAGGGCCTATGCTCAGCACCGGGTTTGGCAGTAAAATAGTGCTCAGTCATCTGGCTCCTCACCCAAGGCCTCCAAAACGAGGTCAAGATGCTCGGTCATCTCCTCCACCGCATCTTCAGGAGCGGTTTCCAGGGCCTCCAGCAGGAGTTCCTTGGCTTCCTGCAAACGGCCCACCAGGTAATAGCCGTAGCCGAGGGTATCCAAGTACACGGCCTTCCGTTCCAGCTCCACAGCCCGCTCCGCCATCTCCACAGCCCTGGCGATATTCACTTCCTTAAGCAGGTAGTGGTATGCCAGGTTGTTTAGGGCCAGATGGTTGTCGGGCTGGCGCATGAGGACCTGCTGGTAGTTCTCAACTGCCCCCAGGTAACTGCCCAGGCGTTCATAGATAAACGCTTGGTACAAGTAAGCCTGCCAAAACTGGGGCGCGGCAGTCAGCAGATCCTGAGCCACCTGCAGGGCCCCCTCTAAGTCCTCGTCCTCAAAACGCTCCCAGAAGCGATCATTCAGTTCCCTGGCCGCGGCCAGCTGCTCAAAGGGATTGTCCTCCAAGTGGTCTTGGAAGGCCCAATTCGTGAAGTCGGTGTGCACTTCCCCCAGTGCTTCCTGGACAGTGAGCCGGGAGGGGACCCATCCAAGCTCAGTGAGATCCAGATGCAGCCTGGCCGGCTCCCGGGCAAAATAGAGCTCCAGCTCCAGCGAAGTGATCCGTTCGGGCTGCTCCAAATCGCGGATGAAACTTCCCACCGAAACCAGGGTCTTCTTACCCTGGCGGATCAGGAAGGGCATGCCGCTCTCCTCATGGAACCACAAAACCAAGTCCGGGTCCTCGGCGGACATGTAGCGCTGTACTCTACAGCCTGCCACCTCATCCCTGCCGGAGAACTCCAGAGGCAGGCGGGTGTATTCTGCAAGGGCAAAAATGTAATTGATAAAATCCTCAAACAGCCAGTAGCGGTCGTAGCTGTACTGAACGTCGCTGCCGGCCTTAACTTCGAGAAAGCCGTCGTGACTGGTGATCACTACCGGCCCTTCCTGGGAATAATACTGCACCCGGAAGCTGCGGGGATAGGCAAAGAGCAGCATGCCATCCATGAGCAGCACTTCTTCGTCTTCCCGAATCAGCTGGGAAAAGACGTGCACGCTGCCAAAGCCGTCCCTCAGCCAATCGTGGGCAGCCGCGGCACAGACCTGCCCGCCTTGGGCAGAAATGATCAGGGCCGTCAAAAGCAAAATTGCTGTCTTGCGCTTATGGAGGATCAATGGCCTGTCTCTCCCCTCAACTCTTCAACGATGGCTACTCCAGCGCTGGCGCCAATGCGGTTGGCTCCCGCCTCCAGCATGGCCGCTGCTGCCGCGTAGTCCCGAATACCTCCAGAGGCCTTGACGCCAAAGTCTTCCCCCACCACTGTGCGCATGAGCTGAACATCTTCCACCGTGGCGCCGCCGGGCCCGAAGCCAGTTGAAGTCTTGACAAAATCAGCGCCCGCCATTTTGGTTAAAATGCAGCCCTTGACGATCTGCTCCTTGCTCAGGTATCCCGTTTCCAGAATAACCTTGAGGACCAGGCCGGGGACTGCGTCACGCACCGCTTTGATATCTGAATAAACCTGCGCGTAATCTCCTTCCATGAGGCTGCCAATGTTTAGCACCATATCAACCTCATGGGCGCCGGCTGCCGCGGCATCTCTGGCTTCCAGCACTTTGGTGAGGGTAGTATTGGCCCCCAAGGGAAACCCGATCACGGTGCAGACCTTCACATCGCTGCCTTGGAGCAGGCGAGCAGCGGCTGCCACGTGCACGGGGTTCACGCACACGGAAGCAAAGCCGTACTGGCGGGCTTCCTGGCAGAGCTTCTCGATTTGCAGCTTTGATGCCGTAGGCTTGAGCAGAGTGTGATCAATGAAACTGGCCAGTGTCCGCTCCTTTTCTGGAGCGGAGCCCTTGCCAACCCGGGTCCTCACCGGCACAACCAGCCGAATCCCCTGCTGGGCCAAGGCCAGGCTGATCTGTTCTTTCTGCTCCTCAAGCCACTTTTGATCCATGCTGACCATCCTCTCACAGCTCCTTCCTGCCCTACGAGCTTACCACCCAGCTCTTTGCGCTCTTCACCGCCTCAGCCCATCCTTCCAGCAGCCTCCGCCGCTCTTCTGGGCCGAGCTGCGGTTCATAGGTGCGGTCCACCTGCCACAGCCGCCGGATTTCCTCCCGGCTCTCCCAGAAGCCCACCGCCAGCCCGGCCAAATAGGCCGCGCCTAGGGCAGTGGTCTCAAAAACGCGGGGCCGCTGCACTTGAGTCTGGGCCATATCCGCCATGAACTGGCAGAGGAAATTATTCACCGATGCCCCGCCATCCACCTTCAGTTCCGTGAGGGGGATGGCCGCATCTTCCACCATGGCATCCACCACATCTTTCGTCTGGTAAACAATGGCCTCCAGGGCGGCCCTGGCCAGGTGGGCCCTGCCTGCACCCCTGGTAATGCCCATGATCATGCCCCGCACATAGGGATTCCAGTGGGGGGCGCCTAAGCCCACAAAACTGGGGACAAAGTACAAACCGCTGGTATCGGGAACGGAGAGGGCCAGCGCTTCCGTCTCAGCCGCGTTCTGGATAATGCCCAAACCATCGCGCAGCCACTGCACTGCAGCCCCAGCAACGAAGACACTTCCCTCCAGGGCGTACTCCACCTTGCCCTCCAGACCCCAGGCGATGGTGGTCAGAAGCCCGTTTTTGGAGGCAATGAGCGACGTCCCAGTATGCATCAAGATGAACGCGCCGGTACCGAAAGTGGCCTTAACCATACCCGGTTCAAAGCAGGTCTGCCCAAAGAGGGCGGCCTGCTGATCGCCTGCTGCGCCTGAAATGGGTATGCCCGCAGGGAGCACCCCTAGATCCGCAGTGTGTCCGTACACCTCACTGCTGGAACGGACCTCAGGCAGGACCGCCTCGGGAATGCCCAGGACCTCCAGGAGCTCCGGATCCCACTTCAGCTCCCGCAGATTGAACAGCAGGGTGCGCGACGCGTTGGTGTAATCTGTGCAGTGGACGGCACCGCCGGTAAGCTTGTAAATCAGCCACGATTCGATGGTACCAAAGGCCAATCCCCCTTGGCGCGCCCTTTGCTTTAGTTCAGGATAATAATCAAAAATCCATTTTAATTTAGTCCCAGAAAAATAGGCGTCCAGCACCAAGCCGGTTTTCTCCTGAAAAACGGGTTCCAGGCCCTGGCTGCGGAGCTCGTCGCAGATGCCCGCAGTCCTGCGGCACTGCCAGACAATGGCCCTGGTCACGGGCTCCCCCGTCTGGCGATCCCAGAGCACAACCGTTTCCCGCTGATTGGTCACGCCGATGGCTGCCACCTGGGCTGGTTTGATGCCGGCTTCCTGGAAGAGCCGGTTGAGCAGGGCCTTCGTTCCTTCCCAGATCTCCTGGGCATCATGTTCCACCCAGCCCGGTTTGGGATAGTGCTGTGTAAACTCTGCGTACACCTTGGCCACCATCTGCGACTCGCGGTCAAACAGGGTCACGGTGGTTCCCGTGGTCCCCTGATCGATGGCCAGCACAAACTGATCAGACATGGCACGCCCTCCTTCTGCTCTGTGCAGAGTTCGGCAGGATGGGGGTTATTTCCTTCCCAGGAGCCCCCTTTCCGTGGCCAAGAAATCTACGGGGCGATCCCAGGGGTCGGGCTGGAAGGAACGGATGAAAGCACTGTACACCAAGCCCACAGTCGGTGCCGCTGCCGCGGCCAGCAGGCGGTCGTAGTAACCACCCCCGTAGCCGATGCGAAAGCCGGACGGAGTAAAGGCCAGCCCGGGCACGATGATCAGATCCAGCTCTTCCGGGTGCAGCGTGGGAGTGCCTGCAGGAGGCTCCAAAATCCCGAACACCGCGGGGACCAGGTTTTCCCTGCCTGTATAAAGGGTAGGAGCAAGTGCTTTGGGCTGTTTCTGAACCACGGGCACGTAGATCTCCTTACCCCTCTGCTCCAAGTCTTCCACGATGCCCCAGGTATCCACTTCCCAACCGAAGGAAAGGTAGACCATGACCCGATGCGCCCCGCCGTAAGCCGGCAGTTGCAGCAGGGCCTTTCTGATCTCCTGATTCCAGGCGGCCCGTGTCTCCTTGGGCACCTGAGCCCGTTCCTTTTTCAGCTGCCTGCGCAGCTCCCGCTTATCCATGGGCGTTCACCGGCCTGAGTATGGAAACGCTGGAGCGCTCCCAATCCAGTAAGTCCCCGAGGGCGCCCTGCACGTCCTCTGTCGTCACTTCCCGCAGCACCTCCAGGTACCTGTGGTAAGGAGTGCCTTCAAAGTATTGGGCAGTTATGCGGTTCGCCGTGTACTCAAAGGAGTCCAGGGAACCTAAGAACATACCGTAGAACTGCTTTTTCAAGCGCTCCACTTCACCTGCCTCCACGCCGCCTCCTTTCAGCTCGTTGATGATCCCGGCCAACCGTTCATGGAGCGCCTCGGGCTGATCCGTTTCTGAACTGAACACGGAGTAGGCCACCCGGGGAAGGGCCCGAAAACTGGCGTAGAACGAGTCATCCACCAGCTTAGCCTCGTAAAGCTGGGCGTAAGCCCGGGAGCTGCGTCCGAAGATCAGCTTGAGCCCCAAGCTCATGGCGATCTGCGTGCGCAGGAGCTCTTGCCCCCGCCAGCGGGGATCATGCTTAAAGCCCAGCATGTAGCGGGGGCGGGAGATGGGCAGCTGTGTTTCAGCCCAGGGCTGCACGATGGAATTCGGTTCTTGGGGATCGATCCGCTGCGCGCTGAAACCTGCCCCCTGGCGCTGCGGATAGCTGGAGCGCACCAGCTCACAGGTCTCATAGGGGTCCAGATCACCCACCACCACCAAGGCCATGTTGCCGGGCTGGTAAAAGATATCGTAGCAGCGCTGCAGCTCTGCCACTGTGATGCTCCGCACCGATTCCACCGTGCCGCCGATGTCCAGGCGCACAGGGTGCTCGTGGTAGAGGTTTTCCATGAGGGCAGAGTGGATCCTGTGATCGGGATGATCTGCGTACATCTGCAGTTCCTGTTCGATAATGCCCTTTTCTTTCTCCACATTCTCCTCCGTGAGATGGGGTGCGTTCACGAACTCTAAGAGGTAAGCCAGGCTTTCCCGCGCGTGCTCCACGGTGGTGAACAGATAACTGGTTTGGGTGTAGCTGGTAAAGGCATTGACCGATCCACCCCACGAGGCAAAGCGTTCGAAAACACTGCCCTCTTCCTCTTCAAACAGCTTATGCTCGAGGAAATGGGCAATGCCCGGCGGAACTTCAACAACGCCTTCCCCGGGGATTTTGAATTTGGAGTCCAGAGAACCATAGTTGACTGACAAAACGCCGTAAGTCCTTAAAAACTGCTTCCTAGGCAGCACCATAACGGCTAAACCATTATCTAGACGTTCTTGGAACACTGTTTCTCCGCCTGGGATCTTAATCTGTTCCATGGCCTGCTCCTTTCTGGGAGGAAGAACGGAGAATGTAGGTGGTGTCCAGCTGTACCTTTTCCATGGCCCGCACCACGCCCTCCAGAGTGACCGCGGAAATAGCCTCCACCACCCCGGCGATGGTACGCAGCTCGTCGTGGACCACACCGATCAGATTGCGATCAATGAGGGCCGAAGCGCTATCGTTCATGCTGTTCATGGAGCTGATCAGCCCCCGCTTGGTCTGTTCCAGCTCCTGATCGCTGATCCGGCCTTCCTGCATATCCCGGACCTGTTCCTGGATGATCTCCACTGCCTGGGCCTGGTCATCGCCGCTAATCCCGGCGCTGATGGTCAAAAGGCCCTTGCTGCCCTCGATGCTGGAGCCCACGTAGTAAGCCAGACTCGCCCGCTCCCGTACATTGATGAACAGCTTGGAATGGGCGAAGCCGCCCAAGATGCCGTTGGCCACCAGCAGGGCGTAGTAATCCTCATCGGGATAGGTGATCTGGGTGCGGTAGCCCATGACCAAAACGGCCTGCTGTACATCCATGGCTTCTTCAAAATACCGGGGTTCGCCCGCCTCCACCCGCTGAGGCGCATTGAGCACAACCTGGGCCTCTCTGCCCTGAACCAGCCCGGCCAGGGCCTCCGCGGCCTGCTCCGTACGGGACCCCACCACAAAGATGTCCAGGGGATAGTCGTTTAGAAGTTTCCTGTAGTGATCGTACACTTCCTGGTTGGCTAAAGAGCGCACCGTTTCCGGGTCCCCATACTTGTAGATCCCAAAGGGTTCCTCGCCGCACATGAGGGCTGTGCAGCGCACCAAGGCATAGGCGCGCTTGTCGTTGACCAGGCCCTCCAGCTCCTGCAGGAGAATCTCCTTCTCCTGCTCAAAATAGGGTTCGAAGAAACGCCCGTTGCCGTGGGGCCGCGAAGCTATTTCCCAGAAGGCCTCCAAACCCCTGCGCAGCAGCTCCTCGCCCTTGGGCAGTAAGGCTGGGTCCACCATGCGAAAGTGGAACTCCAGGATCTGCCTTTCTCCGATCTTTAAGACGTCGGAACCGAAATCGGCGGCATAGAGCTCTTCCAGCTCCCGGGCGATATCCCTGGTAGTGGGGAACCTTTGGGAACCCCTCCTCAAAAGCAGGGGCACCAGGGCGGTGCTGGCGGCTTCCCTGGCCTTGAGGTCCTGCTGAATGAACGCTTTGCAGGTTAGTGTTTTGAACTTATCTGTCTCGCAGAGATACAGCCGTACCCCTGGGCCTAGCTGGTGCTGGGTGAAATCCATAGATACTCCTCCTCCAGCGGATCCTCGTCAATATCTGTAGTCTCCCCAAACGCCCCGTCCTTAGCAGCCCGCAAGGCGTTTTCACAGTAGGAATTTTGGCTGCACTGAGCGCAGTGGGCTGAAGGAGGAAACTCCTCGACTCCGATCTCTGCTCCGTGAACAATGCGCTGACACGTCTGGATAATCCATTCCTCCGCCTTGTCCACCTGAAGAAGATCTGCATCCAAAGAATATAAGCGGTTGGGGATCAAGAAGTACGCCTGGGAACTCAAAACGGGAAGTCCGAACTCCCGGGCCATGGCCCAGGCGTAAAGGCGCAGCTGCACCCGGTAAGCGGCTCCAACCTCCGCCACTTGATCAGGTCGAATCCAGTTGGTCTTGAAATCCACAATCTCGATGCCCCTGTCCCCCACAAACACCTGGTCCACTAAGCCGTTGATCAGGAAGCCGCCTGCCGGGACAACAAAGCTGCGCTCCCGGTAGAGGCTCCCTGCGCCCTGCTGTACCCGGGCAAAGAACTCGCTGTTCAGGTAAGGCTGGATAATCTCCTCCAGCTGAGCCTGCTGCCGCGCATCCAGCTCCACTCCCTCCACGGCAGCGGCATGCTCCACGAGTCCGCGCAGGTGGGCGGGATCCATGATCTGCTCCACAACCCGGTGGACAATGCTCCCCCTCTGGGTTGCGCTTATTCTGCTGGAGTCACCCGGATCGCCAAAACCACCGCCTCCTCGCTCCGGCAGGCCCAAGATATGGCGCAGATAATAATAGCGCGGGCAGCGGTCATAGTTCATCAGTTCTGTTACGGAAAAGGGCACCTGATCATACTGGGGCTGCAGCGGCAGAAACCGAGGCAGCTCCAGGCGGGCCGGTTCGCCCTGGGGCGGCTGTTCCTCCAGGGGAGGCAGATCGCCGGGTACAACTTGATAGAGCTCTTGGTCAACCGAATCCACAAGCCCTTTTAGCCATCCCCACCAGCTGGGCTTGATCTCCTTGCCCGCGCGGGCGCACCAGTAGACTTCTTCCTGCGCCCTAGTAACCGCCACATATAGCAGGCGCTTGGCCTCGCTCATCTCCTCTTCCCTGACCAGCTCCTTGGCCAGCTTGTAGTGTTCAGTATCCCGGTAAGTTAACCCGAACTCGGGGTGATAGAGCACCTGCCCCTTAGGGGACCGTACGGCCCCGGCATTGGTATCCGCCAGGAATACAACGGGAAACTCCAATCCTTTGGCGTTGTGGATGGTTCGCAGCACCACCACATCGGCGTGTTCCGCATCGAGCTGGGCCTCGCCTTCCTTGGGAGCCTCCCTGGCCATGAGGCGCAGATACCTGACCTGTTCAGGCACGCTGTACAGATCACGGGCGAAGAGGTCCCAACTCTGCTCCAAAAGCTTCTCAATGTTGGCCACCTTCTGCGGGCCAAAGGGAAGCTGCCAGGTCTTTTCCACGTAACTAGTGCGCCTGAGCAGCTCCGTGATCACGACGGGGGCAGGCTTGTGCCGGGCTAGACGCTCCAACTCTGCGTAATCTTCCTGGGCTTTAACCACCGCCGCCTGTTCTTCCTTGCTGAGCTTGTCCAGCCGGCCCTGGCGCAGCCAGTACAGGCCTTCATCGGAAAGGAGGTAAAAGGGTGAGCGCAGCACTGCCAGCCGGGCCACTTCATCGCCGGCATCCTCCAGCCAGCGGAAGTAGTGCAGCAGATCCTGGATTTCCTGCTTGGAATAGAAACCCCGGCCGCTTAGATTTACATAGGGGACGCCCGCTTGCTTCAGGGCCCGTTCATAGATATGTACGCTGGTCATGGCCCTGAACAGGATGGAAATATCCTCAAACTTGTACCTGCCGCTGTCCACCAGCTCCCGGATTTTCAGGGCAATCTGCTCCGCTTCCAGCTCCCGGGCTTCATCCATGGGCAGGCCCTCTGCCGGTGTTTCCAGGATGCTTACGCAGGGCTTCGCCGCCGCAGGTTTGTTGCCGAGACTGGGCTCAAAGCCCACGGCCTCACCCTCCAGGAGCTTGCCAAAGAACTGGTTGCAGAAGTTGATGAGTTCAGGAGTGGACCGGAAGTTGGTATCCAGGACAATGCGCCTGCCCACCTCCCTCACTTCCTGTTCCGTCTGGAGAAACACCCCCACATCGGCGCCGCGGAAGCGGTAAATGGACTGTTTCGGGTCGCCCACCACAAAGAGCAGGGCGCCCTGCGCGGTAAAGGCGTCCACGATCCTCTTCTGGAGAGGGTTGGTGTCCTGGAATTCGTCCACCATGATGTGCTTAAAAGGATAGTCCGCCGCCACCTGTGGATCCTGCAGCAGCTCACAGGTGAGCCGCTCCAAATCGTTGAAATCAACCAGACCGCCCAGGCGCTTGCGCTCTGTGTAAAGGTCGTGCACCCGCTCTAGCACCTGGCCTAGATACGAAAGGACAATTCTGGCCCGCCCTTCAATGATGATCCCTTTAGCGCGGGCAATGAGGTCCTTAAGGTCGGCTATCTGCTTGCCCAGGTTTCCCGTGATGCGCTTAAACTGCTTATCCAGGACTTCCATGGCTTCCAGGCGCAGATCGTCATCGGCCATGCGCAGCAGTTCCCGCAGATACGGCCATTCTTCATTGAGTTCAGCCAGAGCCTCTTCCTGCCGCGCGGTGGTTGGTCTCAGCCTCAGAGCCTGCTCCACTTCCCTTTCCAGCTCCGCCAAGGGGAACTCTTCCAGCGGCCCGGGGAACGGCCGTTGAAAGCGCAGGTCCCCTTTCCTCAGCATCTGCTCATAAAGATCCTGCACCAAGCTGCACGCATCCGCTGGCGTCCCCAGTTCACCTGGGGGCTGCGCATCCCGCACCACTTCCTCAATGACCTCGGCCAACAGCAGTCTGGCCTCCCACTCTTCTGCCACCCGGAACCTGGGGTCAATTCTGGCCTGGAGCGGATGCTCCTGCACAACGCGCTGGCACAGGCTGTCAATGGTGGAAATCTGCGCCTGCTCCAATCTGGCAGTGAGTTCTGGGCGCGCCTCCAGCAGGCGCTCTTTCATTTCCTGCGCGGCCTTCTTGGTGAAGGTGATGGCCGCGATTTCCTCCACAGAAAACCCTTGGTCCAATAGGTACAGGTACCGCTCCACCAAAACCCTGGTCTTGCCTGAGCCTGCCCCAGCAACAACGGCCACCGGGCAGTGGATGGTGGTGATGGCTTCCTTCTGGCGCTCGGTTGGCTCAAAAGTCACTGTAGCCCACCTCCTTGCGGCAGATTCCCCGGAAGGGACAGTAACGACAGGTGTTGGAGCCCTCAGGCTCAATGGGGAAAGCTCCTTCCAAGATAGAGTTCACCTGCTGGGCCAGGATCTGCTCGAACTGCTCCTGCTGCTGACTGAACTCCTGCTGGGACAGGACCGAGTTCCCCTTCTGCAGGCCTAAATGGGTTTGATAGGCTTCATGGAAGAGCCCTGGCCTGCCAGCGTCTTTAATTAGGTAGTAAGCTGCTCCCACGCTGCGCCCCTGGGGCAGAAGCGTCTTGGCAGCCAGAAGATAGGCGGCGATCTGCACGTCCTTCCCCTCTAACATGGATTTGACCTTAGGAGGGTTGGAGCCCGTTTTGTAGTCGTACAGGACGTACGCTCCGTCGGGATGGCAATCAATGCGGTCAATCCTGCCCCTCATGAGCACTGGGCCGTACGCGCTGGGAATGGCCACATTACCAAACTCCCGCTCCACATAAGCCGGCCGAAAGCCCCCCTGCACCCGCTGCAGATCTCGGCGAATAAAGGAGCGCATGGATCGGATCAGATCCGCGGGCGGCTGGCTGCCCCTCTCTTGGTAAGCGCCGTTGAGCAGCTCCTCAACGAGCAGTTGTCCCTCTTCCACTGAGGGCAGGGGCCCGGTGAAGTGCTGCTCCCAAAAGGTGCGCAGTACCTCGTGGACAATGATGCCCTTGTCCCTGGCATCCACGTCCAAAGATTCCTCCTCTAAAACCTCCAAATCCAGGACATGGGCACAGAAGAAGCGGAAGGGGCAGCTGGCATAGGTATTGAGCTGGGAAACGCTGAGCCCGTGCTTGAGGAATTTTTCCCGTAGACGTTCAAGCAGCTCTCCATCCCTCAGCTGACCATTGCCAAAAAAGAGCGAAGGGTAATGAATGGGCTGGAGGGCAGCCGTCCTTTGCTCCTCAACCTTGGGCAGGACAGTGGCGGGCAGGTTCAGCTTGCCCTCCCTGTCCACCTCGGGGTAATAGAGGTGCAGATGCTGGGCCGAGCTAAGCAGGCGGGAAAAGACTTCTTCCCTGTGGATTTCTGCCCTGGTCTTAGTGAGCCAGTGGGCGCGGGTATGCGGCGGAAACTGGCCTTCCACCAGCCCGCCTACATAGAGATGCTGATATGTACAGGCGCCCAGCTGGTCCGTGCTGAGCACCAGCACCCGCTGGGCAAAGACCCGCTTGGGGCGGATCAAGTAGCTGTCTAGAAGACCCTCCACAAGCTGCAGGAACTGACCGGGGGCCAGAGCCCAGTGGAACTCCTTCAGTGTCTGGGCTATGCTGTGCAAGCCATCCCAGGCCTTCACCAGTTCCACCCAGTTTTCCAAGCCGTCCTGGGGCCGAACCCACAGCTCAGGATCCAGCTCTCCCAAGAGTCCTTCCAGCCAGAGGCCGTACTCATGCAGCGGCCTGAACCTAAGCCCTTGGCCAAGGCGGGCGATCACCTTAAACACCGGCTCCCAACCGCTCTGCTGTTCCAAGTAGCTGCGCCAGGCGGGCAGGCCATTGAGCGGGGGAGCCAGCCGCAGCCTGCGGTGCTCCTCCCCGCTGAGCCCGAAGGGAAACCCCCAGCCCGGCGCGGTGAGTAGTTCCAAAGAGTGCTTATCCCAACCGGCCAGCTCGCCGGCGATAAGTGTTAACAAGGTCTTACCCAAGGGCGTGTTGCGCAGGCTTGTCCCCGGCATCTGCCAGGGGATCTGCAGGCGCTCAAAGGCTGGCATCAACAGGGGCAGGTATTGGCGGGGATTGGGAAAGGCTGCCGCCAGCTGCTCTATGGAAACACCCTGCTCAATCTGGCTGCGCAGGGCTTGGCCCATCATCTCCACCTCTTCGGCGGGATCCGCAGCCTTGGTTACGGTGAGCACTGGTTCCTGAGCCGGCGGGCTCAGCTTCTCCACGGTGCGCCCCTCAGCCAAGGCCTGCAGAAACTGCTGTTCCAGGGGCCTAAGCTCACCCAGGCCTTCCAGCCTTAACACCTCCACCTCGGGCAGAACGCCCGCTTTCCCCATGACTTCCAGGGCCAGCTTCAGCTGCCCGGGAGCATTGACCACACCATGCTCGTCCAAGATCTCGTGGTAGCGGGCGTGTAAAAGCTCCAGCTCCGCCCGGCCCCGTTCCGGCATGGAGGCATAGATCTCCTCTCCATAATCCAGCCTACTGAACAGCCATTTCAGCTCCTGGATAAAGCCGCCGAACTGGGCGATGGGCGCGAAAAACTCCAGGCGCTCCCCTAGATCCGCCACACTCTGCCACAGGGCCACCTCTTCCAGGAGGCGATCCTCTCTGTAGGAGGCCAGGTTGGCGCGGAGAATCTGGGCCGCTAAACCGCCCAGGGTCACAGCCAGACCAGGCTGCCCTTCCTTGGACAAACGGCGCCTGATTTGGCGCAGATAGGCACCTGGTACGATATGCAGAACCGTCACATTTTCGCCCCCCCAAGCAGCAGCTCTTCAATGATGAAGGCAGCCCCGTCCTGATCATTGCTGGGAGCAATCATGGCCGCCTTCTCCTTAAGCAGCGGCGAGCCATTCTCCATGGCCACACCGAGCCCAGCCCACAGGATCATCTCCAGATCATTGATGTTATCACCCACGGCCACGGTTTCAGCGGGGGAAATGCCTAGGAGCTCAGCGACATAGGCCACGCCGACACCCTTGTTGCTGTGGGCGGGCAGAAGCTCAATGCCCCGCCAGGCATCGCGCACGGCGCCAAAGAGCAGCGCGCTCACCTGCCCGGCATAATCCCGTTTGATTTCTGCATAAAGGGGATCCACCTTAGCCGGGAGATCGATGATGGCCAGGCGCACCGGCGGGCTGGTGATCTTGATCTTTTCGGCGAACTCAGCAGCTTCCCCCAGGTAGTGGGAAAGGAGGTTTTCCGGCTCCTGCCATCTTCCACTGGGCGCCAGCACCTTCTCTCCCGCGCTTTCACCGGTATAGACAATATAGTTAACGGACCAAGCCTCCAGCTTGTCCACGATTTCCTCAGCCACAGAGGGGCAGATCCCGCTCTGGACAAGGGCCCTGCGGCCCACAGGATCAGCAACCACAACTCCGTTATGCACCACCAAGAGCTCACGCACGCCCAGGGCCTCAACCAGGGGCAGGGTGTTGCCCAAGCGGCGACCCGTGGCCAGCACCACCTTAATGCCCCGCTCCTGAGCTTTTTGCACGGCGGCGATGGTCCTGGGCGTGAGCTGGGAGGCGCTGTTGAGGATAGTGCCGTCAATATCCAGGGCCAGGAGTTTGAACTTCATGCTCCACCTCGCTCCTACAGCCAGATGGACACCTCATCCCGGTCCATCAAGCTGATGCATTCCCGCAGCTTCCCTTGGAGGACAGGATCCTCCGCGGCAGCATTGCGCACCTGCCTGAGCAGGTCGATTCCCCTCCGGAAGGCGAAGACCAAATCTCCTTCATCCACGGAAGTGTCTTCTAACAGCTTAGTAAAGCTCTCACCGCTGCTCCAGCGGTAAGCCAGGGCGGCCACGTGATCGTGAAACTGCACACTGGGGTAACCCACCATGTGCCGCTCCAGCTTCTGCAGATGGTGGTAGATGCGCAGGAGGGGCCCGAAATCCAGCTTATGCTTGATCCGGAACTCATTCTTGCGCGGCTCGTAACCCACCGCGACCATGACCGCGTTCAACTCCGCGGGAGGATAGGCGTGGAAAAGCCCTTCCATGAACATCTCCGTGATCATGAGCTCGTGCCCGTGAATCTGACTGGCAAAAATGCCCGCCGAGGTGAGCTCATCGTGCTCCAGATAACCCAGGACCTCCAGGAGGGCCTTTTTGTCTTCGAACTCCCGGATATACCGCTCCAGGGGATTGAGGGCCTGCTCCCGCAGGAGCAGCCGTTCATAGGCCTTAACCTTCCTGCGGAACTTGCGGTTTTCCCTGCGCAGCAAGGCCCGGTCCCGCTGGGGAAAGGCCCGGTAGAAAGCGCTGTCCAGCCTCTGGGTGAGGGCGCGGATTTCCTTCTTCAGCTTGCTGCGGGTACGCTTATTATACGCCCTGTTCAGCTCGCTTTCCAGTTCCAGGCGCTTGCGCAGCGTCTTGACAAACTGCTCCTGCCCCCGCAGGTTTTTGATGTAGGGGGCGAGCTCATCCTCGAGTATCTCCAGTTCAACCAAGACTCCCTGGCGCTCCGCTGAAGCCTGGTAAGTGGCGAAGTTCTGGCCCAGGATGCGGTAGATCTCTTCTTCACTGTAGTTTTTCACCAGGTTCAGGATGGAGTTGTAAGTCAGGCTGAACTGGCTCTGCAGCGGCTCCACTTCATCCTCTTTCATGCTGGGAAATTGGCTGGGATCGAAGTAGTTAAGATCCACCACCATGAAGGCAAAACCTTCCTCATCAATCCCCCGGCGGCCCGCACGGCCAGCCATCTGGAAATATTCCCGGTTAGTGACGGGCCGAAAAGAGTTCCCGTCCCATTTGGTGCTGGAATCAAAGCACACCGTTTTGCAGGGGAAGTTGAGGCCCACTGCAAAGGTTTCTGTGCAGTACAAAACAGCAATCAAACGGCGGGTGAACAGCTCTTCCACAATGTCCTTGAGCACAGGCAGCATACCTGCATGGTGGTAGGCAATGCCCTTGAGGAGCAGGCGCCTGAGGTGAGGCCAGCGTCCGCTTTCAATGGTCGAATAGCGCTCCAGGACACCTTCTATAGCCTCTGTGACCTGACTTTTCTGTTCAGCGTTCAGGAAGTCTTCTTCTTCCCCGAGCTCAAAGGCGTTGCTCTCGCATTTGCGCCTGCTGAAGGTGAAGAATAGACAAGGCAGGTAGTCGCCTTTAATGGCCCGGATCAGATCGATGTGGGTAGTGGCAGGGGCCTCCGGGCGGCCTGAGGGGCTCTGCCCCGCCAGCCTCCGGTATTTTTTCTGGATCCTGTTCATGGTGGTGAAGCCCAAGGAGCGCTCAAAGAGGGCGTGCTTGAGGGGAACCACGCGGTGAAAGTGGGTCACTACCTCAACCTTCTGCTGCTGCACTTCCTGGATCCAGTTGGCCAGCTGATCCACATTGGGAATGGTGGCGCTCAGGCCGAGGAAGCGCATGAAAGGGGGCATGAAGATCAGGCTCTCCTCCCATACACTGCCCCGCTCGGGATCGTCGATATAGTGGATCTCATCGAAAATAACATAGCGCACATCACGGACTCGCTCCGGATCTTCGTGCAGCATGTTTCTAAAGATCTCCGTGGTCATGATCAAAATGGGCGCATCGGGATTGATCACCACGTCCCCGGTTAAGATGCCCACCGCATCTTCCCCTACCACATTCTTGAACTCTCGGAACTTCTGGTTGCTCAGGGCCTTGATGGGGGCGGTATATACCACCCGTCCGCCTTCGCGGTAGATCTTTTCGATGATGTAGTCCGCAATTAGGGTCTTGCCCACTCCGGTGGGTGCCGCCACCAGCACGGATTTGTTCTCATCGATGTAGTCAACGGCCTGCTGCTGGAAAGGGTCCAGGACGAAGCCGCGGTAGGTGCGAGTTGCTGCATTATCGATCAAGGTCAGCCTCCTGTCTAAAAACGTAGTGCTTCCTGGTCCTATTTTCCCACTCTCCGCCGAGAAAAAGACAGAGCCACCTGCAGGAACGGCAGCTCTTTTCCACAACAATCAATCCCTATCTGCCTAAGAAGCGGAGCACTTCCGCCCTGGTGGGCACGGAGGGCTGCGCTCCCCGGCGCGTCACCGCAAGGGCAGCTGCCGCGTTGGCATACTCCACCGCATCCTTTAGGCTGCGCCCTTCTCCGATGAGGGCTGCTAGAGCCCCGGTGAAGGTGTCCCCCGCGGCCACGGTGTCCACCACTTTCACCTGGTGCGCCGGGAAATGGAATTCTCCGGAAAGGGTCAAGCCATATACTCCCTTGGAACCCAAGGTGATCACCACGGCCAGCACTCCCCGATCCAGCAGCACCTGGGCCGCCTGGCGGGCGGAGGCGAGGTCCGAGACCTCGATGCCCGTGAGCAGCTGGGCTTCGCTTTCGTTGGGCGTGATCACAGTGATGCGGGGATAGATGTCCACGGGAAGAGGCTGGGCTGGCGCCGGATTGAGGATCACTTTCGCGCCCTGGGCATGGGCGGCGCGGATGGCTGCCAGCACTGTCTCCAGGGGGATTTCCAGCTGAATCACCACACAGGAGCACTCCGCCATCACAGGTTCCAGAGCCTGCATATCCCGGGGGCTCACTGCACCATTGGCGCCGGGGACAACCATAATCCTGTTATTCCCCTGGACATCAATGACAATGAATGCCACGCCAGAAGCATGCTCTTCGTCAATGAGGAGATGATCCGTGACAATCCCTTCGGCCTGCAGTGAGGCGATCTGGTCGCGGCCAAAGGCGTCCGCTCCAACGCGGCCGGCCATGAGGGTGCTCACTCCCTGCCTGGCCACGGCCACGGCCTGGTTGGCCCCCTTGCCTCCAAAATAGCGGTGGAACTCTGTGCCTAAAATGGTCTCACCATCATTGGGTACCCTGGGAACATGAACCACCAAATCCATATTCAGACTTCCGATTACCAAAACCTTCGTGCGCTGCATCCCTGTCCCCACCGCCTTTCAAATTCAGAACGTATACTGATTTCGGTATAGTTCCCCAACTTCCTGCCCGGGCATACTAGGTTCGGGAGGTACGCCATGCAGACCAACGAGTTCGGCTTTAACTTCGACCATTCCTATGCGCGCCTGCCTGAATCCCTGTTTTCCCAGGTCAAGCCCGCACCCGTCCCCCGGCCCCAGATCGTCCTCCTCAACCGGCCCTTGGCGCAGTCCCTGGGCCTAAACGCCGATGCCCTGGAGAGCGCGGCAGGTGCCGCCGTGCTGGCCGGGAACACCGTTCCAGAGTGGTCCCTGCCCCTGGCCCAAGCCTATGCAGGGCATCAATTCGGCCATTTTACCATGCTGGGCGACGGACGGGCCCTGCTGTTGGGAGAGCAGATCACTCCTTGCGGGGAGCGTTTTGATCTCCAGCTCAAAGGAACCGGCCCCACTCCCTACTCCCGGGGAGGAGACGGCAGGGCCACCATGGGCCCCATGCTCAGGGAGTACATTATCAGCGAGGCTATGCAGGCCTTGAACATCCCCACCACCAGAAGTCTAGCAGTTGTGGCAACTGGAGAGGCGATACCCAGGGAAACTCTCCTGCCGGGAGCCATCCTCGCCCGGGTGGCCAAAAGCCACATCCGGGTGGGAACGTTCCAGTATGCAGCGGTTTTCGCCCCAGCGGATCTGAAGGCCCTGGCTGACTACACCCTGGACCGGCACTATCCACAGTTGTGCGGCGAGCCCCACAAGTACCTAGCCCTCTTGCGTCAGGTCATCGCCGCCCAGGCCTCTCTGGTTGCCCGTTGGATGCTGGTGGGCTTTGTCCACGGCGTGATGAACACCGACAACATGACCATCAGCGGCGAGACCATCGACTACGGTCCGTGCGCCTTTCTAGATACCTATGACCCGGCCACGGTGTTCAGCTCCATAGATCTCCAGGGCCGCTACGCCTACGCCAGGCAGCCCGAAATCGCCGGCTGGAATCTAGCCCGCTTCGCAGAAGCCCTACTCCCGCTGCTCTCCCCTGACCCAGAGGAGGCCGCGGATCTGGCCGCAGAAGAACTGGCCCGCTTCGGTCCTTTGTATACCGAATGCTACCTGGACGGTATGCGCAAAAAGTTGGGCCTCTCTGGTGCGGAAGAAGGAGACAGGGCACTGGTGCAGGACCTTTTGGATCTCATGCATCGGCACAAGGCCGATTTCACCAACACTTTCCTGGATCTCACTTTCCACAGGTTCGAGGCCGGAAGCCTGTATCAATCAGATGCTTTTGCTAGCTGGAAAACCCGCTGGCAGGAGCGGGCAGCCCGCAGCCAGCAGAGCCCCCAAGCCGTACGGGATCTGATGAAGCGCAGCAATCCCGCGGTTATCCCCCGCAACCATCGGGTGGAAGAAGCGCTGCGCCCAGCGGTGCAGGGGGGCGATAACAGCCTGGTGGAAAAGCTTTTGGGTGTGCTGGCGGATCCTTTTGCCCACTGTGAAGAACAGCAGGAATACGCCGAGCCGCCGGAACCATCAAGCGTGCCCTACCGCACCTTTTGCGGCACTTAGGCTAGATGCGATTGGTCATGGACTTTGCTAATCATTAGGTGTATACTTATAAAAGAAGACCCAAGGAGGTGTGGAAATGAGAGAGAAGGTAGAAGCGGTTCTCGGTAGAATTCGCCCAGCTATTCAAGCCGACGGCGGCGACGTAGAGCTGGTTGAGATCAGTCCTGACAACGTAGTCAAGGTGAGACTGACCGGCGCTTGCGTGGGGTGCCCCATGTCCCAGCTTACTCTCAAGGCCGGCATTGAGCGCATTCTCAAGCAGGAAATTCCCGAGGTTGTTGCGGTGGAAGCAGCCAATTAGATAGACTGGTAAGGGGAGCGCGAGCTCCTCTTTGTTTTTCAAGAAACAATAGGCAGGAGGAAGGCGGCATGGACAGGGAATCCCTTGATGCTTTGGGCAAAGTGATCCGGGAGGCAGGGTTTGATGCCTTTGCCGTTATGCCGGCGCGGCCTTCAGGGCAGATGCTGGCCATTCTCCGCCAAGCCCAGGAGGAAGGCCGCTACCCGGAGTTTGTGGATCCGGATGTGGAAAAGCGCGTTGATCCCAGGAACCTGCAGCAAAGCGCCAAAGCGGTCATTGCCCTGGCTGTGAGCTACAACACCGGACCCCCCGGTCCCGTTCCTCCCCTGCACGGCACCATCTCCCGTTCCGCCTGGGGACTGGATTATCACCGCGTCCTCCAGGAGCGCATGGAAAAACTCATACGCTATCTCACCGAGCACCATGGAGCCCGGGAATGCAGCAAAGCCGTTGACACCAGTTTCTTGGTGGACAGGGCCCTGGCCGTGGAAGCGGGCCTTGGCTTTCCCGGCAGCAACTGCGCGGTCTACGTGCCCCCCTTTGGGTCCTGGGTGTTTTTAGGCGCAGTGCTGGTTGATGTGGAACTGGCGTCCATGAGCCACACGGGGCAGGGCAATTGGTCATGCCCTGTCCACTGTGATCTGTGCATCCGGGCCTGTCCCACGGGGGCGCTTTTGGCCCCTGGCAAGATCAAACCCCAGCGCTGTTTGTCTTACCTCACTCAGATGTCCGGATCCATCCCCCTGGAATTCCGTAGTAAACTAGGGAGCAGGCTCTGGGGCTGCGACACCTGCCAGCAGGTCTGCCCCGTGAATAAGGAGGCTGTCCTAACGCGGCACGAGGAGTTTGCACCGCTGGTGGGCCCCCACGTTCCCCTCCTGCCCCTCCTGGATCTGAACAAACGAGAGTTTAAGGAGATGTTCGGCCGAACCAGTTTGAGCTGGCGCGGCAAGAACATCCTCCAGCGCAACGCCTGCATTGTCCTGGGAAATCAGGGCATTAGGGAAGCTCTCCCGGCCCTAAAAAAGACGGCCCGCGAGCACCCCAGCCCCATGGTGAAAGAGGCTGCGGCCTGGGCCGTGTCGGAAATGGATTAATTTACCGTCTGTTGTTTTGCTGCGGCCAGGGCCTTCTCCAGTTCCCTGCGGTAGGACCCGTTGGCGTTCTTGTCAGCGGTGAGCACCTGTTCCAGAAAGGCCACGGCATCCTCTCCCCCGTACCGGGCAATGGACAGGGCGATATGGGCCTTGTCCTCATTGTCATCGGGGTAATGCTCGAAGATCTCCTTCAGCAGGCTCCACCTGCGCTTGCTGGGCGGACCGCTGCTCAAAAAGAGGGCGAGATAGGGAAGGAGCGGCGATTCCGGGTTAGCCCTGGCAAAGCGGCGCATGGCAGGCAGAGCTTTGCCCGCCAGGGATTTAAGCAGGGACCAAGACTCGTAAAAGAGCGGATCTTCCCAATCCAGCTCAGCCAGGAGCTCCAGGACGGCGTCGCTCACCTGGCTCAGCTTCCAGCGGCTGCAGTACACCATAAGCCTGAGCAGGAAACGGCCGTCCACCCCCAGGTGGACGGAACGGGCTTCGAAAATCATGGTGATCAAGTCCACCACCGTCTGGTCAGGTTCCACATCCAGATACTGAAAGCCAGTGAAAAAGCCCTCCAGGAAGTGATCATATTCATCACGTTCAAAGGCGATGTTCAGCTCCGTGTAGCCTGATCCCCCCTGCCGGAAATTGCGGAACACCCCCAAGTCCGCCACCACATTGCCCTTCACCTTCCGGCGCTTCTGTCTCTCCGTGGCCAGATCTTCCAAGGGGTAGTTGAGGTAGGGGGTGACGCGCAGGTTGTTCACCAGGGTCTGCAGGCCAGACAGGACCACCTGGATGCGTGGATGGCTCACCTGCACCCAAATGGGCCTCAGACGGGCGCCCCTCAGCATTCTGGCCCCCACCTGCCCCAGCACAGCCGCGAGCCTGGGGCCGAAGTCTGCTTCCGTTCCCTGTATTGCCTTGTGGGCCCTGCGCAGCAGGGCATCCAGATCATCAGGCGCAGCTTCATCAAGGGACGCATAAGCCTTGATCATCTCCCTGTAGACCGCAAACCTCCAGCGGATGCGCGGCGCCGGGCCCTGCAAAAACCGATCCACAACATACTGGATATCTAAGGGGAACTGGAACTTGGTCAGATCCGCCAAGAGAGTGTCCACACAGCGCTCCACTTCAGCCCGGGCTCTGAGCAGGTCGCGCCTGCTTTTCAGCGCGGCGTTGAGCAGAGCAGCCACCGCCAGCAGCTCCAGGGAAGCAGTGTAGGCCGCCAGCACCAGCTCCAGTTCATAAAAGAACAGGCTTTCTTTGATCTCCAGACATGAAGAGACAAACCCATCTGCCGTGGTAATCTCCTTGATTTCTTCCAACAGTTCCTTGTAATCTCTCTGCACTGCCTGCTGCACCCCCTAACGCCCCGCTTCAATGGCAGCCCGGGCCAGAGCGTCGCAACGGTTATTATACTTATTATCGCTGTGTCCCTTAACTTTAATCCACTGGATCTCGTGGATTTCCGCAAGGTCCTCGAGCCGCCGCCACAGGTCCGCGTTGCTCACTGGCTTTTTCTGGGCATTGAGCCATCCATTCCTGCGCCAATTCTCAATCCACCCCTGGGTGAAGGCGTTGATCAAGTAAGCGCTGTCTGAGTAAAGCTTAACCCTGCAGGGTCTTTTTAAGCTCTCCAAAGCCTTGATGGCCGCCGTGAGCTCCATGCGCTGGTTAGTAGTCATGGCTTCGAAGCCCGAGATCTCTTTTTCATGGGGACCATAGAGCAGGATGGCTCCCCATCCTCCGGGACCCGGGTTTCCGCTGCATGCACCGTCAGTGTAGATTTCCACCTGCGGCCTCAGAGCCACCACTCCTCTTCCCCAACCCCTGTCAATTGGCAGAGCTGGGACAAAGTGTTACAATATCAATAATACCATACTATACGATCTTTGGTATTTGGGGAGATAATCTATGGCTGGAAAAACTGAAAAAATCACATCGGGAGAGGCTTACGCGGGCCAGCCCTGTGTCCTGTGCGGCGAGGCCATCAGCGCCCGGGATGAGGTAGTGGTCTGCCCGCGCTGCCGCAGTGTGCAGCACGCGGATTGCTGGAAGAGTAAAGGGGGCTGCGGCAAAGCCGGTTGTCCTCAGCTGGCACAGGTTGTCCTGGGCGAACGGCCGAAAGGGGACGGCCCTCCACCCCCCGTATCTATGAAAGTTATCGCGGGAATCATCCTGGCGGCAGCCGCCCTGATCCTTTATCTGATCTTCCGCCCCCAGCCCCCGGATCCGGCCATGGGCAGGATAAAAATCGCGTTTTTGGCGGAGGCTTCCTACGAAGTCGATGCGGTCATGACGGAGTTGGCCGAAACCTGGAACGCATCCCACGAGGAGATCTACATCGATCTGCAGCTCCTCCCGCCGGGAACCATGGATCCCAAGCTGGTGGTGTTGATCGCTGCGGGAGAGGCACCAGATGTGATTTCCCTCTCCGAAGAACGCTTAAATTATTTCACCGAGCAGGGACTGCTGCTGCCCTTGGATCACGATGAATCAGGCCAGCCCATCTACGGCATCCAGCATCCTGCGCAGTTAACCAAGCTCGTGGTTTGGGGGGGCACCGCACATCCTGCAGAAGCACTGCAGGTACTGCATTACTTCCGCGACAATATCCCCCCTGTGGACCTAGATGCCCTGCGGGAGCACACCACCACTCCCCTGCCCGTTTTTGGTTTCTAAAGAGGCACTCTCCAGAGGAGAGTGCCTTATCTTTTAGAAACTAACCTGCGGTACTTCTTGGGCGCCTGGCGATGCTTCGAAGAAGCGCTTGGGCTCCTTGCCGAACATGCCGGCCAGCAGGTTCATGGGGAAACGCCTGATGGTGGTGTTCCACGTCTGCACAGACTCATTGAAGCGCATCCGCTCCGTGGCTATGCGGTTCTCTGTGCCCGCAAGCTCATCTTGAAGGCGGATAAAGCTGGTATCGGCCTTCAATTGCGGGTAAGCTTCGCTGATGGCAAGGAGTCTGCCGAGAGCGGAGTCCAGGCTCGCATTGGCCTCCATCTGATCTTCAGGGGTCCTGGCCGCCAGCAAGCGCGAACGGGCTTCGGCAACATCGGCAAAAACTTGCTGCTCATGGCTGGCATAGCCCTTAACAGTCTCTACCAAATTGGGGATCAAATCTGCCCGCCGCTGCAGCTGGTTTTCCACCTGCGCCCAACGGCCTTCCACGTTTTGCTCCAATTCCACTAACTGATTGTAACTGGAGATAACCCTGGCACCAAGAAGGATAATGACTGCTGCAATGACTATCAGCACTATGGTTCCTTTTTTCATGCTCTCCACTCTCCTTTTCCTTCCTTAGAATCTTCGTCCTGCACCGCCGCCGCCGCTGCGTCCTCCCCCAAACCCTCCAAAGCCACCGGACGGTCTACCCGTAGGCATGCGCGGACCGCCTATGGTGGGGCCAGGGATGAATATGGTCCTTCTGCCCGAGCCTCCGCCACCACCGATCCCGCCGCTTCCCCTCGGCGGGTAGAAGCGATTGCGGCGCAGTAGCAGCACGATGAGGAGAAAAATGAGAAACGAAAACAGCCACCCGAAATCCGGCTTATTTTCCTCAGCAATCTCAAACTCTTCGCCGGCTAGAATACTGGCATAGGCCTTGGCCATGGCTGTCAGCCCTGCCCCGTAGTTCCCCTCTTTGAAATGGGGCATGCCCTCCTGATCGATGACCGCCCCAATGAGGCCGTCGGGCAGGACTCCCTCCAGGCCGTAGCCGGGTTCAACTTCAATAGCCCGCTCCGCAACGGCCAGCAAGAGCAAAAGGCCGCTGTCTTCGGGACCGCCAATTTTCCAATCGTTGAACAGCCCCGTGGTGTATTCCTTGGGATCCATGGGCTCCGTGGTGGCCACCGTAACCACCGCCAGTTCGATCCCCTGGTCTTTTTTCAGCTGCTCAGCCAGGATCTCCAGTTCCGATTGGCTGCGTCGATCGAGCACATTGGCAAAATCGTTCACAAAACCCTGGGGTTTAGGAAACGCGGCCCAAGCCGAACCAGTCAGAATGAAGGCACAGACAAGAAATACGCCCAAACTTAAGAACTTCCTGCTTTTTTCCATCTCCTACCTCTCTTCTCTGATCCACTGTCCGTGGCGCCCCAACGCTTCACCCAGCCGGTAATAACCATTGAGCCCGTAAACGAGGGCATCGGCTTGGCTGAGGTCAAAGCGCTGATTCGCTGCATACTGCCCATCGTAATGCACGGAGAGGATTTCCCCCAAAAACAGCTCATGGCTCCCCAGGGCGAGCACCTGAACGACCTTGCACTCCAGATTCACCGGACACTCCGCGATCAGCGGCGCCTTCACGAACTGGCCGGGCTGCGCAGTGAAGCCGCAGCGGGCAAACTTATCAACTTCCCGGCCGCTGACATTACCGCAGAAGTCTACCAGCTCCACCTGGGATGCCTTGGGTATGTTCACCACGAATTCACCTGATTGCTTAATTATATCATACGAGTAACGCTGCGGGCGAATGCCCACGCTGATTATTGCTGGATCCGAACAGGCCACTCCTGCCCAGGCCAGGGTGATGATGTTGGCCCGCCCGTTATGCTCGCAGCTCACCAGAACCGGCGGCAGCGGATAGAGCCAGGGCGCAGATGTCCGGGTCAACTTGGTCATGGCCTTCACTCCCCTTCTCAACTCTCTGCCAGCGGAAGGGCCCGGTACACTTCCTGCCCCTCCCGCCACTGGAAATCATTGGCAGTATGCTCCTGGATCAGCTGACGCAGGGCCTCCCTTTCCTGGGGCAGGAGCAGTACGTGGAAGGTCACGTGCTCAAGGTACTCCGTGTCAGCTAGGAAAACCCCCTGGGTGAGCAGCTCATTTTGGATCCTCCCCGCATGGGTATAGTCCACTGTAATGCCCACTTCCACAGCGGGTACCATACGCACGATGCCGGCAGCCAGCACGGCCTCCCTGGCTGCTCCGCCGTAAGCACGGACCAACCCTCCCCTACCCAAAAGGATGCCGCCGAAGTAGCGGGTAACCACGATGGCGGTATTGACCAGCTCATGGGCCTTGAGAACCTCCAGGACTGGCAAGCCCGCGGTACCGCTTGGTTCATTGTCATCACTGTATTTCTGGATCTCTTGGTTCATGCCTATGATATAAGCCGGCACATTGTGGGTGGCGTTCCAATGCTCCTTGCGCACTTCCTCAAGGAACGCTTCCGCTTCTTCCCGGGTCTGGACGGGCTTGATGCGGGCGATGAATTTCGACTTCTTTTCGATAAGGGTAATCTCCGCCTCCTGCGCCACCGTCCTATACTCTGCCAGCATATTACCACCTCGCCTTAGGGTTCCACATTTCTTTGCATCTTCCTTCCAGTTCTGCTATTCTAAGCACGGAGGAGAGATCAACATGGAAATCATACAACAGCTCGCAGAAGAGCTGGGGCTCAAGCCCCAGCAGGTGGAAAACACTGTCCGGCTCCTGGATGAGGGCAACACCATACCCTTCATCGCCCGCTACCGCAAAGAAGCCACGGGGGAGCTGGACGAGACTGTGCTCAGGACCCTTGCAGAACGCCTGGATTACCTGCGCAGTCTCCAAAACCGCAAAGCAGAGATAACCCGCCTCATTGAAGCCCAGGGCAAGCTTACTCCGGAAATCAGCAGCTCAATCCAGGCCGCGGCTTCCCTGCAGGAACTGGAGGATCTTTACCGCCCCTTCAGACCCAAACGCAAAACCAGGGCATCCGTGGCCAAGGAAAAGGGTCTGGAACCCCTGGCGGAGCTGCTCTTGGCCCAGCAGGCCGAGGATCCAAGGCACTTGGCCGCACCCTTCCTCAGCGATGAGGTGGCCAGTGTGGAAGAAGCCCTCCAGGGGGCGCAGGATATCCTCGCGGAGCAGTTTGCCGATGACCCTGCCCACCGGGCTCTGATCCGCAAGTTTATCTACGATACCGGTCTGCTGGTTACAGAAAGAACCGACGAGGACATCCCCGAAGCGGACGAGTTTAAGATGTACTTTGATTATGTTGAGGATGCAGCCAAGATTCCTCCCCACCGCGTTTTGGCCATCAACCGCGGCGAACGGCTGGGCGTATTGAAGGTCAAAGTGGTGGCCGATCTGGAGCGCATTTTCTCCCTGCTCAGCAGGGAAATCATTACAAACGGCGCCTCCCCCGCGGCTAGTTACCTGCGGGCAGCCATTGAAGATGGTTATGCACGCCTGTTGGGCCCCAGTTTGGAGCGGGAAATCAGGAATGCCCTCACGGAAAAGGCAGAAGAGCACGCCATTGAGATCTTCGCCAAGAACCTGAGGGATCTGTTGATGCAAAGCCCAGTGCGGGGCCGCAGGGTGCTGGGTATCGACCCCGCCTTCCGCACTGGCTGCAAAGCGGCGGTGGTGGACGAGTTCGGACAGCTCCTGGAGTATACCACCATCTATCCCCACGAACCCCAGCGCAGGTGGGCAGAGGCGCTTCAGACCCTGGCAGCTCTGGTGGAGAAGCATGGCATCAACCTGATCACCATCGGCAACGGCACTGCCAGCCGGGAAACGGAAAGGCTCGTGGCAGAGCTGATCAAAACCCACTGCCCGCGGGTGCAGTACCTGGTGATCAACGAAGCGGGCGCTTCCGTCTATTCAGCCTCCGAACTGGCTCGCCGGGAGTTCCCTGAGCTGGACGTTTCCATGCGGGGAGCAGTGTCCATCGCCCGCAGGGTGCAGGATCCCCTGGCGGAACTGGTGAAAATCGAGCCCAAGTCCCTGGGTGTGGGCCAGTACCAGCACGATGTGAACCAGAAAGCGCTGGCCGGCACCTTGGATTCCGTGGTGGAAAGCTGCGTGAACCATGTGGGCGTCAACCTGAATACCGCATCCAGCTCCCTTTTGAAGTATGTATCCGGTTTGTCCGTCAAAACCGCCCAGGCCATAGTGGATCACCGGGAGGAAAGTGGGATCTTCCTGACCAGGGCGGAATTGAAGAAGGTCAAGGGCATCGGCCCCAAGACTTTCGAACAGGCCGCGGGCTTTCTGCGCATCTCAGAAGGCACAGAGCCTTTGGACAACACCGCGGTGCACCCCGAATCCTATTCCCTGGCCAGACAGATTCTGAAACTGATCGGGGCTGGCCCAGACGATCTGCGGGATAAGGAGACCCTCAGCCAGATTCGGGAGAAGCTCAAGACCCTTAATGTGGAAAAGGTGGCGGAAGAACTGGGGGCGGGAGTGCCCACGGTGCGGGATATCATCGCCACTTTGGGCCAGCCCGGGCGCGATCCCCGGGATGAGCTGCCGCCGCCGTTGTTTAGGGCTGATGTGCTCACTCTCGAGGACTTAAGGCCGGGCATGGTCCTCCAGGGCACCGTGCAGAATGTTGTGGATTTCGGAGCATTCGTGGACATCGGCGTGAACAAGGCGGGGCTGGTGCATATCTCCCAGCTCAGCGACGCCTATGTGCGCCATCCCACTGAAGTAGTCCAGGTGGGGGATATAGTCACCGTGCGCGTACTCAGCGTAGATGCAGATTTGGGAAGGATCAGTCTCTCCATGAAGCAGTCTGCACCCTGACATAAGGAGAGCCTAGGGATGGTACCCTAGGCTCTTGCTGCTATCTGAGCTTAAACTCCACGTAAATGTGTTCGTATTCCACCAGTACTTTGTCCACCCCAATGTAGAAGCTGGTGTTCTCCACCACCTCATCTGCCAGATTGAGCATGGGATTGTCCCTGTAGTAGTCTGGCAAGAAGGGTTCCGCTGCCTTGTTTGGCGTGGTGAATTTGGTGATGTCCGCAATTCTAGCTGCTATCTCCGGCCTCATGATGAAGTCCAGGAACTTGTAGGCACCGTCTTTGTTGGGCGCCTCCTTACTCATAACCCAGCTGTCGATGAAGATGGGCATACCTTCCGTTGGGAAGACCGGCTGCAGTTTGGGATCCGCGGCGTTGCCCTTGACAGCTTGGTTGGAATACATGAAACCAGCAACAGCCTCGCCGTTGATCAGGGAGTCTTCTGGAGTGTTGGTTTCAAAACGCACGATGTTGGGCTTCAGGGCAAACAGCCTATCCCGGGCTTCAGCAACCTTCGCCGGGTCCGTCTCATTGTACTCATAGCCCAGCGACTTGAGGGCAACGCCCATGATCTCCACGGACCAATCCACCACAACCACTTTGCCTCGCAGCTCTGGCTGCCAGAGGTCACTGTACGTTGTGATGGGTTTGGCGCCCAGCTTCTCCACCTCTTCGTGGTTGACTAAAAGGAGAGAGATGGAGATGGCATAGGGGATGGAGTACTCGCTGGTGGGATCGTAGTAGTTGCCCAGGTACACCGGGTTGATGTTGGCGTAGTTGGGCATCTTGGTCTTATCCAGCACTTCCAGCACGCCGTTTTGCCTGAGAATGTCCACCATGTAATCGGTAACTACCAACAGATCATATTGATCGGGATTGGCTTCCAACAGGGACTGCATGTCTTCGTTGGAGGGTGCTTCTTTGTAATGAACTCTGATGCCCGTTTCCTGTTCGAACTCCTGGATGATCTCCCGGGGGATGAAATCGCCGCCCCAGGTCATGAGGGTGATCTCCCCCTCTTTGGCTCCCGCTGCGCCAGCAGCGGCAAGGACCAGAACAACGGCAACAAGTAGTACAGCGCTTCTCCTGTTCACTAGGAAAACCTCCTCTTCTTGGTAATGAGTTGACTGAATCCAATAATCAAGAATGTTCCCATCAGAATCAAGCTGCAGAGGGCATTGACTTTAGGGGTCACGCCCACACGCATCATGGAGAAAATGTGCACCGGCAGGGTTGTGCTGCGCGGGCCTGACATGTAGGTGGAGATGATCACATCATCCAGGGACATGGCCAGGCACAGCAGCGCTGCGGTGACAATGGACGGGGCAACCAGGGGGAGAATGATGGTCCTGACCATCTGCCGCCGGCTGGCCCCCAAATCTAAGGCGGACTCGATAATGGATACATCGATCTCCTGCAGCCGCAGCCGCACCATAATGTATACGTAAGGTACGCAGAAAAGAGAATGGGAAAGCACCAAGGTCAGGATCCCGAAGGGCAGGCGAAGAGCGTTGAAAAAGAAGAGCAGCGACACGCCCAGTGCCACTTCGGGGACGATCAAAGGCAGAATCATCATCCCCTGGATGGCCTTTTTGGTGCGGTTGGTGACCCACAGGGAGATCACTGCCGTGAAAGTGCCGAGCACAGCTGAGAGCAGGGCGGTCAGGACCGCAACTTGGATGCTTACCCTAAAGGCCTGGGCAATCACCCGGTCGCTGAACAGCTGCCGATACCAATCCAAGGTCCAGCCGGTCCACTGCGCCGTGGAAGAGCTGGCATTGAAGGAGTAGAGCACTACGCTGAGCACAGGCAGGTACAAGACAACAAAGAACAGCGACAAGTAGAAAATGCCGAAGCCACTCACTTTAGCCTTCATTGAAACAACCCCTCCCCCGTCTTGTCCTTACTGGCCTTCATGTACAGGGAAAGGACCATGAGCACCAGGGCAATCATCCCCATGGAGAAGGCGGCGGCCAGGGGCCTGTTCCTGCCCCGGGTGGCCATGGTGTGGATCAGGTTGCCAAGAAAGACCGTGTTCCCTCCCCCTAAGAGGTCGGAAACAAAGTAGAGGCCCAGGGCGGGGATGAACACCAGGGTGAATCCGCCTGCAATGCCCGGCAGGGTGAGGGGCACAGTGATGTGGAAGAACGTCTTCCATTTGCTTGCCCCCAGATCGTAGGATGCTTCCAGGAGCGAACGGTCGAGTTTGTCCACGGAGTTGAAAACCGCAACGATCATAAAGGGCATGAGCATGTAAGCAGTACCAACAAGGCTGGTACTGAATTTGTACATCATGGGAAGGGGTTTGTCAATGATCTTTAGTGCCAGCAGCACGTTATTGATCAAGCCCGCATTCCCCAAAAGAATCATCCAGCCGTAGGTCCTGAGCAAGCTGGAGATCCAAAAGGGCAGCATGATCAAGCCCAAGGCCAGGGCGCGGCGGCGGGGCGGCAAGTTGGAGGTGATATAAGCCACAGGGTAACCCACGAGCAGCGTAATCAAACCGGTGAGCAGAGCCAGCAGCAGGGAGTTTAGGAACACCCGCAAGTAAATAGGGTCCAGCACCCGACGGTAGTTGTCCAGTGTAAACTGGTAGACGATATTGCCCAAGTGGTCCCTGGACAAAAAGCTCAGGGCGACAACAAGAACCATGGGGATACCCACTAAAAGCCCGATCCAAACCAGAATGGGTACGGCCAGCAGGTTTCGCTTCCAGGTCTTCATCTTACAAACCTCTCTCTTCCCAGCCGTCTTCCTGGGGGAGCAGATAAGCTCCGCTTTCTTCCCAGGATACAAAGACAGGATCCCCCACCTGGCACTCGCATTCCAGCTTCTGGTATTCCACAACGGTGAGGATCCTGCCCGCAACCCGAACCTCAATTCTGATCTGGGATCCTGCGTAGTGGATGGAAACAACCTCTCCCCGGAAGGCGTTATCCATCTGCTCGCAGGAGATGCGCATTTTGTCCATTAGGATGGCCAAAACCGCCTCGTCATCAGCGCTCAGGGCACCGCGGGCACTGGGGGAGCTGCGTACAGCAACCACATCTTCACCCAACCTCACCTGGGAATAGTCGTCTCCAACCTGGAGCACCTCAACGGGGAAGATGTTGCGGTCCCCAATGAAGCTTGTGACAAAAAGGTTGGCGGGGTTGTTGTAAATCTCCCTTGGGCTCCCCAGCTGCTGCACCTGCCCTTGATCAATGACAACAATGCGGTCTGACATGTTCAGCGCTTCTTCTTGATCATGGGTGACGTAAACAAAGGTGGTGCCCGTCTTGCGCTGCAGCCTCGCCAGCTCCGTCTGCATGTGTTTGCGCAGTTTTAAATCCAGGGCACCTAAAGGCTCATCCAAAAGCAGAATGGCCGGTTCGTTGATCAGGGCCCTGGCAATGGCTATCCTCTGCCGCTGACCCCCGGAAAGCTGGTGGGGCATGCGCTGCTCATAGCCGGACATCTGCACGAGCTCCAGCACTTCTGCTACTTTTGTCTTCAGCTCGGCCTCACCCATAGACTTCTTCATGCGGGGGCCGTAGGCAATATTATCATACACATTGAAATGGGGAAAAAGGGCGTAGTTTTGAAAGACCGTGTTCACATTGCGCTTGTTGGGGGCCAGCTCTTTGATGGAGGTACCTGCAAGCAGAATGTCCCCCGACTGGATGCGCTCCAGCCCCGCGATGCAGCGCAGCAGGGTGGTTTTTCCGCAGCCAGAAGGCCCCAAGAGAGTCAAGAACTCCCCTTCATTGATGTCAAAGGATACGTCTTTTAGGACATGGACATCTCCGTAGTACTTGTTCAGTTCAACCAAAGCGAGTAGCGGCTGCTTCACAGACAACTTCCTTCCCCGCACATACTAGCAAAAAGAAACTTTAAGGTAAGTATAGAGGAGTTAAGGTCCGTTGTCAAAGCCTGAAGCGCTATGGATCACCCTTCCCGCAGCGCATCCACTGGCGCCATTTTCGCCGCCTGCCAGGCCGGATAAAGGCCAAAGAGCTGACCCATGACGACGGCCACAAGCAGCGCCAGCGCAGCAGCGTGGGGGTGCAGCCCTCCCACGTCGGATAGGCTCGTGTAGATGGCCTCCTCCAAGATGGTGCTGATCAGCGCGGGTGCAGTAAAGTAAGCCGCGATCAGCCCCAGCACCGAACCGGCAGCGGAAAACACCAGGGATTCGTTGAGGATCTGCCCCACGATAATCCGCTTGGAAGCTCCCAAAGCCTGCCTCAGCCCAATTTCCCGTGTCCTTTCCACCACGCTCACCAGCATAATGCTTAAAATACCGATGGCACTGACCAAAACCGCTATGAAGGCGAAGGCCCCCAGAAAAAGGGTGATCGTCTTGAGCTGTTCCGTCAAGTAACGATTGGAATCCTGCAGGTACTCTCCGTTGACCTCCATGTTGTCCAAAGCCCGGTCTGCCAGCAGGGTCCGGGCATCCTCCACAGCTTCGTAAATTCTGCCTGGTTTGGCCTTGACAAAAATGTTCATGTAATGGGGCTCATAGTCGTCAAGGGAAACCCACACAGTGGTGGAGCCCAGGGGAAAGAGGAGGTGAGCTCGGGTGATAAATGACTCCACAAGCGGCGGCAGCAACTTGTAAACGCCGATGACCTCAAACTCCATGTTGCCTTCCCCAAAATCGCCGAGATCGATCACTTTCCCCAAGGCTGACTGGTTGGGCCAGAGCTGTTTAGCCACCACATCTGAAACCAAGACTACCCTGCTCTTCTGCTCTTCATCTGCTTTGGTGAAAAACTGCCCTTCCACTATCTCCAGCCCCACCGCCTCCGCATAGTCGGAAGTGACTTCGGCCTGTGTCTGCACGGTGTAGACATTGCCATCTACAATGATGCTGGTCATCCAGCGTTCTTCCAAGATAAAGGCCTGCTCAACGTACTCGCTCTCCAGGACCCTGACCATGTCCTCGTACCGCAGGTTACTGGTGGAGCCTACCATCAACATTTCTCCATCGAATTCCTGGTACCGAGACACGGAAATTTTAGCCAAGGAATCGCCGAAGGCCCTGTTCGCAGAATCGATGCTTCCTGAAGCGCCGAAGTTCAGGGACAAGATGACCGCCACAATCCACACCCCCAGCGCCACCTGCAAAACGGTGAGCAGGGAGCGCAAAGGCCGCTTTCTGATAATCCTCCAAGTAAATCTGAGTGTGTCCATCATCTTCCTCCCCTCAGTCTATGCGCAGAGCGTCCACGGGGTTGGTGCGGGAACCCAGGTAGGCCGGGTAGACGCCGAACAAAAGGCTCACCAGAAAGCCCATGACTATGCCTAGGCCCACCCGGGCACCCCCTTTTCCGGCTGCGAAGGCGCCATATCCCCTCTCCAGGAGCACGGCAAAGCCATAGGAAAGGAGAATACCCACCAGCGCACCCACCAAGCCCAGGAACAACGCTTCCATCATGAACTGCCGGAACACCTGCCGCCGTGAACTGCCCAGGGCCATGGACAGCCCGATGGATTTGGTGCGCTTCAGCACCCGGGCCAGCATCAGATTGAGGATGTTGATCACGGCAATCACCAGCCCCACCGAAGCCAGCAGGCCGATGATGAAGGCATAGCGCTGCATGTGCTTCATGGACTCCCGCCAACTTTCCAGGGGATTGCCCACGGCAATGCTGTCCTCTCCCCAGAGCAGTTCACATTCGCGGCGCACCTGTTCAAGGGCGGAAGCCAGATCCACCCCTGGATCCAGGCCCACCGAAATGTTATAGAAATGGGTGGTGTCATCGGGCCCGCTGCGATAGGAGGGGATGACTGTCACCGGCGCCCAGGCCATGCGGTTGTCTGCAAAGAGGGAGTAGGAATCAGTGTCGTCAGGAGCAGCCAGCACTCCAATAACTGTGAAGTCCACTGCTTCCGAATCATCGAAACTCAAAGGAACGGTCCGGCCGATGGGGTCCTCATCTCCGAACAGATCCCTGGCCAGGGTTTCCGTGATCACCAGCACGCGGCTGGCGCTGCGTACGTCGTCCAGGAGGAAAATGCTGCCCTGCTGCACCCGGGCGCGGGAAAAGGCGAAGTAGGACGGGAGGGTACCTGTGAGAAAGATCTCATTGCCCCTGAATCCGTACCAGATATCCTCCTCTTTGTTCTCATCCTGGGGAAGCAGGTTTGTGTATGCCAGCCAGCTCAGTTCCACATACACATGCATGTTGGGCAGGAGCTTCTGCAGCTCCAGCACCTCATCTAACGGGGCGCTCCAGGATATACCGGTGGGATCCGTGCTCACCAGAGCGATGGGGGCCAGCTGCCGTTGGGCTTCTTCAGCCCGGCTCACGATCTGCAGAGAGCGAAAATAGTCCAGCTCCTCGAGTTTGCGGTACTCCCCCGCCACGGACCAAAACATGGCCAGCACCGTGATGATCACCCCGATGCCCAGCCCGATGGCGAGAGTTACAAGTATGGATTCCAACGCCTGGCGCTTGGAGTGGCGCAGCGACCACTTGAGCTGATCCACAATAGACACCTGAGCACCTCCTAACTGATTAGATCAAAGACTGCTTTGGTGAGATCGCGGCCGCACAAATTCCAGAGCTCAGCCACAGTGCGGGCGTAGTCCAGCTCACTGTGGAAGTAATCAAGGTGCGCCTTCTGCACTGCCAGCACCGCCTCTTCCACCTGCAGCTCTGTAACTAAGCCCGCGGCATACTGCCTCTGGCGCAGCTCCAGATCTTCTTCCGCTGCAGCCACAAGCTCAGCCCGCAGGCGGATCCTCTCTTCAGCTGCAGCAATGGCCTGCAGGCTGCTGCGCAGCTCACCGAGGAGGGCAGCCTCCACCGCCTCGAGGTTGTGTTCTGCTTTGGCCGCTGCAAGCTCAAGTTCGTCCAGGATGATCCTGTAAGGATACAAGGTCTTAGACGCGGAGAGCCCCACACTCAGGTCCGGGTCCTCGCCAGCCTGCAGGGCACCTGATACCTTCAGATCCCAGCCTTTGCTTTTCCGTTCCAGCTCCAGCTCGGTCCGGGCCCGCTCCAGCTGCTGTCTGGCGCCGCGCAGTTCAGCGCTGGCAGCAAAGACCTCCTCCTGCAGCTCTGCGAGGGCATAATCCACTTCCTGGACGCCCGCGGCGATGAGCGGCTCGTAGAAGGCGGGCTCAGCGGTTCCCAGTACCGTTTGGAGCTGCAGCTGCAGCTGATCAACCCTTTCCTGGGCAGCACCCAGGGCAGCTGTCTGCTCCCGCAGCTTGGTGCGGAGTTCAAAGTCATCATAGTTGGGCGTTTGTTCAGCGGCCGCCAGCTTGGCTTCCAGGTGCGCCAGTACGGCCTGCGCGTAGTCCCTGCTGTCTATGGCCTGGCGGAGCTCAATGAGCAAGTCCAGGACTTGAAGCACCAGGCGGTTGACCTCCCGCCGCCGCTGCTCCTCTGGCGAAAGGGAGGCCCCTTCCTCCTTAGGCAGGGCAAAAAGGCCATACTCCAAGCTCAAGGTGCCGGTGGGCCGCAGGTCTACTCCCTGGCTGTCCACAGCCACGCCCATTTTACCGGACAGGGTCATGTGCCTGCCCAGGGGCACGCTGATGGTTAAGGAACCCTGGGGGCCCTGCAGCTGCCCGTCCTCGAAGCCCGCGGGCTTAACCTCTGCCGCCACCTTCGGGTGCTTCTGCAGGGCTTCCCGGCGCTGGGCAAGATCCTGCTCCCAAAGGAAGAGGGCATAACCCATATTGTGCTCCAGGGCCAGGGCTAAGGCGTCTGCCAATGTGATGGGGCTGCCTCCCGCTCCGGCCAAGGCACCCCCGCCCAGGGTCAAGGCGAAGCTAAGGGCCAAGAAACCCGCCCACAGCCGCCGCTTAAGTTTACTCATGCTGATCCGACTCCTCGTGCTTCCCCATGGCTTGGAGTAGTTTAACCCTGGCCAGGCTGTACTGCAGCAGATTCGCGCTGTACTCCTGCTCCAGTTTGGCCAGGTTTTCCTGCTTGGCAACGATCTCCGCGTTGCTGATCACGCCCGCTTCATACTTACTCTGCTCCGCCTGCAGGGCCTTACGTTCCAGCTCAATATTGCGCTCTGCCATTTGCAGGGCATGGACTTGATCCTGCAGAGCGTGATAGTCCCCGCGAATGCGGAAGTAAAGGGCCTGTTCCGCCTGCTGAAGCTGGATCTGCGCCTTTTCCTCGTTGATCAGGGCTTGCTCCAACTCCACCCGGGGAGTAAAGGGGCTTCGGGCCGCTGCCACCGCTTCTTGTGCTTTGGCCAGGGCTTCCCGGGCATCGGCCACCGCTCCATCCAGCGGCAGAGCAAGTTCGAAGCAGGTCTGCAAATCATAGTCGAAGGGGACAAAGGCCAACAGCAGCCGCTCTGTGAGCACAAGCTCCGTATCCAGGGGCAGGCCCAGCAGTTCATTGAACTTCATGCGCCTAGTCTCCAGATCCACCAGGGCCCGCTGGTAGCGCCGCTCGGCGTCAAGTAGGCTATTGCGGGAGCGTTCAATATCCAGGGACGAAAGCAAGCCGGCCTTATGCTTATTCTCATCCAGGGCCAGCTGCTTCTCAGCCCGCTCCTTGGCCAGCAGGGCGTTCTCCACTGTGGCCTCGCTCTCCAGAAGCTCCTGATAGCTGGTGCGCACCAGATCCTTAAGCTCCTGGGTCCTCTCGGCGTAAGCTTTTTCCGCCTGGGCCCACTTTTTTTCTGCTTCCCGGAGCATGTCTGCATCGCCCACAATCTGGGCCCGCTCCAGGTCCGCTTGGGCACTCTCCCAGTCCAGGGTAGCCACTCGATAGCCCAAATTGTACTGCAGGGCCAGTTCCGCGGCGCCCTGCACCGTCAGCTCCAGGGGCTCCTGTGCGGCGGCTCCCAGGCTCAGGCTGAAAAGCAGCGCCGCCAGCAGTACAAAACTCGCGCTTCTTTGCATTTTGGCTCCTCCCTTAAGCCTCTTGGGCAATTTGTTGTATCAGCTCATCCGAAACGATTTTCCCGTCCCGCAGACGCAGCAGGCGTTTCCCGAAGGCGCTGATGGCGGGGTCGTGGGTCACGATGACAACGGTGGTCCCCTGCCGGTTTAGATCCTGAAGGATGCCCATGATCTCGTTGCCCTGGTCGGTGGCCAGGTTCCCCGTGGGCTCGTCGGCCAAAAGCAGGGTAGGGCTGTTAGCCAGGGCCCGGGCAATGGCCACCCTCTGCTGTTCGCCACCGGAGAGCTGAGTGGGAAGATGTCCTAACCTGTGTTCCATCCCCACCTTAGCCAGCAGCTCTTCCGCCCTTTCCCGCCGTTCCCGCCTGGGCTTGCCCGCGTACATCAAGGGCACCATCACGTTTTCCAAGGCTGTGAGTTCAGGGAAGAGGTTATAGGCCTGGAAGATGAACCCGAAATGCCGATTGCGGATTTTGGACAGCTCCCCGTCCCGCAGCTGGGTAATGTCAACGTCCTCCAGGTAGTACGCTCCGCGGCTGGGCTGATCCAAGACGCCCAAAATGTTGAGCAGCGTGGATTTCCCAGAACCGGAGGGTCCCATGATGGAGACAAACTCGCCGCGCTGGATCTCCAAATCGATGCCGTCCAGCGCCCGCACTACCACATCACCCATGTAGTACTCCTTAGCAATTCCCTCTAGCCTGATCAAAGCGCATGTCCTCCTTCGGGCAGGATTTGGATCTCATCCAGATGGCGAAAGGCGTCGTAAGTGCTGATAATCACCTGTTCTCCCAGCTCCAGGCCGCGCAGAATCTGTACGGAGTTGCCCTGGAGGAGTCCAAACTGCACTTCACGTTTTTTGGCCCGATTGCCTTCTATGACATACACAAAGAGCTGCTGACCGCTGGTGAGATAGGCTCCCCGCGGCAAATACAAGCTGTCTTTGTGCAGATGCAGGTGAATATCGGCCGTAACCGAACTGTTGGGGCGCAGCTGGGGTACTTCTTCCAAGAAATCCACCCTCACCAGCACAGTGGGCCCATCGTTGCCCTGCTGGGCTTGGGGGGCGATATAGGTGACTTCCCCTGCGTAGCTCGTCTGCCCCAGGCTCACGGTGACGGCGCTGCCCACGCCAAAGCGCTGGGCCTGACCCGGCGGGACCTGCAGCTGCACCACCTGCCTCCTCAAGTCAGCCAGTTCACCCAGCTCCTGATGGGCGGTGACCACCCGGTTATTGGGCAGCTTCAAAGAGAGAATGCGGCCGTCAAATGCCGCCCGGACCAAGAAATTGTCGGTGTTTTCCTGAGCCTTGGCCAGCTTCTCTTCGCTGATGGCGATGGACTTGGTGATGGCTGCCAGATCGGCTTCGTGCTTGCGCAGGAGCAGCTCCAGCTCCCATTCACTCTGGGTGACCAGGCGTTTGGCCGCCTCCACGGCTTGTTCCGCCCTTTCCAACTCTACCCGGGGAATGGAGCCGTATTCGTAGAGCGTCTTCTGCAGCTCCAGATCCCTTTCAGCGGCAGCCAGCTTCTCTTTAGCTTCCAGTACTTTCAGGCGTTCCGTCTCCTGTTCCTTTTCCTGTAAGATCCCCTTTTCCGCCAGTTTAGCCCTGGCTTCACTCAGTTCTGTCTCCGCCGCATTTTTCTCGCTCACAATCTCCGCGGAATACAGACGGAGCAGAGGGTCTCCAGCAGCTACATCCTGCCCTTCTTGGACAAAGACCTCTTCAATGGTTCCGCCCACCCTCGGCGTGATGACGGCCACCTGCTCTGGAACAACCGTGCCCTTCACTGTCAGGGTCTCCAGGAAATCCTGCATGTCCACGGCAGCGTAGGTGTAGAAGTTGAGCACGAACTGCTCCTGTTTGGGAAAGAAGAAGTAATAGGCTCCGAAGGCGATGACGCCAATGGCAGCCAAGGTGAAAACTGTTAAGCTCAGCTGCCTCATTCTACCTGGAGCTTTACGCTTCTGCTGCTGATTCCGGAGCCTTTCCGGAAGAATGGATTCGCTCATGGATGTGACCTCCTCCGGAAGATCTTTCTGGACCTGCCCACCCGTTCCTGTTGTGAATTGCTGGATTAACCGCGGGCAGAGGTGTCTGCTGTCACAGTTTTCGCTAAATTATTCGCAACTCCTCTGTACGGTAGGACACTTTCGGAAACCTCTTTAGCACATTTGGCGAAAAAAAGAAAGCCAGGGAGCCTTGCGGCTCAATCCTGGCTTTCCATTGGGTCTAGGAGAGGATTGCTTCAATTTTGTCAAGAAGCTCGGAACTTAACTCCACTTCCACCGCCTTGACATTGGCTTCGATCTGCTCAGGCCTGGAAGCCCCCACCAGGGCGCTGGCCACGTTGGGCTGCCGCAATATCCAGGCCAGGGACATCTCTGCCAGAGTTAACCCGGCTTCTTCCGCCAGATCCTGCAGGGCATCCACCTTCTGGATCACTCCAGAAGCAATGAGCTCCTTGAGCCAGAGGTTGATCTCGGGGTTGGCGGCCCGGCTGCCCTCGGGGACGCGCCCGCCTCTGTACTTACCCGTGAGCAGCCCCTGAGCCAGCGGTGAAAAGACGATCTGGCCGATGCCGTGCTTCTCGCACACGGGAATGACTTCCGGTTCGATCCAGCGGTTCAGCATGTTGTACTCAGGCTGATGGACTACGATGCGGTCCAGGAGGTAATCGTCGGCGATCCTCACCGCCTCCTCGATTTGCGCCGCGGTCCACTGGCTTACTCCCGCGTAGAGCACCTTGCCCTGGCGGATCAGATCATCGATGGTACGCAGAGTTTCGTGCACAGGTGCCTCCGGATCATAGCGGTGGCAGTAAAATATGTCCACGTAATCCAGCTGCATTCTCTTTAGGCTGGCATGCAGCTGCTCAAACACGTGCTTGCGGGAAAGGCCCCGATCATTTGGCCCGTCGCCCATGGGCCAAAAGGCCTTGGTGGTGATCACGTAAGACTCCCGGGGGAAAACGCTGAGGGCCTTGGCCATCACCCTTTCCCCTTCTCCCCGCTCGTAGACATTGGCGGAGTCAAAGGAGTTAATCCCCAGCTCATAGGCGCGGCGGATGGTCCTAACAGCAGTGTCGTCCTCCACTGACTTTCCGTAGGTGAGCCAACTGCCCAAAGAAATCTCGCTGACTTTCAGACCTGAACGACCTAATCTGCGGTACTTCATGCCCACATCTCCTCTCTTCCTTGATTTTTCTGTAACCCACTGCCGAAGGCGCTGGATAGCATCAACTTGATCCGGTTCAACTGGTTGACCTCGCTGGCACCGGGATCATAGTCTATTGCGACTATATTACTATCTGGATAAGCATTTTTCAAGCCCCGCAGCACACCTTTGCCCGTGACATGGTTGGGCAGGCAGGCAAAGGGCTGCATACACACTATGTTTTTCACACCACTTTCTATGAGATGGATCATCTCGCCCGTCAAAAACCAGCCCTCTCCCGTCTGATGACCCAGGGAGATCAGCTTGGAGGCAGTCCTGGCCAGCTCCTGGATGAGCTTGGGCGGGGTGAAGCGCTTGCTTTTAGACAGCACCTCCTTGGCGGCCCGGCGGTACAGTTCGATAATATCGATGAGCAGGCGGCTGGTCACGTCTTCAATCTTCCTGCCCGCTAAGTAGCGGTATCTGAAGGAGAGGCCAAACAGGGAATACAGGAGGAAGTCGATGAGATCCGGCACCACCGCTTCCGCCCCCTCCGCCTCCACCAAGCTGACAATATCGTTGTTGGCCGTGGGATGGTACTTGACCAGAATCTCTCCCACCAGTCCAACCCTGGGCTTCTCCATCCCCACCGTTTCCAGGGAGTCAAACTCCTCCACCATCCTGGCTATGGTTTTCTTGAAGCGCTGGGGTGCTAAGGATCGCAGGGAGAGCCTGCAGATCTCATTCCATTTCTCGTAGAGCAGATTGGCGGAGCCGGGCACCTTTTCGTAGGGCCTCACCCGGTACAGGCACTTCATGAGCACATCTCCGTAAACCAGGGCCATCATGCCCCTGTGCAGCAGGGCTGGAGTAATCCTAAAGCCGGGATTCTTCTCAAAACCCTGGGCGCTTAAGGAGATCACAGGAACATGCCCGTAGCCAGCATCCTGCAGAGCTTTGCGGATAAAGCCAATGTAATTCGTGGCCCGGCAGCCGCCACCCGTCTGGCTGATAATCACCGTGGTGTTGTCCAGGTCATGCTGGCCTGAGTTGAGCGCTTTGAGCAGCTGCCCCACCACAATGATGGCCGGGTAACAGGCATCGTTGTTCACATACTGCAGCCCCACATCCACAGCCTCTTTATCCATGGCAGGGCAGATCACCATGTTGTACCCCGAGAGGCGGAAAGCCTCCTGGAGCAGCCGAAAATGGATGGGCGCCATCTGGGGTACGATGATGGTGTGCTTCTGCTTCATCTCCCTGGTGAAAACTTTCCTCACATAACGGTAAGCGGCACCTGCGGGCTTGCGCCCCTGCCGCGCCCGCTCCAGCACCGCGGCCTGCAGCGAACGGAGCCTGATCCTGGCCGCCCCCAAGTTGCTGATCTCGTCTATTTTCAAGCACGTGTAGATCTTGGAACGGGCGTTTAAGACCTCCTGGACCTGATCGGTTGTAATGGCATCCAGACCGCAGCCAAAGGAGTTCAGCTGGACCAGCTCTAGATTCTCCTCTTCTGAAACGAAACTGGCTGCCGCGTACAGCCTGGAGTGATAGGCCCACTGATCCACAACCCGCAGGGGCCTGGCCACCCTGCCTAAGTGGGCCACCGAATCCTCCGTGAGCACCGCCATGCCCAGCTCGTTGATGAGCTGCGGGATCCCGTGGTTGATCTCCGGATCCAGGTGATAAGGACGTCCGGCCAGCACCACACCCCTGAGGCCCCGCGCCTTGAGATACTTCAAGGTCTCTTCGCCCTTACGTCTAATGTCTGCCCGGTAGCGCTGCAGTTCTGCCCAGCCCTTCTCAACCGCTTCCCTAATCTCCTCCAGGCCTATGCCCATGGGGGCAAACTCTTCGTGCAGGCGCTCAGCCAGCCTGCGCTTGTGGTCGAAGGGCAGGAAGGGGTACATAAACTGCACACGCCCGCCGTAGGGGCGGATCACATTGTGGTTGATCACCTCGGGATAGGAGATGACAATGGGGCAGTTGAAGTGGTTGTCGGCCTCAGCCTGCTCCCTTTGTTCGTGGGTGAGGCAGGGGTAGAAGATGAAATCCACGCCCTTTTCCAACAGATCCACAATGTGACCGTGGGTGAGTTTGGCGGGATAGCACACCGATTCCGAGGGAATGGTCTCCATCCCCTTTTCATAGACCGCCTTGGAAGACCGGGAGGAAAGGACGACGGAAAAGCCCAGTTCGGTAAAGAAGGTGAACCAGAAGGGGTAGTCCTCGTACATATTCAACACCCGGGGAAGGCCCACCGTGCCCCGTTTGGCCTGGGCCGGATCCAGGGGCTGGTAGGCGAAAAGACGCTCATAGCAGTAGTCATACAAGTTGGGCAGCTCCTGTTTGCTCCGCTCCTGGCCCCCGCCTTTGCTGCAGCGGTTGCCGGAGATATACCGGCGGCCGCGGCCGAAGTGGTTGATGGTAAGCAGGCAGTTGTTGCCGCAGCCTCGGCACCTGGTATGCTGGGTTTCCAGGGAGAGCTCCTGCAGGGCCTGGCGATCCAGCAGGGTTGAGCTGTACCCCTCCACATACCTCTCCTTGGCGATGAGGGCTGCCCCAAAGGCGCCCATGAGGCCGGCAATGTCCGGTCTGACCACTTGACGCTTTGCCAAAAGCTCAAAGCTGCGCAGAACAGCGTCGTTGCAGAAGGTTCCGCCCTGCACCACAATCTTTTTACCCAAATCGTCCGTCTTCCTCAGCTTGATCACTTTGTACAGGGCGTTTTTGACCACGGAGTAGGCCAAACCCGCGGAAATGTCGCCCACAGTTGCCCCTTCCCTTTGGGCCTGCTTAACCCGGGAGTTCATAAACACCGTGCAGCGAGAGCCCAGATCAACCGGTTCTGAGGCAAACAGGGCTTCCTGGGTAAACTCCTCAATGCTCAAGTTCAAGGAGTGGGCAAAGGTCTCCAGAAATGAACCGCAGCCGGAAGAACAAGCCTCATTGAGGAGGATCTCATCGATGGCCCCATCCTTGATGCGCAGGCACTTCATGTCCTGGCCCCCGATGTCCAGGATGAAGTCAACGCCGGGCAGGAAAAAGTCAGCTCCCTTGTAGTGGGCTACCGTCTCGATCTCTCCCAGATCCACCTGCAGCGCGGCTTTGATCAGCCCCTCTCCATAGCCCGTAACCGCGGAGTTAGCGATCCAAGCTCCATCAGGGAGGGCATCGTAGAGCCCCAGCACCGCCTGGCGTACGGATTTCAAGGGGTTGCCTTCGTTGCTGCCGTAATAGGTATAGAGGATGGAACCTTCCTCATCGATGAGCACCGCTTTGGTGGTGGTGGATCCCACATCAAGGCCCAAAAAGCACCTGCCCGCAAACCCATCTAGGCCGCGCCTAGCCGCGGCATGCCGGCCGTGGCGGGCCCTGAACTCCGCTAAATCTTCCTCACTGGCAAAAAGGGCTGGCAGCCGCAGTGTCTCCTCCATCTTCACGTCCTGCGCCTGCTTAACGCGCTCCATCAGGGCAGAAAAAGGCACGGGAGCGCTCCCCAGGGCGGAGAGGGCTGCTCCCATGGCGATGAACAGCTGGGAATTCTCCGGGAAGATGGCCTGGTCATCTTGGAGCTTTAAGGTCTCCACGAACCGCTTCCTCAGTTCTGACAGGAAGTGCAGGGGACCGCCTAAAAAGGCCACGTTGCCCCTGATGGGCCTGCCGCAGGCCAGGCCGCTCACCGTCTGCAGCACCACAGCCTGAAAAATGGAGGCGGCAATATCCTCCCGGGCAGCCCCTTCGTTCAACAAAGGCTGGATATCGCTTTTGGCGAACACCCCGCAGCGGGCGGCGATGGGATAGATGATCTTGTGCCCTTTGGCCAGTTCGTTGAGGCCCGCGGCGTCGGTGCGCATTAGCACTGCCATCTGATCGATGAATGCGCCGGTGCCTCCGGCACAAATGCCATTCATGCGCTGTTCTATGCCGCCGCGCAGAAAAGTGATCTTGGCATCCTCTCCCCCCAGCTCGATTACCACATCTGTCTGGGGGAAAAAGGCCTGGATGGCCTGGGTGCCTGCGATCACTTCCTGCACAAAATCCACACCTAGATGCTCCGCCGCGGCAATCCCGCCGGAGCCGGTAACGGCCACTGTGACGCTGTCTTCCTGAAACTGCTCATACGCCTGGGTAATCAGGCTCACAACCACCTCTCTGATCTCGGCGTAGTGCCGCTGGTACCTGGAAAAGAGCACTTCGAGGTTTTCATCCAGGACAACCAGTTTGACTGTTGTGGAGCCCACATCGATACCCATATGCACTACTCTACCCAACCAAAAATGCCTCCGTTTCTGCGAAATCCCGAACAATCAATCATATTATGCTGCTCTGTCTGGGGAAACCTTCCTCAGGGACCTGGTCCACTGCCTGCTTCAGTCTTTCCAGCACCGCAGCACCTCTCCTTTATGTTGACATAAGCTGCCATCCTTTATTGAATTATCTCTCCATCTGTATTCTCCTTCAATTTTTCGATTCAGGCACAGGACCGGGTTACGAAAAAGAGCCGATCCCTGAAGATCGGCTCCTTACAGTTCGAACTGGTCTTTACTGGCGCGCATAGGCCGCGATGGCATCCCGGAGAAACTCCGCTGCCCCTTGCCCTGCTTGATCGTCGTAGTAAGCGGTGAAGCGTTCGTCGGCCACGTACATCTCAGCCAAGCCCGCATGGGCTTCCTTGGAGTAGGTGGGCCAGAAGAAACTGAGCCACTTGCGGTGCAGCTCCGCAATCCTCAGCCCTTCGACTCCCGCGGGATCCTCTTTGCCCACCGCTGCTGCCAGGGAGTCAATAATCTCCTTGCTCAGCCGCTCCACCTCCGCGTACTCCTTTTCAGAGAGGTTCATGAGCTTAGCGTTGGAAGCATCCACCGCCTTATCTCCCCACCTCTCCCGGGCCTCCTGACCATACTTCTCCTCGTTTTCCTTAATCAGCTTTTCCTTAAAGCCCCTGAATCTGTCTTTGTCCTGCATGGGTATTCCTCCTTCTAGAGCAGCTAAAGTCTGGTCCACGTTTTGGAGCAGCAGATCTAGCTGCCTTCTCTTTTCCAGAAGGTGTTCACGGTGTTGGAGCAGGGCCTGCTTTTCATCAAAGTGAGGTGCATCCAAGAGTGCCTTGATGGTCTGCAGATCCACCCCCAGCTCCCGGTAAAAGAGGATGTACTGCAGGCGCTGCACCTCTGCGGGCCCGTACATGCGGTAGCCTGCCCCGCTTACCCAGGCGGGCTTGAGCAGATCGATCTGATCGTAATAGCGGAGGGTGCGGCCGCTTACCCCTGCTAGATCACCCAACTGCTTCACTGTGTACTCCATGAACTCACCTCCTAAAACGAGTATAAACCTTGACGCTGCGTCAAGGTCAAGGGAAAAAAAGAAAAAGGCGCCCGGACAGAACTGCCCGAACACCCTTGGGATTTGTACGACTTTCGCTATGCGCTGCGCGCTGAGTGTGCTAGCTGGCGGGGGGTAATGGTTG
>FZPS01000201.1_pt107 | contig 172428 bp, 144 predicted proteins | sample 1817821 | NCBI WGS metagenome assembly FZPS01 (sample SAMEA104158645, study PRJEB21678) | metagenome | place: Germany | collected 2015-04-21 | reverse complement strand
TGAGTGCTTCTGTTTTTATATTCTGTAAAATGCAATTAGAAAATAAATTTGAAATTTAAAAACTTACAAGTTTCTAGAAATTGGGTAACTCTACTATCTAATTAGGTACGAGTTTCGCAATTATCTATTAATAATATAATATTTTTTATTCATTATATAGGAATTCTTAACAAGAAACAATACACAACTCAAATATTTTATGATAGAATAATTAGGATTGTTTGCACTCTATGAAAACATTTTAATCATAACTTTAAAATACCAGAATTTAATATATATGGAGGTACATTATGTCGATTTTCACAACATCTAAGAAAAAGAAGTTAAAGAAACGTCAAGAATTATGTCATGATTCAGGTATTTTTGTTGAAGTTCATTATGTTAGAGAAACAAATAATATCAACAATAAATTTAATACTTTGGCCTTAAAATCAGATCCCAAAAGAGACAAATGTAATGAATGGTACGAGAACCATGGCAATCCTAATACCTACAGTGAAATAGTGACAACATATTTTTCTGAATATAATAAGGACGAAAAATTACTTTGTGAGAAGGTTGCGCTGGATAATAACTATTTTTCAAATTTAAGTAAAAATAAGTCTTACCATCCAAGTAAGGGCGAAGTTATTAGAGTTTGTTTCGCTTTCCAATTAGATTATGAGGAAACACGTAGACTTCTGCGTTGCGTTGATTATGCTCTAAGCAATTCCCAAAAAGAAGATTTAATTATAAGATTTTTTATAGATATTAACAATTACGACATTAGCGATTTAAATTATGTATTAAACAACTTTGACTTACCGAAAATAAACGAGCTATAAAAATCAATAAAACAAACTAAAGTGCCTTTTCACTTTTTATACCTTTTGTATTTTTATTACCCAAAAGTGACCAATAAAGTTTACTTCTATAATACATAATAAACATAGAAACCATATTTAATACAAAATATATCAGCTCTAGAATAACAATGCATCTAAACAATGCTATATTTTCTAGGGCTGTTGCTATTAATATAGCTAAAATACCCACTATAATATATCCGTAAAAAATACCATCAAACAGCTTGTTGTACTTATTCATAATAGTCAGTTCTGATTTCTTTCTATCATCAAACTCTATATTACAAGGACCAATTACTGAATAGTATTGAATAATATACGTGGAAAACCCTATAATTCCTGATACAAGATATGAAATAATAATGCAGTTTAATTCGTTCATAACAATGACCTCTTTTCTATTCGTTTTCTAGATTGTTATACTTTTTAAGTACTGTTTACACTTTTGATAATTTTACATTCTTAATGTTTTTCATAGTTAGATAATATCATTTGTAGTGTTCCAAAATACGTACTTTCATTTTTCATTGTACATTTTTCGCAGAAATGTATAGCAAAATATAAATATAACAACATTAAAATAATATGAAGCCTATAAAAACACCCAAGATTCCCTTTGCTAGATTTCTAACAATGTCCTCTTGGGTGTCTTCTTTTTAATTAAATCTTACTTATATGTGTATGAAAAAACTGTATATTTACCTCCTGATGAACCTGCAATTTTAAAGCCTGTTTCATCCGCAATATTCGTTGTAAAATCCACAGTTTGTACAGAACCGTTTGTATTGGTAAAGTATACTGTTATATTAACTAAGTAATGAGAATTCTTCTAAATTCCAAACCTTGTCCACTAAGCCGTCGTAAAATTCCGGTTCATGGCAAACTAAAAGAATGGCGCCCTTATACTCTTTCAATGCTCTTCTAAGTTCGTCCTTAGCATCTACATCTAAGTGATTAGTCGGCTCATCAAGAAGCAAGAAATTTGTATCTTGATTTATTAATTTACATAGTCTAACTTTTGCATGTTCACCACCACTTAAAACTCGTACCTGGCTTTCTATATGCTTTGTTGTAAGACCACACTTTGCCAGTGCAGAACGTACCTCATATTGTGTGTACGACGGAAATTCTTTCCAAATTTCTTCAATACAAGTATTACTCTCAGGCTTCATCTCCTGCTCAAAATATCCCTTGTATAAATAATCGCCGAGATGTGCACTTCCAGATAGTGCAGGAATAAGTCCTGTTACACTCTTTAAAAATGTAGTCTTTCCAATACCATTTGTACCAATAAGAGCTATCTTCTCTCCTCTTTCCATACGTAAATTGATAGGCTTTGAAAGTGGAGTTCCTCTATCATATCCAATAATTAAATCTTTTGTTTCAAAAATAACTTTTCCCGTTGCTCTGGCATTCCTAAAATTAAATTCTGGCTTTGGTTTATCCTTTGCAAGTTCAATAACATCCATTTTGTCCAATTTCTTCTGTCTAGACATAGCCATATTTCGTGTTGATACCCTAGCCTTATTTCGTGCCACAAAATCTTTTAAATCGCCGATTTCTTGTTGTTGACGCTTATAAGCAGCCTCAAGCTGGGACTTCTTTACTTCGTATACTTCTTGGAATTTATTATAATCACCAACATATCTATTAAGTTCCCTATTTTCCATATGGTAAATTATATTTACAACACTGTTTAAAAATGGTATATCATGGGAAATAAGGATAAAAGCATTTTCATAGTCTATAAGATATCTCTTAAGCCACTCTATATGTACAGCATCCAAATAATTTGTAGGCTCGTCCAATAATAGAATATCAGGCTTTTCTAGCAACAATTTTCCTAGTAAAATCTTTGTTCTTTGTCCACCACTAAGTTCAGTAACATCCCTATCTAACCCTATCTCTAACAAACCAAGGGCTCTTGCAATCTCTTCCACCTTGGCATCAATAGTATAAAAATCATGATTAGTGAGCATATCCTGAATAGTTCCAAGCTCCTCCATCATAGAATCCATCTCATCTTCGCTAGCGTCTCCTAGGTGGTCGCAAATGTCATTCATTCTCTCTTCCATATCAAATAAATAGGCGAATGCACTCTTTAGCACATCTCCCATAGTCATGCCCTTTTCTAAAACAGCATGCTGATCCAAATATCCAACTCTAACATTTTTATTCCACTCAACTATACCCTCATCTGGCATAAGTTTCTCTGTAACAATATTCATAAATGTAGATTTTCCTTCTCCATTGGCACCTATAAGTCCTATATGCTCACCTTTTAGTAACCTAAAGGATACATTTTCAAATATTGCTCTGTCTCCAAATCCGTGGCTTAAATTTTCTACGTTCAGTATCATGTCTAGCTCCATTCAGTATAATAGTCTATTTTAATCTTTTTACATATTTATCTGTAGCAAAGCTATCAATATTGTACATAACCAAAATATCTGTGATCCCGTACTCTTCTATAAATTCATCCATATCCATATTAAAATACCTTAAATCTACTACATAGGTTTTCTCAAAGGTTGCCGCATATACAGGCACAATACAGTTTGCATATGAATCCTTTATTATTAAAAGTTTTTTATCATTATTAAACTCTGAGGTAATGTCTACTAATCCCGGATTACCACCAAGGAAATAGCTATACTTATCTTTTCCATCTAAAAAGGTCTCATCTACAAAGCTCTTTGTCTTTTTCATGCCCATATTGTAATTCAAGAGAAAACTTACATCCCTAGGAATATACTGTGTGATAGTGTCGGTTTCCATAGGAATATTCAATTTTGAATTAACTGTACCAAGGAAATCTGTAGTGACTTCTATCTTGTCTATACTATCTTCCGTTACAGGTTCAATATCCCTTCCCTCCGTCCATTTCAAATAGGCAAGGTATGCACCATAAGTAGTCCAATGGTGATCTGTTCTATAGTAAATATACTCTAAATCATGAGGTTTTAAAGTGTCATACACATTAACATATGTCTGACCTAACTGGCTTGCTATGGAGTCAATATAGTCCCTTTGATCATATGCAACCATCCCCGACTTAAATCTATTGTTAAGTACGGTTTGAGCTGTAGGTACAAGCATTACTGATACATGACCTTCACCTAAACTCTCTACATATCTTCCTGAAAATTCCACAACTGCCTCTTTATTTATGTTTGCAATTTCAGATTCATAGTTGCTACGTGGGTGACTTTCAATATAATAGTCGTCACTACATAAAAGTACATCCTTAATGTTACTCTTTCCCATTGCGATTTCACAATAATTCTTTAATCTTACAAAATCCTTTCTCCAAGGAAATTGATCTCTCACATATTCTTGATATGCGGATGTATATTCACCCTTTATCAAAGTATCCATTGAAAATTCTGGTTTACTTTTAAGTACTCTGTTCTCGGTGTCTGAATATCCAGTGTCAGGTTTCAACATACTTATTATAGTAAAAAAAGACAACATCATAACAAACACGAGCACAGTAACTATACTACAAATTTTGCCCGTATTTGATTTGTTACTATTCGTATTACCATTTTCATTATTATCTTTAATTTTCTCTAAATCACTGATATTTTGTCTTTTATCTTCCATATCTTCTCCTAAAATCTAAAATATAGAAACGGATTGTAACTTCCATCTACTAAATATGCCATTCCTATGATAAAAATCACTATAAAACCTATATTATTTACAATCATTTTTATATAACCACTTCCCTTAAAGGTAATTACATTGCTTATTTTCCAATATAATCTCTTAGGTATAGATGTAGCACCTAAAAACGCTATAAAAATCAAAATCATATTATTTACAACTACATACCAAGAGTATTCATTACTAATTTCGCAACCACTTACGCCAAACATATAGCCTAGATATGTTGATATTCCTGATAAGGATTCGAATTCAAAAATAACCCATCCAATAACCACTAAGAAGAATGTGTATAATATTCTAGCAGGTTCATAGCATTTATCTAATATTTTCAGTAAGAAAACCTTTTCTATTATAAGTAAAATAGCAAAATACACACCCCATAATAGGAAGTTTGTATTAGCACCATGCCAAATACCAGTAAGCGTCCATACAATAAAAATATTAAATATTTGACGGGCGATTCCTTTTCTATTACCACCTAGGGGAATATAAACATATTCTTTAAACCATGTGCTAAGAGAAATATGCCACCTACGCCAAAAATCCGTTATACTCTTAGATGTGTATGGGTAATTGAAATTCTCTGGAAATTTAAAGCCAAACATCCTTCCAAGTCCTATAGCCATATCTGAATATCCTGAAAAATCATAATATATCTGCAACGAAAAACATAATATACCAGTCCAAGCAAGCAATACTGACATATCCTGCCCACCTGTATCTTTAATAGAACTCCAGATAGCACCCACATTGTTTGCAAGTAATATCTTTTTTCCAAATCCTAAGATAAATCTTTTTACACCATATGCAAAATCATCAAAATTTTCATGACGCTCCACCAATTCCTTGGCAACACTCTTATATTGAACAATCGGTCCAGCAATTAACTGTGGAAACATAGCAACATATGTACCAAAGCTTATAATATTATTTTGTGGTACCTGGTCGTTCATATATATATCCAATGTATATGACATAGTTTGGAATGTGTAAAATGAAATACCAATAGGTAACGCAATATTAAGAAATCCTATTGATAGACCGAATGTATTATTTAATGAAGCTATAAAGAAATCTGTATATTTAAAGAAGCCTAATAGGCTAAGATTTATTATCACTGATGAAGCAACAAAAATCTTAGCCTTTTTATTATTTCCCTGCTGTTTATATTTGTATACCATTTTACCATGTAGAAAATCCACAAATGTTGAGAACAACATAAGTAATACATATATTGGTTCACCCCAGCCATAAAAGACTAGGCTCGTAAAAAATAGTACTGCATTACGAAATTTATGTGGTGTAACAAAATAAATTAATAATATTATAGGTAAAAATCTAAATAAAAATAATAAGTCACTAAATACCATAATGCTTTCCCTTGTATATTTTATTTGAAGAAAGATTCAATAACATCAACAGCTATTTTATTATCACTTTTAGCTTCTTCAAGAATTGCTTCATCGCCGTTGTCTTCTATATCCTCTGGAATAACGCCAAGACAGGTAAAGAATATATAATCACCGTATTTTGTAACCTCTGAAGCCTGAATCTTAATAGCATTAGTTGGATACTGCATGGCATCATTAATCTGGGTATCTCTATAATCACTAAGTATATCATATACTTGATCACCCTTGCCCTGAACTGCCTTAACAGCTACAAAAGTGTCAATATTAAAACTAACCTTTGGCCCTTCTGCAATAATATCTTCATACAAATCTTCAGATAGCCCAAAAATTTCCTGAACATATTCTGCATCGAATTCATATGAAGGAATATACTCTTCTCCATATGCCTCCTTTACAGCCTCATATACTTCGTGAATGTCAGCAGTCTTTGTTTCTCCACAACCTATAAGTGAAAAAGTAGTTATAGAAATACATGACACAACAGCCAATAATTTAATAATGTGTTTTCTCATATTTTCCTCTTTCTTGTATAGCATTAACATTTACAGATGATTTAATTTATCTTCGTTAATTAGATGTTTATAAATTATATTAGTTTATTATCGACTTAATTCATCTGTTGCTAATATAAGGTAATTTAAATATTTTTTCAAGCCCTTTGTTGTCAAATGGACACCATCACGACTTAATTCTGGTTGAAGAGTTCCATCCTCACCTACAACTGCAGCAGACACATTCAGCATTGGAACCTTCTCCTCTGTACATATTTCACCTAGTGCTACATTGAATTTTGCAATCACTTCATTGTTGTAGATTTCATCTGTTCTTCCCTCTTCCATAGGAATAATACTTTGTATATATATGTCTATATCAGGTTGGACTTCTTTTATTGCTTCAATGAATGCTTTATAACTATGCTTAAAAGAATCAATATCACAACCAACCTCATTTATCCCAAACATAATATAAATCCTATTAAATTTATGCAATTTCAAATAATCAATAACAGTACCCTTTGTTCCATTTCCTAAATCTATAAATTTATCTTCCATAATTTTAATTGATGTAAGACCTCTTGTGGCAAGAATTGTAGATGTATCAAGCACATGATATACGCTTAATGCCTCTGTACGGGAATCCCCCACGAACACAGCATCTGAAAAATCATCACCCTCAATCAACTCATCTCCTGATAGATCCACCATTGCAGCATTTATATCAAAATCCTCTACCCTTTCAACTGGTGAAACTACGGTGGTAACTTCCTCAGTTGTGACCTCTTGGGGTTTAGTCGTGGTCTCTGGTTCAACCGATAATGTAGTATCCTTTTCTTCTATATTCTGAGTAGTGACATCTTTTTCATTTTCTCTATTATTGCAAGCTACTAGTGACATCACCATAACCGTACACAATGTAACTAAAATTATTTTCTTTTTCATTTTAAGTACCAGCTTTCACATTACATTTGATTTTAATATGTTTTAAATATTCCACACATGGGCACCACTTATACTACAAAAAAAGTAAGTAAAATGCAAAGATAATTATACCTAATTTTTTAGTACTTTGGTACTGGTTTTGTTTTTTTTATGAAATATGTGAAATATTTCCTTAACAAATACAGGCTACACACTTTCGTGTGCAGCCTGTATTCTTAGTATATTAGGTTTTGTTACAAACTATTTTGCTTCAATATATCCGAGAGCTTTAAGCATTTCTGCTGAAAGAACAGCTCCACCTGCGGCACCACGAACTGTATTGTGTGATAAGCCAACAAATTTGAAATCATATACTGAATCTTCTCTTAAACGTCCAACTGAAACTCCCATACCATTTTCAAAGTTAACATCCATCTGAACCTGTGGACGATTATCTTCTTCAAGGTACTGAATAAACTGCTTCGGTGCACTTGGAAGTTCAAGTTCCTGTGGGAGTCCCTTGAATTCCCTAAGTTTTTCAATAAGCTGTTCTTTAGTTGGTTTTTTATTGAATTTTACAAACACAGCTGCTGTATGCCCATCAAGTACTGGAACTCTGACACACTGTGTTGTAATAACTGGCAATGTTGCTTTCTTAATTACACCATCTTCGATTTTGCCCCAAAGTCTAAGAGGTTCTTGCTCACTCTTTTCTTCTTCTCCACCAATAAATGGAATAATGTTTTCAATCATTTCTGGCCATTCAGTAAATGTTTTACCAGATCCAGAAATTGCCTGGTATGTTGTTGCAACAACTTCAACAGGTTCAAATTCCTTCCATGCATTGAGAACTGGCGCATAACTTTGAATTGAGCAGTTAGGTTTAACTGCTACGAAGCCTCTCTTTGTTCCAAGCCTTTCCTTTTGGAACTTAATTACTTCATAATGTTCTGGATTAATCTCTGGAACTACCATAGGTACATCTGGTGTCCATCTATGAGCACTATTATTTGAAACAACTGGTGTTTCTGTCTTTGCATAAGCATCTTCAATAGCCTTAATCTCATCTTTTGTCATATCTACAGCTGAGAATACAAAGTCAACTTCTGATGCAACTTTTTCTACTTCATTAACGTTCATAACAACAAGTTTTTTAACCGCTTCTGGCATAGCCTTTGCCATCTTCCAACGATTACCAACTGCTTCTTCATATGTTTTACCTGCTGAACGAGGACTAGCTGCTACAGTTACTACCTCAAACCATGGGTGATTTTCTAATAATGAAATAAATCTCTGGCCTACCATTCCTGTAGCGCCTAAAATTCCAACTCTTAATTTCTGATTCATATCTGCATATCTCCTATTCGTGTTCGTGTATGACGGACATTTGTTCATCGTGCTTGTTATAATATATCATAGATATTTGAAATTGCAAGCACTTTTTATTTTTTTTGAACTTTTTTTGTTATTGACATAAATGAACATTTTATATATTATTATATTCGTAAAAAAAAGTATGAAATACCAACTGCTGTTTGATATTTCACACTTCATATTAATTTAGTATATGTTTTATATACTATTTCTGCTTCCATAGTTCAAAGGCAAAACAGGTCACTCGTAATGTCCAGTTGTCGGTTCGATTCCGACTGGAAGCTTATTTTTTTATAGTTTTAGTAAACCTTTCTTGTATTTCAAAGACCACATCCTCTGGAATCATTTCCTTTTTCAATGGAACATATCCTCCAGCCATAGTTGAATGTCCACCACCAGTCCCTATACCTTTTAAAGCATCCAAAATAGCCTGACCTGCATTGTATTCACTGCTTCTTATACATCTAACAGATATTTTGATTCCTTCACCCTTAATTGAATACACCACTGCCACATTTACATCTACAATCTCTAACATAAAATCTGCTATGGTCGCTATCAATGCTTCAGGACAGTTATCACCTGTATTTGCAAAACCAATATTATCATTAATTTTAATGGTATCAATTGCATTGGCAAATGCCTTTAAATCTTCAAGTTGAAGAACTTCCTTCTCTAGCTGTCCAATCTTTTTTCTATCTGTCCTCTTGAATATCTTGTAAAACATATCTAAGTCCAAACTAGATACACCTCTCCCTAAATCCGCTGTATCTATTTTAATACCAAATAATAGACTTTCCGCCACATCATTATCCATAGGAATATTATTCTCAAAGAAGTATGAAGCAATAATAGATGCACAAGCACCAACCTCTGGTCTGATATCACTCCATATATAATCTACATTTTCAAATGTGGGATGATGGTCTATACAGGCTATTTCCCTTCCTACAATATCAAAAGTATTACCACTACCTTTTTGAGCATCAATTAATACTATTAAATCATCTTCTGTAAGGTCATTGACTGTATCTACATCCACTACCTCAATGTTAAATAACTCTACCATCTTCCTTGTATTATATCTATCAATTTTTCCTTTATAGCATATGGTGGATTTTATACCTTTAAAAAATAATAAATTTTGGAGTCCGAATGCGCTAGATATTGCGTCGGGATCTGGAAAATTATGCGTCTGAATATATATATGTTCTACATTAATCACACTAACTAACTCATCTAGTTTTGTCATTGTTTTTCCTCTTTTTTGTATAGTTGTACTTTATAGTAAGTACCATTTAATTTAGTATAAATGATTTATTTATTTTTGTCACTAAATATAGAATAATATATAGTACATTATTCCTATTTTTTTCTGAAATTTTCTAGGGTTAATAAAATTATGTTAATTTAAAATCGTCTCTTCACCCTAAATATAAGCTTTTTTTAAATCTGCCACCAAAAAGTGTCAAACCACAACATCTTGTGTTTCAAAGTTTTTTCTTTTCTACATTTAGTGGACAAACTAATATTAGAGTGGTATAATGAGCGCATATTCGTCTGAATGAGCACTGCTTATTCGAGATTAGAAAGTTTTTACTTGAAAGGAAGAAGATTGGATGAAAGTTATCAAAAGAGACGGTCGTCAAGTTGAATATGACCGCAACAAGATTGCTATTGCTATTGGAAAGGCCAATGATGGTGTAAGCGAAGATGAAAGAATTGGAGAAGATCAGATATACAATATCATTGCTTCTATTGAATCTCGTGGTGCTGACACAATGTTAGTTGAAGACATACAGGATATTATTGAACAGAAGCTAATGGCTGAAAAGAAATTTAATCTAGCCAAAACATACATAAAATATAGATACACCAGAGAACTTGTGCGTAAAGCAAATACTACTGATGATTCTATTATGAGTTTAATTAAACACAGTAATAAAGATGTTATGGAGGAAAATTCCAACAAGAACGCTATTATTGCCTCAACTCAGCGTGACCTAATTGCCGGTGAGGTATCTAAGGATTTAACAAAACGTATCCTCTTACCTGAAAAGATTGTTAAAGCTCATGAACAAGGTGTACTTCACTTCCATGATGCAGATTACTTCTTACAAAGCATTTTTAATTGTTGCCTTATTAACATTGGCGATATGCTAGATAATGGTACCGTTATGAACGCAAAACTTATTGAAAGCCCTAAGAGCTTTCAGGTAGCGTGCACTGTGATGACTCAGATAATCTCATCAGTTGCTAGTAGCCAATATGGTGGACAATCTGTAGATATAAAGCATCTTGGTAAATACTTAAGAAAGAGTATGGACAAATACAGAAAGCGTTTTAAAGAAGTTTATGGTGATAGAATGGACGATGAACTCATTGAGTCCCTCGTAAAAGACAGAACTCGTGATGAACTCCGTTCTGGTGTACAAACTATGCAATACCAAATTAATACACTTATGACTACAAACGGTCAATCCCCATTTGTTACAGTATTTATGTACATTGAGGATGGCTTTGAATACGAAACTGAAGTAGCTATGATAGTTGAAGAAATACTTAGACAACGTCTTGAAGGCATAAAGAACGAAAAGGGTGTCTACGTAACTCCTGCTTTTCCTAAGCTTATTTATGTTTTGGATGAAAACAACTGCTTACAGGGTGGAAAGTATGATTATATCACTGAACTTGCAGTAGAATGTTCATCAAAAAGACTTTATCCAGATTACATTTCCGCTAAAAAAATGAAAGAAAACTACGAAGGTAATGTCTTTTCTTGTATGGGATGCAGAAGTTTCTTAAGTCCATGGAAAGACGAAAATGGCAACTATAAGTGGGAAGGCCGCTTTAATCAAGGCGTTGTCAGCATTAATCTACCACAGATCGGCATTATTGCCAAAGGTGATGAGGAAGTATTCTGGCAGTTACTTGAAGAGAGACTTGCCCTTTGCTTTGAAGCCCTAATGTGTAGACATCATTCCTTAGAAGGAACCCTTTCAGATGTTAGCCCTATTCATTGGCAATATGGAGCTATTGCACGACTTGAAAAGGGTGAAACAATTGACAAATTGTTACATGATGGATACTCTACTCTTTCTCTTGGATATATTGGTTTGTATGAAGTTACAGGCCTTATGACAGGTGTTAGTCATACCAATCCAAGAGGTACAGAATTTGCCCTTAAAGTAATGAATAGACTTAGAGATGCTACAGATACATGGAAGAAAAACACTGGGCTAGGCTTTGGTTTATATGGAACTCCCGCAGAATCACTATGTTATAGATTTGCTCGTATTGACAAAGAGCGTTTTGGTGAAATCAAAAATGTTACCGATAAAGGCTACTATACCAATTCTTACCATGTAGATGTACGTGAAAAGATTGACGCATTTTCAAAATTTACATTTGAAAGTCAGTTCCAGACGATCTCATCTGGCGGTGCTATTTCTTATGTTGAGATTCCAAACATGCGTCATAACCTTACAGCCCTTAGGGAAATAGTTAAATTTATATATGACAATATCCAATATGCCGAATTCAATACCAAATCCGATTATTGTCAGGTTTGCGGCTTCGATGGTGAAATTGTTATCAACGACCAACTAGAATGGGAATGTCCTCAGTGTCATAACAAAGATCATTCTAAAATGAATGTAACTAGACGTACTTGTGGCTACTTAGGTGAAAATTTCTGGAATGTTGGAAAAACAAAGGAAATCAACGCCCGTGTTCTTCACGTATAATGGAGGCCATAATGAATTACGCTTCTATTAAAATAATGGATGTTGCCAACGGCCCTGGAATTAGAATATCCTTATTTGTTAGCGGCTGTACACACTACTGTAAAAACTGTTTTAATAAGGAGGCTTGGGATTTTAATTATGGTAATCCATTTACCCAAGAACAAATTGATTATATAATAGATTATGCTAGTGGAAAACACATTGCCGGACTAACAATTTTAGGTGGGGAACCCTTGGAACACTCCAATCAACAGGGGTTATTACCACTCCTTAGACAGTTTAGAGAAAAACTACCAGATAAATCTATTTGGTGTTTCACAGGATATGATTACGAAAAAGATATTCTTGAACACATGTTTAATGAATACCAAGAAACAAAAGAATTCTTCTCTTATATTGATGTTCTCGTTGACGGAGAATTTAAAGAAGAATTAAAGGATTTAACTTTAAAATTTAAGGGTTCTTCTAACCAACGAACTATAATGGTAAAAGAATCTATAAAAACTGGTGAAATTGTATTATGGGACCCAACTTCCGCACGATAATGTGCCCAAAACACACTTTGAAAGAGAGGTAAACGCATGAAACAAAATTTAAACATTAAAAAATTAGATCCAAATGCAACTATCCCAACATATGGTACTGACTTTTCTGCAGGTGCAGATCTCTATGCTTGCACTGACGGCAATATACATATTAAATCTCATGATACAGTTTTCGTTCACACAGGCATTGCCATGGAAATCCCAGAAGGATATGCAGGACTAGTTTTTGCACGTAGTGGATTGGCTTGTAAAAAGGGCCTCGCCCCAGCCAACAAAGTTGGTGTCATTGATTCTGACTACAGAGGTGAGATTATTGTAGCCCTTCACAATCACACCAACAATGAACTCTTCATTGGCAATGGTGAAAGAATTGCTCAGTTAGTTATTACGCCTTGTATTATGGCCAATTTTATTGAAGTTGATGAACTTAATGAAACAGTTCGTGGCGAAGGTGGCTTTGGTTCTACTGGTGAAAAGTAATATATAGTTTGAATAACTCTACTAACATAGAACGAGGACAAAGGTGAAGATTATATTGATATGCATCTATGTAACTCTTTCTTGTAAAATCAGGGTACTTTTCCATAGCCGTGAGTTTCATCTGGAAACTCATGGCTAAATTTTCACTTAAAAACTGTATCAGAGTATTCATTAATTCTAATCTCTTAAAAATAAGTGCACATATATAGATATTAACAACACTTGATAATTAGCATCTCTACTGCCATTTGATCATTCATATTACCACTTTTAACTTTTTCTTCCAGTTCAACACCCTCCGATAATGTTTCCTTTAAAAATGTAATGGAGAAGTTATTTATTTGGCGCATTGTCTTCGAAATAATAAATGGTGCGATACCTGTTTTATCAGCAATTTGCTTACTGTTAAATCCATTATTAACTAATTCACTTATTTGCAACATAATATTAAACTGTCTTGAAAGCATATACAAAATCATCAATGGCGCTTCTCTGTTTGCAATAAGTTCATAATAAATCTTCATTGCCTTCTCCTGATTTTTGTAGGAAATGGCATCTATCATATCAAAAACTTTGGAGGTAATCTTTGGTGTGCATAACAACTTAATATCACTATCCTCTACCACTTCTTTATCTAGGCAATATGATATTATTTTTTCAAGTTCTGTACAAATATTGTCCATATCATACCCTACTGTATCCAAAAACAGCCCCATTGTATTACGAGTAATCTTTTTTCCTTCACTTGATAACTTACCACTAATCCATTTTTCTAAGAATTCAACAGGCTGGCGGTTTAGCTCACATACATACCCATTCTCCTTAATTTTCTTATATACTTTATTTCTCTTATCGACTTCTTTTTCTACAAATACAAGACAAGTAGTTTCTAAAATACCTGATATATACTCCGCTAATGGCTCTTGGCTACTCTTAAAAAATCCCGAATTTTCCACTATAACTATACGTTTATCTGCAAAAAAAGGTAATGTTTCACACATAGCGATAATACTGTTCACATCAATGTCTTTCCCCTCATAATATGAATAATTCATTGTATCATCATTACAGATTCCATATATAAGATTATTCTTAAACTGCCTCTTTAAATATTCTTCTTCACCATACAACAAATAACATGATTTGTAAGTACCATTTTTAATATCGCTAGTAATGTTTCTCAACTTAGAATCCCTTCCTTGCTACAATTTCTATAATATTTTAGTATATTATCATCATAAATGTATTTTACATTAAAACAAAGAAAAGCACCAGACAAATGTCTGATGCTCTGTTTTTAATAAATCTATGCCATCTTGTTAACAGCTGTAGATAAACGTGAAACTTTTCTAGAAGCAGTGTTTTTATGGTAAACACCTTTTGAAGTTGCTTTTGCAATTTCGCTTGTAGCTAATAACAATGCTGCTTCTGCTGCTGCCTTATCATTTGCTTCAATAGCTGCATCAACCTTCTTTATAGTAGTCTTAACACTAGACTTTATTGACTTATTCTTTTCAGTTCTCTTTGCTGCTACATCAATTCTTTTCTTTGCTGACTTAATATTAGCCATTTCATTACCTCCACAAAATCTGTTTTATCTGGTTTCTATGAGAGAGTAAGAAACCATCAGTTTCTTGTTTGCATATAGACTAATGCGGACACATTGCAAACATCCTTTTTATTTTACAAGATAGGGATAAGTATGTCAAGCACTTTCCATTGAATTTTAATCAATAAACCAATTCAAAATACATATCCTTCGAAGTAATGTGTATTTTGCCTGCAACTGGCTGTAATCTCTCTAATAAATCCATATGAGGATGGCCGTAACTATTCCCCACCCCACAAGATATAACTGCATATCGTGGTGAAAATAGTTGCAAAAATCCCTTTGTTGTTGAATTCCTTGAACCATGATGAGCCACCTTTAGCAAGTCTATTTCACCTCCAATATCTATATTTAAATGTTGTAAATCCTGTATCAATATCTCCTCTTGTTTTTCTCCTATATCACCTGTAAATAGCGCTGTAAAATTCTTATATTTTAGAAACCAAACCTGTGAATATGCATTAATATCTGGATATACATTCTCACAAAAATGTTGAGGATTCGGACTAAGACAGGTCATTGTTACCTCTCCTATCTTTATTTCATTACCAAAATACCCTTCTCTCACAGGAATATTACTGTTTTTGCACAGATTCTTTAGACCCTCACAAACTCCATCCTCATAGGATAACTTAGGTAAAATAATCATTCCAATATCAAAATATCCATTTTCTATTATTTCTATAATTCCGCTAATATGATCCGCATCAGCATGCGTAACTATTGCTATGTCAATTGCGCTATAGCCTAATGCTTTCATACATGGTACTACTTTCTTATTGGCTACATTTTTTATATCAGTACTACCACAATCTATCATCACTATATCACCACGAGGCATATTTACCACAATGCAATCCCCTTGTCCCACGTCGATAACTGATATAACAAAATCATTGGACCTCTCTCCAAATATGACAAACATCATTACAAACACAAATGACACTATCAATATTCTTATAATTTTTGGCATTTTACCAGCGATATTTTTCTTTTTATCAGCGAAACTTGATTTGTTGTTATCCGCGTTGCATTTTATATCACCATCGTTTTGTCCTCTTCCTTCTCTGTTAATGATACAAAGAATACACACCATAGTTAGAAAAATGTAATAGATTACTATACTCGACGAACTGGGTCTTCCCGTAATAACAGTTGAATACGGCAACTTACTTACGAAATTACACAATTCTTCATATATTTTTAAAATTCCAACACTTGTTCCTACAATAAATTTACCCATTGGTATACTTATAGTCGTAAGACACATAGCACATAATCCACAACCTAAAATCAATGACATCAATGGAATAACAATAATATTTAACAACACCCCAAATGGCGGAATTTCAAAATACATATATGCCACTATAGGAATACTCGTAATATTTAATACTACACTAAGCAACAAACTTTCAAAAAAACCTATTAGTAATTTCTGAATTTTTTCATTTCTACTATTGCTAAACAGATGTATTCTATTGATTACAAATTCACTTATATCAAATTCTGATTTAATAGTAGGAAATACTACCCCAATTGCCACAATTGCCATAAAAGACATTATAAACGCTGTATTAAAGAGATAATAGGGATTAGATAACAATAAAATAATTGCTGCTAAAGAGGCCGATGATATAATGTCATAGGCATATCCCGTGATTTTTCCTACTAGAGTTATTACAAACATAATAACCGCTCTTTTCGTGGACACACTACCACCCGTCATCACACAAAAAAATATCATTGCCGTACCACTAATAATTCCACTTGTGTAATAGCTAAATTTCTTTCTCAAAATATTAAATAATGACATTCCAATAATAGAAATATGTAATCCTGAAATAGCAAGTAAATGTGCAATACCTGATTTTGTATAAAGTTCCTTAATATCCTTATCTGTATGAGATTTATCACCTAATATCATCGCCTTTAATAGACCAGCACTTTTTTTATCACAAATTTCATCAATACATTTCTCAAGGATATTCCTCATATTACCCGAAAATATCTTTATCTCATCTACGCTATTATTTTCTATCACAATAGAGTCTGCCTTAATCTTCAGACCAAATCCCTTAGAATGGAGATAATCATATTCACTAAAATTCCCTGGATTTCTAGCTACACCCATAGAATCTACTACACCTTTGATAGTCACTATATTTCCTGCACTTATTTCATAAGGTAAACTATCTATGTGAACCTCATAGAGTATACCCTCCACTTTAATAACAATTACATAACCGTAATTGTCTTGACTAACTTCTATTATTTCTTCACTAATAGAAATATAACTACCACTTGGCAAATCATCCAGGGTATTGAATTTTGTTTTGAAATAAGCCATATTTATGGCACCTATAGAAAAAAATATAAAAAGATATATAGAAGTTTTGAGAATTCTTCTTTTTTCTTTTAGAATGCCATAACCATCTGGCAATGACATTCTACGAATTGCCCATAATGTTATTAAAAACAAAGAATATACTGCGATTATTATTACAATAATCCATCTTAATGGGATGTTAATAATATATGCCGTCAACTCTCCTATGGTTAAGGCCAAAACCATTCCTAGAAATGGTCTTTTAATATTATCACTCCTTTTCTTCTGTTTCCACAATATCTAAATTACGATTAAAAGCTTTATTTATTGCATATGTCTCATGCAATTTCTTACTTGGGTCTCCATCAATAATAATTTGAACTTTGTTTATATATGTCAATTCAGATAGAGAATTTACTACTGAATAAATCATTATATCGTCTTTTACTGCCAGTACCGAATCATTTATGGCACTATCAAAGTAAACATAACAAATACCATTTCTGGTAAAAGCATCAAGTACATCACAATTTGCTGGTAGCGTTCGATAATATCCTGACATTTTAGGTCCATCAATAAGTTTCTGTACAATATACTTTTCTAAGGTTGTACTACCATTGTAATTTATTTCTACTTTTGTATTTTTTAGTTTGTCACCTGTTTTATTGGCAAAATACAAAGTAACTTCCGTACTGGTATTTTCTAAAATAGATTCACCCGATACATCTGCAAAGTCAGATGCTTTCATAAGTGATACCGTATTATTCTTAAACATTTGAGGCTGGTTATTTACATTAATACCTACAAAATCAACACCCTCAACCTGTGTTAATGTAAGTACGAGAGCCGCCCTAGTAAGCAATTCATCCTTCTCTAACAAGTTAACATATCCATTTGATAAATCTAAATATATGATATTTTCTGCCTGACTATAGTTATTCACTCGAATTATTTCATTCAAGACATTAATGTATAGTCCTTCTTCATCCTCTTCCTGCAAATATCCTATCAATTTATCTAAAATTACATTACTATCCTTTGATTCGATATTATAGGTTTCTTCTATAAGTTTGTTACCTGATTTATCAATGTAGTACACGTTATAATTGAACTCACTACTTCTTTTTTCTTCTTTGGCACAAGAAGTAAGCATAAAAAATGCCATCATAAAAACAAGTAGTACAAACGAATTTGAGATAAATTTATTTTTTATAGTCTTCATAATTACATCTCCTTGTCTACTTCTTTGGTCTCGCAAGAGGGATTCTCACAGTAAATGTAGTTCCTTCACCCTCAACACTATGCAGCTTTATTTCACCATTATGTATTAAAACTGCATTGTTTGTAATGGCTAGTCCTAGTCCAGTACCGCCTGTTTCTCTGGACCTTGCTTTATCCACTCTATAAAATCTTTCAAATATCTTCTTTTGAGACTCTTCAGGTATTCCAATTCCTGAATCTTGTATCTTAACATAAAAATACTTCAAATCGGCATTCAAGGAAACCCTTACCCATCCATCCATAACATTATATTTTATGGCATTTTCAACAAGGTTGGAAACTATCATAGTTAACTTCACCTCATCTACTTCCGCAACAACAGGCCTAAAGCTCTCTAATACAAGTTCAATATTTTTCTCGGCTGCTATAGGCTTTAACCTTTTAAGAACTCTTTCTACTAGTTCATTAATATCCACACTGGTAATAACAAGACTATCTGACTTCTTATCCATTTTAACAAGGTTAAGAAGGTCTGTTATTATCTGATTTTCTCTATCAATTTCTTCTACAATATCAGCAAAAAACTCTCTATAGACTTCTGCTGGTACATCCTCTTGTGTAAGCAAACTGTCTGCTAATACCTTGATAGATGTAATAGGTGTTTTTAACTCGTGGGATACATCCGATACAAATTCTTGCCTTGAGGCATCAAGTTCTTCTAATCTTTCAAGCATATGATTGAAAGAATCACCAATCTTAACAACCTCAGTATATCCTGTAGATGTAATCTTTTCATCAAAGTTACCTGTTTTGATACTACTAATCTCTAATTCCATACGCTTGAAAGGTCTAGCAAAAAGACCTGCAAAAAGTAAAGCTATTCCTATAAGAATAACAAAAACAACAAGCAATACTCCGTTTAATATTGAATTTAACTCTACAATATTTTCTTCAATATCAGCAGTGGTAAAGTTAAAGAAAATAACACCTCTATCGTTATCTTCATTTCCTGTAACCAGAAGTGCAATGTTGATATTGTTGTTCTCACTGTCATAATCCACTATCTCTTCGCCATCAAAACAACGCAAAACATTCTCTGATATACAAGTCTTCTTTTCATCTACTACATATGTATCTTTAATAATAGTGTAACTTGAATCAACAATGACAATTCTACCACTATAAATACTAGTAAGCTGTTCAAGTTCTACACTTACCGTTTCAGATGTACTATTATTCAAATAATCTGTAGAGATTATCAGATTTTTAATCATATATGCCATGTTATATATTTTTTCCTGACGATTGTCTATCTGAGCAGTCCTATACATATTCACAGCGTATATTTTAAGTAGTGATACTGGCAAAATACCCACTACCATAATAACGATAAAAAGTATAAATCTTATACTTTTAAAAAATGTCTTTAATGTATCAAGTATCGAATTCATATCATTTAACCATGAAAGTAATATCCCATGCCCCACTTAGTATAAATATACTGTGGCATCTTTGGATCACTTTCTATCTTTTCTCTTAATCTTCTAACATGAACATCCACTGTTCTTGCATCACCAGTATTGTCCTGGCCCCATACAAGTTTTAGTAATTTCTCTCTGTCATAAACTTTGTTTGGATTAGAAGCTAAGAAATATAATAAATCAAATTCTTTAGATGTTAAATTCATATCCATATCATTAAGGAAAACTCTCTTGTTTTCAACTTCTATACGGAGATCTTTAACTGTAATCTCATGAACAGCATCATCTCTATTTTGATGTTTCATAAGCATCTTATTTCTTCTAACAATAGCTCTAATACGAGCCTTAACTTCAAGAACATTAAAAGGCTTTGTGATGTAGTCATCAGCTCCATATTCAAGTCCCATAATCTTATCCATGTCATCATCTCTTGCAGTCAACATTATAATAGGAATATCAGAAAATTCCCTAACCTGCTGACATACCTGATATCCATTAAGTTTTGGCAACATTAAATCTAGTAACACAACATCATATTTTCCGTTCTTTATGCATGAAAGTGCTTCTTCTCCATCATATGCACAATCTACATCCATACCATCTTGTTCAAGTGCAAACTTGAGTCCTTTCACGATTAACTTTTCATCGTCAACAGCTAATACTCTTAATCCCATAACTACCTCTTTCTTTTACTTAACACAAATATTATCCTTAATCTTTCCAAAGGCAACTTCCTTAATTCCCGAAATATTCATGATTTCTTCAATGGATTTAAAGCCACCATGTTCCTGTCTGTATGTAATTATACTTTGGGCTTTTGACTGTCCAATACCTGATAATGTCATAAGTTCTTCCAGTGATGCTGTGTTAATATTAACTAATGTATTAGAACTATTCTCACTTGAAGATGGGATATACGAACCTCCATCACTTATAGACAAATTGGCATCTAACGCTTCTGTTAAAGAATAAATATGAATACTACAACCATCTGATACATATGCAGCCATATCAATATATTCTAAGGCAGCCTCCCTAGTTGTACCACCTGCTGCCTCTATTACATTAAAAATTCTTGAACCTTCACTTACTTCATACACTCCAGGATAATTCACACTTCCTGTAATATAAACGTAGAAAACGGCTTCATCTCCCGCATCACTCGTGGATTTACTACCATCCACATTCTCCACAATTTTAGATGTCTCACCATGGAAACTCTCTGAATTATTTGAACTTTCCACCGCATTATCTTGTAATATCACTTCTGTCCCATCAGTTTTTTTACAACTGTAAAAGCACCCGAAGCAAAAAATTATAATTAATACTGCTATACATTTTATTTTGTTTTCTTTAAGCATCCTACCTCCATAATAGAAGGCACTCACAAACGCTATGCTCTAATTCTACATAACTTTTATATTTTTTACAACAATAAAATAATTTTTTTACTTATTATCCCATAAAAATAGCCTCCATAAATAGAAAATGTTAACCATATTCTATCCATTAGGAGGCAATTTATTCTAATTTGTACTTCTTTGTATTTAATTTATGTTTTCAATATATTCTGTCTGAAGCTTATTAAATGTTTCTTCTATGTTCGCTCCATTCCATATAGCCTTTAGGGAATTTTGCATAGTAAGCCAGTAATCCTCTGTATCCATCAACTTCGGCATAGTAAGTGAATTTTCATAAACATCTATTAACTTATTCAAATGTTTATCTTCATATTCTATATCCTTTTTAGTAGATAGGATTCCACTAATTTCATACATATCACCTGCATACTCATTACTTATAAATTCTGCAAAAGATACAGCCATCTGCCTTGAATCCGTATATGGATTTATCATAAGGATATCCGTATAAGAAAGGGGTGAGCATGTATACTCCTCGGTTAAATTTGGCATATCCCATATGCTGTATGATATATCAGAATTACTCAAGGTACTAATTGCTTTAGAATCTGCAAGCATAAAAACTATTTTACCAGCTGCGAAATCATTCACAATATTTGAATATGTGTCTTCACCTGTTAGTGAAAAGTAATCCTTTAAAAGTAGGTACTCTTTAGCTGAACCTAAAACTTTTTCATTGTTTATGTCTACAATGGCCTTACCTCCAGATGCACCAATATGGATATTATCACCTACAAATCCATAATTGTATAATAGGCTGTTTACATCCCACATAAGGATTCCTTGAACCTTACTATAATCCACGTCGCTATCTATTGCATTCGTCCCCGCATCTTCTTCATCACCATTAAAAGAATCCGCGAAAGCCTTTATATCTTCAAAGGTTGCTGGTGCATTTTTTACATAATCATCATTACAAAACAGGGCGGATACATCAAATCCTAAGGGATATCCGTATATATTATCACCATATGTCATTACATCAATGGCGGTACCTGCGTAATTGTCATCATTGAACATAGAAGGATTCTTATTTGCTTCTGAAATGCCAAGTAAATAGGCCTTCTCCATATATTCACTACCCATAATATAAAGATCTGGGCCTTTTCCCTCTATAGATGAAGAGTTTATAGTGTTGAAGTAATCTATGTCACTTATATATGATAAATTAACAACAATATCACTATTGTTCTTTTGATTATAAACTTCAATTGCAGACTTTAGATAATCCTCATATCCTTTGTATGAATACCAAATATCAATAGTCTTATTTATCTGTGCAACGTCTTTCGCACTTTGTCTTTCCATCTCGACGATTTCTTCCTGGTATGAAATAGCACAATGAATAATAATTAAACCACATAAACACATAACAATGGCTGCTGCAATTCTGCTTTTCAATTTTATTTCCTCCTATATTGATGATTGTCTTATCTTACAATGATTTCTTTAATATTTCAATCATATCATCAACATCTTTTTTACTGATAATAAGAGGTGGTACCATACGCAATACGTCACTTCCTGCCGAAATCACCAATAAACCATTTTCAATACATTTTTTCACAACATCTCCAACTGGTTTTGTGAGAACAATTCCTTGAATAAGACCCATACCTCTCCTTGCCGTAACACACTGGAATTCCTCAACTATTTCGTCAAGTTTAGATGCAAGATATGCTCCAACTTCATTAACATTATCTAGTATCTTATGTTCCTCGAACATATCAAAAACCTTAGAAACTGCTGCACATGCTAATGGATTACCACCGTATGTTGTACCATGATCTCCTGGTACCATGGCACTGGCCACGTTTTCCTTAGCTGCAAATGCACCAACTGGGATACCACAACCAAGTGCCTTGGCTACCGCCATAATATCTGGCTTTATATTATAATTTTCACATGCAAACATCTTACCAGTTCTACCCATACCACATTGAACTTCATCACATATCATAAGTATGTCATTTTCATCACATATCTTACGAACACCCTGCATAAATTCTTCAGTTGCAGGATAGATTCCACCTTCTCCTTGTACTGGTTCAAATATAATAGCGCAAGTCTTATCAGTCACTAATTCTTTAACGCTCTCTAAATCATTAAACTTTGCAAATTTCACACCGCCAATAAGAGGTTTAAAAGCCTCCTGATAATGTGGATTGCCGGTAACTGATAATGCCCCCATGCTTCTTCCATGGAACGAATGTTCCATAGCAATAATTTCATGATCTGTATTCCCATCCTTTAGGAATGCATATTTACGAGCTAATTTAATAGCACCTTCGATAGCCTCTGTTCCACTATTGGTAAAGAATACTCTATCAAGACCTGTACTCTTAGCTACTTTTGATGCTGCATCTATAGCTGGAACATTGTAGTAAAGATTAGAAGTATGAATAAGCTTATCTATCTGCTCTTTTAATGCATCATTATATTCTTTATTGTTGTAGCCCAATGCAAATACCGCAATACCAGCTGCAAAATCAAGATACTTTTTTCCTTCTATGTCATATAAATTAACACCATCACCTTTATTAAGGACTATTTGAAATCTGTTGTATGTATGGAGTAGGACTTTGTCTGCTTCATCAATATATTCTTGTTTCGTCATTATATTGCCTCCTTCATTTTAATTAAAATCTGAATTATTTTTCTATGTAGAATTTCTCATCTTCATCGTTAAGTATTGCAGTTCCAATACCTTTATTTGTGAATATTTCAAGTAGTAAGCAATGAAGAATTCTTCCATCTAAAATATGCACTCTTGATACACCATTTTCAATAGCATCAATACAGTTGTTAATCTTAGGAAGCATTCCTCCACCAATATTTCCTTTATCCATAAGTTTCTTGGCTTCACTAATTCTTAACTCTGAAATAAGAGTATTAGGATCTGATGGATTTGTATATACGCCTTCAATATCTGTTAAAAATGCAAGTTTTTCAGCCTTAACTTCTTTTGCAATGGCACAAGCCGCATCATCTGCATTGATATTGTATGAATGGAAACTTTCATCCATACCTATAGGACTGACAATAGGAAGATAATCATTCTCTATTAAGTCATATAATATCTTTGCATCCACATTTGTAATCTCACCTACATATCCAATATCTTCACCATTTGAATACTTTTTCTTACAGGTAAGTAACTTTCCATCTTTTCCACTAATACTAATAGCTTTGACACCTATTTCTTCAACAAGCGAAACTAATTGCTTACTAACCTTGCCAAGAACCATCTCTGCTATTTCCATTGTATCTTCATCAGTTACACGTAATCCATTGACAAATTTAGGTTCTTTTCCTGACATAGCAACCCACTTGCTAATCTCCTTGCCACCGCCATGAACAATAATCGGTTTAAAACCTACTAATTTTAATAATGTAACATCTTTAATAACGTTCTTTTTAAGTTCATCATCTACCATTGCACTTCCGCCGTACTTAACCACGATAATTCTTCGGTTGAACTTCTGTATATATGGTAATGCTTCTATTAACACTTCTGCTTTTTCTTGAAACTTTTCCATTTCTTTTTCTAACATATTTCCTCCGTTCTTACTATAAAAATCATAGTAAATCTTTAGCTTTATTATAGTATAACAATTTGCAATTTTAGTAAAGTGAAAATCGTATTAAGCAAATATACACTCTTTTTGCATATTATTCAAGTATAAATTGTGTTTTTTTCAATTTTATTCATTTTTCATTTAATATTTATGCATATTTATTTCAAAAAAAACACTTGCATATTCTATATTCATAAGGTATATTTATTTTAATGTGCGGCGAAGCCGTTAAATTTAAGGAGGCTTTTAATATGAAAGAAAAAGTTATTTTAGCTTATTCAGGTGGACTTGATACTACAGCTATCATCCCTTGGTTAAAAGAAAATTTTGATTATGAAGTTGTTTGTTGCTGCATCGACTGCGGTCAGGGCAATGAACTTGATGGTTTAGATGAGAGAGCTAAGTTATCAGGTGCTTCTAAGTTATACATAGAAGATATCGTTGATGAATTTTGTGATGATTATATCGTTCCATGTGTACAAGCTTATGCAGTATATGAGAATAAGTATTTACTTGGCACTGCAATGGCTCGTCCAGGAATTGCTAAGAAATTAGTTGAGATTGCTCGTAAAGAAGGCGCTACTGCTATTTGTCATGGTGCTACCGGTAAAGGTAATGATCAGATTCGTTTTGAATTAGGAATTAAGGCTCTAGCTCCAGATTTAAAGATTATTGCTCCTTGGAGAATGACAGATATTTGGACTATGCAATCTCGTGAAGACGAAATCGAATATTGTAAGCAGCATGGAATTGACCTTCCTTTCTCTGCTGATTCTAGTTATAGCCGTGACCGTAACTTATGGCACATTAGCCATGAAGGTCTTGAGCTTGAAGATCCTGCTAATGAACCTAACTACGATCACCTTCTTGTTCTTGGTGTTTCTCCTGAAAAAGCACCAGACAAGGCTGAATATGTTTCTATGACATTTGAAAAGGGCGTTCCTACTTCTGTAAATGGTAAGAATATGAAAGTTTCTGAAATCATTGAAGAATTAAACACTCTCGGTGGCAAACATGGTATTGGTATTATTGATATCGTTGAAAATCGTGTTGTTGGTATGAAATCTCGTGGTGTTTATGAGACTCCAGGCGGAACTATTCTTATGGAAGCACATCAGCAGTTAGAAGAACTTGTATTAGACAGAGCTACTTATGAAGTAAAAAAAGAGATGGGTAATAAATTTGCTCAAATCGTTTACGAAGGAAAATGGTTTACACCTCTTCGTGAAGCAATACAGGCATTTATTGAAAGCACACAGGAATATGTAACCGGTGAAGTTAAATTTAAACTTTACAAGGGCAATATTATCAAAGCTGGTACTACATCTCCATATTCTCTCTACAGCGAATCATTAGCAAGCTTCACAACTGGCGAATTATATGACCACCATGATGCTGATGGATTTATTACTCTATTCGGTTTACCACTCAAGGTTCGTGCTATGAAAATGGCATCTATTGAAGAAGCAAAGAAAAATAACTAATTTATAATAATATAAAATTGCATCTCATTTAAAACTCTTATATATACAGGAACAGACAAGCACTTAAGTGCTTGTCTGTTCTTATTTTATCTTTGCTATTTTCGTAAAACTAGATTACTTCCTATCTTGTTCTTTTCTATTTCTATATGAACAGGGATATTTTCCCTAAGCATTTGAACATGGGATATTATACCCACAAGTCCGTTAGTTTGCTGTATGTGAGTAAGTACTTCCATAGCATCATTAATAGACCTATTATCCAGAGAACCAAAACCTTCATCTATAAACATGGCATCAAGTTTCATACCCTTCTTTTGAGCTACGGTAGATAAGCCAATTGACAGTGCAAGAGCCACCAGAAACTTTTCTCCTCCTGATAGACTTTTTACACTTCTTTTCGTATTATCAGCATTTCCATCTATAACTACCAGTTCTAGTCCTGTTTTCCTAGCGTTTCCCTGTGCTTCATCCGTTCTATGAAGCCTATATCTTCCCCCGTGAACATTTATAAGAAGCCGATTTGCCTCGGTGATAATCGCCGAGAACATTACACCTAGTACATAACGTTGCAAACTAATGCCGGTATCTCCTCGGAGTTGTTTCGCAAGCACCATATTTTCTCTAACTGTGTCACTTGTAGCCTCATATTTTTTATAGGCACAACTTATATCGCCTATTGTCTTTTTTATTCTCTCAACCTCACCTTTTTGATTGCCCACGAGTTCAATATTTTTTTCTTTGTTATCTCTCAACCTATCTAACTCCTGTCGCAGATCACTAACATCAGGTCGTTTTTCATCACGTAATTGCTCAAGTAGAATTTTAATATTGGTTTCATTTTCTACGACACTTTGATTGTACCTGGCAATTTCTTCATGGCACTTTTCTCTTTCATCAGAACTCATTAAATAACCGATTGCCACATCTTCATTTTCTATATTGTGGTTTTTCATAGAATCATCAAGGTTTTTGCGTGCAATATTAAAATCTCTCTCTGCTTTTTTACATTCATTCTGAGAATTTTTCAAATTTTCCTGGGCCACTGCAAGGTATTCCCTATCTTTATTAAGAGTATTCAAGAGGTTTTCCTCTTCCTTTTTAAAAGATTCAATTTTATTCTTCAATGATGCCTTAAGTTCTCTTAGTGATTTAATATCCTTAATGTCTTTATCCATTCGCAATTCTAAGGATTCTACCTTTCCCACTATAGATACCAATTCATTATTTACTCTTTCCAACAAAATGCCCTTTTCACTATAAGCTTCCTCAGCATTTTTTAATCTATCATTATAATCTGATATTTTATCAAGCATTTCCTTGTTGCGAATTTCTAAATCACCTAAAACATCATCAGTAATTTTTTCTCCGGAAATCTCGGCTAAACGAGGATGATTTGTACTTCCGCATACAGGACATGGCTCATTATCTCTTAATTTCTCTGCTAAAATACCACTAATATTATCTCTATATATAGCCTGTGCCCTTCCATACTCATTGGACATTTTTGCATATATATCACGCATCTTTACTAATTCTTCTCGTAGATGATTACATTTTTCCAATGCCTCCTTCGCTTGGAGACTAGCTATACTTTGATTTTTTTCAACTATTTTTCTTGCATCATACAGTTCATCTATTTCTTCATAAACACCCTCCAACATCTCCAAGCGGGCTATTTTTCTTATGAATTCATCAATATTAGTAGACTCTTTTTTATGTACCTCATACTTTTCATTAGAGATATTTAATTTATTTTGCCTATCCTTTTGTACATCTTTATTTTTTTCAACTTCCAGGCTTCTATTTTTTAATAGTAGTTTACTATTTGTGAAACTATCTATTTCGGGTTTAATCTTTTCTGCTATTTTGGCGTTTGCAAGTCTTTCCTTTATATTTTCAATCTCAACTTTTTTAACATCTAATAGGCTTTTAATATTATTTTCTTTTTCTAACTTGTCAAAATCCTCGACTATTTTTTTCTTTTCCTCAAGGGTCTTTTCTAACGTTTCAATTTCCTTAGTCGCTTTTACAATTGATTCTTCATTCTCTGAAAGAGAAATTATATATGTATCACATAGTTGCTGTAATCCATCAATAGTACTACAACTAAACTCTGCCAGTTTTCTCTCGATTTGGTCATATTCTGCCTTTGATTTATCAAGGGCATCCTTTGCCATGTCGTAAAATTTTTCAGTGATTTTCTGCCATCTTTCGGCCTTGAAAATACTAACTAGTATTTTCTCCTTTTCATCAGAATCTGCTACCAGTAACTTTTCAAATTGTCCCTGCGGTAAAATAATTACTTGACAAAACTGCTCATAGGATAAACCAATAATTCTTTCAGCATCCCCTAAAGCATTTTTTGTACCATCAATTACCGTAGCCGTTGGGTTTTCGTGAAGAGGTACAAATATTCCATCCTCCTGCATAACCATAGAATTTTGACTAGTATTATAGTTTTTTCTTGCCATTTTGATTGTTCTTATAAACTTATATCTCTTACCTGCTGCATCAAAAACATATTCTATTTGGGTATCATCTTCCTTATTGGCAATATTACAGCGCATAGATTCAATACTTCCTCTTCCTGCACCACTACTTCTACCATATAAAGCGTATGTCATAGCATCTAAAATAGTAGTTTTACCAGAACCGGTTTCCCCGCATATTAAAAACAAACCATTCTCGCTAAGGCTCCTAAAATCAATAAATTGTTCATTCAGATATGGGCCAAAGGCCTTAAATCTCAGGTACACTGGCTTCATGATAAATCCACCTCCTCTTCAGATATCTCTATAGCCTTTTTTATTAATGCTACTTGAGCTTCATTAGGCTCATACAAATATTTTTCCTTCAAGAAAGAAATAATTATCTCTTCATCTGACATAGAATTAATGTCATCACTTGAAATACTACTCTCTCCATTTATGGATAATTCACTGATTTTACCTCTGATTTCCATCGCATTGGGAAAATGTTCACGTACCCTAGCTATAATGTCCGCACCCACGTAAATATCCTTAAATAACACATTAACATAATCATCACTATCTGGCATATTCATAATTTCTTCAAATTTTCCCTCAATAGTCCTCATTTTATGAAGTGGGACAATAGGGATTGTAACCCTACTCATTTTCTCTGTATCCACTATAGTTACACTTTTTTCGTATTTCTCCTCACTCCCAAAAGAATAAACCAGAGGTGATCCACAGTATCTAATATGTTCTGTCACCTGCTGTGGTCTGTGAATATGTCCAAGTGCCACATATTCAAATCCCTCGAATACTGATTTCGGAACCATATTAGACGTTCCCACTCTAGCGGATCTATCACTATCAGATAATTCACTTCCTGCTACAAACATGTGGGCTATCACTACATTTTTCTTGGTTTTATCCATCTTACTTCTAATATCATCACATACCGTCATCGCTGCCATTCCATAAGATGAAATTTCCTCTGCTTTTTCTGGGTAGAGAGCCTTGACCTCATCTGTATTAAAATATGGAATGCTCCAAAACGCAGTATCATCTATAGTTACTGGGGTAATATCTCTCACAAGCTTACCTGTAACATACATATTAGTCCTCGCTAGCAGTTTATTCAAAGATGCAAGTCTAGCTGCACCATCATGATTACCTGCAATTACAAAGGTAGTAATATTTTCTTCAAAACAAATCTTTGTTATTGCCATATTGTATAGTTCGATTGCCGAACTGGATGAAACGCTGGAATCATATACATCACCAGCAATAATTACCGCATCCACATTATTTTCTTTTATAATATTATGTAATTGCTCTATAAATACTCTTTGATCATCTATCAAAGATGTATTCTGAAATGACATTCCTAAATGCCAATCTGATGTATGTAGAAACTTCATAAACTTGTCCTTTCGTCATTAATGCTAAAAAGGACCCTTGCTCGCGCAAAAGTCCATTGGTTTTATGTTTACTTAGACCCTTTCATACTTTCTAAAATAATACTCAACATCAAAGTATGTTTGTTCTTCACTCTCTTCGATGAGTTTCCATTCATCACTTTCATCTAGATTTTCAAAATATGTATCAGCTGAGTATCCATAGTCAATATATGTTACATATGCAGTATCTACAAATGGAAGCATCTGCTTATATATACTACCTCCACCGATTACATAAATATTCTGTGTCTTATACTCTTTTAAAAGTTCTAATGTTTCATCAATACTATTAGCCACAATAGCACCGTCTACCTTGAATGTATTATCTGTGGTAAGCACAATGTTTGTTCTATTTTTCAGAGGTCGTCCATTTGGAAAACTTAGGAGCGTTTTCTTTCCCATAACAACCACGTTATTAGTGGTGGTCTCTCTAAAAAATTTCATATCATCAGGAATACTAATAAGTAACTTATTTTCTTTTCCTATTGCCCAATTTTTATCTACTGCAACTATTAAATTCATATGTGCTCCTTCTGAGTCTATATACAGCATTTATACTGTTTTAATAAAACTCCTATATTTTGCTTGTTTTTTCTCTTACACAGTCACTAAACTGCTACGGGTATATTTTTAATCTGTGGCCCTGTAACATAATTATCTAATCTAACATCATCTACTGTAAAATCATAGAAATCTTTTACCTCTGGATTTAACCATAATGTAGGTGCGTCATAGGTAGGTCTAGATATTAGTTCTTTAATCATCGGGATATGCCTATCATATATGTGGGCATCAGCTATTACATGTACCAATTCTCCAGCCTCAAAGCCACACACCTGTGCCAACATATGAACAAGCACTGCATACTGGCAAACATTCCAATTATTTGCTGCCAATATATCTTGTGAACGCTGGTTTAGAATGGCATTAAGTTTATTATCTGTAACATTAAATGTCATACTGTACGCACAAGGATAAAGATTCATCTCGGATAAATCCTGATGTACGTAAATATTGGTCATTATACGTCTGCTATATGGATTGTTTTTGAGGTCATAAATAACCCTGTCTACCTGATCCATCATACCTTCTTTGTACTGGTGTTTAACACTCATTTGGTAGCCATAAGCCTTTCCAATAGAGCCACTTTCATCAGCCCATGAATCCCATATATGACTGTTTAATTCATTTATATTGTTTGATTTCTTTTGCCATATCCAAAGCATCTCATCCACACAACTCTTTATAGCAGTTTTGCGGAGAGTAATAGCTGGAAATTCTTTGGACAAATCATATCTATTTACTACACCAAATTTTTTGATAGTATATGCGTACGAGCCATCTTCCCATCTCGGTCTTACCTTTTCACCTTCAGTACTAACTCCATTTTCAAGAATGTCCTTACACATATTGGTAAATATATTATCCGCTAAACTCATTAAATTCCAACCTTTCCTGCTATCTCCTCAGACACATTAGCTTTTATAAATATCCCTTCTGGCACATACTCTTCACTAATAAGCTGTCCATATTTCCTAATAAGCTGGATCTTTCCAGCCTCATCATAAGGGAATATCTTTTCAATATAAATGCTACGTTCCTTTAGAATCTTTTCAATCGTATCTATAAGGTCATCTATCCCTTGTGAATGCTTTATTGAACCTTTTAATACGTAATCTGCCTTGTCATCCTTTAATATAACTGTTTGGCTTTCTTCTGTCAATACATCCTGTTTATTAAATATGGTAATAATGGTCTTTGAATTAACACCTAACTTTTCAAGTGTTTCATACACCGTATCCATCTGAGAATCCGCTTGCGGATTTGAAGCATCTACCACATGTAATAGAATATCTGCGTATTTAGCCTCTTCTAGTGTGGATCTAAATGCATCAATCAAATGATGAGGGAGTTTACGAATAAATCCTACAGTGTCAGTAAAAAGTACTTCCTGTCCTGAAGGCATGCCAAAGCTTCTTGTAGTTGGGTCTAATGTAGCAAAAAGCTTGTCCTCTTCAAGAACACTTGCACCTGTAAGATTATTAAGTAATGTCGATTTTCCCGCATTGGTATATCCTACTATAGCAATAACTGGTACAGGGTTTGAACTTCTTTTACTTCTAGCCAAGTCCCTATGTTTCCTCATAGTATCTATGCCTCTTTTAAGTTCAGAGATCCTATCATCTATAAGTCGTCTATCCATCTCTAGCTTCTTCTCGCCAGGTCCTCTTGTGCCAATTCCACCACCTAGTCTAGATAATGAACGACGCAGTCCCACAAGTCTAGCGGCCCTATATTTAAGCTGTGCCAACTCTACTTGTATCTTTCCTTCACTTGTAAGTGCTCTACCTGCGAATATATCCAAAATGATTAATGTTCTATCCATAACTTTTATATCAAGTTCATTTTCAAGATTCGTTATCTGTGCAGGAGATAATTCATCATCACAAACTATACCTGTGGCTTCCTGTGCATTAATATATTCTTTTAATTCTTCTATCTTACCTTTTCCTAAATATGTTGCCTTATTTACAGAGTCAAGATTTTGGATCATCTTGCCCACTGTAACCGCGCCTGCTGTCTCTACTAATTCCTCTAATTCATCAAGAGATTTCTTTGTCTCCTGTTCATTTCTTGTATTAACGGCAACTAAAATAACGCGTTCTATCTCTTCTTTAATTTCAAATAATTCCATTGATACCTCTTTAAATGTGCAAAGTCGCTGTAGTCTCTTCGTTTGGTATGCTCGTTAATGAGCAATCCCCACCGTGGGCTTTTGCAATGCATCTTACCATCAAGTAATTTATTGCCCTCACTGTATATCTTAATCCTAATCGTAACATATGGCAAGTTAGAATCCTCCTTTTATAGATTGTTGCCGTATTTTATGGAATTTTCCAAAATTTTAAAGCAAGCCTCCACTAGTTTTATGTTATATATACAAAAATAAACAGATAAAATTTATGGCAAATATAAAAGGAAAGGCCATCTTTGACGACCTTTCCCTATACTCATCCGTGCATGTTTAATTAATAAGTAAGATTAATTTTCAATGCCCTTTTCTTTTAGATAGTTGATTACTTCCTCAACTGTATTAATTTCATTTAAATCATCTGAAGGAATTTCAACATCATATTCCTCCTCAAGAGCCATAACTAATTCAAATAAATCTAAAGAATCAGCTCCTAAGTCGTCTTTAAAGTTAGTCTCCATTGAAATATCATCAGCGTTGCAGCTTAACTGTTCTGCAACTATTTCCTTAATTTTTTCAAACATGTTTAAATCTCCTTTTAGAATATTAGTAAAATACTTTGGTATTCAAAGTATAATTACATATACGCGATTTGTCAATATGTTATTTGAAAAATCTAATATAGTCTATTCATCATATCTCCAGCGGAGTAATTATATGAATATCTTCCAGCACTGGTATATGTGTTGGATTTACTTGCTTCAACACCAGCATAATAATTAATCATTGATGCTCTTGCTGACATCTGGTAGCCGTATGAACCAGCACCATTAAAAATTGATTTAACTGTACTCATCTTAGAACTCTTAAATTTGTCTTTGTCTAGAGATAATGTTCCATCTGTTTTCATTGATATACCAATCTTTGATAATACAGTAGAATTGGCCTTTGTTACAGTAATCATACTTGTAGAACTGCTAGCAATGTTTTTGTTGTTTGAATCTGCCGTATACTCGATTACATTATTGTATTCTGATACAAACTTACTAACAGCATCATAGATACCATCCACGTCATATTTGCCATCTTTTGCGGTAAATATAGACTTAGTTCCGGTCTTAATCAATGTGTCTGCTGAGTCTTTAAGTGCATCCGTGCTACTCTCAATAGACGACAAAAGTTTGGTTGAATCTTTGGCTGTGGATGTGCTACTAGCAACAGCACCCTTCGATGGGGTCTCTGAATAATATGCATTCAGAAGTTTCTTGTAGCTTCCATTTCTAATACTTGCATAATCGGCAATCATGCTAGTACCGCCTGTGAATGAAGATGTGTTCAATGAAGAAAACAATGTACTCACTGAACTACTATTAACTCCAAAATATGTCGACATAAAAACACCTCCTTGCGTTTTGTGAACATTCGTTGTTAATCTTAATATAAACCAACAATATAAATATTTCAAGATAATATTATTAAAAATATTATAAATATTTTATTACTTTTTATTTACCACTTTGAAATAACCTCTCAGAAATCTTAAAAGATGAGGAAACCAAGAGTTTTTCATCATCTGTTAAATTACCATGAATTGTGCCATCTCTAAATATTGCATAGCTTCTATTGGTTTTTAGAAGTATGCGTCCCATAACATCATTCATATATTCGTCGTCAGATATTCCCATTAGATATGCAAGTGTTGGCATAACATCAATCTGACCACCTATAATATCCGATTCTACACTTTCATTAAAATCAGAACTGCTTATAATCAAAGGCACTGTATAATTGGTGTTCGCATTTACCCAAGGATACTCATCATACCATTCTTCAAGGGAGTATTCATAATATTTATGAATACCAGTATGATCACCAATAACAACTACAACTGTATTTTCCAACAGTCCAGCATCTTCCATATTGCTTAGTAATTCACCGATTCTAGTATCTACATATTTAACGCATTGAACATATCCTCCGAGATAGGAGTTATCCAATTCACTACTCAATTTCAACTCTTTAAGGGAGTCATCTAATTTGAATGGCATGTGACTTGAATTCAATACAACATGGGCGTAATATGGTGTATTTAACTTTGTAAGATATGGGAACACCTGATTTAAATAATCTTCATCATTCAATGTGAAGCCAATCTTTTCACCACTCATATCATAGCTTTCAGATCCCACAAAATGGTCAGCACCAATCATGCTTTTCCAGGCCTGTTCATAATTCCAAAAGCTGCCTCTAATAGCCTGATGATATGTGAAATCATATCCTCTACTTATAAGCATTCGTGGTAATGAATTAAGTTCAACATGACTATATCTAAAGAATGTGCTGCCCTTTAAAACTGGAAGTCTAGAAGTTGTATACATTAAATCTGCATCTGAACTATTTCCACCTTGAACCTGTTCAAAGATATTATAGAAGCAAAATCCGTTATTTATTAAGTTATTAATGTTCGGACAAATTTCCTGCCCTTCAATTTCTTGATTTATTACAAAGGATTCCAAAGATTCTACCTGAAGAAATAGTACATTTTTTCCTTCAAATATACCTGCATACTCATTATCTGGTAAATCTTCATTCTTCCAAGTAAAGTAGGACTCAACCATATTCTGATCATCCTGCGTTAATTCGGCATCTGCACCCTCCGCCAATAGCTCAACAATGTCCTTTATATGAAATCCAAGGGAGGATAAATATTTTGCTTGTTCATCTGCATTTGTGCTGTTAAATATTTTGTCATATACATCTTTATATATTCCAAAAAATTTTGCCTGAACTGGGATAGCTACTAAAATAACCATTCCCGCAATAGCAAATACTATTCCACTTCTCTTCAAAATAGTCGCACGTATACTATCGTCCGCTTTTCTTCTTCTAAATTTCAGAATGAATATTGTAATAGCAATCAAATCTAGGAAGAGAACAAAATCATAACCACATACAAGAGAGGTTACTTCTCCACCATCAAATCCACTGAAATTTTTAAATATATAAACATCCGCAGCCGATGGCATTGTGAAAAATGATCTTGAATAAATTAAATCCAAACATATTATCACTGTAAAAAAGAAGTTCCAAATAAAAATATAAATAACTCTATACTTATCTCTTTTAAATAAGAATGCAATGCTTAAAAGCACCATAATGAGTGCAATATATATAGGCCAATACTTCCATGTGGAGGCAATTGCTGCACCAATATCAGGTTCATACAGATTCTTTCCTAAAAAGTATGCCTGAAGCATTACATTTTTAATAATCACTCCAACAATAGGTATTGCAAACAATATGCAGTAATATATTCTGTTGGAGATAATTATCTTATCTACAAATATCTTGTTTATTATCTTTTTGAACTTTTCCATGTTACTTTTCCTCATTCATAAGCTGCAGCTGCTTATTTCTGGTTGAAAATCTTGTTTTTGTAAATTTTTCCTGTTACCAAAATTAGTAACAAGCATGTTAAAACTAGTATTCCAAGTGAAACCAATCCACTAAGAATTGACATATTTCCAATTAAAATATCCGCTGGTAATAAAAATGGTGATGTTATTGGAACAAATCTCAAAATATTAACAAATAAAGTATCTGTGCTGTGTATGCTTCCAACACTTCCAAAGTAAGCCAATAAAAAGGCAATAACAACTGGGATTTGGAATATAGAGCTAGCAGCTGACATATCCTCAATCTTGCTAATCATAGCGCCTGATAAGCCAGCTAAAACACTATACATAAAGAATCCTACTACTAATGCAAGTATACTAAGTATTATTGCTCCTACCGTAAATGCACTTCCATTACTAGAAGTATTCATAAGGTCTATAATACTCTTAATCTGATTAACGTAATCTGGGTTCATTTGAGTAGCAAGGAAATCACCAACTATAAATCCTATTACGCCAGCAATAATCCATGAAAAAATCTGTGCTAATGCAATACCTACTGTACCAATGATTTTACCTGAAATAATAGCATATGGTTTTACACTAGTAAGTAACATTTCCATAAGCTTTGATGACTTATCAGCCACAATAGCCTTAGATATAGACTGTCCATACATTAAGATAACCATATACATAAGGAAACATACCACCATAGGAACTAATATCTTTGTAATCATTACTCCTAAGCTCTCACCTTCCTCATCAGTTGCAACGGTTGAGCTATAACTTGGAATTCCTACATATGCTGATTCCTCTTCAGTTAACTCTACAAGCATGTATCTTGACTCTGCAATAGAATTAGTAAGTATTGCACCAAATGCATCCGCTTCACTTTCTGTAACATCTGAGCCTTGTGGTATAAGAACCTGTAATTCTAGATTACCATAATTTCCAATGGTGACTTTTACAACAAGTTTGGTCTTACTATCTAAATTAATTTTTGACATATCTTCTACATAGTCAAACTTATCAATATTTTTACATCTTGCTTCTATAACTCCAAAGGCTTCTTTCATACCTTCATTACTATAATCGGTATCGTTAATGATATATACGCCAGTAAGTTTAGAAAATGTAATCTTACCATCTTCTTCAATTTCAACTACATCACCATCGATTTCATTGCTATCAATTACTCCATTGCTGTCTTCTATGTTAGTATCCTCACTAATTATAGCAGGAACAATATTTAACAAAATCATGGCCGCTGCAATCAGTATAGCCACTACGATTGTAGTTGTCATAAATCCTTTTCCCTTAAGGTCTTGACCTGCGGTAAAAGATGCTACATCCTTCCAACCTGTAAACATACCCGTCATTTTTTCTTTATTATCTTTCATTATTTACTCCTCCTTCCATTTTTAGAAAGTTTGAATAAATCTTTAATCTTCAATTTATTTCCATTGTAGTAGATGAGCTGTTCGTAAATTGTAGATACAAACCAAGCAAGTAATGCGATAAGAATAGCATTTACTACAATAATTCCAAGTCCCATAAGTGGTGTAATCTTTCCAAACAACATATATGATGGAACGATAAATGGTGATGACATTGGCAAGAAATATACAATATAATTACCAACACCCCATCCACTAGAGCCCATAGATGAGGACATTATTAATCCAAGTGCTAGATATGCACCAATTATCATAATAAATGTATAAAGTTTCATTCCTTCAGCAAGCTCTTCGATTTTACTAACCATAGCACCAGAAACACCTGCGATGAATCCGTAAAATAAAAATCCCTCTAAAAATATCACTAAAGATATAACTACTGTATATATATTTGCACCCTTCACCACATCTTGATTAAAGAAATTGGTAATTAACTCAGGCATCATAAATCCTACTTCTGAGGATGAATTCATAATTCCATTTATAAAACCAGACGCTATAAATGCTGCAAGTGTACCACCTAAAATTGTAAGTACGATTGCAACTGAAGCAATAACTTTACCTGTAATTATAGCCATTGGTTTAACCGATGTCATAATATATTCGATAACCTTTGTTGCCTTTTCAGTAACAATTTGTTCTGCAACTTTAGATCCTGCAAATGTAATACATAACAGACATACCATTAAAATTGCATAATTAACCATGTATTGAGCTTCACTTATGGCATCTGTAACTATATTTCCATCTGCATCTAAGCCAAAAACTTTATATTCAATATATTTGCTGATAAATTCAGCAGTTTCTTCATTAATACCTAGATTTGCTAAGTTGATAGCTTCACCCATACCAGAAAAATATTCTGATATTTTATCGACTTCATCACGATCTACAGCACTATTTTTTCCGTAAAAAACATTGTAATTAATACCGTATTCTGAATCCTTCACATCTAAAATACATTCAATATCAATAAGTATCTCCTTAGATTCCTCTGAATTTAAAATATTGTCTTTAAGATTTTTCATCTTTTCGGCATTTACTACTTCAATTTGAATATCCTTATAACTTTCATTATTGCTCAAAAATTTGGTCACAGTATCGGATATTTTAATTCCATTTTCATAAATATATACTTTACTAATGCTTTCAACTTTGCTCTCATCGGCAGAATCATTTCCAATTAATGACATCACAGGAAATGAAGCTAAAGCTATCACCATAAAAATAATCATAGTTATCTTTGTTGCCTTAGATTTAATTGACTGAGCATAAGTGAATTTAAACACCTCAGCAAAGCCAGTCATACTACTGCTCTTCATGTGTCTCTCCTACCTTCTCAACAAAAATCTCGTGCAATGATGGCTCACGAAGTTCATATTTAATAATCGTTACATTTCCTTTAACTAATGTTTCAAGAAACTTCTTTGCCTCATCTTCGCTAGTTACCTTAATATGATATCCGTCAGGTGTTTTGTTGACAACATTCATCCCACAGCTATCTATGTAGCTTTCAATATCATCTTCACACTTAATCATCATATTTACACGACCGTAGTTCTTTTTAATAACATTCAAGTCTCCCTGAAGAACTACATTTCCTCTGTCAAGAATAGCAATATCCTTACAGAATTCCTCAATGGTAGCCATTTGGTGGCTAGACATAATAACGTACTTTTTATTTTCAATCAATTCTCTGATAATTGATTTGAATACATCTGAATTAACTGGATCAAGTCCACTAAGAGGCTCATCTAAAACAATAAATTCTGGATCTGATAACAATGCACACATCATCTGAATCTTTTGCTGATTACCCTTTGAAAGCTGATCCGCTGTCTTTGGTTTTGGCTTCTTTGCTCCCTTTTTAATGTTTTCCTTTTTATCTGGATAAATATATTCTTCTACTTCAAGTCGTTTTGCCCAATAGGCAATTCTTTCTTTTGCAAGGTTTTTAGGTACTTTTTTAAGCTTCGCAAAATAAAGTAACTGATCCATAAGTGTATACTTTGGATAAAGTCCTCTTTCTTCTGCTAAATAGCCAAGATTAACATTTAATGGGTCTATTGGCTTTTCATCCCATAAAATTTCACCCTCATTATAAGACAACATTCCCAATATAATTCTAATAGTTGTTGTCTTACCTGCTCCATTTGTACCAAGTAATGCGTAAACTCCTGGCTCTTCCATTTTAAAGCTTAGGTTATTTACTACTACTTTATCGCCGTACTTTTTCACAAGATTCTTAATTTCTAATGACATCTCTATTGTCTCCTTCACAAAAATAATCAAACATAACTGATTTGATAATCAAGATTATAATTGGTTAGCCATAAAATGTCAATTAAACTAAGCCTCCATATGTTATGAATACTGTAAAATTCGTATTGAATTTAAAGGGTAATTTAACGATGATATTTTGAAATTTTTATTATATATTTTTTTGTTTTTATTTTACGGAAATATTTTTACACACACCAATTTCTTGACACTATCCTTATTTTGTGTATACTAAATCTATGAATCCAAAAATAGAGGTGTACCAACGAAAGGAACAAAATAAATGAATATATGGCATGATATTAATCCCGATAGAATCAATCCCGCAGAGTTTATGGCAGTTATAGAGATTCCAAAAGGTAGTAAAAAGAAATATGAATTAGATAAAGAAACTGGTCTTATTATTCTCGACCGTATTCTTTATACCTCCACCCACTACCCAGCAAATTACGGATTCATTCCCCGTACCTACGGAGATGATAAGGATCCATTAGATGTTTTAGTTCTCTGTAGTGAACCCATCGAACCTCTCACATTGGTTAAATGCTTCCCTATTGGTGTTATGAAGATGCTGGATAATGGTATGGGTGACGAGAAGATTATTGCAATTCCATTTGATGACCCAACTTACAATAAATATAATGATATTAAAGACCTTCCACAGCATATATTTGATGAAATAAAACATTTCTTTAATGTGTACAAAGACCTTGAAGATAAAGAGACACAGGTAGATGAATTTGGCGGACCACAAGAAGCTATTAGAATCATTACCGAATGTATTGGTAACTACAATATGAAATTTGGTTCAAGATCGACTTACTAAAATTTGTATTGATTGAACGCTTTAATTTTATATAAAAATGCAATTTCACAGAATTATTTACTTCTATATAAAAAACAAATTTTATAAAATTATTTACTTTTATGCACAAATTTACACAAAAACTGGTTAATGCCAGTTTTTTCTTTTTATTTATACATATTTCATTTGACATAAAGCCCTAAAATTCGTATAATTTCTAGGTATGATAAAAACTCAAAAAAATATTTTGGAGGCACTATTATGAAACCCAATAAGTTTGTAATCATTGGTAAATCAAACACCGGGAAGTCTTACCTTTTAGATTCTATTCTCGCAAATCACAACTTGCGTCCAATTGGATATAGAATGCACAGTATTCAAGTTGAAAATGAATTTAAGGGCTACTATATCCAAAGTATTGATGATGTACCAGGATACCATAACAATGTACCCGTACAAACGGTATTAAAGAGCCGTCACAGAATTAACCTTACAGAAGTTTATGATAGCTTTGGAGTTCTTTGTTTGGATAATGTTTTAGCAAAACCAGCAGATGAATTTGATTGTATTGTACTTGACGAATTAGGTCGTGGTGAAGATGCTTCCCCTGCTTTTATAGAGCGAATAAACAAAATACTCGATAGCGATGCTACAGTTTTTGTTCTTATGAAGAATATCCCAACACCACTTAACTCTGAGATAAAGAAGAGACGTGATGTATTGTTATACGATATGGATAATATGTCTCAAGACGAAATAGAATTAAATATCAACGATAAATTGAATTAATATCAATTACAATTTAAATTAAAGGATTTTATATGTTACCTGAAATTATTTTGGGAGAGTTTTCTCTTCCCACTTACGGACTTATGGCAGTTATTGGTTTTCTAGCTGCCATATTTGTTGCCACCACGCTTTCAAATAAATGTGGTATGCCAAAGATGGATATTGTTTTTGCTGCCATCTATTGTGCTGTTGGTGTTATCATTGGAGCTAAACTTTTATACTTTATAACTGTTCTACCTAATATAATAAAGCACATTGAGTTACTTAGTACATCTCCCACAGCCGTACTTCTTTATGCATTCTCAGGCTTTGTTTTCTATGGTGGCCTCATAGGTGGCGCCTTTGGAATATGGGTTTATTGTAAACAGTTCCATTTAAGTATCTCACCTTTGATGAATATAATGGCTGTTGCAGTTCCGCTATTCCATGGATTTGGTCGACTTGGTTGCTTACTAGGAGGCTGTTGTTACGGCAAGGAATATCATGGTGCCTTTGCTGTTACATTTCCAGATAACACTGGCATCAAGGGACTTGCTGGAGTAGAAAGATTTCCTACACAGCTTACCGAAGCTATTTTTAACTTCGTACTCTTTATCCTTATATATATCTTTGTAAAAAAAGGAAAACCTCGTAGCGGTCAGGCCCTTGGAATTTATTTAATTGCCTACCCAATAGAAAGATTCCTTTTAGAATTTATGCGAGGTGATTCAGTAAGAGGATTCTTTGGACCATTTTCTACTTCACAATGGATTAGCCTTATGTTACTCCCACTTGGTCTGTATCTAACTTTCCGTAAGGAGAAGGTTGATGAAGCTGTGGATGTTGATACTCTTGATGATTAAGTTCTTGATTAGAATTTTGACTATACTTGAAGTTTAAAACTTAAAGAAACATATCCCTCCTCTCTATATCAAGGACACAGCGAGGGGGGATTGAAATTTGTCTAGTTGTCTATCTTATTATCTATTCCATTTTTAAATATTACAATATGTTCTGGAATTCCATTTTTATATTTAGTGTTTACTTCACCTTTAATGAGAGGTTTTAGATACTGCATCATCTCAGGTGTGACATCATGTCCATCTGGGGTAATCCAGTCAAGGGGCACTGTCTTTTCTTTATTGGCTACATCTTTAACTCTAACTCTTCTGAATATGATTTCATATGGGTTATCGTTTATACGCTGAACCGATGCCATAACGCCTGTCATTCCTTCCATTGCACACTGGAATGCATGCATACCCAGGAGTTTGGATTCTGAAAGGTCTGTTGCACTTGCCAAGTGGGCTGCACATCTTTGCATAAGATTCATTTCAATCGAGCGAACTTTACATCCTATTCGCTCCCTCACTACCTGTTCAAGGACTTTTGCTGCCCCTGCAATATAGCTATGGCCAAACATATCTGTAGCTCCACTTTGGTTAACTTCTGAAATATATCTTCCATTTTCATCCTTTATGCCTTCACTAATAGCCACAATAACATCTGGATGCTTCTTGATTTCTTCTTTTACATCTTCTACAAATCTATCAATATCAAATGCTTTTTCGCAAAGATAAATTAGGCTTGGCCCTCTTCCACCGTTCAAACGGGCGAGAGCCGATGATGCTGTAAGCCATCCTGCATTTCTACCCATTACTTCTACAATAGTAACAGCTGGAATATCATATACACTACAGTCCCTTTCTAATTCAGCAAATGTTGTAGCTATATATTTTGCTGCAGAGCCAAAACCTGGACAGTGATCAGTTTCTGCAAGATCATTGTCAATGGTTTTAGGTGCACCTACTACTTTGATATCACCTACATTGTGTGACACAAGATACTCTGAAAGCTTATCTACTGTATCCATGGAATCATTTCCACCTATATAAATAAAATAACCTATATTATGCTTTTGTAGAACCTCCACAATGCGCTTATACTGGGAATCATCTTCTTCTGGATTGCTTAATTTGAATCTACACGAGCCCAGTGCCGCTGCTGGTGTCTGACATAAAAGGTCAACACACTGAGTATCTAAAATAAGTTCGTTTAAATTTACAAAGTTGTCATTTAATACACCTTGAATGCCATTTAAAGCACCGTATACTTTGTCGATTCCACCAGAAACACAAGCCCCTGTAATAATTCCAGCTAATGTAGCATTTATAGCAACTGTTGGTCCACCTGATTGGGCAATCAATAGATTTTTCATTTTACATAATACCTCGCTTAAAGTTTGTTTTATCCCATCTGTCAATACCTAAGAAATTTTTCTCAAATTCGATGTATGGAACTGGTTTTCCGTACAAATATCCTTGAATCATAGATACTTTCATGGTTTTAAGAGTTTCTAACTGGTCGCGTTTTTCAACACCTTCTACACATACTTTTACATTCAATGTCTCAGATAATTCTGTAATAAGCTTTACAAATGTTTGAGCATAATCATCTGAAACTATATCATCTACAATTATTTTGTCAACTTTTATTATATCGAAATCCATCTGCTTTATGTAATTTAGCGATGAATATCCTGTTCCGAAGTCATCTAGGGCAATTTCAACTCCTAGAGCCTTAATTTCTTTAATAACTTTTCTCATATTATTCATATCATTAATAGCAAGCGACTCTGTCACTTCTAGAACGATATTCTCCGGTTTCACACCTGTTTCTGTAATAATGTTTGTAATGACTTCCACTATATTATTTTGAACAAGCTGCACAATAGAAAGATTAATATGTACCTTCTTATCTATGCCAAGATCAGACCACTCTTTATTGATAGTACAAACTCTTTTTAGGAAAAATTCCCCAATAAAAACAATGTGACCTAAATGCTCTGCAAGCGGAATAAATTCTGCTGGTGTAATAAATCCAAGATTGGCGCTATTCCAACGAAGAAGTGCTTCTCCTCCTATACATTCTTCTGTTTCTGAATCTATAATTGGTTGGATATACACTTCAAACTCATCCCCACCTGTAACAATAGCCGAGCGCATATTTTTCTCTAAATCCAGTCGTTTAATAGAAGAACTATCTTCTTTATTGTTGTAAAATTCAATACGGTTCTTGCCGCCCTTTTTGGCATCGTACATAGCAATATCAGCCTTTTTAACAAGGTCATTAACGTCGCAACCTTCTTCTGGATAGCTGACAACACCCATACTCATTGTACAATAATATTCTGTACCATTCAAATCCCATGGTCTGTTAAATAATGATGTAATATCCTTGAGAATCGCTTTCAAGCGAGAACTCTGTGATGGCTCAACAATAATAACAAACTCATCACCGCCCATTCTATAACAACAATTTTCTATTCCGCGGATTTGCTGTAATCCAAGGGAAATCATTTTCAGCAGCATATCACCATATTGATGACCTAAACCATCATTAATATTCTTAAAGTTATCTAAATCTAAGAACATCACGTATCCTGAGAGATTTTTCTCAATGGACTCTGTAATAATATTATCCATATCAGATTCACAACGCATACGATTATACAGCCCGGTAAGGAAATCATTGTTTGCTTGAAATTCTATTCTTTTTTCTATCTTCTTTTTTTCTGTGATATTGAACACATTACACAAGGATACTGTACTGCCGTCTACCCAGGTTATATCATTGAATTTTATATCAAACCAAGATTGATACCTAGAATCATATGTTTCAAAATATACACATGGCTCGTCTAAAATATCGCAGTTTACACAGTTATGCTTAAGACCACACAACGAAAATTGCGAACAGAACTTTCCCTCCATATCATCATTCACAATTGTCTTCATGGTATTATTTGCAAATAGAATCTTCTTTGTTCTCTTATCTATAACATAAAGACCACTTCCGACATTATCAAGAATCTCCTTAAGTGCTGTATATGAGCTAATAATGGAGTTCTTTGAAATACGTCTATTCAAAATACTTTGGAGTATCTTACAAACATCAAAAATAAAATGTATGGTTTGTTTCTTCCACGAACGACTATTCGTATCTGCCACGCACACATACATAGATTGTCTGCCATTAATTGTAATAGGTGCGGTTAAAAGTGCCTGAACACCTAGTTCCTCCAGCCTATCATCTGGATGTTTGCTATCTCTTCTTTCGTACCTTATATATCCTTTTGTTTCTCTTACAAATTCGGGTGTAGCAAGAACTGCCATCTTATCAAAAACAGTTTCACCACCATCCGGTACATATTCCATTATGCACATTATCTGAGCGTAATCCACTGACCATTTACATAAAGAAACATTGGATACACCTAGGAATTCTCCAATAGTTTCTAATATAACGCCTGCAATTTCTTCAAACGATTGTTCACTCTCAAGTAACCGGACAATGTTGGTAATAGCCTCACTTCGTTTTATTTGATATTTCATATCATCCATTATCTTTTTTTCTACTTTAGTTACTTCCTCTTCACTGTATATGCGGTTTTCTTTAGACTGATCGTTTTCTGTAATATTCATTCTTTGCTCCTACAATCTTTAGAATTTTTCTACACATTTTCATTAATTGTACCATAAAGCTTCAAATATTAAAATAGGTATTTTATCCCCCTATATAGGGACAAAATACCTATTTTTAAATGTTTGTTTATATCTATTAATATTACTCGCTTCTTAGGGCTTCTACTGCATCCTTTTTAGCAGCCATTTTTGCTGGAATATGTCCACCAAGCACTGTCAAGATAGTACTTAAAACTACAAGGAATAGTGCATGTTCTGGTCTTAATACAGCTACATTTTCAAGATCTGTCATACTGTACAGTAATGCGTTAATTGGTAATGTAAGTGCATATGCAATACCGATACCTAACACACCTGAGAACACACCTAAAATAGTAGTCTCTGCATCAAATACACGTGTAATATCTTTCTTTCTAGCACCAAGGGCACGTAAAACACCGATTTCCTTTGTTCTTTCAAGAACTGATGTGTATGTGATGATAGAAATCATAATAAGACTTACAAATAATGAAATAGCAGCAAATGCAATAAGTACAATTGTTATAGCATCCATAATTCCACCTGTCATACTTGTCATTGTTGATGCAAGATCTGAATAAACAATGGATTCCTCCTCTGTTTTACCTTCATTATATGCGTCTAAATATTCAATAATATTATCTTTTGCTTCAAAAGACGTAGGATATATAAATATCATAAATGGTGTAGCATCTCCGCCAAAGTATGAAATCATTGACTTCTTTGTTGATTCATCTAAATCTTCAAATGTAATAACATTTTTGTCACTAGCAAGCTGTGCCTTAACAATTGCAGAGTCTTTTTGTAAATCTACAACCTTTTCACACAATTCATCGCTATATGCGATTCCAGCTGCTAAGATACCTAATGTTGTATCTTTCTTAATTCTTACAACACCTGTGATTGTAAGTGTAATATTACCTTCTTTATTATACATTGAAGCATAATCTGTATTTGGTACAAATGAACCATATTCAGTTGTATTGTAATATATATCATTGCCTACAAGCTGGAATGTAGTACCTACAATATCCTTAAAATCAATTGTATCGCCAACTTTAACATCGTATCCTAATGCAACAAGTGCATTGTAATCTACTCTGTTCTTCTCATCCACTACAAGTACAATATCTGTTACTTCCTTTGGATATTCACCTTCTAAGATGTCATAATTTTTTTCTAGGTATGTACCTTTACTTGGATCAAGTGTGGTTGGGTATGAAGACATACCTACTGAACTCATACTTGTAATATTCATATTTCCTGACATCAATGAATTAACAAATGATGTAGGTATAACTTTTCCATCTACCTGTCTTACAAGATTCATAGAAACAATTCTTAAATATCCAACACTTGAACAGCTATCTGGGTCAACTTTCTCTAAGTAATCGATGAACTCATCTGAGAAGTTATTCTTATGATCCACTATTCCAGCAGCCTGATCAAATGCTAACACTTCATCGGTATCAGCAAACTCTACAGAACCAGTCATTCTGCCATGCATTTCATCATGTGACTGCATCATAGCCTCTTCGTCTATCTTAGTGGCACTTTGAGATATTGTAATTGGAAACTCTGCAAGGGCATCCTGCTGAAACTTATCAATCTGTTGCTGGAAACCATTGGATAATGATAAAATAACTGCAATACCAATAATACCAATACTTGATGCAAATGCTGTAAGGGCTGTTCTTCCCTTCTTTGTTCTAATATTGTTAAAAGATAGTTTCAATGCTGTAAGAAAACTCATACTAGTCTTTTTAAGTTTGAAGACATCTTCCTTTGGCTGTTCCTTATGTGGATGTGAATCCGACATAATCTGGCCATCTCTAAATTCTACTATTCTATCTGAATATTCTTTTGCAAGGTCTGGATTATGAGTTACCATAATAACCAATCTATCCTTTGACAAAGACTTTATCAGTTCCATAATCTGAACGCTAGTAGTTGTATCAAGTGCACCTGTAGGTTCATCGCAAAGTAATATATCAGGATTGTTAGCTAATGCTCTAGCAATAGCAACTCTTTGCATCTGTCCACCTGAAAGCTGATTAGGTTTTTTGTGCATATGATCGCCTAATCCAACCTGCTCTAATGCTTCTAATGCTCTTTTTCTCTTTTCATCCTTAGAAACACCACTAAGTGTCATTCCTAATTCAACATTTTCAATTATTCCAATATGGGAAATAAGATTATAACTTTGGAATACGAATCCAATAGTGTTATTTCTATATGCATCCCATTCTGTCTCTTTAAAATCCTTAGTTGACTTTCCATTAATAATCAAGTCACCAGAATCATATCTATCAAGTCCGCCAATAATATTTAGGCAAGTTGTTTTTCCAGAACCACTAGTTCCAAGAATAGCAACAAATTCTTTTTTTCTGAATGACACAGAAATGCCATCAAGAGCCTTTGTGATATTTCCACCCACATCGTAATGTTTTTTTATGTCCTTTAATTCTAACATATTTACCTCTTTTATAATTTCGTTGCATTATAAGCTACAGACAGATTTTACCACAACAAGTATATTCTAGCCAATAAAATGTTTATAAATATATTATAATCTCTATATTAACCAGTAAATGAGCTTGTTGAATGGTTTTTTTGGGGAATTTTTCATATTAATGTTTTATAAAAAATGTCCTACCTATACTGGTAGGACATTTCTATAATTTGTTTTTTACTATTTATCTATAGAGTAATTTGGAGCTTCCTTTGTGATATGAATATCATGTGGATGGCTCTCTTTTAATGAAGCCGCTGATATCTTAACGAATTTGCCATTTGTCTTTAGCGCTTCGATATCAGGTGCGCCACAGTAACCCATACCTGAACGGATACCACCAATTAACTGGAACACTGTATCTTCAACTGTTCCCTTATAAGCTACACGACCTTCAACGCCTTCTGGAACAAGCTTCTTAGCTTCTGTCTGGAAGTATCTATCCTTGCTACCATTTTCCATAGCAGCGATAGAACCCATACCTCTATATACCTTATATTTTCTACCCTGGAATAATTCAAATGTTCCTGGACTCTCATCACATCCTGCAAAAATGCTACCCATCATACATACGTTAGCACCTGCGGCGATTGATTTTGTCATATCTCCAGAGAACTTGATACCACCATCAGCAATTACAGGAACACCATACTCTTTAGCTACTGAGTAACAATCCATAATAGCTGTAATCTGTGGAACGCCAATACCTGCAACAATACGTGTTGTACAAATAGAACCTGGTCCAATACCAACTTTAATCGAATCAGCACCAGCCTCAATAAGGGCCTTTGTAGCTGCTCCTGTTGCAACATTACCAGCTATAACCTGAAGTTCTGGATACTTCGCCTTAATCATCTTAAGTGTATCCATAATATTCTTTGAATGGCCATGAGCAGAATCAAGAACTACTACGTCAACTTTAACCTTAACAAGAGCTTCAATTCTCTCCATAACGTTATTAGTAATACCAATAGCTGCGCCACAAAGAAGTCTTCCCTGTGCATCCTTTGCTGCTAATGGATATTTAATCTGCTTTTCAATATCCTTGATTGTAATAAGTCCCTTGAGGTTGAAATTATCATCAACGATAGGTAACTTTTCTTTTCTAGATTTTGCCAGAATAGCTTTTGCTTCTTCTAATGTAATACCCTGCTTTGCAGTAATAAGGCCTTCTGTTGTCATAGAATCCTTAATCTTTTTATCGAAATCTGTTTCAAATTTTAAATCACGGTTGGTAATGATACCAACAAGTTTACCGTTCTCTGTAATCGGAACACCTGAAATTCTGTATTTTGCCATAAGGTCATTGGCATCTTTTAATATATGATCTGGTGATAATGAGAATGGGTCTGTAATAACACCATTTTCCGAACGTTTAACCTTGTCTACCTCTTCTGCCTGCGCTTCTATAGACATATTCTTATGAATAATGCCAATTCCACCCTGTCTTGCCATCGCGATAGCCATTCTATGTTCAGTAACTGTATCCATACCAGCACTCATCATAGGAATGTTAAGCTTAATTGTTTTAGTTAGATATGTTGATAAATCAATCATATTTGGTGTAACTTCCGAGTAACCAGGAACTAATAAGACATCATCAAATGTAATTCCTTCGCCAACGATTGTACCCATTTTGCATCCTCACTTTCTTCTAATAATAGTATAGTATTTGGTTGTAAGTGACAATTTCGTATTTTGAAATCAAATTGCAAATCAATTACGGAGTGACTACGAAGCAAATTGACTTTGAAATCCCACTATGTTAATCACGCGAACTTACATAAAATAAGTTCGCGTAAAAGAATATTGCTAGTATTGTAATAGATTTTGAAAGATATGTCAATTCCGATTTTAACTATTTTGAATAAAAATTCTTTTAATTTTTATACGAATTGACTAGTCCATTTATGATTTCGAGGAAAATTACGGATATTTTCTGCGTTGCTCATCATCCTCTACGTATTTTTACCAAACTTGATTTATTCAACCGTTTTAAAAACTTTACTTGGTGTATGAGAATAAATAGTTTTAATCATTTCTTCGCTTGGCTCAAATATAAGCCTACCAAGTGAACCATCCTTACCTACTAAAATAGCAATATAAATATCTCTATCTTCGTATCCGGATGAATAATTAAAATTCTTTATTCCTTGACGTTTCTCATAAGCAAGTACCTTCTGATGTTTTTCAGGTGCCAATACTTCGAGTTTATCAAAGTTAAAACTTTTTGCTGGTTTTCTTTTCTTTTTACCATAAATGCATTCTATATCCAACTGACCGTTGACAAATGAATACTCAAACTCTACATCTGTATTCTTAAATACAATGTATGTCAAATATATAAATAGAGTTATTACAAGCACGCTTACTGATGGAACATACATTATGCTCATCAATGCAATAAAAATAGTTACAAGAACTAAAACCAGTCTACATATTAATGCAACATTATCGGTTTTCTTTTTGATAAGTACTTCTGCATATTTGTCACCCACGAAGGTATCCTCCTTGATTTACATCATTCCCATTCCGCCGCCTGCTCCTGCTGGCATTGCTGGGATTTCTTCTTTGATTTGTGCTATTACTGATTCTGTTGTAAGTAATGTTGAAGCTACACTTGTTGCGTTCTGTAATGCACTTCTTGTAACCTTAGCTGGGTCAAGAATACCTGCATCAACCATAGAAACATATTGTTCGTTGTATGCATCAAATCCTGTTCCAACTTCTGATTCTTTCACTTTGTTAACAATAACTGAGCCTTCAAGACCAGCATTTTCAGCAATAGCGTATAATGGAGCTTCAAGTGCCTTAAGGACAACCTTAGCACCAGTCTTTTCATCACCTTCAAGTTCATTTACAATCTGTTCAACACTCTTAGAAGCGTGAATGTATGCTGAACCACCACCTGCTACAATACCCTCTTCAACTGCGGCACGAGTTGCATTAAGAGCATCTTCCATACGGAGTTTGTTCTCTTTCATCTCTGTCTCTGTTGCTGCACCAACTCTGATAACAGCTACGCCACCTGCAAGTTTTGCAAGTCTTTCCTGAAGTTTCTCTCTATCAAATTCAGATGTTGTAGATTCAATCTGAGATTTAATAAGACTAATTCTACCAGTGATTTCAGCCTTATCTCCGCATCCGTCTACAATAACTGTATTTTCTTTTTGAACCTTTACGCCTTTAGCACGGCCTAATTGCTCCATTGTAACGTCCTTAAGTTCAAGTCCGAGTTCTTCTGAAATAACCTGACCACCTGTAAGAATAGCAATGTCCTTTAACATTTCTTTTCTTCTATCGCCATAGCCCGGAGCCTTAACAGCAACAACATTGAATGTACCACGAAGTTTATTAACAATAAGAGTTGTAAGAGCTTCGCCCTCAATATCCTCTGCAATAATCAATAATTTTGCACCTGACTGTACAATCTGCTCGAGTATTGGAAGAATCTCTTGAATATTTGTAATCTTCTTATCTGTAATTAAAATGTATGGATCTTCAAGGTTTGCTTCCATCTTTTCCATGTCTGTTGACATATAAGCTGAAATATAACCTCTGTCGAACTGCATACCTTCTACAAGGTCAAGTTCTGTAAGCATTGTCTTAGATTCTTCGATAGTAATAACACCATCATTTGAAACTTTTTCCATAGCGTCAGCAACCATCTGACCTACCAAATCATCACCAGCTGAGATAGCTGCAACTCTTGCAATCTGCTCTTTGCCTGTAATCTTGCTTGACTGCTTCTTGACAGCTTCAACAGCACAATCCGCAGCTTTCTTCATACCTTTTCTAAGTAGGATAGGATTTGCACCAGCAGCAAGATTTTTCATACCTTCGTTAATCATTGCCTGCGCTAATACTGTAGCTGTAGTAGTTCCGTCACCTGCTACATCATTTGTCTTTGTAGCAACCTCTTTAACTAGCTGTGCACCCATATTTTCCATTGCATCTTCAAGTTCGATTTCCTTTGCAATAGTAACACCATCGTTTGTAATAAGTGGGGTACCAAATGATTTATCTAAAACAACATTTCTTCCTTTTGGTCCTAATGTTACTTTTACGGTGTTAGCTAATTTGTTAACGCCTTCTTCTAATGATTTTCTAGCTTCTGCGCCATATTTAATTTCTTTTGCCATGTTAAATTACCTTCCTTTCAAAACAAATATATTATATGCGTTCATTATATCACAGACAAAACCTGTGATCGACATTCGTCGCTCATTACTTAATAACTGCTAAGATATCTTCTTCTTTAATGATCATAAGTTCTTCTTCATCTACCTTAACTGAGCTTCCTGCGTATTTAGAGTAAATAACCTTATCGCCCTCGCTAAGTTCACCTTTAACATCCTTACCAACTGCAACTACAACAGCCTCTTGTGGTTTTTCCTGCGCCTGACCAGGTAAAACAATACCTGACTTCGTTGTTTCCTCTGCAACTGCTTGCTTAAGTACTAATCTGTCTCCTAATGGTATTAATTTCATTTTGAATGTCCTCCTATCTGACTGTTATTTTTATTCTGTTAGCACTCTTTTTGTTTGAGTGCTAACCTCTGTAATGTATTTTAATTCCAAAGATTAATTATTTCAATAGTACTAAAGTACTATTTTTGTTCATTTTATAAAATATTAATTTTTTTAAGCAAATCATTTATTACAGATTATTTAGATTTACCATAATAAAATAAGTACTGTTGAGCGTATCCACCCAAATCACCAAAGCGTTCTTCTCCAAATTTTTGGATAATATCTACCCTAGTATCTTTGTGGAAATACAAGTCTTCCATTGTTCGCTTAATCCATACATCAACAGGAAATGCGTTCCTATATCCTAATGAAAAAAGCAGCACACAATTAGCAACCTTCTCGCCTACTCCCTTGATGGACAGAAGTTCCTTTTTAGCTTCTTCGTAGGTCTTGCTGCTAAAATATTCTCCATTCATCTCCGGTGTTAAAAATGCTGCAGCATTTACAAGGTATGGGGCTCTAAATCCTGTTTTGCAATCCAAAAAATCTTGTTGAGTCATATTTTTCAATACTGAAATCTCTGGAAACAAGTAGTACTTCTTGCCATCAATCTCACCTGCAAATTCCCCGAATTTTTCAGAAATCATCCTAACAATTTGTTTAATCTGGGTTATTTGCTTTGTTTGAGAAATAATAAAAGACATTAGGTTTTCAGAAAATTCTTGATTCAGGATATGAACTCCCCACTTTGCATCAATAGCAGGGACAAGAAGCTCATCAGCCTCTTTGAGAGTCCTTTTTATATCGCCATAATCTCTATCCAAATCAAAGTAATTCTTCCAAATCAGTTCGTACTCATCAAGTGTAGTATTAAACATTGTCACTGTATCTGCAACTTGCTTAATGTGAAGTAAATGCCCCAGTGCCAACACCACATACTCATTCTCTTTTAGCTTCTCAAAGTTGAAACATTGACCACACTCCAATGTCTGACCAACATCAAAATCCGCTACCTGCTCTAGTACAAGTTTATCTTTAAATTCTGTAATTTTCATATCTAATACATCCAATTCATTTATATAAATCACAATATCCGTATAATTACTTGATTTGTGTTTTATTATGCTATTATGATTATTATGCCTGCGACTGGTCTAGTATACCATAAAATTCTACTGTCTTACTAGCCTTTTTTGATTTATAAGGGAATTTCCCTAAAAACAACACTACCTAAAAGTAACACTTGCGTAAATCATCCATTATAGTTAAGATAGTACTGGCACAAATATTCAAATAAAGCTATCAAAAAAACTATTTAAATAAAAATTAGAAATAAGGATGAAATTTTGCATCTACAGAAAGTTGAGGATTCAAATGAAAAAGAAAGCTGTATTTTTTGATATAGATGGCACGCTGTTTTTGCCCGATTGTGGAGTTCCCGCATCTACTATTGAGGCTATAGACAAGCTAAAAAAGGCGGGTGTACAGGTTGTTATCTGCACTGGCAGGGCAAGGTCAATGGTTCCTGACAATATTATTTCCCTTGGATTTGACGGCATTATTGCAGGTGCAGGTACTTACGTCGAATGCAATGGTGAAAATATCTACTGCAAAAATCTTGACAATGCCATAGCTATGGAACTTATTACTGATATGAGAAATGCTGGCTTTATCCCACTTCCTGAGGGTCATTTATGCTCTTATTTTGACAATGATGTAGAGGATGAATCATATTTAAAGGTTCTTTCTAGCTATTTCGGACAAGCAAGTATCGGTTTGCAGCCAATACCTGATGATTACAGCCAATTAAATGTTGCAAAGGTAAGTTGTAGACCTGGTGCCGAATGTAACAAAGAAATGCTTATGGACAAATATTCTTCTGACTTTAATATTATACAGCACGGTCGCTTACTGTTTGAATTTATTCCAATGTATACCAACAAAGCTATTGGTATTGAAAAATATTTGGAACATATGGGAATTGAACAAGAGAATACCTATGCTTTCGGAGATAGTCTGAATGATATTGATATGTTACGTTTTGTCGGTTGCGGTATTGCGATGGGAAATTCATCGAAAGATTTGCTAGAACACATTCCTAATGTGACTGATTCTATTTATGAGGATGGAATCTTCAATGCATTAGAGAAATTTCAAATTATATAGGATTATGAAACCCCATCTACTCAGAAGTTCATCTGAATGGATGGGGTATTTGTTTGGCACAATATTCATGCAGTATTTAACCATTACTACATATTTAATCTTCTAAATCTCCTGGATAATACACTTTAAGCATTTCTACAATCTCTGAGGATTCTTTGGCAGATATCTCTTTTAAATACCTGTCCTCACCTTCCATTAATCTTATTTCGTTTCCAATAACTACGATTTCATATTTAATATTATCATCCACGTAGAGGTTTACATTATAGCCACCCTCTAGGTCGTTGTAGGAATCAACCTTGGTCATCCCATCAAGAACTGCTGTTAATACTCTAATATCATCGACGTTTTCACCAGTATATTCCTCACCACCAAAATATACTCCAATCTTCACTGCACTAACATTGAAGTCTTTGGTAACTTCCTCTTTAGTTTCTGTAGTTGTGGGTTGATTCTCGGTGGTTCGGTTACTGTTACTTTCCTTACTATCCGCTCCTTTTTTTCCACATCCAGCGCATATAACTGTCAAAAGCATAATCAAACTTCTTTTGCATACTTTTACATCGTTTATTAATATAACAACATAAAAAGATAAAAGCACAAAACATAACAGATTTTGGACACAAAAAAGGCAACATATCTATTGATATGTTGCCTTTAAAATAAACTTAAAGATTTAATTTTATATTAGTGTAATGTAACTTTTGCTCCTACAGCTTCAAGTTGAACCTTGATTGATGCTGCTTCTGTTGCAGATAAACCTGACTTTATGATAACTGGAACTGCCTGTGTTTTAGCAGTTGCTTCTTCTGTTGTAAGGTCTGTTGTTTCTACAAGTGTAGCTATAACTGCTGCTACATCTTCTCCAACTTCTTCTAATGAAACATCAATAATTCCAAGTTCTTCTACTGGTGTTACTACTGGAGCTACTTCTGGAGCTGCTTCTACATCTGTTGTAGCTGTGGTTGCTGCTGCGGTTGCAGTTGCTCCTGTAGTTACATCTGCTGCATCTTCTTCTTTCTTATTGCCTTTTTTCTTTATGATGAAGAATACAATACCAGCGATAAGAATAAGTACGATTACAACAATAAGTACAATAAGTCCTGTTGGGAATGATGAAGAATCATCTTTAACTGTATCTTTTGGAAGTAAATCGCCCTGAACCATAGCAAGACATGAAATACCATCTACTTTAACTGAATTTCCTGTAAATGTTTCAATAGCATCTGTTCCAGCTACACCATTTTTGATGCAAACTTTCCATTCGCCGTCTGGTACTTTAACATCTACTGCCTCTGTGTTTGCGTTGTAGATAACACAGATAACATCTGAACATTCGTTGTTTGGCTGATTTTCAATTACAAATCCAACTACATTTTCACCAAGATCACTAAGGAATACAAGGTTAGTAGATACGTCTTCGGCTGTTGTCATTCTAAGTCCAGCGTGAGCTTTTCTGAATGCAATTAATCCCTTGTAATATGCAAGAGAATCAGCAACTAATTCATCTGATAATGTATCCCACTTAATGCTGTTTGTGTAATCAGAAGACTTGTAACTATTTTCTACAAAGCCTGTGTTTGTATCATTTGGCTTGCTACGTAAAATTTCTTCACCTGAAAGCATAAATGGTACACCCTGTGCCGTGTAAACAATACTTGCGCTTAACTTGTTCATTGCAAGTCTAACTGCATCTGTATCATCTGGATTAGATGATGAAAGTTTATCCCAAAGTGTTAAGTTATCATGACAAGAAACATAGTTAATTGCCTGAACTGGTGAAGCTGTCCATGATGCACCAAGGTCTGTGCCAGTTGCTGACCAGTTGATACCTTCATATGGAGTTGCACCAACTACACCTGATTTAATTCTTTCTTCTTGACCTGATTTACCTGTAGCAAATCCCTTATCTTTTTTGTCAAATACGCTACCTTTGATACCATCTCTAATATCATCACTAAACGCACCAACTTTATCCATAAGTTCTACATTAACCTTCATTGCACGTTCTGCTGCTGAAAGAGTACTATCTCCACCTGTCCATCCTTCACCATAAACCATGATGTCTGGATCAATTTCGTGTAATGCATCTCTTACTGCTATCATAGTTTCGATATCATGAATACCCATAAGGTCAAATCTGAAACCGTCAATATGATATTCGCTTGCCCAGTAAACTACTGAATCAACGATGTATTTTCTAACCATTGAACGATTAGATGCTACTTCGTTACCACAACCAGAAGCATTAGAAAAGTTTCCATCTTCTGTCATTCTGTAGAAGTAATCTGGTACTGTCATCTGGAAGTATGAATTTTCTGATTCAGCTGTATGGTTGTAAACAACGTCCATAATTACGCCAATGTCATTTGCATGGAATGCCTGAATCATTTGTTTCATTTCGTTAATTCTAACTTCACCATTGTATGGATCTGTTGAGTATGAACCTTCTGGAGCATTGTAGTTGTATGGATCATATCCCCAGTTGAACTGCTCTTGGTCAAGCTTTGTCTCATCTACTGAGTTTGGAGAATAATCATACATAGGTAATACCTGAACATGAGTAATACCTAAATCTACAATGTAGTCAAGTGCTGTTGATAAACCAGCAGAGTTCTTTGTTCCTGTCTCTGCAAGTCCAATGTACTTACCTTTGTTTGTTACGCCCGAGCTTTCATCAATAGTGAAATCTCTAATGTGTAATTCATAGATAATAGCGTCAGCATTTGATTTAATGTATTCTGGTCTCTTGTCATTTTCCCATCCATCTGGATTTGTTGAAGCAAGATTAATAACCATACCACGTTTACCATTAACGCCTGTTGTTCGAGCATAAAGATCTACTGCTTCTCTTTCTGCACCAGCATTTGTTATTGTATATGTGTAATAAACTTTGTTTAAATCGCCGGAAACTGTAGCTTCCCAAACGCCTTTTTCGCCTCTAGTCATTTCTACTGTTTCGTATGCATCTCCATCTGTGCCATTGTCATAGAGATTTAAAACAATTTTAGATGCAGATGGTGACCAAACCTTAAATGTTGTGCTATCTGCTGACCAGTTTGCACCAAGGTCATCGCCTTCGTAAGTATATGCTTCCTCAAAGTCTGATGAAGAGTAAACCTCACCGAATGTGATAGCTGTTTCACCGTACTCTTCTGAACTTAAAACATAGCTCTTTCCAAGATCAAGTGGCTCCTGCATATTAATGTTAAATGAGCTTGAAACACCTGCTGTAGAGAATACATTCATAATCTCGTATTCGTTACCATCAGTATCTTTTACTGTAAATAATTTAACTGATTCTGGATCTTCTGTATCAATAGGTGTTGTAGTCTTAACTGCAATTCTCTTTGCTGTTACAAGAGAAGCGCCAAGGAATCTTGGTGATAAATCTACTTCACTGTAATCATAGTAAATTGTTTCGTCTGCTTGAACAATCCAAACATCAACTACACCATCTACTGCCTTTGTTGTATCGATAAATCTATCCATATCACAATCTTTTTGATCCCATTCATTAAGTCTAACAATGAAACCATATTTTGCTACTGATGCATCAACATTTTTAATTAAATAAGGACCAAATTCGTCTGCACCAGTAAAGTCTACTCTTTCGCCATCGCCAGCTTCAGGCCACATCCAAACATTCCAGTTATCATATATTTCATCATATCTATGATAATGAAGCCTAATTGAGAGATCCCCTTCACCTGTTGGTGTTGCTGTAGATTCACCTGTAGTATTGCCAACCTTTGACATATCAAATGGTTCATATCCTGCTGGAGCTGTAATGTCATATGATTCAACACCACTTGTAAGCCAAACTTCTGCTACGCCATTAGTTACTGTCACAAATCTGTCATCCGCAATATCCTTGCTAGACCAATCGGCTCCACCTTGGCGAACGATAAAGCCTAAAGATGAAATATCTGCGCTTGTTTCGTAAATTGCTATTTTACCGTAACTGTCTTCAGCTGTAAATGCTACAGCTTTAGCACCACCAGATGGCTCTGCCTCCCAGCAGTAAATATCCCATCCGTCGTAATTTTTATCTTCTCTTTGGTAGTGGAAAATTACCTTTGATGATCCTGCTGCACTTACTTCGGTTGCTGGTGTATAGTAACATAACACACCAGTAATCATCATAACTACTGCAAGGAACAATGCGTGAACTCTTCTTTTCACATTTTTCATGAAAATAGTCCCTCCTTCTCTTTGTCTTTCTTTCCCGCTAAGAGTATCACATAAAATAATATTATTATATATAATAAATCTTAGCTTTATATGGATTTTCAAACCTGTAGCCAGGTATCCAAACATAATGAGGTAAAACTGTGTTTTCTAGGTAAAAAAAATCCTTACAAATAATGTGTAAGGACTTTCTCTAAAGTCTTAATTATATTTCAAGATTCAAACTATCTGTTAGCTTTCTTCTTTGATGTAGCAACTACTACACATCCCATAGCAGCCATAACTGCGATGATAAGAGCAATGTTTGTGCTATCAGCTGTTTTTGGTGCTGCAGCCGCCTGTGGTGTTGTTGCTTCATACTTACCATCAGCATTCTTTGCACCTACAGTGATTTCTACTGCATCGCCTGTTACGTCAATGTCTTCGATATCAATTGTCTGCTCGCCATCACCATTGTTGATGATCATGTTCATCTTAGCATGTGTTACTGGGATAGTTACTGAGTAAACATCACCATCTTTAACTAATTCAACGCCTGGCCATTCGTTGTTGTCTCCGCCATTCCATGCATATAAGAAAACTTTTTCCCAAGCAATTGAGCTATCAAGTGTTACTTTGATTGTTACATTCTTTTCAGCGATTGTTTCTGGTGCTGTTGTTTCTGGTGCTGTTGTTTCTGGTGCTGTTGTTTCTGGTGGAGTTTCAACTTCACCTGGTGCAGAAACTTCAACTACCTCTACTTCAACAATCTTTGTATTCTTATTAATAGAAATAGTAACTGTTGAACCATCGTTATCAACTACGATTGAACCGTTAGCTGATGTTTTTTCTCCTTCACTTTCTACTGTATAAGCGTTGTCCCAACCAAAATCTGCTGGATCCTGAAGCACCTTATATGCATATTTACCTGCTGCGATATTTTCATATGTTACTGAGAAAACATCTCCTTTAGCTGTCATTTCACCTTTAGGATCAGTAGCTGCCCAGTCTGCACCAACTAAACCTTCCGCACCAGCCACAAAATAAATATCATCAAGCGTCGGAGACACTACTTCTTGAGTAAGCAAAATATCTTTATACCATTTTGCACTTGTAACATCATAATATGCTTCAGTAAGTCCCAATGAAGCAATCGTAGCGTTCCAAACATTTCCATTCAAAACATCACTGCCTTTAACAAATTGAATGCCTTGTGTTTCCGATGAATCGTTAAGAGTAACATATCCCCAACCAGCTTTATCTCCAGTTCCAGGAATCAATGATGGTTTAGGCTGTGTACCCCAACACATAACGTCTTCTCCACCAGTAACTGCTGATGAACCGCCCCAAACATTAACGCCATAACTTTCAGGGTCATCAACATTTACATAAAGTTTTACATCTGTTGCTGCTTTTGCTTCCATTGATGGTACGCCAGCAACCAATCCGGCTAACATCGCAGCTGAAGCTACTGCTGTTATGATTTTCTTAAAAATTTTTCTCATTTTTTAGAATCCCTTTCTTTCTCATATTTGTTTTGTTTTTAGTTGATCGTGATTTTTTAATCACTCTTTATAACTATTGTATACAATACTTTATTTTTTTCAATAGTTATTTTGTGGAATTTCGTTAAATTAGTAACGTTTTTTTCTTTTTAGCATATTACACTATTTTTTAATATCACTTTGTATATTTTGCATATGCGTAAATAGATTTTAGCCATCAAAGCATTTTCCCTTACATACAAAAGACACTACTCCATAAAGGAGTAATGCCTTTTAAAAATCATATAATTATACGAGTTAATTATCTGTTTGCTTTCTTCTTTGTAGACACAGCAACTACTGCACATCCCATAGCAGCCATAACTGCGATGATAAGAGCAATGTTTGTGCTATCAGCTGTTTTTGGTGCTGCAGCCGCCTGTGGTGTTGTTGCTTCATACTTACCATCAGCATTCTTTGCACCTACAGTGATTTCTACTGCATCGCCTGTTACGTCAATGCCTTCGATATCAATTGTCTGCTCGCCATCACCATTGTTGATGATCATGTTCATCTTAGCATGTGTTACTGGGATAGTTACTGAGTAAACATCACCATCTTTAACTAATTCAACGCCTGGCCATGTGTTGTTGTCTTCGCCATTCCATGCATATAAGAAAGCTTTTTCCCAAGCAATTGAGCTATCAAGTGTTACTTTGATTGTTACATTCTTTTCAGCTGTTGTTTCTGGTGCTGGTGTTTCTGGTGCTGGTGTTTCTGGTGCTGGTGTTTCGTCTTCTCCTGGACCTGGAGCTGGTGTTTCGTCTTCTCCTGAACCTGGAGCTGGTGTTTCATCTTCATTTCCTCCTGGAGCTGCACCGCCTGCTTCAACATTTACAGAAGCTTTTTCACCATCAAATGTTACTGTTACTGTTGAGCCATCAGCATCAACTGTTACTTCTGCATTTGCACCACCACTTGAAGCATCACCTTCAAGATTGTATTCACCATTATCCCAAGCGCCATTTGTAACAATCTTGAATTCATATGTTCCTTTTGCAACGTTCTCAAATACCTTTGTGAATGTTCCATCATCATTGTCTGTCATCTGGTTTTCTGCTGGATCCCAAGCAACTCCTGTAAGTCCTATATCTCCTGCAACATGGTATGTATCAAATGCTAAAGCTGAAAAACACATTGCTGTTGCGATTGCTGCAGTTGCTACTGCTGTAGTAATTCTTTTTAATAGTTTTCTCATTTTTTAGAATCCCTTTCTTTCTCATCTTTGTTTTGTTTTTAGTTGATCGTGATTTTTTAATCACTCTTTATAACTATAACATACAATACTTGATTTTTTTCAATAGTTATTTTGTGGAGTTTCGTTAAATTAGTAAAGTTTTTTTCTTTTTAGCATATTACACTATTTTTTAATATCACTTTGTATATTTTGCATATGCGTAAATAGATTTTAGCCATCAAAGCATTTTCCCTTACATACAAAAGACACTACTCCATAAAGGAGTAATGCCTTTTAAAAATCATATAATTATACGAGTTAATTATCTGTTTGCTTTCTTAGCGTTCATAACGATTACTGCACAACCAAGAGCTGCCATAGCGATTACTGCTGCTGCGTAAGGTGTAGCATCACCTGTCTGAGGTGCTGTGTCGCCTTTTCCTTCTGGAGCTGGTGTTTCTTCGTCTCCTTCTGGAGCTGGTGTTTCTTCGTCTCCTTCTGGAGCTGGAGCTGCACCACCTGCTTTAACATCTACAGAAGCTTTTTCACCATCAAATGTTACTGTTACTGTTGAGCCATCAGCATCAACTGTTACTGTTGCATTTGAACCACCACTTGAAGCATCGCCTTCAAGATTGTATTCGCCATTGTCCCAAGCGCCATTTGTAGCAATCTTGAATTCATATGTTCCTTTTGCAACGTTCTCAAATACCTTTGTGAATGTTCCATCACCATTGGCTGTCATCTGGTTTTCTGCTGGATCCCAATTAACTCCTGTAAGTCCTTCAGCTCCTGCAACATGGTATGTATCAGCTGCTAAAGCTGAAAAACACATTGCTGTTGCGATTGCTGCAGTTGCTACTGCTGTAGTAATTCTTTTTAATAATTTTCTCATTGTTCTTTTCCCTTTCTTAAATGAATTTTTGTTGTTAACCTTCAACAATTTAATTATACTAATAATATTTTTTTTTGCAAGTCTATTTTTGCATTTTTTTGATAATTTTTTATATATATTGTGTGGTTTTTTTTCATATTTTAGTAAAAACAACTATATTCCATATTTTTTTCGTATTCTGTCCAATTTTTCACCTATAGGACGTGTAAGTATTAGTAAAAACATTATGTTTGATACAATATAGGTAAGGGTGGTCGGGATTGATGTGATGATATATCCTACATATCTTTTAATGTTGAATTCACCCTCTGCCCATATGGTTGACCACACATCCAACATCAGGGAATAACTTAGTCCAGCAAGGCACGCATATAGTAATAATGCTGGTTTATTTTCTTTTAGTTGTTTTGCAAATACACCTGCCATTAATCCCGTGAATCCCCAAGCAAACATTTGGAATGTTGTCCATGGGCCTTGTCCAAATATAAAATTGGATACAACCGCCGAGAGTGCCCCACATAGAAATCCCATTTCTCCGCCCATATAGATACCTGTAATTATTACCATTGCTGTGATGGGTTTAAAATGTGGAATAAATCCAAAAATGTATCTTCCAAGTATAGAAATGGCAGTAAGTACAGCCAACGCTAACATTCTTTCTACTTTTGCATTTTTCTTTTCAAATGAAACAAAAAACGGAACGCATGCTAGCAGCATAACTACTATTGATAAAAAAGCATATTTCTTTGTACCAAATGCTGTAGCACCTGCCACAATGACAACGGGAATTAATATATATATTAATATTTTGATTATTTGTTTTTGTTTGGTGCTTTTCATTTTCTTCTCCATTTATAGTTATCTACATCGCATTGTTTTAATTATAACGCTTAGTTTGGGTATCCTACTTTTACTGTAAATTATTTACACAGGCATTTACCACATCATTTACAGTAACGCATCCATCAAATATATCTCGAGACATTCTACTAGCGGCAGTTGTATAAAAATTGTTTACGTTAAAAAATTTAGTTGGAGTTGTCACTGACATTATATTACCATCGAAAAACAGTCCACACCTATCAGCTGTAATGGCGCAAAATTCCACATCATGTGTAACCATTACCACAGTAATTCCACTTTTTGACAATTCCTTTATAATAGAAGAAAGTTCTTCTTTTGCACAGCTATCTATTCCCTTTGTTGGCTCATCTAACAGTATTACCTTAGGGTTTCTTAGTAGTATCTTTGCTAGTGCAACTTTTTGTTGTTCCCCACCGCTTAAATCATAGGGATGTTTTTGCAATAAGTGTTTAATTCCTAGTTGCTGGCTTATTTTATTAATTTGAACTTGGGATAATTTAGTTGTTGCTATTTCCGTCTTTTCTACTTCCTTTTCTACTTCTTTATGTACCTTCTTAACTGCTTCTCCACTGATATCAATTGCTTGCATCAAATCCAGTTCCACAGTTTTCTCAGTAAATAATGTTTGTGGATCTTGTGGCAAAACTGAAAGGTTATTTTTATAAAGTTTGACTGATTTATATTTACCAATAGGTTTGCCATTAATTATTACTTTTCCTTTGTATGGATTAAGCAATCCCAGTGCCACATTAAGCGTAGTAGTTTTACCACTTCCGTTGCCACCTAGTATGGCAAATATTTCTCCTTCATTGATAGTAAGATTTACACCTCTAAGCACGTCAGGAGTGTGTTTTTCATATCTAAACCATATATCTTGCAGCACTAATTTTGCTCCTGGTTTGATACTTGTTTCCTTTTTGGTATTTGCCTTATTTTCACATATTTGTAACTCTAATTCTGATTTTACATCCTTTTCCCCTTGCTTTTCGTTTTCTATTATATTTTCTCTTACATTTCCAATTGAAGATTTTCTAATCTTTTCTCCTCCAAAATGAGTTTGCAAGAAGTTTCTTCCTTCTCTTACGTTTATAGGACATTCGCAGTTTACATCTAATGATTGATATATTCTTACTGCTGTTGGGGCTGCCGCAAACATTTTGTGACCTTTTAATTTGGTGGCCACTGTCTTTGGTGCGTTATTCATCAGCAACTTACCACTATCCATTACCATTACCTTATCTGCCACGGAAAATAATTCTTCCAGTCTATGTTCTACTATTATAATTGTAGTTCCAAGTTCTCGATTTATCTTCTGGAGTGTAGCTATAAATTCGCTAGCTGCAATAGGGTCTAGTTGGGATGTTGGCTCATCAAGGAGCAGGAGTTTTGGGGACATTACCATTATCGAAGCGAGATTTAAAAGTTGCTTTTGACCGCCTGAAAGTGTATCTGTATCACTCCTATAAACCTTGTCCAATCCGAAGTAACTAGCCATTTCACCTACTTTTAGGCGCATTTCTTCTACTGATAATCCAAGATTTTCAAGTCCAAATGCCATCTCATGGTATACTTTATCTGTTACTATCTGTAGTTCTGGTCGCTGTAGGACATAGCCTATAGATGCTGCTGATTCTCTTTGTTCCATTTCCTCTATGTTTTTGCCACTAAATATTATATTTCCTGACTTTTCTCCATGTGGTGCAATCTCTTTTTTTAAGCATTTGAGTAATGTGGTTTTGCCGCATCCGCTTTCGCCCATAACAACTATGAATTCACCTTCATTAACACTAAATGATATATCATCTATCACTTTTGTCTTGCTATCTGGATAGGTAAAGTCTAAATTTTCCACACGTAGTATTTCCATTTAAGGTTCTCCTTCAGTTCAATAATAAATGGTGTAAATGACAGCACTGCATGTGCTAAGTATGAAGTAAATGCCAAGGGGGTTGTTTTTATAGCTGTAATCTCTGGATAGAACCAGAATGTTGTATTTCCTGTAATCATGCCCGTAAATACTGTGACATCCATTAATAAAGTGATTATCAATAGTATTTTATCCATTTTATGAATTTTAAAATTATGATAGTTAGTTCTTCCTTTTATTCCATAGCCTCTTGCCTTCATAGACATGCTTGTATCCACTGAATTTTCTAGTGACCATGTTATTAAAATTGATACATTTTTCATAACTACTTTTGCTTTATCTATAATGCTTTTGTCCTCATACATTCCTAAGCATTTTTGAGCATCCGCAATTTTTTTATACTGCCTACGCAGTAATGGAATAAATCTCAATGTCATTGAAATTACCAGTGCAACCTTCGGAATTATTTTTCCAAACAAGTACAAAAACTTGTCACTTCCAAAAACTTCTTGATAACATTTAAACCAATATATTACTGCCATTATCATCGCCGCTATATCTATACCATATAGTATTGCCTCTAATGTAACTGCATTTCCATTTAGAAAAAATAGAGGGGTTACTCCATTATGAGAAAATAATGGATTTGTCAATGCAACCAAAAGCATAAATGGTAGTATCATAACTAGATCTTTTACAAATCTTTTCTTTTCAACTAACAGTAGTGCAAACAATACCCCTCCAAGCAATGTCAATCCCAAAATAACGGGATTGGTTTCAAACATTGCTATTACTAGAACGGATATAAAATATATAAATAATACTATAGGATGATAATTTTCAAATACTTTCATTTTGTTATTCGCTTTCTTTTCCGTTGGCGTACCCGCCGCCTATATCATATCCTAAATCGCAGGTGTAAATCCATTCTACCACATCTCCAGGCTTTAGCTTGTAATTCGAGCAGCCAAACTGGAAAAATTGTCCGTTGACTTTGTACATCCAGCCTGACAATGGGCCACAGGAGAACTCGTATATATGATTTATTCCCTGTATATATACGCTGTCATAACTACTCACATCAATGCCCTGATATTCCATATGTATTTTAGCATCCTTTATGGCCTGTGACAACAAGTCAAATACTGTCACTCCATCTTTGTAGGCATATGCACACGCATCTAGAATCACGCCATCACTTGGAATATACTTTTCGTTTTTCAAACTTTCATCTAACATATCCATGTTATCGAGGATAGTACTGCAGTTTATGGATATGTAGATTGGTTGAGTTTGGGGAGATGGTGTGGTTGGGTTGGAAGCTGGTGTTGTGTTAGCGGTGTTGTGTTTATTGGAATCGGTGGTGCTGCTCGGGGTAATATTGGTTGAGTTTGTAATGGTTGGGGGGGCGCTGTTGTCGGGAATTGTACTGGTTTTGGTGCTAGCTTCAGTATTGACATTGTCGCCTGTGTCGGCATCGGTGCTAGCATTTATGTTATCGTTTCCCGTAGAACCTGAATTTTTCCCATCGCTTGTATTATCTTTTGTTGCAGTATTATCTATTGTTGCATTATCTGCGTTTGCCGAAGGCTCCGTGATTTTTTCTAAAGTCTTTGGGTTATCCGACAAAATATCAGCTTGCACACCATTATAATGCTCCTCCACTGATTCTATATGAATCAGTGTCGCAGCTATTGCTACTGCTGCTAAAATGCCTACTACCAGCAGTATATTTTTTTGAATTGATTTTTTATGTAGCACTTCAATTGTTTTTTTTATTAATTTCTTCACTGTTTTTTTTATCTTCTTTTCTACTCTTTGCTGCTACAAAAACACCCATTGCTATTATAGTTGCAATAACTAGTGTAACTAGTTGTGTGTTATCCCAGGTCTGTGGTGAACCTTCATCAATCGGGATTTGATTTTGTTCCTTTTTTTCTCCACTGGATGTTACTTCGTCTTCCTGTTTTCCTTCATTTTCTTGTGACTTACTTGTACTGTCTTCTTGCTTACTTGATTCTTCTTCCGTATTCCCTGTTTCTTCAGGATTTGATGATGTCTTTTCCTCGTTTCTCATGTCATAAAGTGTATTCATACCTGCCATTTGTCTATAAGCTGAAACAAGGGCGTATGTCACTTGCTGGTTTGCCATTTGATTATATACATTTCCATTCTTTCCAACTATATGGGCAAAGCCACCATTTTCACATTTGAATTTCATAATACCATCTATTAAAGTTTTTCCTGATGCAGTTATAAATCTATCATCTGTTTGAGGATTTATACCAAGACTTGTGAGTGCTACCACTACTTGAGCAGTACTTTCGGCTGTGGGTGTTCCCATAGATGCAAAATCGCCATCTTCTTTTTGATACTTCGCAAGTTTAGTAAGTGCTTCATCTATGGCCTGTTTAACTGTCTTTGTCACTTCAAGTTTTGATTTTGTATTTGTGTATGTATAGAGTGTTGCATCCTGATAATATGGTGCTAATGCCTGAATTGTCATAGCCGTCATATCTACATCTGTATTTCCAAACCATGACCAGCCCGCATATTTGTTGCTATCATTTTCATCTAACACCTGAAGCTGTAAGATTCCCAAAATAAAATCTTCTTCAGTGTAATTGGCATTTGCAGGCACTTCGTAATCCAATGTATTCATAGCTAAAAGTGCATATACAAGGCCATTTAATCCTTGCTTTGCTGGATTTTCATGATTATATGTACCATCTGCAACAAGATTTATGGCGTTTTCTCCGTATTTTCCAAACGCAAGAGAATTTCCACCCAAAGCATCTATTGTAATACTTGCTCGTTGATACTCTGTTACCTTTGTTTTGTGGAAGTAACCACCATTTTTTTCATAGGCATTTGTTACGTACTCTTCCATCGCCGCAAGGTATGCCTCTATGCCTGCCTTCGTATCTGTGTATAATAAATAGTTTCCATTTTTATCTATATATCCGAATCTGCTTATGGCCATTGCAAACCAATCCGTAGTTGTGCTGCTAGCACCTGATAGAAATTTCTCATTTGCAAGTAGCGAACCTTCTGGTGCTACACCATACGAAGCTTTTGCTGCATTGATGGCATTTGTTGTTAGGTCAATAATTTCATTAATATCGTATGTGGTTGTGGCGATTGTGCTTCCACTGGTGCTGACACTTGTAATTGTGCTGTCATTTGTGCTAGTGGTGGTACTTGCATTTGTGATTATACTGGTGCTTGAAATCATTGACACCGCAAGTACCGTCACCGCTATTTTTCTAATTTTTTGCTTTAATAACTGTTTTCTCATATTTCCTCCATCTCCGTCGAGCCCACGGACTGATTGGCAAGCGATAAAAAATACCCTTTGGCAAGCCAAAGGGTACACTTATATCCACAATTATATAAGGAAAACTTTTATTGAATTCCTATGCGTAGATTATTCAGTTTCATTGCCCAAACCGACTTAACCAAAGCACTACGGCAGGTCTCCTGACTTATGACTATGTGTTTCCACAAGAATTGCGCCTTCTCAGCATTCGCCAATGGCATAGCTTTTCTCATCATTTACAGTAATGGCTGTTGCTCTGGATTTGCACCAGATTCCCTGTTAGTCTCTATGAATGTGTATATTATCTTACATTCACTTCAAACCGTATTGTCTTGCTTATATTAAATTTTCAACTTTTAAAGTTTATCATAGTTGGGGGGTTGTGTCAAATTTGAGGGTGGGAGGGGGAGAGGCAGATAACAAAGAGCCCCAAAAACAAAAAATCCCACCATCTACATTTCTGTAAGTGGTGGGCTGTAATATATACTAGATACTATATATTTTTAATTCTTATTTGCTTTCAGCGATAGCTGCCTGAGCTGCTGCAAGTCTTGCGATTGGTACACGGAATGGTGAACATGATACATAGTCAAGACCAATCTTATGACAGAACTCAACTGATGTAGGATCTCCACCGTGCTCGCCACAGATACCAATGTGAAGCTTTGGATTTACTGGCTTGCCAAGTTTGATTGACATTTCCATTAACTTACCAACACCTGTCTGGTCAAGTCTAGCAAATGGATCGCTTTCAAAGATTTTTGTGTCATAGTAAGCATCTAAGAACTTACCAGCATCATCTCTTGAGAAACCGAATGCCATCTGTGTTAAATCGTTTGTACCGAAACAGAAGAAGTCTGCTTCTGTAGCGATTTCGTCAGCTGTAAGAGCTGCTCTTGGGATTTCGATCATTGTACCTACTTCGTAAGTAAGATCTGAGCCTGCTGCTGCGATTTCAGCGTCAGCTGTTTCAACAACAACTTTCTTAACAAACTTTAACTCTTTGATTTCACAAACAAGTGGAATCATGATTTCTGGCTTAACTGTCCAATCTGGATGAGCTTTCTTTACGTTAAGAGCTGCACGGATAACTGCCTTTGTCTGCATCTTAGCGATTTCTGGGTAAGTTACAGCAAGACGGCATCCTCTATGTCCCATCATAGGATTGAATTCATGTAATGAATCAATAAGATTCTTGATATCTTCTACTGTCTTGCCCTGTTTATCTGCAAGTTTCTTGATATCTTCTTCATCAGTTGGAAGGAATTCATGAAGAGGTGGATCAAGGAATCTGATTGTTACTGGGTTACCTTCAAGAGCTTCGTATAATGCTTCGAAGTCTTCCTGCTGGTATGGAAGAATCTTCTCAAGAGCTTCTTCTCTTTCTTCAACTGTATCAGCACAAATCATCTCTCTGAAAGCAGCAATTCTGTCAGCTGCAAAGAACATATGCTCTGTACGGCAAAGACCAATACCTTCTGCTCCAAGTTCACGAGCTTTTGTAGCATCTTCTGGAGTATCAGCATTTGTTCTAACTTTAAGCTTTCTGAACTTATCAGCCCATCCCATGATTCTTCCGAATTCACCTGCGATTACAGCATCAACAGTTGGGAGAAGACCTTCGTAAATATTTCCTGTAGAACCTTCGATGGAGATTGAATCTCCTTCGTGGAATTCTTTACCAGCTAATGTAAATTTCTTGTTTTCTTCGTCCATATCGATTTCGCCACAGCCAGATACACAACATTTACCCATACCACGAGCAACTACGGCAGCGTGTGATGTCATACCACCACGAACTGTAAGGATACCCTGAGCAGCCTTCATACCTGTGATATCTTCTGGAGATGTCTCAAGACGAACAAGAATTACTTTTTCTCCTCTTTCAGCCCATTCAACAGCGTCTTCTGCGTTGAATACGACCTTACCACAAGCAGCACCTGGAGAAGCACCAAGACCTCTACCTAATGGAGTAGCAGCCTTTAATGCAGCACCATCAAACTGTGGATGTAATAATGTATCTAAGTTACGAGGATCGATCATAGCAACAGCTTCTTCTTCAGTTCTCATACCTTCATCAACAAGGTCACAAGCAATCTTTAAAGCAGCCTGAGCTGTTCTCTTACCATTTCTAGTCTGAAGCATATATAACTTCTTGTTTTCAATAGTAAATTCCATATCCTGCATATCTCTGTAATGATTTTCGAGTCTATCACAAACTTCAATAAACTTTTTGTATGCTTCTGGGAACTTTTCAGCCATCTGCCTAATTGGCATTGGTGTACGAACACCAGCAACTACGTCTTCACCCTGTGCATTTACTAAGAATTCACCCATAAGTTTCTTTTCGCCTGTAGCTGGGTCTCTTGTGAAAGCAACACCAGTACCACAGTCATCACCCATGTTACCAAATGCCATAGACTGTACGTTTACAGCTGTACCCCATGAGTAAGGGATATCATTGTCACGACGGTATACATTTGCACGAGGGTTGTCCCATGAACGGAAAACAGCCATAATAGCGCCCATTAACTGTTCCTTTGGATCATCTGGGAAATCAGAACCAATTTTGTTCTTATATTCAGCCTTAAACTTGCCAGCAAGTTCTTTTAAATCATCAGCTGTAAGATCTACGTCAGATTCAATGCCCTTTGCTTTTTTCATCTCGTCGATGAGTTCTTCAAAGTATTTCTTACCAACTTCCATAACTACGTCTGAATACATCTGAATGAATCTTCTGTAGCAGTCCCATGCCCAACGAGCATTGTTAGACTTTTCAGCAATAACATTAACTACTGTTTCATTAAGACCAAGGTTAAGGATTGTATCCATCATACCTGGCATAGATGCTCTAGCACCTGAACGAACAGATACGAGAAGTGGATTCTGAGAATCACCAAATTTCTTACCTGTGATTTCTTCCATTTTTACGATACTTTCGTTAATCTGCGCCTGAATTTCATCATTAATAGTTTTTCCATCTTCATAGTACTGAGTACATGCTTCTGTTGTAATAGTGAATCCTTGAGGTACAGGAAGTCCTAAGCTTGTCATTTCTGCTAAGTTAGCGCCTTTACCACCGAGAATATTACGCATGCTTGCATTACCTTCGCTAAAAAGGTACACCCATTTGTTTGCCATTTGTAGTTTCCTCCTAATATGCTTGTTTTTTCTAAAAAAAGTGCACAAAATGACCACTCTTTTAGCCTAAATGTTATTATAGCATAGATTTTTGTCTAGTCAACATAAAACTAAAACTCGAATTTTTTCTCAAAATATGCTTTTAAATCTTCAATTTTAACTCTTTCTTGCTCCATTGTATCTCTGTCACGAACTGTTACACAACCGTCTGTTTCAGAATCAAAGTCGTATGTTACACAGAAAGGTGTTCCGATTTCGTCAAGTCTTCTATATCTCTTTCCAATGTTTCCTCTATCATCAAATTCACAGTTGTACTGCTTTGATAACTGAGCATAAACTTTTTGGGCACCCTCGTTAAGTTTCTTTGATAATGGTAAAATACCAATCTTAACTGGAGCAAGAGCTGGATGGAAACGAAGTACTGTACGAACATCTCCTCCCTCTAATTCCTCTTCGTCATACGCTGCACAAAGGAATGCAAGTGTTACTCTATCTGCACCAAGTGATGGTTCGACAACGTAAGGGATATATTTTTCTTTCGCTTCATCATCGAAATACTCCATAGGTTCGCCAGATGTATTTTGATGCTGAGTAAGGTCATAGTCTGTTCTATCAGCAATGCCCCATAATTCACCCCAACCAAATGGGAATAAGAACTCAATATCTGTAGTTGCTTTACTATAGAAGGAAAGTTCTTCTGGTGAATGGTCACGAGCACGCATTTCATCTTCTTTAATACCAAGAGTCTGTAACCAGTTGATACAGAATGACTTCCAATATTCAAACCATTCTAAATCTGTATCAGGCTTACAGAAGAATTCTAATTCCATCTGCTCAAATTCTCTTGTTCTAAATGTAAAGTTACCTGGTGTAATCTCATTTCTGAAAGACTTTCCTATCTGGCCAATGCCAAATGGTATTTTCTTTCTTGATGTTCTTTGAACATTTTTGAAGTTTACAAAAATACCCTGTGCTGTCTCTGGACGTAAATATACAGTGTTTTTTTCGTCTTCAGTTACACCCTGAAATGTCTTAAACATTAAGTTAAATTGACGAATTTCTGTAAAATCATGTTTTCCACAAGTTGGACAGCAAATATTTTTCTCAGAAATGTAGTTTTGCATTTCTTCATTTGACCATGCATCAACTGATCCCTCAATGGTAATGCTATTTTCAGCCATATAATCTTCAATAAGCTTATCTGCTCTAAACCTCTCCTTACAAGCTTTACAGTCCATAAGTGGGTCTGAGAATCCGCCCAAGTGTCCTGATGCAACCCATGTCTGTGGATTCATAAGAATGGCACAGTCAACACCTACATTGTATGGGTTTTCCTGTATAAACTTCTGCCACCATGCACGTTTTACATTGTTCTTAAGTTCAACGCCAAGATTACCATAATCCCAAGTATTAGCAAGACCTCCGTAGATTTCTGAGCCTGGATACACAAATCCTCTTGTCTTAGCAAGTGCCACTATCTTGTCCATTGTTTTTTCCATGATGTGTTCTCTCCTTCATATCTTTCTTAAAGCTGTAATAAATATATAAAAACTGATATTTATATCAGTTCAGATTTTTGTATTATACTATTGTAGATATTTATTTTCAAGCATATTTGTGTTTGCTTGATTCTTATATTAAACAAATTTTGCTTTATTGTTACGAGTTTATATTTCTGTGAGTGTATATTGGAATATATATTGGAGGCTTATATTGAATCTTCAAATTTATTAAATTTGGTTTACATTATCTCGCTACTGTCTAGCAATATCGTAAATGGTCCATCATTTGTAAGTTCTATCTTCATATCAGCTCCAAATGAACCTGTTTCCACTATCTTTACTTCTTCCTTGCACTTAGCTATTATGTATTTGTACATTTCTTCTGCCATCTGTGGCGCTCCTGCCTTGATAAATGATGGGCGATTTCCCTTTTTGCAGTCTGCGTATAGGGTGAATTGAGATACTAATAACAACTCCCCATCTACATCACTAAGAGCTAGGTTTGTCTTTCCAACTGCATCATCAAATATTCGCATACCTATAAGTTTTTTCACCATTTTATCGGCTATTGCCACCGTATCTTCGTCTGAAATACCGATTAGCACCAAGAATCCCTTGTCTATCTTTCCAATAACTTCATTTTCTACTTCTACACTTGCTTTTTCAACTCTTTGTATTACAAATCTCATCTTTTATTCCTCTTGTGGTTATATTGTTGGTTCTATTTTTATATTTTAATTTCAATATAATTTATGGCAATACATTTGCTGTCAAAGAGATAAGTTCCTCTGACTTAAATCCCTTATCTACGTAAGCTGTCATCCACCTTCGCATTACCATGCCAAGTTCACTTAAAACCTCATCCGATACATTAAAGCTGTATAGTTTTTCTAACTTCGACGATATTATGTACTGCATTGTATAAAAAGTGGAGGTGTTTAGAACAATAGCATCTGATTGTGCTGCCCCACATTTACTACATAATGCACCACTCTTTTTTGTAGAAAAGTAGTGAATATCATCGCTTTCACCGCAGCTTACACATTGAAATACGTTCGGATACTCACCATTTATTGCAAAGCACCGCAGTTCAAATATATGTCGTATCAAAGCTCTAGGGATTACCTTTTTTTCTAAGGCCTTTAGCGAAATGTATAGTAAGTTTAATAATACCTTTGCCTCTACATTCTCTGTAGAAAAATAGTCTGCCATCTCTAAGAAATAAAAACCATAGTACACTGATTCTATATCTGCGGAAACATCCTCAAAATAGTTGGAAATATTTATCCCGCACAGATTGTATGCGGTCTTTCCTTCATATAAACTGAATTCTCCAAAGGAAAAAGGTCTGCTGCCTGCAATATATTGACTATGGGGTCTTCTTGCACCCTTAGCAAATGCCACAATCTTACCTCTATCTTTTGTGAGTATTACCAGTCGCTTGTCATAGTCGTTTACAGGTGTGGCACTAAGGACCATTCCTGTAAGAGTCAGTTTTCTGACCACACCTGTCACCTCTCTTTTAAATTTTTATTTCTATTTCTAGTATTTATGAAAATAGTGTCTCCATCGTGAATGAAAAAAACTATTAAAAATTACCAGTTTAAATATCTTTTCTATTGTAGCCAAAGTTCTTTAATTGAGTTTCATTATCTCTCCACTCCTTACGAACTTTTACCCATAATTTTAAATTGACATGAACTTCCATCATTTTTTCTATCTCGTAACGAGCAGCACTTCCAATTTTCTTGAGCATCTGTCCTTGCTTGCCAATGACTATTCCTTTGTGGGAATCTCTTTCGCAAACAATGGTTGCCTCAATATCTATCATCTTGCCCGCTTTACGTTCCTTCATTTGATCAATATATACTGCTATACCATGAGGAACTTCCTCATCAAGACATCTAAGGGCTTTTTCTCTAATAAGTTCTGAAACTATTTGACGCATTGGCTGATCTGTTACAGTATCCTCATCATAAAACATTGGCCCGTATGGAAGATATTTAAATATCTCCGAAATGACCTCGTCAGTATTTGTTCCTTTTAGTGCTGATACAGGAATAATCTCATCAAAATCATAAATTTTTCTATAGGTATCAATAAATGCAAGGATTTCCTCTTTTTTTACTGTATCCACTTTGTTTATTATTAAAATAACAGGGGTTTTTACCCTTTCTAATTGCTCTGCAATATGCTTTTCGCCCGCACCTACAAAGTTACTTGGTTCTACTAACCAAAGTATTACATCCACTTCATTTAGATTCTTTTGAGCTACACTTACCATATACTCGCCTAGCTTGTTTTTTGCCTTGTGTATACCCGGTGTATCAATAAATACTATTTGACCTTGCTCACTGGTGTAAACTGTCTGTATTTTATTTCTTGTAGTCTGAGGTTTGTTTGAAGTAATAGCAATTTTTTGACCAATTAGTTTGTTCATTAGAGTACTTTTTCCTACATTGGGTCTTCCTATAAGTGTTACAAATCCTGATTTTAACTGTGATTCTTCCATTCTTTCTCCTTGTTTTTGGTGCTGTATACGTTACAAATATGTTGCTGTATATATTATTTAACATTATTTTCTAAACATACAGATTAATCATCTACGCATACAAGTCTATGATTTCATTGAACATATCTGCATTTTCGTCTATTTTTGCCCCATTGCCTATTACGCAAATGCTACTGCTTGATAGCGCCGCTTCAAATGGTTCTGCCAATTTTCTGATATCTTGTGCTGTTGTAGACAGTACTTCCTCACGAGTCTTAATTATATCCTCGTCAGTCAGCCCTACTAGATATGCATTAAAGGATTCCATCCCCCGACCTCTTGGTGTCTTTGGCGTATCCATCATACTAATAGCTCCAATAATATATTTAGTCATCTCTCTATCATCTGCATCAAAATGTCTTAAATATTCTGGTATTCCATCGTATACTTCATTTGTCTTAGCAAGCTGTGGGTCTCTGTATGATGATAATGCTATCTTTCCTGAGCGAGTAATTCTAAGTCCACATCCATATGCACCATTTTCTACTCTAATCTTGCTCCACAGGTATTCGTAATCCATAATATTTTTTAATACCTGATAGTGGCCATCTGTCTGATAACCTTCCTCCTGATTTACACTACCGCATCTTGCCACATACTGTACAGTGGATGGTATTTTAATGGCCTCACTCTTTAGTGCGGGCTTAAAGTCTCTTGCTTTCTTTACAGATTGTGTGTTAGAAAAGTGCTGTGTGAATTCACCTACATATGGAAGCATCTTGCTATAACCTTCGTCATCTGAAGTAATGTGAATAGTCATATTGCCTCTCACCATAACTTGTTCCATTGTGAGTTTCAATTCTTCTAGTATTGTATCATAATGATCGTCAAAATCTGTAACCAGTTTCTTTAGAAACATATAGAATCCTATACCTGATAACATCTCTGAGTAATATGAAACTTCATTAAAGAATGACATTGCTCGCAGTATCGCCTTTGAATGACCTGATGAATTAATTGCTGACTCTACAGTTGCCTTTGCCTTTAGAACAATTTCCTTTAAACGTTTCTTATTATCAATGTTTGTTTCTGTAAGCATTTCTGAAATTACATCAAATGCAAACTGGAATTTATCATACATTATTTTTATCTTTGTTTCAAATAAAATACTATAATCACTTTGATTATCTAGTTTTGCAGCGGCTGATATATCATTTCCTACACCACCAGAATTTAGGTTTATAAGATTGGAAAGTTCCTCATATGTGTGACTTTTAGTATCCATATTTCCAAAGATATATTTGAATAGACCGATATATGGTATATACTTCTCGTCAACATTTTCACAGTTAAAGTAAACCGACATATAGGCAATGCCATTAGTAAATATATTACTATGTATCATCTTAATATTTTCAAATGGTTTTTCTTCTATAATTGGCAGGATTGATTTTTTATCCATATCTTCAATTTTAAGAAGGGGTATTTTTTTCAAATTTTCTTCTGTTTCCGGTTTTTGTTGATATTCTTTCAAAGATTTTGTATCGTTGATTATTTGTTGAATCTCTTCATTGCTAAGGGAAGATTTATATTCCTTCAACTTCTCTGCAAGGCCTGCATCTTCCTCGTCTGCCAATCCTTTCTTTGGAAGCACTTCCATAATACATTTATGGGTATTATTAATTAGATACTTTTCTATTAGTTGTTCAAAGTAATCTGTTTCTGACATCTCCTTTAAATACTTAAATGTATCTGCCGCATCTATATGTGTAAATGGTGCATTATCATCATATAACCAGCTCTCAAAGCTATCCAACATATAGAAAAGTCCCTTTGGATATGAGCCAAAATCTGCCTCTCTATAATTAAATTCCAAAAGATTGATTGCAGCCTTTAGTGAATCCTTGTTTATCCCATTTGTCACAATATCTTTTAGCGTTTTTTCTACCACTTGCACAAATGCAGACCTCTGAGATTCCTTGGCGCACTTTGCTACAATCATAAAGAATCTTTGCTTAAGATTTTGTTCTCCACCCTCAATATCTGTTCCTATCCCTGCATCTATAAGTGCCTTTTTTATTGGTGCTCCTGGCATAGAAATAAGTGCGTAATCAAGTATTTTAAAAGCATAATATAAATATTTATCAATACCTTCACCAGCAGTACTCATATATGCGAAATATGCCTTATCTTCTGCAGATTCATTTTGCCCAATTGAGTAATATTCTGTAGCTTCCTTTGTTTCCTCAAATGCTGCCTGCTCTTTTAATCTTGAATCTATCTCCAAGTATGAATATTTACTTAAATATTCACTATCCATATAATTTAACTTTTCAACTGCATCCACATCACCATATAAGTATATAAATGAATTAGATGGATGATAGTACCTTCTATGGAAATCCAAATATTCCTCATAACTCAATTCTGGTATATGTGTTGGTTCGCCCCCTGATTCATAACCATAACTACTGTCAGGAAATAAGTTCGCCATAGCCTTACTCATCACTACTGTATCTGGATCCGAAAAAGCGCCTTTCATCTCATTATATACCACACCACTGATTTCTAATGGTGCATTCTCATCTACAAGACTATAACTCCAGCCTTCTTGCATAAAAATTTCTTTATGTTCGTATATTTTAGGATTAAAAACTGCATCTAAGTATACATCTATTAGGTTGCTAAAGTCCTTATCATTGCAGCTTGCTACAGGGTATATAGTTTTATCTGGAAATGTCATTGCGTTTAAAAAAGTATTCAATGATCCTTTTACCAATTCCACAAATGGATCTTTAAGGGGATATTTTTTTGAACCACAAAGAACAGTATGTTCAACTATATGAGCCACACCTGTATCATTTTCTACTGGAGTTCTAAATCCTATATTAAATACTTTATTATTGTCATCATTTAAAATAACTGTTACTCTCGCCTTTGTTTTCTTGTGACGCAGTAAGTAACCTGTTGAATTAAGTGCCTTGATATCATCTGTTGATACTAGCTCGTAAGCTGGAATTTGGCTTATGTCTAATGTTCTTTTTTTGTTATTTTCCATAAATAATAAACCTCCTAGTTGTGGCGCAATTATAACATTATTATTTCATTGTTTCAATGTCTTATCCTTTATAAAAGTTTTGTTTGTAAACCCTTTTCATTTTTAGGTTGACTGTTTCCAATTCTTAGATATAATAATGTTTGTTAACCAATTCTTGATTTTAGTTGACTAACTATTATCCAATGTTCATAATTTGGTTTGATTAATTATTATTTAAAAGGAGAAATGATGTTTTTTCATCATATCCAGACAATGGACAAAAATTCAAAAAATAAAAAACTTGATATAAAGGATATGGCTATTATAAGCCTATTTGCAGCCCTAGTTTCTGTACTTTCGGCAATTCCTGTAGGTTTCAATATTTTAGGTGTCCCAGCGACTCTGCAGACATTTATTATCGCCTTTGTTGGCTATACACTTGGTGCAAAAAAGGGGACTTTTGTTGTTTTTATTTATATATTACTGGGTGCCATTGGTTTGCCTGTGTTTAATGGCTTCAATGGAGGTTTTGGTGTTATCCTTGGTGTTACTGGTGGTTTCATCATTGGATTTATATTCCTTAGCTTTCTAGCAGGATGTAGTATGCAATTTAAAAATATCTTCATCCGCATTGGGCTTGGTATTTTAGGGCTTTTGACTTGCCATGTCACTGGTGCTTTTGCTGCCAGCATCTATCTAGACATGCCTCTTTTATCAGCTTCTAGCGCTGTGTCATTTCCTTATCTTCCAAAAGATATCCTGTCTGTGGTTCTCGGGTATTTTGCTGCTATCGCTGTTAGGAAGGCAATGGTATCTGCGAAGATCTATTCTTGATTTTCTCCGATTTACCCCCTTTTCGGAGTTCTCGTGAAATCCCTACGTACTTTTCCTCATAAGCACTATTGAAACTTCTTGTCTTTCATTAAATTTACCCCTCGCGCGGAATCTTTGTATAATCCCTACGTACTTTTCCAAAAAATCATCCCACAAGCACCTTTGAAACTTATTGGTTTCCTTGGGATTACCGCTCTCACAGAATTCTCGTGAAATCCCTCCGCACTTTTCCTCATAATCACTATTGAAACTTCTTGTCTTTCATTAAATTTACCCCTCTGGCGGAATCTTTGTATAATCCCTACGTACTTTTCCAAAAAATCATCCCACAAGCACCTTTGAAGCTTATTGGTTTCCTTGGGATTACCCCTCTCACAGAGTTCTCGTGAAATCCCTCCGCACTTTCTCTCATCATCACTATTGAAACTTCTTGTCTTTCATTAAATTTACCCCTCTGGCGGAATCTTTGTATAATCCCTACGTACTTTCCCCAAAAATCATCCCACAAGCACCTTTGAAGCTTATTGGTTTCCTTGGGATTACCCCTCTCACAGAATTCTCGTGAAATCCCTCCGCACTTTTCCTCATCATCACTATTGAAACTTCTTGTCTTTCATTAAATTTACCCCTCTGGCGGAATCTTTGTATAATCCCTACGTACTTTCCCCAAAAATCATCCCACAAGCACCTTTGAAGCTTATTAACTTTAGATTGTAAAATAGAAATGAGGGTGTGATTCGTACGAATCACACCCTAACTATTGTCATTGAGCCATCTTAAGATTTGAATTAGTTTTCTATTTTTTCTTCATTCTCTGCCTGCAGATCTATCTCAGCTTTTATTAATTCCACATCTACACCGACTTCAACTTCAACATCCTCGGCTGTTTCACTAACTTCAGCTGTTTTATTTGTTTCGTCTGTTTCATCTACTTTGACTACTTTATCTGCTGCATGGTCGGTTTCTTCATCTTCATCTTCATCTTCATCTATCTCCTCATCAAGTTCAGCTGTTTCTAACTGTTTTTTCTTGTTCCAATCATATAGTACGCAACATACCAATATGATAATGCTGCCTACTGTTATGAACCAGCCGAGTACGAATCCTTCTGGAGTATATTTTAATTCAACAGTATGTGTTCCTGCTTCGATAGGTACGCCTAGCATCGCTCCGCCTATACATGTGATTTCCACCTGTTCTCCATCTACATAAGCCTTCCAGCCCTCGTCGTAAATTATTGAGGTGTACATTACTCCTGAATTCATAGCTGTGATAGTACCTGTGATTCTTGTATCGTCATAGCTTTCCACCTCTAAGCCTTCATCACTAAGTGCTGCCATAACTTGATCCAATACTTGAGTATCTAAATTATATGCATAGAGTTGTAATGTCGATGCATCTGTGTCCCTAGTAGTTACTGTAACTGTAGTTCCTGCTGGTACTTCGCCTATGTGAACTATTTGTCTATGCTTTAATCCTGTTGCTGAACCTGATAAATAAAATTCTGTATCTGTATTTTCAGCTACATAATCAATGTTTTCAATGTATGTTGTAACATAAATATATACGTCACTGTCCTCGTTTACATTGATGTAGGCTGTTTGGTTTACATTGGAGGCATCAAGCTGTGTAAACATATCTGGAATACCTGTTGCTGCTTGCGCAAATGAATTCTGAATTACAAATGGGTTATTGCCAGTCATATTCCATAACTCTTCAAAGTATGATGGTAGCATGAAGCCCATTGGTAATGTGTAGTCAAGTTTAAATAAGTGTCTTGAACTAGCTAAATCAGAGCCAACTAGCTGCATATAGTCCTCTGGTACTGACTCTGTTGAATTACCAATTACATATCTTACAGATAAAAGTGATGATGTAAATGGTGTCGAGCCATAATATGAATATGCATTTGTAGATTTTTCAAAGCCTAAAGCTCCGAGGAAATCTGTAAATCCTGCATTAGCTGTAGATGAGAATATGGATACGCCATGGTAATCGTTCCAGGCTGCATCATTTTTGGTTTTTCTATCTAACTTTTCTACTCTGTAGAAATCCTCATCATCTATTTCATCTAATATGGCTGTAATTCCATCATTATCTTCTAAATAGTATGAATATCCTGTTACTTTAAAGGCTTCTTCTTGAGTGCCATTAATTGTTGATTCTGCGATAGCCACTATAAATAATAAATATATCACGACATTTTTATGCAATCTTTTATTTTTGTATAGCAAAGTTAAAATAAAATATAGCGATAAGAATATAGCACTTACGTACACAATCTGGAATGGGTAGTCTGCTGTATCTACATAGTGTTCTTCTATTATCATAAAAAGAACCATAGCTCCAGCAAAGCAAGCTCCTATCTGCCTTGTGGTAAAATCCTTAAGATGTATAACGGCCTCATATGCCATTGTAATTATTATAAATATATAAATGAACGACTCTCTAGCTGGTAGACTGTTTGGGAAGTGGAAGCCATGCCAGATGTAGTTTGGTATATTCGTATTGAAACTAACTAAAAGAATTGCTATGAGAATAATTTTTCCTATCTTTTCACTCTTGTTGACTTTGTCGCTAAAGCAATACATTGGAACTAACATAAATACTGCTACTGTACAATATAGATTTGGTTCATGAGCATTAAAGATTGAAACTGGTACATCCATCATTGAACGAGATAGCATATCCATTATCGAGAAATAGTTGCTCCAAATTTCTGGGAAATTCATCTCACCTGATGCTGTATATGATAAGGCATATAATGCTGGTAAAATCATTACCGCACCAATCCCTCCAGCTATAAGAGAATATTTAGCAAACAACCATATTCTACCGGCAAAATACTTGAAATTCTTCTCACATTCACTAGAGAATAGTTGAATTAAAAAGTAAATCACAAGATATATACAGATCATTATAGCGATATAATAGTTAGAAAAAATTGCTATTCCTAGAGTAATGGTGTATAGAAGATATTTTTTCTCCTTAACCAACTTTTCCAGACCTAATGTAATAAGCGGCAAAAGTAATAGACAATCTAACCACATAATATTCCAACTGAATGCAACCATATAGGATGACATTGCATAGAATAAACCTGCTAATATTGTTATTAAACTCTTTTTATTATGTTTTTTTGTAAGATAATATGCTACGCTAAATCCGCAAAGACCTGTCTTTACTATAATGAGGAAGTCTATTGCAAGGAGAACATTTCCGCCTGGTGCAATGATTCCAAGTAATAAATTTATAGGACTGGCAAGGTAGTATGAGTATATTGCCGAGAAGTTGACTCCCATACCAATGTTCCAAGAAAATGTTAAATTACCACCTTCTGTGATTTTTCTATATAATTCTTTATAAAAGGGAGCGTACTGGTGATAGCAATCACTTCTTAAGTAAATTGAGTCACCAAATGGATAAACCTCGCTACCAATAAAAATACAAGATAAAATAACTGCTGGAACTAAAAATGCAAGTATAAATATAATATTTTCTTTTATTTTTAATAAGAATTTCTTTAAAACGGCTGACATAAAACCTCTTCCTCCACTAATCTTTTTTGAATATGAACAATTTACTGAAAAAGTAGTTAAGAATGACTACCACTACTGATATTAAAATCTTAGCAAGCATCATATTCATTCCCACATGTTTCGCAAATACGAGGAATAAATTTGTTATAAACAATGAAAATAGTCTAGCCAACACAAACGATACTATTTCCCTCAACAATGTCTTAACATCATGTTGATCTTTTTCAAATACATATAATTTATTGGTAACATATGCAACTATAACTGCTATAATCCACGCAATAGTATTTGCAACAATCTCATTTAGTCCTACTTGGTAAAATAAAAATCCAAAAGAGACAAAATCCACTACGGTAGTAAGAACACCGAAGATTATGTATAAAATAGTTTCTTTATTAAAAACTTTCTTTATTATATCGTCCATTTTCATTTGATTTCACCCTTAGCTTTAGCTTTCACCCTTATCATTAGTTTTCTTTACCAATGGAAAGTTTGTATTCTTCATTATAAATATTGGTCTATTTTTAACTTCCATGTATACATGAGCAATATATTCGCCGAGTATCCCTATAGATAGTTCTATAATTCCACCTAAGAAAAGCACGGCTGAAAGCGTGGTTACATATCCTGGAACCTCAATACCTGATATAAATGTATTCAACAATGTGATTATAATATATACAAAGGCGATTACTGATATAAAAAATCCCATACCTGTAACCATTCTAAGTGGAGCAATGGAAAATGCCGTAATGCCATCTATAGCATATTTTAACAAGCTTCTAAAACTCCATTTTGTTGTTCCAACAATTCTTTCTACATTTTCATAAGGAATCCATTTTGTATCAAATCCTACCCACGCAAAAATTCCTTTTGAAAATCGCTGTCTCTCTGATAGGTCAAGAACTGCCTCAACCATCTGTCTACTCATTATACGATAATCCACTGCTCCCTGAACTAAATCCACGTCTGTCATTTTATTGTTTAGTCTATAAAATGTCCTTGAGAAAGCACTTCTTATTCTTGCCTCACCTTTTCTTGTGGTTCTTCTAGCGGCACAACAATCATATCCCTCTTCTATTCCTTTAACCATATCTGGAATCATTATCGGAGGGTGCTGTAGGTCTGCATCCATTATAATTACATAATCACTATCTGAATATGTAAGTCCTGCATACATTCCTGCTTCTTTTCCAAAGTTTTTGGCAAATGATATATATTTTACATCATCATATTTTCTACCAAACTCTTCTAATATTTCAAAAGTCTTATCACGGCTTCCATCATCTACAAATATATATCTAAAATCATACCCTTGTATTTGACTAACCACCTTGCTTGTCTCTTCATAAAACATATGAAGCACATCTTCTTCATTGTAACATGGCACTATTATGTCTACGGTTTTCATTATTACTCCTCCATAAATTCTGAGTATATTTCATACAGATTTCCATTTATCTGTGACAAATCATCTGCGTAATTTTCACCAAAATTATCATTAAATTCTAGTGATTGAGCCTTTAAATATGGCTCATATATATCAAGAAACGCTTGATTCTTATATTTCATCAATAACTGTTTCTTGTTTTCCTCTGTCTTTAGCTGATCATAATAGTTTACACATTTTATTAAATAATAACCATTATCCGCATATACAATATCACTTAATTCATTTTGTTCCAAACTAAAGGCTGCTTCTTCAAATGCTTCCTCCATAATGCCTCTTCCAAATTCGTATTCGTATACTGCATCATCTGAATATTCCTCTGCAACCATGGCAAAATCATTACCCGCATTTAGTTTTCCTTGGGCTTCTATAATTCTATTTTTTGCTGCTACTTTTCCATCACTTGTATATTCTACCATATTACCTTCCTCATTAGGATAATATGTTTTAACAAATATGTATTGGACTTTTATCACTCTGGCTTCTTCATCACTAATTTCCACACTAACAGAATCACATACCATTTGGTACAATTTTTCTGATATCATAAATTCCCTATACAATTCGCGAATATCACTTTGTGTAATACCAAGTTTTTCAATATCCTCATGGGATAGAGTTTTATAATATGCCTCTGCGGCCGCATCTATTTTTTCACCTTCTGCCGAAGTTAGGCTTATATTTTTATCCTTTGCCAACATGCTTATAGCTTTTAGTTCAGCAAGTTGCCTTGAAACGTTGTCTACTAAGTATTCGCCTAATGTAGTATCTTCGTATTGGGTGTCCCAAATATCCTCTCCCAAATCTTTGGTATATCTGTTCATCTCCGTGGCTAGAACTAATTTTCCAACAGACATTGGAACTACATTTCCGGACACTTTTAATAGCTGGTCTGAATCCAGTCCTGTAGTAAGGAAAACCTTACCATTACAGCCCACTAGATTTATGGCCAGCATCACAATTAATATTATATTTATGATTTTCTTTATTTTATTTTTCATGTCTTTTTATGCTTCTACTACTAATAATTTTCCACTTGGCATTTTAAACACTTCTAGGGAATCTGTCAACTCTTCGTCTGACATTTCCTCTACATCCATACCAGATTTTTCCCAATATTCTCGGAGTTCCTCTACAGTATCAAAAACTTGCGCCATACAGTCCTCTAGAAATATCATAGCTTCTTCTATATCACCTGCTACATCTTCATCAAAAAGTTTTGACTGGTTTTTCAAAAAAGTTTCTGCTTCCTCTTTTCCAATACCGTTCATAGCTTCCTCCTACTATAAATCTTATATTTTAAAAACATTCAGACTAAAATTCAGTTTTAAATTTGCTTATATATTCCTTAATCTTTTGTAAATCATAATTATTTTCTTCCATATATTTTATAAAATATGAACCAACTATGGCACCATCAATGATATCTTCAAACATCTCTACATCTTTCGCTGTTCTGATACCAAATCCCATCATAACTGGAATCTTTGATACTGATTTAACTTTTCCAAGATAGTCGCGAACATTCTTATGGAAGTGTGCAGCCTGACCAGTAACACCCATAGACGAAACGCAATAGACAAATCCCTTTGCATTCTCAAGTAACATTGGTATCCTATCTGTTGACACAGGTGAAACTAACTGCAATAAATATGGTGCGCCCTCCACTTTTGATAAGGCTGTATTTAACAGTCCTTGCTCTTCAAATGGTAAATCGGGAACTATCAAACCATCAATACCTACATTTTGACACTTTTGGACAAAATTATCAAGCCCATAATGATTAATTGTATTATAATACATCATAAAAACAAGTGGAACTTCACAACTCTTACGTAATTCTTCTACCATATCAAATATTTTTGCTAATGTTACCCCTTGTTGAATAGCTCTATATGAAGCATCTTGAATAACTGGACCATCTGCTACTGGATCTGAAAATGGTACTCCAAGTTCTATTACATCTACACCTGCTTCGTACTGAGCTTTAATGATGTTTATAGATGTTTCCATATCTGGAAGACCTGCTGTCATATATGTAATAAATGCTTTCTTTCCTTCTGCTTGTAACCTGTTCATTCTATTTTCAATACGATTTTCCATAATAATTTCCTCTCTATCTGTCCATATCTTGTCTATTTATTCATATCTTGTCCATCAAGATATGCAGCTACAGTATGAACATCCTTGTCGCCACGTCCTGAAAGACACATTATGATAATGTCATCTTTTTTCATTGTCTTTGCAAGTTTAAAAACATATGCTAGGGCATGTGCACTTTCAATGGCTGGAATAATACCCTCTAATCTACAAAGTTCCATAAGAGCATCCATACATTCCTTATCTGTAATTGATTCATATGTTACCCTGCCTGTATCTCTCAAATATGAATGTTCTGGTCCTACGCCTGGATAATCAAGTCCTGCTGAAATAGAATGTGCTAATTGTACGTTGCCATCATCATCTTGAAGCAAATAAGAACACATCCCATGAAGTATACCTGGATTTCCTTTTGCCATCGCTGAAGCATGTTTACCTGTTTCAATTCCAAGTCCTGCTGCCTCTACACCATATAATTTTACATCTTTGTCATCCAAAAATTCAGCGAACATTCCGATAGAATTTGAACCACCACCACAACAAGCTACAACTGCATCTGGGAGTCTGCCTTCTTTTTCAAGAATCTGTTTTCTTGCTTCTTTACTAATAATAGATTGGAAGTTTTTAACCATAGCTGGATATGGATGAGGACCAACTGCAGAACCAATAACATAAAATGTATCCTCTGCATCTTTAGCCCATGTTCTAATAGCTTCATTTGTGGCATCTTTTAATGTTTTAGAACCAGTCTCAACACTTACAACCTCTGCTCCAAGCATCTGCATTCTAAATACATTTAATGACTGTCTTTCTATATCTTCCTTACCCATATATACAGTACACTTCATATTAAATAATGCTGCACCCGTAGCTGTAGCCACACCATGCTGACCTGCACCTGTTTCTGCAATAACTTTTGTTTTTCCCATTCTCTTTGCTAAAAGAATTTGGCCAATAACATTATTAATTTTATGAGCACCTGTATGGTTTAAATCTTCTCTTTTTAAATATATCTTTGGTCCGTATTTCTCGGTAAGTCTTTGTGATAAATATAATGGATTTTCTCTGCCTACATAATCCTTCATATAGTAGTTATATTCCTTCCAGAAATTTTCATCGGCAATGGCTTCCTCATATGCCTTTTCCAGTTCCGCTAATGTATTCATAAGTGACTCTGCAACATATTGTCCACCGAATTCTCCATAATATTTTTCCATTTTTGTTCTCCAATCTTTTTAATTCTAACTTAAAATTTTGTTTCTATACTTCAGTTATCAGTTTTTATTTTTTGTTTACTTATTTCTTAATTTGAAATTCGAATCTTATTTTGTTAGGTCTATCTTTACATTTTGTACAGTCTCAATAAATCTATCTATTTTTTCCAAATCTTTACCTTTTTTGCCTATATTATCATACTCGACACCACTGCTTACATCAACCACATCAGGTCTTAAAGTTAATATTGCCTCGGTTACATTTAAAATGTTTAATCCACCTGCAACAATAAACATTTTTCCTTGTCTATCAAAAGACAAATATTCGCTCCAGTTAAATGTCTTTCCTTCTCCTGGAGTAGCTCCATCAAACACAATACCTATTATTTTGTCGCTATCCATATTCTTTATAGAATTATTAACATCTATATCCTTGTTGATATTGATGGCTATAAAAATCTGAATAGTAGTGTTTGCTAATATTTGCTCATTCATCTCGCCGTGTATTTGTATTATATCAAAACCTGCTGCCTCAATGGCTACTATCTCCTCCAATGTAGGTGATACCACCACCGCCACAAATTTTATATGTGAGGAATTCTCGCTCTGTAAGGAGGTCTTATATATCTCTGATTCTTTAGCATAATCAACTATTTCCTTAGCCTGCTCTAGGGTATTGTTACGCTTACTCTTTGGGAAGTTGATTACAAATCCCGCATAATCCACGCCGCTTTCTATAAGTTTTAGAATCTCTATTTTACTAGTTATTCCACATATCTTAACTTTCATTAAAAATTCCTTTCCATTTTTTTGCTACGGCTTCTGGTTCTTTTGATTCCATAAATGCTCTACCTATTAGTAATGCATTAACATTACACTGTTTAAGGATTTCTATATGTGAATCCTCGGTAACACCACTTTCCGAAACAAATAATGGTCTATTGGTACATCCTAATTCCTTCATTCTTTCATCCATAAATGCAGATAATCTTTTTGAATTATTTAAGTCTATGGTAAAGTCTTTTAAATTTCTATTATTTACGCCTACTATCTTTGCGCCCAGTCTTAAAGCTCTTTCCATTTCTATTTCATCATGTACTTCTAATAAAACATCCATACCTAATGAATACGCTAACTTATATAAAGCCTCCATATCCTTATCGCCTAATATTGATGCTATAAGTAATATGCAATCCGCTCCAATTACTTTAGCTTCATAGACTTGGTACTCATCAATAATAAAATCTTTTCTAATAATTGGCAAGTTGGAAATGCCTCTTACTTGCTTTAAATATTCTACACTACCATTAAAGTGATCCTCTTCTGTTAACACACTGATGGCATCTACTGATGCATTATACTGGTCAATTCTTTCTGTAAGGTCTATAACCCCATCAATAATGCCCATACTTGGGGACGCCTTTTTAAATTCACCTATAATTGAAAGTCCATCCTTTGCCAAGGCATTGTAAAAGCTAATAGAATTTCTTTTACTATCCAGTGCCATTTTTTTCATTTCTTCTACTGAGATTCTCTTTTTATGTTCAACTAATCTTGCTCTCTTGTCAGCTACTATATCATTTAAAATCATATCTTTTTTCCTTATTTTGTGCAGTTATTAATAAAATTTTCTATCATCTTTTTGCCATGCTCTGTATATATAGATTCTGGATGAAACTGAAGTCCAAATATAGGATAATCCTTGTGTTTTATAGCCATAATTTCACCATCATCTGTTCTTGCTGTAATCTCAAGACATTGCGGCATAGTGTTTTCTATAATAGCCAATGAATGATACCTTGCTACTTTTATTGGTATATGAATACCTTCAAACAAATCCTTTTTGTTATGTGTAATCTCTGACTGTTTCCCATGACATACCTTCTTAGCGTAACTAACTACTCCTCCAAAAGCTTCACCAATGCATTGATGACCTAAACATATACCAAGAATTGGACATTTCCCTGCAAATTTTTTAATCACATCGAGGCAAATACCTGCATCTTTTGGTGCCTTTGGCCCAGGTGATAACACTATCTTATCTGGTGCTAATTCTTCTATTTCTTCTATGGTTATCTTATCATTTCTTACCACTTTAATATCTGTAGTGAATATTCCCATATACTGATATAGATTATATGTAAATGAATCATAGTTGTCTATTAACAATATCATAGGTTTTCCTCCTCTACAAGTGTCTTGGCTAGTGCCATAACTTTATTGCAACATTCCATATATTCACTTTCTGAATTTGAATCTGCCACAATACCTGCACCTGCTTGAAGATATACTTTATCTCCTTTTTTTATCATTGTTCTAATTGTAATACAAAAATCCATATTACCAGTGAAATCTATATATCCTGTAGCTCCACCATAAAGACCTCTTCTTGAATTTTCCAATTCATCAATAATTTCCATTGCTCTAATTTTTGGTGCTCCGCTAAGTGTTCCTGCTGGTAAAAATGATGATATCATATCAAATGGATGATATTCTTTATTAGGCTTACCCTCAACCAGCGAAACTATATGCATTACATGAGAGTAATTAACTACTTCCATAAATCTTGTAACTTTTACTGTGCCAAACTGTGCCACACGACCCATATCATTTCTAGCTAAATCTACAAGCATTACATGCTCTGCTCTTTCCTTTTCATCACCTAAAAGGTCAGCCTTTAGAATTTCATCTTCTTCTTTATTTGCACCACGTTTTCTTGTTCCTGCTATCGGACAAGTCTGGATTTTATTATCCTGTTTTTTTACTATCATCTCTGGTGAACTTCCAATAATTTCAAAATCCCCGAAATTAAAATAGTAAAGATAAGGCGACGGATTTAATTCTCTAAGTTCTTTATATAATTCAAATCCGTCCTGTTTTGTTTCAATAGTCCATCTTTGTGATAATACTGTCTGAAATATATGTCCTTCTTTTATATAGTTCTTTATCTTATCTACCTTTTCGCTATACTGCTCCAATGTATCTGATTTTTTAATTATCTTCCCATCGTGTATGTAGTTTTTTTCTACTGGTTTAGTGTTTGCCTTAACCATAGCTATTAACTCATCACCAGCAATTCTAGCTCTATTTTTTCCATCTTCATTGTCCTCATCTAATATAACCACTGAAAGTGTTTCTGCTACATGATCTACTACTATGAATTTGGTTGCTAACATAAACTGTACTGTTTCAATGCCTATTTCATCATCATTTTCATCTGGAAGATTTTCTATATACCTAATGTAATCATATCCTAGGCTTCCTACAAGTCCTCCACAAAAGGCCAATTCTCCCTCATCTTTAACTACATTAAACATACTACAATATTCTTTTAAAATATCTACTGGATTACCTTCAATTACGCTTTTTTCACCATTTGATTTTGTAATTACAATGGAGTTACCAACTGATTGAATAATCTCCTCTGGTTCAATTCCTATGAAAGTATATCTATCATAGTCTTTATCATAGCTTTCAAGTAAAAATCCGACTTTTGATTTGCCAAGATTTTCATATATAGCTATTGGTGTTTCATTAACAATACTAGTGGTCTTTCTGTAAGCTCGTAAATTTCTCTTTTCCATATTATCTCCTTCTTTCTTGCTGGAGACTCTATGTTATACATTTTGATATAAAAAAGTCCCCAGCTATTATAATAATAACTGGGGACGATAATTTCGTGGTGCCACCCCGATTCTCGATAACTGACAGTCTATATAATTTTACCTTATAGATGATATTGTAAAAACACTACATTAAAAAATCTTTAATGATATTTCAATACAATTATCGTCCAATGAGGTCATAAAAAATTATAAAAAAAGCGTATCTCCCGTCTTGGAAAATACACGCCACCAATCTCTCGACTCATTTAGATACGGATGTTTAAATCGATATCCTTTCCTCTGTAACGTGAGGTCACGGCTGGACTACTATAATTTCATCCTCGCGTCTCCCAAACCCATTCCTTATAATTCTGCATATCAGTTCGCACCATTCCTGACTCTCTGTGATGTGATCACTATAAGTACTATTTTGTTCATAGACTTTGTGGTTATGTAATTGTTAATTAACTGATTAGTATTCTATATTTTAAATTCTATTTTGTCAACATCTTTTTTATAGATTTTGCATATTTATAAATTATAGACTTTCTATTATATTTATGCTATTATAGTCTTAATTTGTTAGTATAATTTTATCAAATTTTTATACATTTAGGAGGACTTATGAAGGATTATATACTTATTACTGATAATACCTGTGATTTAGATGATAGCTACTATAGCGAACATAACATTCCCGTTACTGTACTACCTTATTCAATTAATGATGTAGTTTATGGAATCGACAAATCTATGTCCCTTCCGGATTTTTATAACGCAATGAGAGATAAGATTATGCCTACTACTATGGCTTGTAACCCTGACTCATATTCTACTACATTTGAGAAATATCTATGTGAAGGGAAAGATGTCATTCACCTTGCTTTTTCATCAGCACTTAGCAGTTCCTATGGCAATGCAATTTTAGCGGCTGATGAACTTATTGAAAAATATCCAGATAGACAAATTAAAATAATTGACAGTTTATGTGCTTCTTGTGGGGAAGGTCTTTTATTGTATAGGGCTGTTCGTGAAATGGAAAATGGAGCAACCTTTGATGAATTAGTAAATTTTATTGAAGATAATAAAATGAAGATATGTCATTATTTTACTGTAGATGATTTGAACCATCTCTACAGAGGTGGTCGTGTTTCTAAATCTACTGCTGTGGTTGGCTCTATTATTAATATTAAGCCTATCCTACACGTTGACAATGAAGGGCACTTAATTCCTGTTGGCAATTCCCGTGGCAGAAAGAAATCTCTTTTAACACTTGTGGATTACATGGAAAAAATCACAGCTGATTATGAAGGCGACAACGATGTGGTTATGATTTCTCATGGTGATTGCGAAGAAGATGCTAAGTTTGTAGCTAGTGAAATAAAAAAACGTTTCGGCACAAAGGAAGTTATTATTTCATATGTAAGCCAAACCATTGGAGCTCATGCAGGTCCTGGGGTTATATCGATATTCTTTATGGGAAATCATAGGTAGCATAAATAAAGGAGGAACGGTAAATGATGAAACGATACACAGTGTTAGCAGTGACGATTTAGGTAACTATGCAGGTGCAAGATCCATTTATATCACGTATACAGATGGAACAAAATCAACAATTGCTTTTACTTCAGCACTATTAAGATATAATGGTATAACTTATGATATTGATAGTGAATTATTTGATAGTATTGAAGGTATGTATTAATCTTTTCCTTATATTGGGGATAAATTTTGACAAGTCTTTTCTTTTCTGCATTTGAAACACACACTAAGACATCTGAGATTTCACATTTACCTATATATGTTTAATAAAATGTTATACTTACCCTTAGAAGTTTCTCTAATTATTTTAACATATCTAAATCTTCCAAATCCTCTCACCGACACCATATCACCGTTTTTAAGTACTCCGCTATTGTTTTCAAATACTCTTCCATTTACATATACTTTGCGTTCTCTGAATAACTCGATACTCTGACTTCTTGACTTATTATACACTCTTGAAATTATTCCATCGACTCTAAGTGATGTAACTAATACCTCTTTTTCTTCTGGTTCTTTTGCGGGTATATCAGCTACACTATCAACCATTTTTAATACTATACTGGTATGCTTAATTTTACTGAGATTTTCCATGATATAAGGTGCAATGGATTCCTCACAAAATAAATATGCATCTTTTCCACTCATAAGAATGTCTCCCATAGTGTCTCTTTCTATTCCCAGGTTCATTAAAGAACCCAAATAATCTCTATGGGTTAGTTCATCTGAAAACTTAGCAAGTAAGGGCGATATTTTTATGATAGAAATAGGAAATTCCTCCTCATATCCTAATTCATCTACATTTCCAAATCGTACCATAACTCTCTCACTATCTTCACTTCCCCCAAACTCCTTATATCCGATAAAGGATAGCTCTTTTCGCATTTCATAGAGTAAACCACGAACACCTTCACCGATGAAATCGGTAAAGGTGTACATGTTTTGTCTGTATGATTTATTTGCTAAATCTAAAAATCTCTTTTTGATTTGTTGTATTTCTTTTAAATCTTCCATATTTTTCTTTCTAGACTCTTATTTGTTGCTTTTAAAGATTATTATTTGCGATTGGCAAATATATTATTTGAAATAAGCTACACCTGATTCAAATATCTTCATATCTTGTTCGCCGTAAATATTAATAGCTACTGAGTCTCCTATTCTCTCAGAGTGAGCCATCTTACCAAGACATCTACCATCTGGACTTGTGATACCCTCAATAGCTGAATATGAGCCATTAACGTTCCATTCTTCGTCCATTGTAGGATTACCATTTGGATCAACATATTGAGTAGCTACTTGTCCATTTTTAAATAATTTCTCAATCCATTCTTCGCTTGCTACGAAACGTCCCTCACCGTGTGATGCTGGATTAACATATGTTGCACCAAGATCTGCACCCTGTAACCAAGGTGATTTATTTGTAACTACCTTTGTATAAACCATCTTTGAAACATGGCGGTTAATTGTATTGAATGTAAGAGTTGGTGAATTCGCATCCTGTCCAGTAATTTGTCCGTTTGGAACAAGTCCTAACTTGATAAGTGCTTGGAAACCATTACATATACCCAGTGCAAGTCCGTCTCTTTCATTTAATAACTTATGAACAGCCTCTTTTAACTTTTCATTTCTAAAAGCTGTAGCGAAAAACTTAGCTGAACCATCAGGTTCATCACCTGCTGAGAAGCCACCTGGGAACATAATAATTTGCGATTTAGCAATACTTTCTTCAAATATGCTTACTGAATCTCTAATATCCTCAGCATTAAGATTTTTAAACACTTTTGTGATTACATCTGCGCCAGCTCTTTCAAATGCCTTTGCACTATCGTATTCACAGTTTGTACCAGGGAATACTGGTATAAATACTGTAGGTTTTGCAATCTTATTTTTACATACATATACATTACCAGCACTATAAACTGGAGTATCAATAATTGCTGTATCTGTTGTTGAACGTGTTGGGAATACCTTTTCAAGTGTAGTCTCCCATGTATTAATAGCCGCATCCAAATCAATAGTGATATCACCATACTTTATAGATGCAGTATCATTTATTGAACCTATAATCTTGAAGTATTCTTTCATATCAGCCATCTCTGCTTCTACAACTGAAATCATATCTTCTGCTACTTCTGCCACAATATCACCAAAAGCTGGTGCAAATAATTCTTCTTTTGAAACGCATTTGTCGAATATTTCAAATCCCATTTTATTACCAAATGACATCTTTGAAACTGCTGCCGCTATACCCTTTGAATCAAGTGCATATGCTGCTACGATAGCTTTCTTTCTAATAAGAGTATGAATCTTGTCATAAAGTTTCATTAACTGCTCATATACTGGCTTGTCATATTCATCACGCTTAATTTCGAATTTTACAATCTTATCATTTGCCTTCTTAAATTCAGGTGAAATAATATCACCTTCCTTTGCAATATCAACTGCAAAAGATACAAGTGTTGGAGGAACATCTATCTCATTGAAAGTTCCTGACATACTATCCTTGCCACCAATTGAAGGAAGTCCAAAACCTAACTGAGCATCATAGGCACCTAAAAGTGATGCAAATGGTTGACTCCATCTCTTTGGATCTTCTGACATACGTCTGAAATATTCTTGGAATGTAAATCTAATCTTCTTAAAGTCTCCACCGTTAGCTACAATCTTTGCAACTGATTCAACTACTGCATACATTGCACCATGGTAAGGACTCCATGATGAAAGGTAAGGATCAAATCCGTAACTCATCATTGTAACTGTATCGCATTTTCCCTTAAGAACAGGAAGTTTTGCAACCATCGCCTGTGTCTCTGTTGTCTGGAAACGACCACCGTGAGGCATAAATACCGAACCAGCTCCGATAGAACCGTCAAACATTTCTACAAGGCCTTTTTGTGAACATACATTTAAGTCAGCTAATGTATTCATCCATGTTGACTTAACATCACTAACTTCCTTTGGTGTGAAATAATTTTCTTCCTTCACTGGCATATCCACTGATACACTTGTCTCTTGATGAGCACCGTTTGTATCTAAGAAAGCTCTTGAAATATCAACTATATTTTTACCTCTCCATTTAAGAGTAAGTCTTGGGTCTTCTTTAACTACTGCAACACATACAGCTTCAAGGTTTTCCTCAGCTGCATACTGCATGAATTCATCTACATCTTTAGGATCTAAAACTACTGCCATTCTTTCTTGTGATTCTGATATAGATATTTCTGTTCCATCAAGACCTGCATATTTCTTTGGTACCATATCGAGGTTGATATCAAGACCATCAGCTAACTCGCCAATAGCAACTGAAACACCACCTGCTCCAAAGTCATTACATTTCTTGATAAGTTTACTTACTTCTTCTCTTCTAAAGAGTCTTTGAATCTTTCTCTCTGTAGGGGCATTTCCTTTTTGTACTTCTGCTCCACAAGTTTCAATAGATTCCTCTGTATGAACCTTAGATGAACCTGTAGCACCACCGCAGCCATCACGTCCAGTTCTTCCACCTAAAAGGATAATGATATCACCTGGATCAGATGTTTCTCTAATAACGGCACGTCTAGGAGCTGCTCCCATAACTGCACCTATTTCCATTCTCTTTGCAACATAATCTGGATGGTAAATCTCTTTTACAAGACCTGTAGCAAGTCCAATCTGGTTACCATATGAGCTATAACCATTAGCTGCTTCACGTACAATTTTCTTCTGAGGGAGTTTGCCCTTTAATGTATCTTTAACAGACTTTGTAGGATCTGCTGCGCCTGTAACACGCATTGCCTGATATACATAAGTACGACCTGAAAGTGGATCTCTTATTGCTCCACCAAGACATGTAGCTGCACCACCAAAAGGTTCAATTTCTGTTGGGTGATTATGTGTCTCGTTCTTGAAATTAACAAGCCATTCTTCAGTCTTACCATCTATCTCTACTGGGACTACAATACTACAAGCATTGATTTCATCGGTTTCTTCTTGATCTTCAAGCTTTCCTTCTTTTTTAAGTTTACGCATTGCCATAAGGGCTAAATCCATAAGACAAACAAACTTGTCTTCTCTACCCTTAAATATATCTGTTCTATCCTTAATATACTGATTGTAAGTATCCATTATAGGTTTCTTATAAAAACCTTCATCGAACTCAATGTTTTTAAGTTCTGTCTGGAATGTAGTATGACGACAATGATCTGACCAATAAGTATCAAGTACTCTGATTTCAGTCATTGATGGATCTCTGTGTTCTTCTCCATTAAAATAACTCTGGATATGGCAAAAATCCTTAAATGTCATAGCAAGATTAAGTGATGAGTATAACTCCTTAAGCTTGTCCTCAGACATTGAAATAAATCCATCTAAATATTTAACATCTTCTGGTTCTTCAAATACTGTAACCAATGTCTCTGGCTTAACAAGATTTGTTTCCCTTGAATCAACTGGGTTGATACAAAATGTTTTAATATTTTCTAATTCTTCATCTGTAACAGTTCCTTCTATAACATATGTGGTAGCTGTCTTAATCACTGGCTCTTCATTTTCATTTAAAAATTTCACACACTGTACTGCTGAATCTGCTCTCTGATCGAACTGGCCTGGGAGATATTCTACACTGAATACCTTATCTGCCTCTTTATTATATGGAAACTCTTCTTCATATAAAATATCAACAGGTGGCTCAGAGAAAACTGTATTAAGAGCTGCTTTATAGGTATCTTCTGAGAGATTCTCAATATCGTAACGTACAAACATTCTAACTCCCGTTACTGTCTTGATGCCTAAATAGCTTTTGATTTCTTCTTTTGTCTCTTTTGCTTTTACAGCATATGGTGCCTGTTTTTCAACATAAACTCTTCTTACCATTCTCTAAGTACCTCCATTTATTGTTTTTAAATGACTTATCTATTTAAAAAAACATAGTCTCGCAAGGAATTTTACCACATTTACCTTAAATGTAAAAGGGCTATTTAGTTTTTTTTTCTTAGTTTGTGTATTATTTTCCTACCTTTCTTAATGGCTATACAAATAAACGTAATTATAATACTCCTCGCCACAAAGATAATTATAAGACCTAACGTATCTCGTTGCCCTGTGTGATTTAAAACATTTTCCCAGGGAATCACAATATACTCTATACTGTGGGCACTTAAAACCCACATAGAATATTTACCTATGTACGCAATTTTCTGATTTTGAACGCAAGAACAGCTGGCCTAATATCTCTACGACTTTCGATTCCAGAAATCATCAATTTTCCTAGCTATGTGGTCAACCGTCACATTTTCCACATCATCCCATTCCCTGGGATATAAGGCTCTATATCCACTTTGCCTAAAACGTTCATCCAAAAGTACAATTACACCCATGTCTTCTTCTGTTCTGATAACTCTTCCTGCTGCCTGCAGTACCTTGTTCATGCCTGGATATCTATAGGCATAATCAAACCCATTTAATCCTTGGTCCTGGAAATAATCTGAAATAATTTCTCTCTCTTTGCATATTTGAGGTAATCCAGTCCCGACAATAATAGTTCCTATTAGTCTATCATTTTTCAGGTCTATACCTTCCGAAAATATACCACCCATTACGCACATAGCTAATAATGTCTTGGGGTTATTTTCATCAAACTTATTTAAGAATTCTTCTCTTTCTATCTCAGTCATTCCATTATTTTGTACTATTAGATCACAAAATTTGGAAATATTCATCCTGTCTATCACTTCATAAATATTTTCCATTAAACGATATGACGGAAAGAAAACCATATAATTTCCTTCTTTTGCAGATATAGTTTCTATAATATATCTTGCAATCTTCTCGTATTCGGCATCATTTCTTCTAGTGTATTTACTGGTTACATCCGTTCCAATTAAAATCTGCCTATTATCTTTTGAGAAGGGCGAGTCTATGTAAATAGCATAGTCATTTTCATTTCCGCTTAGAAGCTTTTTATAATACCCCACAGGTAACAAAGTCGCTGAAAAGAAAATGGTACTTACTGCACTTTCCATACACATACTTAATCTTCCTGAAGGATTGACGCACATAAGCTTTACAAAAAAATCACCTCTGTCATCTATTTCACAGTATATCTCGTAATTTTCATCTAACAACTCTATTGTATTTAGAAAAGTCTTTGCACAAAAATAGAAGTCCATAGCTTCATCTTTGCCATCGTATTCACTATGTTCCTCCATATATTTTTCCATTGCCGCCACATATCTAAGCATCGGAGTTGACATTTCATCAATGGTTGGAAGTAACATAAATCCATCCACACACATTCTCTTATATGATAACATCACTTTATTGAGTTTTTCTAAATTACCTGTTATCCTCTTATCTTTGCCTGTAAAAAGTTTTTTAATTGCTAGTACATCTTCCTTTACAATAGTAGCACTATACATCTCCCTTGCCCTATCCACAAGATTATGTGCTTCATCCACTAGGAAAATGTATTTGTTTTCTGATGATTCTCCAAAGTATCTTTTCAAACGCACACTTGGGTCAAATGCATAGTTGTAATCACATATAATACCATCCACCCAATTACTTATATCTAGGCAAAACTCAAATGGACAAATATTGTGCTTTGTAGCATAGTTTAAAATAACTTCCCTTGTTATATCTGATTCATTAGAGATGATATCAAAAATAGCTTCATTGATTCTATCATAATGCCCTTTTGCTCTTTCACAATACTCTGGATTACACTTGGTCTCCTCCATAACGCACATTTTATCCTTAGCCGTTATAGAAATCGACTTAAAATGCAAACCATGATCTCGCAAAGTATTAAACGCCTGTTGAGCCACCGAGCCCGTAATAGTCTTAGCTGTTAGGTAAAATATTTTCTCACCCAAACCCTCTCCAATAGCTTTTATAGCTGGAAATACCGTGGACATAGTCTTACCCACTCCCGTAGGTGCCTGAATGTATAAATCCACTTTTCTCTTAATAGCTCTATACGTGTTTACAGTCACATCTCTTTGACCGCTTCTATAATCATACGGAAACTGTAATTGTTTTGATGTTCCCTCCACCAATACTTTGTTTTCATATAGATACTCCGCCCATTTATAATACTCGTCCACTATCATATGAAACCAATTACTCAAGTACTCCATTGTATATTCTTCAATAAATCTTTTTATTTCCTCTGTTTCTAAATTTACATATGTCATTTGAACGCGAATAGTTTCAAGTTTATTATCATTTCCATATATGTACGCATAACACATAGCCTGGGCAAGATGGACCTGCATAGGCTCTTTAATGTATTCTATATCTCGTTTAACTCCTTTAATCTCATCCACAGTGACAATTTCTCCTGAGATTATTCCATCTGCCCTTCCGTCTACAATAATAGAGAACTTCTCATAGAATATTTCACATCTAAGAGCCACTTCTGCCGCGTAGTTTGCTCCCATCTTACTTTGGATTTTTCTATGAATCTTTCCTCCTGCGACCATTGCCTCTGTATCTAGCCCAGTGCTGTATCTATTGTCTATATCACCAGTTCTAAGTACAAACTCTACGAGATTTCTAACTGATATTTTAAGCTTATCATCTTTAAATGTTTCCATTTGTGCTCCGAATCAAACGCATACCGCATTTTTATGAAATAAATTTACTTCTATTATTATAGCACAATTTGTTGGTATATACCCCTGATTTCATCTGCTGTCGCTAAGTTTTTTGAAAATGCACTTGCACTCCCTGCTGCTATTCCCATTTTGAGTGCTTCAAGAAGATTTTGCGTCTCAATATATCCTGCGATAAATCCAGCTACCATAGAATCACCTGCACCAACGGAATCCACCAGTTCCCCTTTAGGTGCATTCATAAAGAAAGTATCCTCTTTTGTCACTAGTATAGCCCCATCACCTGCCATAGACACTAGCACATTTTCAGCTCCAATATCTATGAGTTTTCTTGCGTAAAAAATCACTTCATCATTTGAATCTATATTTGCATTAAATATTTCACTTAATTCTTGTTTATTAGGCTTAATCAAAAACGGATGGTTTTTCAATACATTAACTAGCAAATCTCCTGTTGCATCTACGATAAACCTAATATTTCTATCTTTGAGTTTACTCATAATATCCATGTAAATAGAATCGGGTACAGATTTTGGTATGCTCCCTGCAAGCACTATAAAATCCCCATCCTCTATCACTTCCAATTTCGCCATTAATTCCTGTATTGCCTCTTCACATATAATAGGACCAAGACCATTAATCTCTGTTTCTTCCCTAGATTTAAGTTTAATGTTAATTCGGCTAACACCCTCTACTTCAATAAAATCTGTAGCCACACCCTCACTTTCTAACCTTTCACATATCTGCTTTCCCGTAAATCCTGCCACAAAACCCAAGGCCGTATTTTCCACCGATAAATGACTAAGTACCACTGACACATTTATTCCTTTACCACCAGGAAGTATGCTTTCATTATATGCCCTATTTACTTGTCCGAGTATAAATTCTTCAACGCCCACAGCATAGTCAAGTGCTGGATTAAACGTAACTGTATAGACCATAACATTTCCTCCTAGAATTTTCACACATATTCTTCAGTTGAGAATCCTCCAATAATGTTCTAATAATCATCTATTACTCGCCTATTAATCATCAAATTCTACTGTTACAAAGAATCCTCTATCTGTTTCATGTATTTTTTTCACATTGCCAGTTCTACTTTTTAATCTTTCACGAAATTGATAATTAGCAGACATTGCTACTGCAGGCTCTAAGGTATAGTAATAGCTACTTGGTAGTTTACCCTCGCTTATTTCTACCTCTTGCCCTTCCTTTACAAGACCTTCCCTCTCCATTTTAAATTCCATTTCTCTCATGATAAATCTCCTTAACTTTGGTATTCTAGTAGCTTCTTATTGCGTCATTGGCATCATCTGTAGTTTTATCAATTTTCTTTATAACAACGTCATATGAAAAGTTCTCATTAACCTTTACTGTCACGGTTTCTCCGACCTTGTGACCTACTATAGCTTTTCCTACTGGCGATTCAATACTAATGTTACCACCCACAGAATTACCTCTAATAGATGTAACTAATTTCACTACCTGCGTAGATGAATCATCTGTAAAAAATAATTCCACCTTGTTGTTAAGACCTACTTCATCGTCTTTTGATTCATCCGATATTATCTGGGCTGTTCTTAACATTCTTTCAAGGTATCTAATTCTGCTTTCATTTTTATTTTTATCTTTTTTTGCTGCATAATACTCAAAATTCTCGCTTAAATCACCATGAGCCCTGGCTTCTTTTACTGCCTCAATGGCCTCTTTTCTAACTACTAGTTTTCTATATTCTATCTCTGCTTCAATCTTTTTTACATCATTTTTTGTTAATCTATCCATCCTAAACTCCTTCTAAGTCGAACTTGGGAATAAAGCTTTCTTTTGCTGTATCCCCTTCTTGTATAAATCCATTTTCAATGCCAATTTCAATAGCATAATCAACTACTTCGTCATATTCTTCTTTTGTGATTTTTCTCCTAAGTTCGGGTTAGTTACTAAGTGCATCTCCCTCCCAAATAGGTGTATATTGATTCATGATGCTTATAAAAATATCGTCACCATATGTATCATAGAGATATTTAATAATCCTCTTTGAATCCTGCGTTGCCTCTGGTAATACTAAATGACGAACAATTACACCATTTTCCATAATACCTTTGTCGTTTATTTTAAACTTGCCACGTTGTCTAACCATCTCTGATATAGCCGAACTTGCCACATCAAAATAGTCTGGCGCATTAGAATACCTTTTTGATAAATTAGAGTCATAATATTTCATATCTGGTAAATATATATCAACTAATCCATCAAAACTCTTTATGGTCTCAACATTATCGTATGCACTGGTATTATACACCACTTTCAAATCTAAGCCTTGAATTTTTGCCATTTCCAATGCTTTTCTAATACTATTTGCAAAATGGCTAGGGGTAACTAAATTTATATTGTTTGCACCTTTATCCTTTAGTTCAAAAAATATCTCTACTAAGCGTTCTATGGAAATCTCTTTGCCTGTCTTGCCAATAGCAATATTTCGATTTTGACAGTATACGCATCTTAATTGGCAGCCTGAAAAAAACACAGTACCAGAGCCATCGTCACCCGAGATACAAGGTTCTTCCCAAAAATACAATGCCGCTCTAGCTACTACTAGAGTGTTTCCTGCTTTGCAATATCCTACTTCCCCGTTATATCTGTCTGCACCACAATTTCTTGGACATAAGTTACATCTATTGTTTATTAAATCTTCCATATGTGGGATGTTCTCCGTTTCTATTTGGATATGTTATTATACTGAATAAAACCAAAAAATCTCAAACCCTTGATATAAGGATTTGAGACTCGTTTGTTAGCAGGGGTGGAAGGAATCGAACCCTCCTCTGGAGTTTTGGAGACTCTTATTCTACCGATGAACTACACCCCTAGGTGTGTATATAGAGCAGTTTTTTGACTGCTCTATATTTATAACATATCATCGCATTAATGTCAACAATTATTAACTTAATTCTTAATAATCAAGAGCCTGTGTTTCTACAGATTTGTCATCCTCTTTATATCTGTTAAGAGTTGTACGAGCCTGATCTGTGATGTCTCTTTGGTATGCAATTTCATTTTCCATATTTCTTGATACATCGTTGGCTACATTGGCTGCATCTAAAATCTTATTAAGAAGTTCTCCTACTGATGATGCCATCTGATTTTGTTCTTCTGCATTGGTATATATGCTATCCATAGATTCTACCATGCCGTTAACATACTGCTGAACTTCACCAATCTTATTTGCAATTTCTGATGAAGAATTCTTTGTCTGACTTGCAAGTGTTTGTACTTCCTGTGCAACTACTGCAAAACCTCTACCATGTTCACCAGCTCTTGCTGCTTCAATAGAAGCATTAAGTGAAAGAATATTTGTTTTGTTTGCAATACCTGAAATAACTTTTGCGAAATCAGCAATTACATTTGATACTTCTTTCATCTGCTCAATACGCTGCTGAGAGGTCTTAACTGATTCGTTAAGATCTTCAATCTTTTTGATAAGAACATCAATCTCACCAATGCCATCCTTAACAAGGTTAAGAGATGTATCTGAGGAATTAATTACATCAAATGCATTCTTTTCAAGTTTTAACTGTGATGCATCCAAATCCTCAACTATTTGTATTACTTCGTTTGCTAATTGTGTACTCATAGTAACATCCTCCTAAAGTTTATTTTCCTAATTGTCTCTTGCGATACATAATTAACTAAGTAACATCACTGCATCTTTAACTGTTTTAACGCCTATTAGTTTAATTCCCTTTCTAGGCTTCATAGCATCTAAAGATACCTGTGGAAGTATGCAAGTGGCGAATCCTAATTTGACTGCTTCTGCCACCCTTTGTTCAGCCATATTAACTGCTCGAACCTCACCAGACAATCCGACTTCACCAAATATGATAGTGTCATCATCTACTGGCTTGTCCTTATAACTGGATATAAGTGACATAATAATAGCTAAATCTAGAGCCGGTTCATTTACTTTGATACCTCCTGCAATATTTAGGTAGGCATCACATTCACCCAGCTTATATCCCATTCTTTTTTCTAAAACAGCCATCAACAGATTCACTCTATTATAATCCGTTCCTGCTGCTGTTCTTCTCGGTAATCCAAAATTGGTCTTGCATACAAGTGCCTGTATCTCTACAAGCATCGGTCTCGTACCCTCTATAGAGCAGGCTACCACAGAGCCTGATGCTGATGTCGGTCGACCGTTTAACATATATTCAGATGGATTTTTGACTTCTCCCAATCCACTTTGTACCATCTCAAATACACCAATCTCATTAGTAGAACCAAATCTATTCTTTACACCTCTAAGTATTCTATAGGATACATTTCTGTCACCTTCAAAATACAATACAGTGTCAACCATATGTTCTAGTACACGAGGTCCTGCAACCACACCTTCCTTGGTTACATGCCCAACTACAAAAATAGATATACCAAGCGTCTTTGCAAGTTGCATCAAAACATTTGTAGACTCTCTAACTTGACTTACACTACCTGGAGCAGATGTCACATCTTCCTTGTACATCGTCTGTATTGAATCTATTACCACAATATCTGGCTTCAGTCTCTTTATACATTCTTCAATAGTATCAAGGGATGTCTCACACAAGAGATTTAGATTATCTGTGAAATCACCTATCCTATTGGCTCTCAATTTTATTTGTTTCAGAGACTCTTCTCCAGAAATATATAAAACTTGTTTGCCATCGTCTGATAAGTTTTTACACACCTGCAACAATAATGTAGATTTTCCTATACCAGGATCTCCACCTACCAATATAAGTGATCCATCTACTATTCCACCACCCAATACCCTATCAAACTCTTCAAAATGTGTAGGAGTTCTTCCTTCTTCCTCTAATGATATAGTTGATATAGCTGATGGTGTAACTTCTATCCCATGGTTTTTTGTAACTCCACGAGGTGTAGATTTCTTTTTTACTGGTTCTTCAACAAATGAATTCCATTCCTTACAACCAGGACATTGTCCCAGCCACTTTACTGATTCAAATCCACATTCCTTACAGAAGAAAATTGTACTACTCTTAGCCATCTTTCCTCCGGACTATGCCTTTACTATCTTTACCTTTGTTGGTCTATCGCTAGCTGAAATACTAAGCATCACTTTACCACTTAAATTACTAGTTGTTGTTCCAGCATTAACTCCATCAATATAAAGTGTATATTCTGTACTACTCATAAGCTCAACTGTAATCTGTGCATCAGTCGAAGCGTCTGCTGTGAATTCCATACCATTCTCTGTAAGAGACATATCATTTACACTTGTACCTGGCACTGATTCATAAATAAAAAGTCCATTCTTCTCTAACTTTGTAATCTTATTATATGTTTTTACTTTGTAAAGATCTCCTGCATATTCAAAATCTGAAACCTTTGTCTTTACACTAAGTTTATGATTACCAAAACTAATCGAACCGTCCTTTTCTACACGAATTATTTCTTCAACTACTGCCATCTTGTGCCTCCTGTGTTTTTAATTTTTTAAGTATTTCACGCTAAAATTTTCATCCTCAAATGATATAAAAATTATACATCAAATCGTGCTTTTTTGCCACTATTATTTATTTTTTTCAAAATGTAGTTTTTTGTCTTTAATAAACACTTTAACTGAGTCCAAAGACTTAATTCTACCAGATAAAATTTCCTCTGCCAACTGATCCTCAATCATATTTTGTATTGCTCTTCTAAGAGGTCTTGCACCATATTTTTTATCAAAGCTCTTTTCCACAATATGTTTCTTTGCCGCAGATGTCACGTTAAGTTTTATTCCCATCTGCTTATCAATTCTATTTTTCACTTCTTTAAGCATAATATTGACAATCTTTAGCATATCTTCCTTTGTTAAAGCGTGGAATACTATTATATCATCAATTCTATTGATAAACTCTGGTTTAAACATTTTTTTCACGACTTCCATAACATTATTCTTCATGGTATCGTGATCACGCTTGGAGTCATCTTCTGAAGTAAATCCAAGTTTTTTTGGTTCCATTATCTTCTCAGCACCTGCATTCGAAGTCATAATAATAATAGTATTTTTAAAATCGCATACCCTTCCCTGAGCATCCGTAATTCTACCATCATCTAATACCTGCAAAAGTACATTAAATACATCAGGATGAGCCTTTTCAACTTCATCAAATAAAATTACCGAATATGGATTTCTTCTAACTTTTTCAGATAGCTGTCCTCCATCGTCAAATCCTACATATCCAGGAGGTGAGCCTATCATTTTAGATACGCTATGTTTTTCCATATATTCTGACATATCTACTCTTATAATGGAGTTCTCGCTTCCAAACACAGCCTCTGCCAATGCCTTTGACAATTCTGTTTTTCCAACACCTGTTGGTCCAAGGAATAAAAATGAGCCAGTTGGTCTTTTAGGGTCTTTTAAACCAACCCTACCTCGCCTCACTGCCTTAGCTACTGCTGTCACAGCTTCTTCTTGACCAATTACTCTCTCATGTAATGTCTTTTCCAACTTTACTAATTTTGAACTCTCACTCTCTGAAAGTTTATTTACTGGTATTTTTGTCCATCCTGAAACCACCTCAGCGATTTCATTGTCTGTTACAATAGCTTTTTTATGGATTTTTGAATTACGTCCCTTCTTCTGTAACTGAGCATACAACTTTTCATTGTCCTTAACTTCCTTCAATAGACTCTTGGCATCCTCGAACTGTTCCTGAATTAGGCACTCTTCAATTTCACTCTTTAATTCGGCATTTTTCTTAATCAAATCCGTCATCTGCGTATTATCACGGTTATACTTTAGATTTATTCTAGCTGCTGCTTCATCTAATAAATCTATAGCTTTATCTGGCAAAAATCTGTCATTAATATATCTTTGCGACATTTCTACTGCTGCCTGAATACTTTCCCTTGAAATTACAACATTATGGAATTCTTCATATTTACTGCAAAGACCATTTAATATTGCTATAGCCTCTTCCTTGGTTGGTTCTTCAACAGTAACAGGCTGGAATCTTCTCTCTAATGCTGCATCCTTCTCAAATTTCTTGCGATATTCGCTAATGGTAGTAGCTCCGATAATCCTAACTTCGCCTCTTGCCAATGCCGGTTTCAAAATATTTGCAGCGTCCATAGCACCTTCTGCACCACCTGCACCTATAATTGTATGAATCTCGTCAATAAAAAGGAGTACATTACTAAGTCCACGAACTTCGGATAATATTCTCTTAATTCTTTCCTCGAATTCACCTCTATATTTTGAACCTGCAACCATAGCTGATACATCTAGCGTGAATATCTGCATCTGACGGATACTATTAGGTACCTCCCCATTTACAATCTTAGTAGCAAGTGCTTCAACAATAGCGGTCTTTCCTACTCCTGGTTCTCCAATTAGGCAGGGGTTATTCTTTGTTCTTCTGCTTAATATTTGAATAACTCTTTCTATTTCTATGTCTCGGCCTATAACAGGATCTATCTTTCCTTCCCTTGCTGCTTCTGTAAGTTCTCGACTGTATTGTCTTAGAACAGGGAATGTCTGTTTTACTTCGTTTTTAATAGGTTTTCCATTGGAAAAACTATCTTTTACCAAACTGGTATCCTCACCCATTGCCAATAATAAATCTGCATACATTTTTTGAAGATTCACGCCCAGTGTATTTAATAGTCTTGGAGCTGCGCTATCTGTGTCCTTTAAAATGGCCACTAAAATATGCTCTGTGCCAATCAGCTTACTTTTAAATTTTTCTGCTTCTATAGCACTGTTTTCGATTATCTTCTTTACCTTTGGAGATAATCCTGTAGATTCTATCACTTCCACTGGTTTAACAGGTGCAATATATTGCTCAATTAAATCTACTAGTTTATCTTCAAAAACCTTATAATTTTTTAGTACAACAGATGCCACACCATCTTCTGACTTGCATAATCCAACTAAAAGATGCTCTGTTCCTATATAACTATGTTTAAGTGATTTTGACGTTTTATTTGCATATTCCAATGCCAATTTAGCGCTCTTTGTAAATTCTAATTTCATGTCCTTATACCTCCTTGATATAAATTACTCCTTACTTTAACAAATCGTCAAGTAACTCATCAAGAACCATATCTAGTTCCTTTTCATCTAATGATTTTGATTTATCCTCAAGGATTTCCTCGATAATCTTCTTTTTATCAATTTCTTCTTTTAAAGAATCTTCTGGAGGTATTTCTTCTGTAGGTATTTCCTCTGTAGGCATTTCCTCTGTAGGCATTTCCTCTGTAGGCATTTTCTCTACAAGAGACTCTCCTATAGACAATTCCTCCAAATTCCCTTCTGAAAAATTTTCTTGCATCCCTTCATCTGGGGTTTCTTCTGAAATTTCATCTAAATTCATCTCTCCGGTAGATATTTCCTCTGAAATATCCTCTGGCTTTTCTTCTTGTAAATTTTCCTCCACAGGTATATCTTCTCCTATAGTCGTCTCCTCTGGATTTGTATCTACATCTTCTGGAAAAAGTTCCTCTAGATTTTGATTATCTAAGTCTTCATTGTTTTTTCTGTGAGAATTTTTTACTGTGATAACCAATACTATTATTACCGCTATCATTAACAAAATAACTGTGGCAGAAACAATTAAAATAATGCGATTCCAAAACTTTAACTTTTCCATTTTATTAGAATTATCTGATGTTTCTACCTCACTTTGTATTACATCTACTGTATCGCCAGTTTGTTCTTCACTATTGTCAAAATACTTCATTAAGGTTTTAGCCTTCGTATCATAATAATATAAATCTTTTGCTCCTGAACTATCTACTGCATAAACAACACATACGTCTACACCATCTCTAACATAAGCAACTACCATTTTACCATCTACTTCTATAGATGACAACTTATAACCCTTTGGTGGTTCAATATCCACTCCATCCATTTCTAATATTACGTATGAGGCTGATATTACCTGCACCATAGTAAATCTATATACCTGACCACTTTCAGCATCATATACAAAAAGCTCCGGTGCTTCATCACCTTTTGAAAGGGCAATAAGCACAATACCTGTTCCTAATCCTTTCGCACCTGTAATCTGCACATTTTTGTATTCAACCTGTGCCCTCTCGTATCCTTCTGGCAATTCAATTGAATCATCTACATCTATAATAGTATATGTATCACTTCCAATTGTTATAGTTGGCCTCTCCACAGGGGTTTCAGGTTCAGGTTCAGGTTCAGTTACAGGAGTCTCTTCCTCTTGTGCCGCTCTAAGTACATTTAAAACATACTGCTTTGTACTTCCATCTTCTGCCTTTACTGTAATCGTAATGGTGTTATTGCCTATATTCAAAGTTGTATCACTTACAGTCACTGAAGCTTTTGCACTATCTGTAGCATTTGCTGTAATTGCAAGTTTTGTAATATCTGTGGTAACATTTAAACTGTAGTTCGTAGTCCAAGGATCAAATGCTGGCCAAAACCATCCTGGAACTGTGTTTCCATCCTGTTTAACTCCATAAACTGTAAGGTTTGAAAGTGTACTATCAGAGGAAACTGTAATTGGTGATGTTACTGTTACAGTACCGGTATCAGCGACGAGTTTCATACTTTGAAAATCTGTACCTATAAACGTGCTGTCTGCTGTTAAATATATATTATGTGTTCCCAGACTTTTTGCCTTAAACTTTAGTTCTACGGTCGTCGTATTTAATTCACAAAAATCTATAAAAATTTTAATTCTTCCATTTCCACCAACCACTTCACCTAATGGTGTTGTTCCACTTATAAACTCAAGTGCTGAGGAATCATATTGTACATATGCTTCAATTGCACCTATTAAATCCTGTGATGAAAATGTAACTGTTATCTTTGCTTCTGAGTCCTGAGTAGTGCTTACACTGCTAACTACGCCATTAACGTCTGCGGCATATACATCTGCACTACTAAACACTGTTAAAACTAGCATCGCACAGATGCAGCATATTATTAATCTTACTTTTTTAGTTATTTTTCCTGTTTTCATATGTTCTCCTACTAGTTTTGATTGAGTGTTCGCTGTCCCAAGTTGTATTTTCTCAACATATACGCATCCATTATATTAATGCCATCGCCACCCCTGTTCACATCACCTGCTTCAAGGAATGCTCCAGTAAGCGTATATGTTCCTAAATTATATTTTCTAATAATATATGAATCTATTATATTAATCACACCATCTCCATTTACATCACCATAGAGTATACATGTGTATTCGGATATTTTTTTTCCTGCACTATCCTTTATAATAACTTTGTCAGATGTTGCTATATATCCAGTGGTTTTGGCTGTTCCTGATGAATTTACAACAGATATACTTCCATTCTCCACCTTGCAGGCCTTTAGAAAATCTTCAACTTTTGTTTTTGATGCTAAGCCACGAATTTGCATTTTTGTAGTATCTTTAACAAATGAGGTCGTAAATGTAGTAGTCACCTGAGTTCCTTCTTTTCTTACGATGGTGATTACATAATTACGAACATCTCCATTTTGGGCTGTTACCTTTATTGTTGCCTTGTTAGAACCTACTGCGAGTTTTAGTTCTCCTGTTCCAGAGATTGTTGCAGTAGAATCATATGCTGTTGCTGAAATTTTAACCTTTGAAACACTATTTGCAACTTCAATAGCATAATTTAGTGTGTTGTAGTTAAATGTTGGTGTTAAATTGCATCCACTGACACTTAAACTTTTAAGAGCATTATTAGGACTTCCATCCTTAGTAGGCAAGGCTGCCACTGTATCTGGCATACTTTTGTATACTGGTATATTAAATACAAAATTCATAGTATTTTTCATTTCCTGTGTATAAGCATTACCGCTTCTTGTACCTTCTAATTCCGCTGCTCGAATATGCGTCATATATTGATGTGAATATGGCGTCACCAAGTCAAATTTCTTATAATATGGTGTGTTTTGTCCTCTATTAATATAGTCAGTGCCTAATTTAATTGCACCACCCACAATAGCATCTAATCGTGTCTTCCACGGTCTAAGCGTTGCGGGATCTGATTTTGCTGCATATATCAATCCATTTTGAATTGCTGTTGCATTTGAGGTAGTATATGCACCCCAATTATAGTAGTTATATATTCCTAAATAACCTGGTACAGTACCAGAAATAATTGTAGATGGAGTAGTAGAACCAATCTCTTGTATAATTGAACTAGACAAGTGATATGGACTCACATTTGAACGTACTGCCGCCTCCATAATTGCCGAGCTATATGTCTTATTATTCTCAATTGTAGCCGTTGCCATAAATGTGCTTTTAATTAGCTTTTTCACACCATCCTCGTTATGAAAAGCTGGATTATATGACAAGGATTCAAATTGGAATATACTTGTCTCATCCAAAAAATTTCTTGGATCTAGGTAATATGCAACCAAGTCATTTGATGCCTGAACCCATCCAGGACCATCGTATCCTGTCCATTTACCTGTTTTCCAATTGTATGCCGAACCCACTGTTGATTTCCATGAACTTTTGCTATCTTTGCTATCAGATGCAATCAAACTTCGTCCAATTACATTTTCTGCCTGGAGCACTTCTGCCCATGTATAGTTGTATACATCTGCCTTAAATACCCAATTAGGATATTTTTCATGCAAAGTCCTTAGAGCTGGTTTGTAGCTTTCTGGAAAACCTTGCTCACTTAAATAAGTCTCAAATTCCACATCTGATTTGTATACTATTTCGATGTAATCACTATGGCAGTAACCTATAATAGTTTTGCTTTCGCTATCTATATACTTTACCTTATACCATAAACTTCCATCCGTAGCTTTTTTTTCTCCTACAACTGTAACTTCGGCACTATTTTTTAGTGTTCCCACTAATGAATTTACTGTACCAGCATCCGAACGAACATTTAATTTAGAGGTGGATGATATACCCACAACTATTGCTGCCCTTTCATCATATCCATATGCAGTTGTATATGTATTATTTACAAAAAAGCCAACTATTATTGATATAATGGTAATATAACAAATAACATTGGCTCCTTGTTTTGAAAACTTATGCCTCATCAATTCCCTTTCCTATATCATTTCGCATGTACTTGTTTTCAAATTCTATTAACTTTGTAGCTTCGTAAGCATTAGCTCTTGCCGCTTTAAGATTCTCACCTTTCGCAACCACTCCTAACACTCTGCCGCCATTGGTAACAATCTCTCCATCTTGGAGTTTGGTTCCCGCATGAAATACGTAATAACCTTCTTTATCCTTGAAATTCTCAAATCCTGTTATCTTAAATCCTTTATCATAATGTTCAGGATAACCATCTGATGCAAGCACTACACATACTGCTGCATTATCTTCAAATTCAAGGTTTATCTGGTCTAATGTGCCGTCAATACAAGCTTCAAACACATCTACAATATCATTTTTCATTCTTGGAAGCACAACCTGTGTTTCAGGATCTCCGAACCTAGCATTGTATTCTAGAACTTTTGGTCCTTTGTCTGTCAACATTAATCCGAAGAAGATAATTCCTTTAAATTCTCTACCTTCTGATTTCATAGCATCAACCGATGCCTGGTATACATATTCCTTGCAGAATTTGTCAACTTCATCTGTGTAAAATGGACTTGGTGAAAATGTTCCCATACCACCTGTATTTAAACCGAGGTCACCATCCTTTGCTCTCTTATGGTCTTGCGCCGAGGTCATAATCTTAATGGTATTTCCATCTACAAATGATAAAACCGAAACTTCTCTTCCTGTCATAAATTCTTCAATCACTATAGTGTTACCTGCGCAGCCAAATTTCTTATCCAGCATTAATGTCTTAACACCTTCCATAGCTTCCTTTTTTGTGTTACAAATAAGAACGCCTTTTCCCAGTGCTAAACCATCTGCTTTTAAAACTATTGGATATTCAGAAGTTTCAAGGTATTCCATTGCTGCCTCTGGTGTATCAAATGTTTCATATGCTGCTGTTGGTATGTTATACTTCTTCATAAGATCCTTTGAAAATGCCTTTGAACCCTCAAGTATGGCTGCATTAGCTCTTGGTCCAAATACTCTAAGACCCTCCTTTTCAAAAACATCCACAACACCACCTACTAAAGGATCATCCATACCAATAATTGTTAAATCAATCTGTTTTTCCTTTGCAAATGCTACCAAACCATCAAAATCCATAGCTGCTATATCAACACACTCTGCAATTTCTCCGATACCTGCATTCCCTGGTGCACAGTATATTTTTTCTACCTTTTCACTTTGAGCAACCTTCCAGGCAATTGCATGTTCTCTTCCGCCACTTCCAACTATCAAAACTTTCATGACCGACCTCCATATGTACAATAATCTTATTTAGTAATTACTTTTCCATTTACAATTTGTAGTCTATTATTGGCAATGTAATCGATGGCCTTAGGCATTATTACCCACTCAGCCTGCTCCATTACTCTTTGTTGAAGAGTCTTAGGAGTATCATCATCAAGCACCTCTACTGTCTTTTGGAAAATAATTGGTCCTGTATCTGTGCCCTCGTCCACAAAATGAACTGTTGCACCTGTCACTTTAACACCTCTTTCTAATACCTTTTCATGAACCTTAAGTCCATAAAAACCTGTGCCACAAAAACTAGGTATTAGAGAAGGGTGAATATTTATTATTTTATTAGCATACTTATCTATTAACTCACTTGGAAGAACTACTAAACATCCTGCCAAAACCACAAGATCCACATTATATGAATCAATTACATTAATAAGTTCGGTATTAAAATCTGCTCTATCTTCAAAATCTCTAGGAGATACACAAACCGCATCAATACCATGTGTTTTTGCTCTCTCTAAAGCAAATGCATTTTTGTTATTGCTTATAACAACTGCTATTTCGGTATTAGTAATAGCACCCTCTTCAATACCATCTATGATAGCTTGAAGATTGGTTCCACCACCAGAAACCATTACGCCAATTCTTAGCATAATGTAACTCCTTTTTCACCCTTCTTTGTATGTCCAATTACAAAACATTTATCTCCTGCTTCTTCGATTGCTTTCATAGTCTTTTCGACATCCGCTTTATCTACTGCAAGAATCATACCAACACCCATGTTAAATGTGCTGTACATCATTTCTTCTTCGATATCACCGTCTGCCATAAGCATCTTGAATATAGCTGGAACTTCGTAGCTATCTTTATTTACAACAGCTCTAATTCCATCTGGAAGCATTCTTGGAATATTTTCATAGAAGCCGCCACCTGTAATATGACTACATCCTTTAATCGTAACACCTGCATTTTTAACATTTTGTAATGCTTTAACATAAATTCTTGTTGGGGTAATAAGAGCTTCACCAAGTGTTGTACCTAATGAATCATAGTATGTATTTAATGCTTCTTCTGTCATCTTGAATACTTTTCTAACAAGAGAAAAACCATTACTATGAACGCCACTTGAAGCAATACCAATTAATGTATCACCATCTTTAATATTTGCACCTGTAATAAGGTCCTTTTTATCAACAACACCAACTGCGAAACCAGCTATATCATATTCGTCTACTGGCATAAGTCCTGGATGTTCTGCTGTTTCTCCACCAAGAAGTGCACAGCCTGACTGCTTACATCCTTCAGCTACGCCACTAACTATTGTAGCTATCTTTTCTGGGTAATTCTTTCCACATGCAATATAGTCAAGGAAAAATAATGGTTCTCCACCTGCACATACTACGTCATTTACACACATAGCAACTGCATCAATACCGATTGTATCATGCTTGTCTAAAATGAAAGCAAGTTTAACCTTTGTACCACATCCATCTGTTCCTGATAAAAGTACTGGATCTTCCATTTCTTTAATCTTTTCTAGTGAAAATGCTCCCGAAAAGCCTCCAAGTCCTCCTAAAACTTCTGGTCTCATAGTTGCCTTTACAGCACTCTTCATAAGTTCTACTGACTTGTATCCAGCTTCAATATCAACTCCAGCGTTCTTGTAATCCATTTTAATGTTCCTTTCTAATGTCCCTTAGTGGGAATAATCGACTATAATCTATTTGTAGTTCTTATATCCAACTTCTTCAAGTTTTTCAGCTTTTTCTACTACTTTGTCTTTCATCTTTGCTGAATAGTCCTTGAGTTTTTCCAAAAGTGCTTCATCACTTGTTGCAAGAATCTTTGCTGCTAATAAACCAGCATTTAATCCTCCATTAATAGCAACAGTTGCAACTGGAATACCACCTGGCATCTGTACTATTGAATAAAGTGAATCTACCCCACCTAATGACTTTGTATGAATAGGCACGCCTACAACTGGCATTGGGAAAATAGCTGCTGCCATACCTGGTAAATGAGCTGCACCACCTGCTCCAGCAATAATAACTTTCATTCCCTTTGACTCTGCTGATTTAGCATAATCATAAAATATATCCGGCATTCTGTGAGCTGAAATGATTGTCATTTCATAATCAATACCTAATTCCTCTAAAATATCAGCAGCTTTACTCATGATGTCTAAATCAGAGTCACTGCCCATAATAATACCAACTTTAGCCATGCTTTTAGTCTCCTTTTTTTATAAAGATTAAATTCATATATTGCGCTTCTACATAAAACAAAGCACAATACTCGTCTATATTCTACTTTATCTGATTATTCAAGTCAATGCAATACGGTTAATTATTTTCAAATGGTTCATTTAAATCTCTCGTCCCATCCAGGACAAATCTACCGTCTTTTATTATTATAATCTTTTCTCCATCTGGCAGGATAACTGCTATTTCTTCCAATTCATCGTAAGGAATTGTTATATCTGTATGACATCCAAAATAAGCTTCTTCAGGCTTTTCATGTCTAAGGGCACTGTATTCGTTTTCCCTTGCCACTATTGCCTTTCCATCTGGATTATATGTCATTATATCCTCCTCATGGGAATAGCAGGTATCTCCAATTGCAAAATGAGGTCCCATCTTCTCCACTATCAGTATCGGAAGCTTATATACAATATTATATTTATTGGCCATAACATATGCAGTTGTGTTTGTTCCAATAGCAAACTCACCTATTGGAAGGGTCTCCCTATTTCCCAACAGATTTTCTTTTATGAAAGCCTTAGCTTTCTCTTTTTCTTCATAATTATCACAAGTGTAATCTTTAATGATTCCATCTTCAAAGGATATCTTCAAATTGTTATATTTAATACCATCTAGATACACTCCACTAACATTTAAAATACCATTGGTTCCTTTAAGTTTAGGTGATGTAAAAACCTCACCAACTGGAATATTCACGTCTGCTGTACAATTTTCAAAATTAGTTTCGATTTCACTATTTTTAAGTGTATGTAATGCAATAGTAATGTCTGTAGCATTATCACCTTTTCCTAAAACATGTACGCTCGTTCCTTTATCCAATGCATCAATAATTTTCTGCTGAATTTTTTGAAATTTATCATTGTCTAAAGTATTTATCCTTATTGTCTCATTAAATAACGTTTCATACAATGGGCCAATTTCTGGAATTGGATATGCTATAATCGTGAATGAAGTTTCATCCCGTTTTACATATTCGCACAATATCTGAACATAGGAATTTTGGTATGATGCATATATCTTACTTTGTTTTTCATTTAATTTTACCGCACCTTTCGTCGCTACTGGTTCAAAAGGTGTTTCTCCAAATGTTTCTATTACGGCTGGCCCTGCCTTTAGTTCTGCCAAATCCTTGTATTTATCCATGGTCACACGAACAACTGAAAGTTTTCTTTCGCTCATGGCTTTATCTAAAAATAGACCTGCATCAAACTTATGATCAAATGTCATTTGCTTATTGATTGGCGTAGAAGAAATTGTAGCTGGTCGTATAATGGTTTCTAGTCCCATTTTCTTAAACTGCTTCACCGCAACCCTAACCATTCTTTCAAATCCTAGCGGATATCTAACTTCAACATACTTCTTCTTTGACATATCTTTTCTTCCCAGTTCAAATCCCCTCGCAAAGCCCTCTGTGAATGTAGATGCCATCGCCTCAATTTTTTCCGTAGATAGTTTTCTTAGGTAGTTGGCTGTTTCCACTTCATTTTTTGATACATACTTTCCATAAAAATATAGGTATCTTATATCATCCAGATCTGACTCCATAAGGATGTTGTAGTAGAAATCAAGGGATGTATCCAATTGACATCTTATACTATCTTCAAGAAACACGTCAGAATAATCACTTTCGAACCAGTAAATTGTATCCTTTAAGTTAGCTTCACTTAAATCTTCGCTCTCGAAAATATTATATATTTCTATAAAAAGTTCCATAAAAATGGTAACTTCCTTCATTCTGTACTCGATTGCATAAGGAATCATTTTAAATATAGATACATAAAGATATCCTAAATATTTTCCATATATTTCTCCAAAACATTCTTCCATATGTGCCGGATTAGCAAAAGAACTATCATAGTTATCTGGATATAGGGACGCAAACATTTCATCATTCATTTCCTGTAACTCTTCTAGACTCTTATTTCTGATTTCATCATTTTTGCTAATATTAAGGATATTAGTTATATATATAATTAACTTTGCTGTACTGCTGAAATAGTCCTGATAAACTTTCGGAACTGTTTTTTCATCTATAATAGATTTGATTCTTTCAATTGCTAAATCAAATCTTTCTTCTGCTTCAATATTCTCTTCTTTAAATAATTCTTTGTAGCTCATATTTACTACCTTTCTTTAAATTCCAATTAAAATAATACAGGCAATTCCAAACCAAATCACTGCACTTCCCACAGTTCCAATCCATGGGAATAAAAGGAAGATATTCTCTTCTTTAAAACTCTTCATACCCACAATAAATCCTGACGCAGATAATACAAATGAAGCCGCTCCTGCAAATCCCACCATAATATTTCCATCTCCATGGTGTTTGTATGACACATAGATTCCTGCTATTAAACTTATAAGTGATAGTAGAAAAAGACCTGATGCTATCAGACCTTTTCTAGATTGTCTCTTATCTGTAAATTTATATTTCTTAAAGATTCCCATATCAATGGTCCTTTCAAAAAACTATAGGCCGGAAAACTAATTCCGGCCATATTTGCCTGCATGTGTTTCTTAATACAAAATATTAGATTTGCCTTTTAATAACTTACCACCATTTACAATGGTAAGTACTCCAATAGTAACGCCTGCTACTATAGAAAGTATCCCTAGTGTAATTGCAATTCCGCCGGTTCTTTTAACAAGTTTTTCAATCTTTTCTTCCATCAAAATCACCTCTCCTTGAATCTTTACTTTATGCCATATTGCTCATAATATGCGTCAATCTTTGCCTTCATAGTATCATCAATTATGATTTTTCCGTTATACTCTTTATTGTATAAGTGTTCTATAACCTCCGCCATCGTTACGATAGCTGTAGTTTCCATCTGGTAATTCTCTTTAATTTCTTCTAATGCACTTTTATCTGTCTTACCCTGTTCCATTCTATCAACAGAAATCACAAGACCGATAATGTTTTTTCCACCTTGTGCTTTAACAATCGGGAGTGTTTCATCAATGGATTTTCCTGAAGTAGTAACATCCTCAATAAATACAATCCTATCATCTTCATCTATTGGACTTCCAAGTAAAATTCCTGTATCTCCATGATCCTTTTCCTCTTTACGATTTGAGCAATATCTAATATCAGCTCCGTAAAGTTTATTGATAGCCATTGTAGTAGCAACAGTAAGAGGAATTCCCTTATAAGCTGGTCCAAACAATACATCAAAGTCTACACCATATTTATCATTAATAGCCTTTGCATAGTATTCTCCAAGCTTATTTAGCTGTGCACCAGTTCTGTAGAATCCTGTATTAATAAAAAATGGTGTCTTTCTTCCACTCTTTGTAACAAAATCCCCAAATTTTAATACTTCACAATCAACCATAAATTCTATAAATTCCTGCTTGTATGTTTCCATTTGCCTTGGTCCTCCTGTTTGCTATTTTAGCATACCATAATATCGCTCATATTCTATCATAAAATTTCTCTGGTTTCAATCAGTTTAGATTTAACATAATGACCTTCTATTTCACAATACCAATCAGCTGATTGATATCCTCTACATTATGCATTCTCATGTAATTTTCAATTCCCGAAAGTACATCCATGGTAGCTGTTGGATTCATAAAATTAGCTGTTCCAACAGAAACTGCTGTAGCTCCAGCAAGTATAAATTCCATTGCATCATCACCGTTCATGATGCCACCCATACCTATAATAGGAACAGATACAGCATTTGCAACCTGATAAACCATACGTACTGCTACTGGTTTTACCGCTGGACCTGACATTCCGCCAGTTTTATTGGCTATCGCAAATGTTTGTTTATGAATATCTATCTTCATTCCTGTAATGGTATTGATAAGTGATAACGCATCTGTACCACCTGCTTCTGCTGCCTTTGCCATAACAGTAATATCTGCTACGTTCGGACTAAGTTTCATAATAACAGGCTGTTTTGCCTTTGCTTTAACAGCTTTTGTAATAGCTTCAACGCATTTAGGATCTTGTCCAAAAGCAATACCACCCTCCTTAACATTTGGGCAGGAAATATTTATCTCCATCATATCTATAGGCTCATCTGAAAGTCTTTCTACTACTTCCAAATAATCTTCTACTGTCTTTCCACATACATTTACAATGATTTTGGTATTGAACTTCTTTAAAAACGGAATATCTCTTTTACAAAACACCTCAACTCCAGGATTTTGAAGTCCTATAGCATTGAGCATACCGCCATATGTTTCTGCAATCCTTGGAGTTGGATTTCCTGGCCATGGCACATTTGCCACACCCTTTGTAACCACTGCACCAAGTTTATTTAAATCAACAAATTCTGAAAATTCCACTCCTGAACCAAATGTCCCAGAAGCCTCCATTACTGGATTTTCAAATTGAACACCTGCAATATTTACGCCTAAATTCATTATAGTTCAACCTCCTGTGCATAAAAAACTGGTCCATCTGCACATATTCGTTTGGTATGTACCTGGGAATGATCATCCACTTCCTTGCTTTTACATACACATGCAAGACAAGCACCTATTCCACATGCCATTTTCTCCTCAAGGGAAATCTGACAGATAATATCATTTTCAATAGCATACTGTTTAACTGCCCTAAGCATTGGAGTTGGTCCACATGAGTAAATCACATCTGCCTCTACTCCGCTTTCTTTAATCGCATCAATAACAGTACCTTTTGTGCCTACACTACCATCATCAGTGGCTATAATTACTGTTGAATACTTTTCCAAGTCTTCTTTTAAGAAAAGCTCGTTATTTCTATATCCGCAAACTGTAAATACCTTTACACCCATAAAGTTCAGTGCCTTGGCTGTTTCTAACATAGGTGGAATTCCAACTCCTCCTGCAATAAGTAATGCTGTTCTATTCTCTAATGTATATCCGTTTCCAAGAGGTCCAACCACCTGTGTAGTCTCACCCACCGAAAACTTCGAAAATTCATCTGTACCTTTTCCCACAACTCTATAAACAATACGGAGCGTATCTGCCTCTTTATCAACTTCGCAAATACTAATTGGTCTTGGAAGAATCCTTGAACCCTCCTTGCAGTATATAGAAATAAATTGTCCTGGAACTGCATCCTTTGCAATATCCTTTGTTTGAATCCACATACTGTATATTCCTGTGGCAATCTGTTCTTGACTTATAACAGTCACAATTTCTTTGTACTTCATATGGTAGCCTCCGATTTATGCAAGTCCAACTGATGTTGTAATATCTGTAATCATATCTATTACAGCTGCTCTTGATGCGTCTGCAAAGTTTTCTGCACCAAACTTAGCGTAATTATCCATCTTATATGCACATATAATTCCTCTTGATGAATTAACAATAGCACCAAGTCCATCTTCATTAAAATATGGCGCTAAGTCGCTGGCTTTTCCGCCTTGAGCACCATAGCCTGGTACAAGAATATATGTCTTTGGCATAAGTTTTCTAAGTACTGCCCCCATTTCTGGATATGTTGCGCCTACAACAGCACCTACATAGCTATATTTATCACCCATATGTTCTTCGCCCCATTTAGCAACCTGTTCACCTACTATCTCATAAAGTGGTTTTCCATCTACGATTCTATCTTGAAATTCTCCACTTGATTTGTTAGATGTCTTTACTAATACAAATATACCTCTGTTATCTTCCTTACAAACATCAATAAAAGGTTTAACTCCATCTGTTCCCAAATATGGATTAACAGTAACAAAATCTTCATCAAATGCTCTATATGTTTTTGATCCAACCTTAACACTTCCAACATGTCCCATTGCGTATGCTGTGGATGTAGAACCAATATCACCTCTTTTAATATCACCAATAACAACTATATCCTTAGATTTTGCATAATCCACTGTCTTTTTAAATGCCTTTAATCCTTCTATTCCAAACTGTTCGTACATAGCAATTTGTGGTTTAATAGCAGGAATTATATCATATGTTGTATCAAGTATAGCCTTGTTAAACTGCCAAATAGCCTCACCCGCGCCTTCAAGTGTTTCACCAAATTCAGCATATGCCTTCTTTGTAATGTGCTCTGGTACATAATCAAGCATTGGATCAAGCCCAACTACTATAGGTGCATTTAATTTTTGAATCTTATCTACTAATTTGTCAATCATTTTTCTTCTATAATCTTTTTGTAGATTATTTTTCCTTTCTTTTTTACTTTATTTTTCTTTTTATTTATCTTTATACACTGTACATCCGTTCACAATAGTTCTTACCACTTTTCCTCTGGCATGATATCCATTAAACGGAGTGTTTTTTCCCTTTGAAACAAATGTATCTACATCAATGTTATATTCTGTATCTGGATCAATGATAACTATGTCTGCAATCTTTCCAACGTCCAAAGTACCTTTATCAATTCCAAGAATTTTCCCAGGATTATAACTCATTTTCTCTGCCATCTGCATTGGTGTTATAACATCTTTATATATAAGCTCTGTCATAGTTAGCGCAACTGCCGTCTCACTTCCCACTATACCAAACGGAGCTATCTCTATTCCTTTTTCCTTTTCCTCGGCACTATGCGGTGCATGGTCTGTGGCAATAGCATCTGCAATATCTTGGTGTAAACCTTCTATTAGAGCCTCTTTATCCTCACGACTTCTAACTGGCGGATTCATCTTGTAATTTGGATTTTTCGATTCAATATCCTCATCGCACAAAGTAAAATGATGTGGACAAATTTCTGCCGTAACTTTTACACCGTCTTCCTTTGCTGCCTTTAACATCCTCATACTATCTTTGGTGGAACAATGGCACAAATGAAGTGTTGCCCCTGTTTCCTTAGCAAGTAGAATATCTCTAGCCACAATAATGTCTTCTACATTATTAGCAATACCCTTAATGCCTAGTTCCTCTGATTTTTTACCAGCATTAATAACCCCACCCTTTACAAGGTCAATATCCTCACAGTGGGCAAGTACTGGTATGCCGCATTTTGCTGCATCTATCATAGCTTGTCTATATATGTGTGAATTCATAACAGACTTTCCATCTTCGCTTATAGCGCAAATACCAGCCTCTTTCATAGCTGCAATATCTGCAATCTGTGTACCAGCCTGTCCTAATGTCACTGCCCCCACAGGCAATACATTGATAGGTGATACTTCCTTTGCTTTATCAATCACATACTTAACTACATCTACACAATCTGTAACAGGATTGGTATTAGGCATAGGACAAATCGTTGTAAATCCTCCTGCCGCTGCCGCCCTTGACCCAGTCTCTATAGTTTCCTTATGTTCAAATCCTGGTTCTCGCAAATGTACATGTAAATCTATAAGACCAGGCATAACCCACATTCCATGTGCTTCCACTACTTCGTCGCAATCCTGTGTAATATGTGGTTCACATTTTATAATAATGCCATCCCTTATAAGAATATCTCGTACACTATCGCTCTTATCAGAAGGATTTATAACCCTTCCACCTTTAATAAGTGTAGTCATATCTGTGATCCTTTCTGGTGCTTTCTAATATCTAAGGAATTATAACAGATGGGTTTGGTTGTTTCAAGTTTAACTTGATACTTTAGGCAATAAATATTATAATATCATTTAACTTATCCTTTGGATAATAGTGAGGTAAACTAATGCAAAAAGAAAAGAAATTTAAGACCCCTGAGGAGTACGAAAAGGATTTGGCCTTTGTGCGTTCTCAACTTAGTACTGCTTTGAAATTATATGACCAAGTTAATTCTGAAATGAAGTTAGGTAAGATTAAACGTGGGGAGTTTTTTTCCAGGTTAAGTCATGATGTTCGCACCCCTATGAATTCATTGCAGGGATACTCTGATTTATTACTTATGGGCGCCCATGATGACAAATTTTTGTCTTATGCAAGAGCCATCAAATCTGCCTCTAACCGTCTTCTTACTTTATTTGATGACTTGGTTGATGTTTCCAATATCGAAGCCGGAACTGCTTACTTAAATGAACAAGAGTATTCTACAGATACTCTTATTAAAAGTATAATACATAATGCTCGTATGGAAGCAACCATTAAAGAATTAGACTTTAGAATACACATTGACAATAATATTCCATCATGGATGTTTGGTGATATTACTCACATACGTCATATTATCAATAATTTACTAGATAATTCCTTCAAATACACTACAAAAGGATATGTATCTCTAAATATTTCTTGCAAAACAGAAGGTAAGGTTGCTATATTAACTTTCTCAGTAGTTGATACAGGGTGTGGAATTAAAAATACAGACCAGAAAAAGATTATAAAGGCACTCAAAGAATTCAATTCTAACAATCCATATGAACATCAAGTTTTTGGGCTTGGACTTCTTACAGCTAACTATTTTTCTAACTTGATGAATGGAGAATTGACTTTTTCTAGCCGTTACGGAAAGGGTTCTACATTTTCCTTCACCGTACCACAGCCAGTGATTAACAGCACCCCACTATCAGAAGAATTCCTTAATTCTTTCTCCAATGAAGTTAATCGCATACTCTCTGCCCCAACAGCAAAGGTTCTTATTGTAGATGATAGCAACATAAACCTTTCAGTAGCCAGCAATCTTCTTAACCATTTTGACGTGGTAGCCGATACTGCCCATGGTGGATATGAGGCCATCAAACTAATTGAGGAATCAAAATATGATCTCGTATTTATGGACCATATGATGCCTGATATTGATGGAATTGAAGCTACAGAAAAGATACGTTCTCACAAGGAACGTCGCTTTAAAACGCTTCCAATTGTAGCTCTTACGGCGAATTCAACCGATGAAGCCAGACACTTATTTGTTGAACATGGATTTTCAGATTTTATCTCAAAACCTATTGATATCGATATTTTAAGTGATATGCTATACAAGTGGCTTCCAAAATCAAAGATTTCTTTTAAAGAAATAAATATAACAACAGAAAAATTCCGTGACAAATTTACATTAGCCTTTGAGAAGGCGGGCATCAATATTGATATTGGTATGTCATATACTGGTGGCAAGACTGAATCCTACATAGAAGTTATACGTTCTGTTATCAAGGATGGCGATAGCGTTATCGAGAAGATTCAAAAATTCTCAGATGATGTGGATATGGAAAATTACAGAATAATTGTCCACGGATTAAAGAGTGTCACTGCTTCTATTGGCTGTTCAAATTTAAGTGCATATGCTGCCGAACACGAGGCAAAATCCAAAGAAAATAATACAAGCTATGTTTCAAAAAATGCTCCAGAGCTTATTCAAAGATATAAAAAAATCCTAAAAAGCCTGAAAGATATTATAGTTAGTATTGATCAGGAAGCTGAAGATTCAAAGCAGCACCATCCAGAGCCAATTATTAGAGAAAATATTCCAAGATTGCTTTTTGAAGAAAAGGTACATAAGGCTATTAATACACTTGAAGATTATGAAATTGATGATAGTATTACCTGTCTTAATGAATTAAAGGGATATTTGCTGAGTGCCAGAGACGCAAAAGCTGTTACCGATGCTTTAGCCTATATTGATGATTTTCTGTATGAAGATGCTATAGGATTACTAAAATCGGTGATTACAAAATAGTTTTCAATCAGTACAAATCTTGTCCAAAATTAAAGAACATTTTTTTCATAAATTTTTCAAAAATTGAGTTGACAGGTGATATTCTATCATGGTATACTATCACCTGTTCGACAAGATCAATTTGTTTGCGCGAGTGGCTCAGCGGTGGAGCACCTCCTTGCCAAGGAGGGGGTCGCGGGTTCGATCCCCGTCTCGCGCTTTTAAAGAATCTATAGGAATCTAACAACGGTTAGGTTCTTTTTTTATCAATATAAAGCAAAGGAGATTTAGAATGAAAAAGAAAAATTTATTATCACTTATTAGTATTATCGTAGTTGTGGCTATTATAGCTGGACTTGGTGCTGTTTGGTATTTCACAAAAGATGATGAAACTTCAAAAGGTTCAAAAACTGTTATCATCAAAGTTGTAGACGACAATAAAGAAATCACCGTTTATACCGTTTATACCGACTCTGAATATTTAAAGGAAGTTATGGAAGAAGCAACTGGTTTAACTTTCTCTGGTACAGAAGGTGACTACGGCTTGATGATTTCAGAAATTAATGGTCTTATCGCCGATTATGCAACAAATGGTGCTTACTGGAGTTTCTATATCAATGATACATATTGTGAAAAGGGTATTGAAACACAACCTGCTGCTGATGGCGATATCTTTAAAATAGAATATACACTTGCAGAATAAATTAATATTTATTCTTATCTTGATCCTCAATCATAAATCTTATCTGCTGCATTCTTAAATCAATATCGCATAGAACATCTGCGCATGATTTAAGTTCTTCAGCGATAATATCTTGATTCTTTATATTTTTCTTATATCTAAGTTTGTGATCTAGGCTTGCCCAGAAATCCATCGCTATGGTTCGAAACTGTACTTCTACTTTTACATGTTTCTTTCCAGTGGATAAAAATATGGGGATTTCAAGTATTAGATGCAAACTTCTGTATCCATTAGGCTTAGGATTTTTAATATAATCTTTCTTTTCTACAAGTACTACATCATCCTGACGGGCAAGCTGGTCTGCAAGTCTATATATATCATCCGGAAATGAACAAATAACTCTAATACCTGCCACATCTGTTAAATATTTTTCAATATTTTCTACTGTGACATCGCACTCACGTTTTTTAAGTTTTTCTACTATACTCACAGGTGTTTTAATTCTACTCTTGATGCTCTCAAATGGATTTCTATCAAATTGAACAGAATACTCGTCATTTAGGACATTCAATTTTGTCTCTATCTCACGCACTGCACATCTGTATGCCATCATCAACTGCATAAAGGGACCTGCCACCTCAATCATTCTTGCAAGTCCATTCTCTTCCACTGGAGTATCTATTTCTTCTTGTTTCTCTTGTTCCTTCTCTTGAATCTGTGTTATTAATTCTCCCCCTCTGGTTTTAAGTTCTCCAATATTCATTGATATTATCTTTTCTTCCATGTCCTACCTCTTGTTCTTATAGTAATAAACTACTAATTGAGTTCTGTCACGAACCTGTAGTTTTTCTAGTATATTGCTTAAATAATTTCTGACAGTTCCCTCTGATAAATATACATTGGCGGCAATCTCCTTATTGCTCATCCCTTCTGCCACTAATTTTATTATCTCATATTCTTTATCAGTAATATTTCTCTCTTCATAGTCTTCTGGCTTAACATCCGCCTGGATATTCGGTATCTTATGGATAATTTCACCACCGAAAACACTTTGTCCAGAATACACTGCCTGAAGTGCTGGAACTATTCCCTGAAAATCCTGTTTTAATATATATCCTTTGGCATTACATTGTAGTGCACAAGCTACATACTCATCATCTGAAAAAGTTGTGAGAAATAAAATCTTAGCTTCTGGAAACTCCTTAATGATTGCAGTTGCAGCTTCTATGCCTGTCATTTCTTCCATCCTTATATCGGAAAGAAGTATATCTGGTCTTGTATTTCTATATATTTCAATTGCATCGACTCCATTACTTCCTAGACCGCACACATCAATCCCAGATGCCTCTAATATGGTCTTTAGGGAGGATCTTACAATATCATCATCATCTATAATTGCTACTCTCACTATCTTACCTCCTTGGGTATGGAAATAAATATCCTAAAACCTTTACTATTTGAAATGGTGATAAAGCCCTTTAACGCCCTAACTCTATCTTCCATATTGATAAGTCCTATACCTGCACCAATACCCGATATATTAGCATCGGTTGAACCATTATCCTCTATAACCATTTGATAAAATTCTTCTAATTCTCTAAATATAATTATTATTGAATCTGCATTGGAGTGTTTGTGTATATTGTTTATAGCTTCTTTTAATATGGTAATAAATGCGTACTTTACATTTCCATCTGCCTCACCCCGAATATCATAATCCAGTGTAACCTTATAGTCTTTGCAATCTTCTAAAATGACATTTACGGCCGCCTCTAAATCAAAGCTCTCTTTATGTAAGTCATGAACACTTTCTCTAATACTGTTCATTGCCCCATCAAGAGTGTTTTTTACCATCTCAAGTTGGGACTCTACTGGAGTGCTTTTGTTTACTGTCATAATCGCACCTATCTGTAAAATACTTCTAGACAACATATGACCTACATTATCATGGATTTCTCTTGCAATGCGATTTCGCTCTGATAAAGTTGCAATATGAATCTCCTGATTTTGTCTCTCACTTAAGAATCTATTTCTTTCAATCAACATTGCATTTTTTTCGGTATTATCATCCCTAAGTTTTTTTAGTTTTACTTCTAATAGTTCAATCTCTCTAGCTCTCATTCCTAAAACAGCTGCAAGAATAGGAAATACCATTAAAAAAACTATAAACACAATCTCATAATCCTTGATTTGGTGAAGAGAAACTATATATATAAAGGCTATTATCTCAAACATTACTGAACTTATGGTAAATCTTTTATTGTCTACATATCTTTCAAAAACGATATATATGGCTAATGCTGAAAATGGAAACCATATAGGAAACAAAAAAGATGACAAAATACATATAAGTATGAAGAGCATCTCATATATACCTTGCTTTGCGTCTTGTAAGTAATAAAAAATTGCAGTAATTCCTATACCAAATAATAAATATATAATAGATTGGTCATATGGAAATTGCAAATATACAACCAAATACGCTAAGACTATTAACAAGAGTCTATCTACAATCTGATTCATTATCTCTCCATTCGTAGTTGCTTACTTCATTAGCTCATTATAGCACAAATAACGTGATGAATAAATGACATTTGTCATACTTTTTTGTGACCATTTTCACTTAATATTTTATAAAAAATTAAGTATATTATATATATATTTTCTCCCTTAACATTTTTCAAATAATGTTTTAGGTGATATTTTAAGTAATATCTTAGGGGTATCTCTTTAAATAAGTTAAAGATTACTGTAGATGAAATCAAAATAAAAGGAGAACCATATGAGCGAATCAGTTGTTTTTATTGAAAATTTAGTTAAACGTTATAAAGAATTAATCGCGCTGGATCATTTTAACCTTGATATTAAAAGGGGTGAAATTTTTGGATTATTAGGTCCGAACGGTTCAGGCAAAACTACCACTATTAATTGCATATTGTCACTCTTAACCTATGACAAGGGCAGCATTAAAGTATTTGGAAATGAAATGAAACCAGACAGTTATGATCTAAAGAGACGAATTGGTGTTGTTATGCAAAATGTTGCTGTCTTTGATGAACTTACAGTGTATGAAAATGTTGATTATTTCTGTGCCCTATACATTAAGGATAAGAACGTAAGAAAACAGTATGTTGACGATGCCATTAATTTTGTAGACCTTAAAGATTTTGTAAAGTTTTATCCAAAAAAACTTTCTGGTGGCTTACTTAGAAGATTAAATATTGCATGCGGGATTGCTCATAAACCAGAATTAATTATTTTGGATGAACCTACGGTTGCAGTAGATCCACAAAGTAGAAATAAAATTCTAGAAGGTATATTGGAATTAAACCGCAATGGTTCAACCATTATTTATACTTCTCATTATATGGAGGAAGTGGAACAGATTTGTACGCGCATAGCTATAATGGACAAAGGAAAAAATCTAGCTATCGGAACTGGTGATGAACTAAAAAAACTTATTAAAAATAGTGAAACAATTTCCATTGAGATTTTAAATCTAGATTCTAAGTTTTTAGATGAGATTGGGCAAATATCTCATGTATACAAGACTGATTACGAGAATGGAAAACTCAAAATCTTTTACTCTGGTGGAAAGCATAACCTTATTAGGATCCTTGAATACCTAAAGGACCATGAAATTCCATTTGGAAGAGTTTATTCTGAATTGCCAACACTTAATGATGTCTTTCTTGAAATTACCGGCAAAGAATTAAGAGACTAGGAGGCAATTATGTTTTTACATCTTTTTAAATATCGAGCAAAAATTTCCATACGTTCCAAAGAAGAAGTTTTTTGGGTTATTATTTTCCCTTTACTCCTAGGTACCTGCTTCTATGCTGCCTTTGGAAACATATATAATTTTTCCGAAATGTTTCATACTGTAGATGTTGCTGTTGTAACTGATAATAGCGAATCATCCTTGACATTTGACAATATAATTGATGAAATTGCTAAAAGGGAAGACAATGGTGAACCTCTCCTTAATGTTTCACACACAGATATGGAAACTGCAAGTGAATTACTAGAAAGCGGCGATGTAAATGGAATCATTCAAGTTATAGAAGGCACACCAAACCTAATTCTTTTAGAAGATGGTCTTAACCAAAGTATATTAAATGAGGTTTGTAATCAATATATACATTCTATGAGTATAATAAATAATATCGCAAACTCTCATCCAGAAGCCTTATCATCTATAATAAACGATATTTCAACTGATGCATCATTCATCATTGAAAAAAAACTAACTGATGGAAACACTAATTATATGACAGACTACTTCTATTCACTTATTGCAATGGCCTGTCTAATGGGTTCTATGGCTGGCTGTAACTGTGCTAAGCAAATGAAAGCTAACCTCTCTTCACTTGGTATGAGAAAAAATCTAGCTCCAGTAAATAGATTTATTACTATACTTGCAGATTTCTTGGCTACATATGCAATACAGCTTCTCGCAAATATTCTCCTAGTTATTTATCTTCAATATATTCTTAAGGTGAATTTAGGAGGCTCTATTGGTTTAATAATCCTTACTGTTATTATTGGTTCAATAATAGGTGTTTCTTCTGGTATTCTTATAGGCTCAATACCAAACACCAGTGATGGCACAAAAGTAGGAATCACTGTTTTATTTTCACTTGGTTCCAGCTTCTTAAGTGGCTTGATGGTTGGTGGTATTAAATATCAAATTGATAAATTCTGTCCAATAATAAATAAACTAAATCCAGCTACCGTAATAACTGACGCGCTTTACTCTCTTAATATTTATGACACCTATGAAAAGTTCGGTCAATGTATGATAATACTTGTTGCCTACGGGTTAGTATTTTGTATTATAAGCTATCTAATGACAAGGAGGGAATCATATGCAAGTCTTTAAGACATTTTTTAAAATTTCGAAGAAGTATGTAAGATTTACAATAATGTATATGGTTATTTTTATCGGTATTATGTTTGGTCTTTCCGCCTCGGGTGGAGATAACACCGTAGAATCCTTTAAAAGTACCTCTCTAGATGTTGCAATATTTGATCACGATGGTTCAGAACTTTCCAAGGGTATTTATGAATATATGGCCTCACTTCACAACATAGTAGATATTGATGAAGATATTGATATATTTAGAGATGAGATGTACAACCAAAGCGTTGACTACATCCTAATAATCCCTAAGGGTTTTTCCCACAGTATTGCAAATGGCACTCTAAACGAAAACAACTTAAAAAACGAATTGTCACTTTCCAATTATAAGATTCATGGTTCCGTAACCGGACAATTTGTTGATTTGCAAATCAATCAATTTATCTTAGCCTTTAAAACATACAAAAGTGCAGGTTTTAGCTATGACGAGGCCTATGAAAACACTTTAGAAACTATGGAAACAACTACTAACGTAACACTTAAAAACAGTTCCTCAAGTGATACCCCTCTTTCAAGTAGTTACTACAGATATATCCCTTATATTTTGACCTGCATAGTCATACTTGGCATCTCTCCTATTTTAATCGCATTTAACAAACCTGAGATAAGAAAAAGAAACATGGTTAGCTCTGTGTCCACCGCGAAAAACAGCATAAGTATTGGCTTAGCATCTTTAGTCTATGGACTTATAATATTTGCTGTTATAGTTGCTGTTTCGCTTATAACTAAAGGTTCAGAAATGATGACAGCTACAGGTCTTATGTATACAGTTAATACATTTGCACATTTACTGGTTTGTCTCGGCCTTGCCTTTCTTCTAGCACAGATTACAAGAAATGCCAATGTCCTTAATATGTATTCAAATGTTATCGGTCTTGGTTCCAGTTTCCTTTGTGGGATTTTTGTTCCACGAGAATTCCTTCCACAGATTGTAGAAAATATAGGTAGATTTTTCCCTGCATACTGGTATATAAATGTGCATACTGAAGTTTTAAATATGTCCACCGCTTCAATGTCTGTTATATTTACAGGGTTGGGTGTGCAGATGTTATACGCTGTAGTACTATTTTCAGTAGGTATCTGTGTAGCAAAAAATAAGTAAGCGGATAATTACAATTATCCACCTACTCATATCTTCTATATTTAATTGTATTTTTCACTTTCTCCTCTTGTTATCGTTACTCTTGAGATAACAGAACTTAAATAATTGCCATCTTCATCTAGATTTCTTTATAATGCAAGATCTATGTGTTGGATAGTACCTACTTCACCCGTTTCTTTCAGGAACAGACCTGTTTTTCGGATAATTCCATTTGTGTCATTAGTTTCCATGTTGTTTAACGAAAACTGGGTATCCACATTTCCAAGATATATAGCTCCAACATCTGCTTCTTTTAATGAAATTAATCTATCGTTACCATCAACATCTTTATACCAAACTTTTAATTTTGAGAATATTTCATCTGCTTCATCAATCCAACCATTGCCGTCTTTATCATATTGCGCAAGGTCACGAAATCCGTCTCCAGATGATGTTCCAAAGAGTTCACTTCCATCGTTGATTTTTCCGTCATTATTTTTATCAAGGGCTAAGAATCCACTTCCTTTACCTACAAAGGAAATCATATCTTCTTTGCCGTCTGCATCAATGTCAAATAAAAATTTCTGGTCTGATACTGATGCTACATTTGTATCTATGTTGATAACCAGAGGATCCGTAAGCATTATCGTAGACTCTGAATATGTCTCACTTTGTGCCATAAATGCTCTACTCATTTCCACCGAGATACCAAAACTTATACTTCTTCCATCTGCAGTATTTACAACACCTTGACCTACAAAGGCTGTTGTTTCCATCTCCGCGAAAAAACTTGATGTAACTGTCTGTTTAGTCAAGACAGAAACTGTTCTTCCACTACTTGTTACAGCCAAACCATTGGAAAAATTTCCAAAAGACTTCATATTCGCAGGTTTAAGTTTTTTAGTATCATTCATAAATGATATATTTTTATCATCTTTAATACCTCGTAGAGCTCGAAGAATTTTCTTTAGTGTCTCCACCATAGCATCCTCTTTAATCTCACTTTCGCTCACAGCTTCACCAGTTTTTCTGGCATTCTGTCTTCTAAATGATTCCTCAAGATTTTTCTTTAGCTGCTCCTCTTGCTCCTTAGCAATGTCTTTTTTTGCCTGCTTAATTTGTTCCATCAAACTCTTTGATTCATTTGATATGTCAATAGAAGCTGATTTCCCAGAAGTAATTATGGTCTCCTGTTTGTTATAAGCTAACTTTGAATATCCTCTAGATGAGTTCATTGTTATACTACTAGCACCTATTATCATGGGCTCACATCCTTTCTCGCCATGACGCGAAATTAATTATTGTACCTCTCTTGTAGAGAAGTATCTATCAAAGACCTCCATGTCTTATCACTACTTAATTAATATCGGAAAAATACAAGCAAATGTTTACTACTTAACCATAATTTGACACATTTTCATAGCTTCAAGTGCATTTTTATGACTTTCAGGTGTCACTCCAGCGCAAAGCCTTGAATCCACAACAACCTCTGCATTTAAGAGGAATGTTTTAACTAACATTGCGTTAGAAATCACACAAATATCTGTACATAGTCCTACTAGTTCAATATCTGTATACTCGTCATACTTTCCCGCTGCCATATCATTTGCAAATTCACTAGAACCAAATGTTAATTTCTCATATACCTTGCATTTTTCTTGTATGCCAAGTTCAAGTATCTCCTTGCAGAGTTTGTGACCATCTGTACCTTTTATACAGTGTGCCACAGGGAGTTTTTTACCCTCCTGTGTATCCATATAGTCTTCAAAATGTGTATCCATTGTAAAAATAATGGTGTCACCACTAGCTTCGTATTCCTGTATCCTTTTAACCACGCCTGGTACAATTTCTACAGCCTCTTTTGTACCTAGCGTTCCATCAATAAAATCTTTTTGCATATCTACAACAATAAGTAACTTCTTCATAAAAATCCTCACTCTCTATAAAATATTATTCCTGTACAAGCACCATTGCAGAAACCTTTGCCACATTTACTGTAGCATTTGCTGTTCCAAGTGCTGTTGTTCCAGCCTTTTCTTCATTTATATAAATTGTCCAATTACCTGCTGGAAGTGTTACTGTCGCTTCACTGGAAGTTCCATTGTATATAACGAATAATCCTTTTGAAGTCTCTCCATTAGCTCCACCCTTAATGTGACAAGCCACTACTTTTGCCGGAGTGTCACTCATAACTGTGAGATTTGCATTTACTTCATCAGCTGTCATCATCCTAAGTCCTGCATGGGCCTTTCTAAATGCTATTAAGCCTTTGTAATAGTCATGAACATCCATATATGCTGCATCACTAAGTGTAGACCACTTAAGGCTATTCACTGAGTCAGGTGATTTATAGCTGTTGCTGCTAAATGAACCATCTGCATTTACCTTAGAACGTAGCATTTCTTCACCCGACATTATAAATGGTGTACCCTGTGAAGTCATAACCATCGCTGCTGAAAGTTTGTTCATTGCTATCTTTTCAGCCATAGTGGCTGATGAATTTGTAGAAGTAATCTTATCAAAAATGGTATATCCATCATGACAACTTGCGTAGTTAATGGTTTGTGATGGATTTTTTGACCATGACACATAACCTTTAATCATATTCTTTACTGCATTATATCCTGCAGGATTACCTGTAGCATATCCCTTCGAATTATCCCCTCCCTTAAGTGTATCTCTGTAGTAATCATTAAAGAAAGACATCTCTGGAATAAGTGTTGAATTTGACTGTGTAGCTAATGTATACCCCTTTTTAGTCACATCAGTCTTCATATCCCATCCTTCTGCATAGAATATCACGTCTGGATGAGTCTCGTGTACCTTTTCAATTGCTTTATTTAATGTATCCGTATCAATAAGACCTGCTAAATCAAATCTAAATCCGTCAATATGGTATTCATTTGCCCAATAAACAACTGAATCTACAATATATTTACTTACCATATTTCTTTCACTTGCTGTATCATTGCCACATCCAGAACCTGCTGAATAAACTCCGTAATCGCTAATTCTTGAGAAATATCCTGGAACAATTTTGTTAAAACAAAATTCTTCTGCATTATATACGTGATTATAAACAACGTCCATTACTACACTTATGCCTGCGTTGTGTAAGGACATCACCATCTCTTTTGCTTCTTTTACCCTTACAGCACCATCGCTTGGATCTGTTGAATATGAACCTTCTGGTACATTATAATTTACAGGATCATATCCCCAGTTAAATTGTGGGTTATTTAGTTTTGATTCATCTACTGAACCATAATCATACATTGGCAAAATATGAAGGTGTGTGATGCCTAAATCTTTTAAATAATCTAGTCCTGTAGAAATGCCATCTGCTGTTGTAGTTCCTGTCTCTGTAAGTCCAATGAATTTACCTGTATTAGTTATGCCTGAACTTTCATCTGACGATAAATCTCTAATATGAAGCTCATAGAGTATTGCGTCTGTTATATTTATGCCAGCATTTGGATTTGTATCTGCTTCCCAGCCCTCTGGGTTGGTAGCATCCAGATCAATAACCATCGCTCTTTTGCCATTTACACCTGTAGCTCTTGCATAAGGATCACAGGCTTCTACTGTACTGCCTTTTACTGTTACCGAATATGTGTAATATGTTCCATCTAAATTACCATTCTTTATTGCCTTCCATGTTCCATTTACATCCGCTGTCATATCAAATGTACTAATGAGATCATCCGCAGACTCATCACCAGATTCATAAAAATTAATTGAAACTGCTGTAGCAGTTGGTGCCCAAAGTTTAAAAGCTGTAGCATCCTTTGTCCAAGTAGCTCCAAGATCCTCCCCCTCATAGGTGTATGCATCTTCAAATTCCTCTCGTGAATATAAAACGGGTAGGAGAATACTATGAGTTACGTTTCCATAGTTTATAGTATATTCACCATACAAATCCATTTCTTCACCTAAAGTGAACGTAATATTGGTATCAGCCACTACCTTTGCATCAGTTATGGGAACAACATTACCGTCTGCATCTTTAATAACAAAAACTTCCTTAGCATCTCCCGTAAATCCAGGAGTCACCCTAACTACAACACCCTTTTTTTCGTCATATACTGCTGTAGCAAAGACAATATCTGGTTCCTCTGACTCAGACTCTGCATTTGTGGTAGTTTCTTTAACTTCATCCTTTCCACACGCAGATACACCTAATGTTATTAATGCCACAAGAGATGCGACAAAAAATCTTTTACTGATTTTTAAGTATTTTTTTCTCATAATTACCTCACAATTCATTTTTAATTTTATCTCGAAATACAATATTACTTTATTGCATAATAGTATAACATAGTGGGAATTTACTATAAAGTAAAACTTAATATTTACCATTGGCAAGTTTTTGGCACGAGTTATGATAGTTCACTGTTGAACTATTCACTTATAATGAAATTAACGACAAATTGTTTTACAGTGCTTATAATGCCAATAAATTCGCCAATGTACTTGGCTCAATCAATGCCCAATTAGGAAATGTAAGCTATGTTACAAGTTCTATTGATACAAGTACTGAAAAACTTATACATAGATCTAATAGATACACGCCAAATATATTTCAGATATAGCTTCTCTAGTTCCTTCATCTAAATCTCTGGCAATCAATTCATTTAATAGATAATTTGGCTTATTTCCACTTGTTGCTGCTCTATATATTTCGTCCTTTTTGGTGTATTCTATCTGCGCATTTTGCAGAATTTTATAAATAGATGCTGCATAATCATGCTGTAAAACAAAATGCTGCCCTACATATTTTATGGTAATATCTTCGTCTAAATCACAGTCATTTAATACTACTGTTAGACGATGAGTTTCTTTGTCATAATTATATATTGCTTCAGTTTTATTTCCATCTATATAAACTTCAACAGCAACGTCTGTAACGGCGTTAAGTTCAATCTTATAACTACGTTTCTTCGGAATAATTTCCAAATTACCCACTGGCCTTTTAATTGTAAATGTACTATCGAACCCACCATTAAATAAATATTCAAATGTAGTATTTACTGCATCGCCATCTAAATATTTACATGTTTTGCCATCATCCTCGTACATGGTAAATATTCCGTCAGCACCTGTATATACTTGAATATTCAAACTCTGTGGGTTTTTCAAGAAGTCACTGTGCATTATCTCATCTGTCATGGGAATAATTGCTCCTGCTTTTGCAAGAACTGGTATTGAAGAGTTATCTCTGTACATATTTATAAATCTTCCGCCTGAATACACTGTACCTGTAAAAATATCAAAGTGGTAACCATCTGGTAACCAGACTTTGGTCTTTGCCATATCTACACCCGCAACCTTTGGAGTTACTACTGGTGCAACGATTAACTCTGAACCGAAGAAGTACTGATTTTTAACTTCATATGCGTCCCAGCTTTCTGGATAATGATAATACATTGACAAAATAAGTGGTGTTCCTTTATATGCACGATAATTCATTGTATACAAATATGGAATTAATCTATGTCTTAAACGCAAAAAATCATTCATTACAGTATGAATATCTAATGGAAAATTCCATGGCTCCTTACCTGCAAATTCGCTGCAGCTACTGTGCAAACGCATAATTGGAGAAAACACACCGTACTGATACCATCTAAGTTCCAGCTCGTTATCCTTCTTACCCATCATATGTCCACCTATGTCGTGGCTCCACCATCCATATCCAATATTTGATGCTGTAGCTGTAAAATATGGTTGGAATGCTAATGATTCCCATGTAATCCACGTATCCCCAGAAAATCCTATTGGATATCTGTGACTTCCTGGACCTGCATACCTTGAAAATGTAAGTGGTCTTTTACCATCCCTTCCATTGTCAAGGAAGTGGCAATGATTAAGCATCCACAACGGATCTAAGCCTGGCACCTTTGAACCTGTACCCTGCTGCCAATCCAACCACCAAAAATCCACCCCTTCTTCTTCTAACGGATGGTGTATTTCTTCAAAATATGCATCTAAAAACTTAGGATTTGTACAATCAAATTCTGCCACTTCTTCATTTTCTACGTCTAAATCTAGAGCCTTTGCCATATTTTTATAGCGATCCTCATATCCACGTACCCCTTCTGCTGGATGAACATTTAGTGTCACTTTCATCCCTCGATTATGAAGCCATTCAAGTAATTCCTTATGGTCTGGAAATAGATTGGTATTCCATGTATATCCAGTCCAACCACTTCCATACTTAGGATCTATGTCTACTAAATGCCAGTCCATATCTATAACTGCTACGGAAAATGGAATTTTTTCCTTGTCGAAATTTTCCATCAATGCCTTATAGCTATCCTGAGTATACCTATAATATCTGCTCCACCAATTTCCTAATGCAAACCTAGGTAGTAATGGTGTATTTCCTGTTAATTTATAGAAATCACTTAATGCTCTTTTATATTCGTGTCCATAGCAAAATAGATATATATCCTCATATTGTTCCTGTCGTGGTTGTACAAAATCCTCATTAAATATTAATGAACTACTATCATCTAATAACGCAAATCCATTCCTTGAAATAACACCATCTTCAAGATTTGTCGCACCATTTATTGCATCAAGTGTTCTGGCTGTTCCTCCTAAATTGGTGGTTTTCATACCATAACTCCAATCACTATTATAATTTAGATTGGTGCCATATATTTTAACCTTTAGACCTTCTGATGAAAATCTCTTCTTATTGTAGAACAACTTAATATTTTCAGTCTCAATAGTTAGTCCATCTTCATTATCTTTTAATTTAAACGATGTAGCTGGAAAATCACGATTTATCACCACCTGTGTTGCTTCGTCAATAAAATTACCAGTCTCGTTATATTCAAAACGCAAAAGTGCAGATGAAAGTACAGTTATCCTGTACTTATCACCTGCAACTATATTTTCTTTTAAAGCTATTGGATTAGTATTAAGTTTAAAATTTGTCATTAAATCCTCCTTCAATTTTATGGATAAACCATACGTATTCTACGCTTTTTCTTGAAATCAGTATAACAAATCTATTATTCTAATACAATTCATTTTACAAGAGTTTGGTCCTTTTATATTGGTATCAACTTCCTGCACTTTCGTATGAGTTCAAACCTCTATTCCATACCAAAATACTTAATGTCATTAAGACAACTGCTGCAATTACCACACCACCAATATTAAATATCGGATTGCCACCGCGAAGTAAATAACTTGCAGGGTAATATGCCGTAAATGCAAATGGAATAATATAGGTAACTATAGTTCTTATAGCACTATTGTAGATAGTAACTGGGTATTTTGCAAAATCACTAGTCATATAGAATATTTGCAGAATACTTCCACTTTGTTTTATCCATAATGCAATAGCTGCACCAAATATCTTTATGGCTGTATATATAAGTGTTGCGAATATAATAGCAACTATCATTAAAATCATATTTATGAATGTAAAACTGATTGATAGCTTTATTGAAGCTATTACTATAAGGATTACACCTATCAAAAGTTCTCCCAATGCATCAAACTGTATAAATTCTATTATACAATGAACCAATGGTGAAATAGGTCTTATCATGTACTTATCAAAGTCACCTTTTCTAACTACAAACCAAGCTACCTTCCACAAATTGTCAGTCAGCAAATGATCAATACCTCTTGGTACTAAAGAGAATCCATAAATAAATATTATTTCATAATATTCAAATCCGTCTAAATCTGGAATCTGACCAAAAATAATACTGATAAACACAATATTGGTTACCTGATTTATTAGGAAACTACAAGCACCTGTAAGGAAATCTACACGATATTCCATAAGTTTCTTTAAATGTTGAACAATAAAAGTTTTGTATAGTCTTAAAAATTTCATGTCAACCTCCTTGAACTGCAAGTCTCTTCTGTGCCCAGTTCCATACCATCCTACATATGAATGCGAAAACCATTAACCAGAAAACTTGTTTTAAAAGTACAAATATAGTTTCAATTCCCGAATACATTCCCATATATAGCATAGTTGGTGTATATATGAGTGATGCAAATGGTAATTGTTCAAATACTACCTGCACTGCATCTGGGAAAAACGCAAGTGGTATAAGTGCTCCTGAAAAAAACTTAATAATTGCACTTTTGAGAATAGAAAATCCCCAAATGTTCATTAAATAAAATGCTAAATATCCAAACAACAAGTTTAAATAAAATGATAGCAAATAACTAAGTACAACACTTACTATAAACAGTAAGAAATTCACAATATTAAATGCCACAAAACCTAATACAACATATCTATAAATCTCTACCGCTATCATTACTGGCACAAAAATAAATGAAACTATCATTACTTTATTGCCAACTTCCATAGATAAGATTGACAGATCAACATTAACAGGTTTAATCATTCTCATAATGATACTACCATCTCGTATCTCTTCTGCTAGGTTATCTGTAGAATCTGTACTTGTGAGAAATCCTACTAGATTTGATAAAAATACATATACTGTCATGTCTGTCATAGTGAATCCCATAAATAAACTATCACCTGATGATGAAAACACTGCCTTCCAAATAAAATACATAACAAAGCAATACAATGATTCACCTATGGTGAAACAAATAAAACTTGTTCTGTATGCCATTGCACTTTGAACGCCAGCCTTTGTGAAGGCTATATATGTATGATAGAAATCAGATATTTTCTTTAATATCTTTTTCACTATTTTGACACCTCTTTTCCATACATACGGCAAACAATTTCCTCAATATCTATGTCTTTTACTGAAATGTCCTTAACTTGTGTTTTTCCTAAAATATATGTTAACATATCAGATACAGATGCTTTCTCTGTATTAAAGGTAACTGTTATTTTTTCCTTGTTCTTAGTAATCTTGATATCCTCATCTTTAAGGGATAAATCCTCGATAAAGTGGAATTTTTCAAAGTCACTATATTCAAAAAGTGACATGTTTACATCCCTATATTTTCCGTACTGACTCTTCATCTGGGCAAGATCACCATCATACATTATCTTACCTTTGTCAATCATAACGATTCTCTTACAGAGTGATTCAATATCATTGAGGTCATGTGTAGTAAGGATAATTGTAGTTTTTTCCTGCTCATTAATCTGAGTAATTGCTTTCCTAATATTATTCTTAACTGCTACATCAAGACCAATGGTTGGCTCATCAAGGAATAAAACTTTTGGATTATGTATCATACTAGCTGCAAGGTCTGCTCTCATTCTTTGACCTAAAGAAAGTGTTCTAACTGGACTCTTAATAAAATCTTCCAATTCCAAAACTTCATTTAAGAATCCCATCCTATTCTTGAAATCCTTCTCTTCTACATCATAGATTTGTTTCAATACTGAAAATGTCTCTACCAGTGGAAGATCCCACCAAAGCTGAGTTCTTTGACCAAATACTACACCGATTTCCTTAACATATTTCTTTCTGTTCTTAAATGGTATCTGACCATTAATCTCAACATTTCCCTCGGTTGGGGTGAGGATGCCTGTAAGCATCTTAATAGTTGTTGACTTTCCAGCACCATTTGCACCAATAAATCCTAATATTTCTCCTTTTGGAACATGAAAGGAAACATCATCTACGGCCTTTACTATTTCATATTTTCTATTAAATAAAGACTTTACACTTCCTTTAAATCCAGGTTCTTTAACAACTTTTTTAAATTCTTTTGTTACTTTTTCTACGTGAATCATAATAATTCCTTTCCCTATATTTTTTTCCTAAACCAAAATCCAAACCTTAAATAAATATGTAAAAATCTTTTTTTCTATTTGTCAATAAAGTTTGTAAATAAATTATAAATTTTCTAAATTAAATATTTTAATAGCATTGCAAAACATTAAATCATCATATGCTTCCTTTGGAATTCTTTTATTTAATACATGGAAATAATCTTGATACAAACTTCGTTCTCCCTTTGGATTACAAAGGTATGTGTCTACTCCATCTATAGGCATATCACTTCCGAACATCATTTTTTTACTGCCATACCTATTGTATGCTTCTATTGTTGTTGCCATTGGAACCCATGCAGTATCCCCATATAGATTTGGAAGTTTTCCTAATAAGTCTAATGCAACACTATTATCACTGCCCAATCCCATATGCACCATTACAAAATTGATATCTGGATTTGCCTTTGCTGCATTATACATATGAATAGGTTCTGCCGCCTCACATCCACCTGTATGAGAAACTATTGGAAAATTGAATTTTCTTGCAAGTTCAATAAATGGACTAAATTTTTCTGAGTCTGGGGCAACATTTGAATGAAACGGGTGTAATTTAATGCCTTTAATTATATCAATGTTTTCATTTATAAGTTCATAAAGTTCCTCGGTTGCAGTTTGATGATAAGGGCGAACCCATACTAATAAACCGATTCTTCCAGAATGACGCCTTGCCATAGCTATATTGTCCCTAAGCGCATCTTCCTGTGACATTTGCGTCTCTTCTGGAAGTAAGTTTTGCCCATGATCCATCTCTCCTGAATCACCATTGGATACAAGACTATAGTCTATGCCGTACTTATCCATAGCAGCAATGACTTTTTCCTCTGTCATATCAAAGCCTACTGCTGCACCACCTGTGTGAACATGGGTGTCAATAATCATTATGTCCTCCTTAATTGATAATATAGTATTATTTCATTAGAGAATAAGTTTACTTTTGCTCATTATTATAGCACAAGTCATAAAACGTTTAAAGCAGATGTAACATTCGTTACATCTGCTTATTTGCTACTGTATATCCATCTCTATTTTACAATAATCATTTTGATATTGTTTTTTACATCTGCTTCTTTACTACTGCATATTCATCATCTAGTGAAAAATATGCACAATGATCATTTGTTCCTGTCATAAAACGCATCATATCATCTTCATCAAGATTCACATCGCATACATAACATTCAAAATCTTCATCGTATATATAATTTCTACAATTATCACAAGCGCTCATTTTATCTCCTATGTAAATTCAATTTTTTGCAACTTCTAGTTTTTTGAAAAACCATATTTGCCTGTAAGAATCTAGTTCTTTTCATATCCTCGTTCACGGAGATTTTCCAGTTTTTCAAAACCAGACACAAGCGTTGTTTGTTCTTCTCCAGTAGTTGGTGGAACTCCTATCTTAAATACAATTTTCAAAAGAATAGGTGTAATAATTGTAGTTATAATAACCACTACCACTATTGGTCCTAAAAAGTTTGCGCCAAGTAAACCTACTGCTGCACCTTTACTTGCAACAATCAATGCAACTTCTCCCCTAGATACCATACCTACGCCAATCCTAAATGCCTGATAATTTTTATATTTACAAAGTTTTGCACCGAGTCCGCAACCCACTACCTTTGTGAGTACTGCCACTACGGTGAGAATAACAGAAAATATAATAATGGTCTTATTCATATCTGGTAATACAACCTGTAATCCAATACTTGCAAAGAATACTGGTGAAAGATAAAGATATGAAATTACATCAAATTTTTCTTCCAGATATTCATTTTTACGTGTCATGGAGATTACAAGACCTGCAATAAATGCACCTGTAATATCTGCAACTCCAAAAAACTTCTCTGCACAAAATGCTAATAATAAACAAAATACGAATGCAATGATAGAATATCTATGTAGTCCGTATTGTGTTCTTCCTGCCCAATATTTATAGAAGAAATAGAATAATACACTTGCAATTGCTGCAAATATAAAGAATCCTAAAATTTTGAGTAGTACAATTGCTACATTTACCGTTGTATCAGCAAGTGAGATTACCACTGTCAATGCAATAATACCTAAGATATCATCAATAATTGCTGCTCCTAAAATTGCATTTCCTGAGCGTGTTTTTAACTTGCCCATTTCTTTTAAAGTTTCAACGGTTATACTAACTGATGTCGCTGTTAAGATAACACCCACGAAAATGTTCTGCAACATCTCGTTTGTATTACCCTCTGTACCCATAAGCCCTGGCTTGTTAAAGAAATATGCTACTGCAAATCCACCTATAAGTGGAACGATTACACCTATAATAGCTATAATAAGTGATGCTTTCCCACTCTTTTTAAGTTCTTTAACATCTGCTTCTAAACCGGCACAGAACATAAGCACGATAACACCAAGTTCTGCTGTCATTTTAATAAAATCTGTTTCCTTTAATACACCAAGCATAGCTGGTCCTAATATAAGTCCCGCTAAAAGTGCGCCTACTACCTGAGGCATTTTGAATTTCTTTGTTGCAAGTCCGAAAATTTTAGTACTTAATAATATTAATGCTAAATCTAACAAATATTCATAAGTCATAGTTCATCCTTCTTTCGTCTATTTGTAGTATTCTTACGACTTCAAATCATACATCAATAAATGTGAAAAGACAATAACAAAACAACTTTTTATGACTATTTTCTTAATATTTGCTTTTGACCGATTTAAACTAGTCCATTCCAGAGCATTTCGTAGGTTCTTGCCAACAAATCTTCATGATGTTCCTTGGAACTTACAAGTAATTTTAATGCAACATTTATTCTTCAAGCATTCATAGCTAACAATTAATGTAGCCAGTGAATATAATATTTTGTCATTGTAACCCTCAAATTAGAATGATATAATGGGTGCATATGACCAATTAAGGGGAATATATATGCCTAGAAAAGCAAAATCTGAAATTGAGGAACAGGGACAAATAATGAATAAAAATGATATTATAAAATCTTCTATGTCAGATGCGCGTATAGCTGCAATTCTGTCAGCATACAGTGCCGAAAAGTGCACTTTATCAGAAGATGAAGCTATTGAAAGTCATTCACTAAAATTTATTCGTTCATATTGTAAGAAGAACAATTATGATCATAGTTGCTTTATACCTGCTACACACAAGAAGGATATTTGCACACTGATTGAAAATGGAACTATTGTTGTTACAAATACAGACGATGGCAAGGAATATAGTGTTAATCCCTCTACACCAGTGATGAAACTTTTCACACCGGAACAGACAGATACCATTAACTCTCACATCAAGCTACAGTTGGACACTGAAAACAAAGAGATTTTCTCTCATGTGTCTTCAACACTAAACGCAGAGCCTACTTTGAATGATAGTAGTGTACTATCTGCGCTTGGCAAACATTTCACATCCATTGATTTAGCTATTCAAGTATCAAAGTTAATTACCGTGGATTATATGAACTATGCAGTCGAAATAGCCCATCGTATCGCGGGCAATAGAATTTCTACCGACATTTATTGTGTTTGCTTACTTATTTTTTCTAGTGAAACCAACAACTTATATTTAGTTTGTGAAGATTTTAATGGCAACAGAGTAATCATTAGGAGTGATAAGATTGTTAAACCTATTGTTACAGAATATACCAACGATTTATTTAATTCGCCTAAATACTTGGAGTTATTCAAAACTATGTATGGTATCTCTGTAGAAGAACCACAGAAAGTATCTATTGAATTTGACGATGTGGATAATAATATGCAGTATTTCCAAAAGATTAAGTCCCTACGAGTAATGTCGGGTGCTGCTATTACACGTATCGGAACAACAAACAGATATATTTATTCTGACAAGATGAGTGGTGTAAATAGTTTTGCTCACTTACTCAAACCATTAGGTTGCTCTTGTAGAGTTGCCGCACCTCAGTCCTTAGCAGATGTCCTGATTGACAATTCTCGCAAGATAATAGATAAATATAACTCTTTAAGAAAGGTAGCTTCCGATGAACAATAAATATATAGATCCAGTAGTGCGAATCACAGAGATTCAATCGCTTATTAACAATTCGACTATTCCTGGAATGCGAAAGGACGAGGGTATTACTCCCCTACAAATTGCTGATATTATGGAGGTTGATGTTGATGTCATCCTAAATGATATTACCAATATTCTTAGATTTAACTTTTTAAAAGTTACCACCCCGTCTAACTTATCTAATGGTGAGGTTCTAGATGCTAGCGAACTCTGTGAAGATACAGTTTTGATTCTAAGCGATATCCCTTTGAACTATGCAATAGCTATGGATCAAAAAGATGAGGCAGAATTCTTTAGATTTTATGTTAAAAACAGCATCAATTATGATTATAAGCTCCAAAGAGGACAATTCATTGTTCAGGATTCACTTAAAATGATTGATGACTATAAACAAAATATTATTACTGCTATTTATGATTTTTTGTGTGATGAACTGACTATTTCATTTACATATGAGACAGAAAAGGACAAGTTTGAGACGAGGACTATTAAGCCACTTACCGTATTAGTTGATAAATTTAATAGTAAATACAATTTAATTACAATTGAGAATGGTGAATTATCATTTTATGATGTAGATAAAATTAAAAGTATTCCCCGAGTGTCTGCACCAATTGAAATTGATGACTTATCTCCTCTTGATGTTATTCCATATCTTTGGGGAACAGACCCTCATGAAAAAAAAGTTCATGTAAAGATTTTAATTAATGACCCTACCAATGCCAAAAACCTTATGCGTAAAGTTCTTTCTGAATTAGAAGTACATTCCGAAGGCACGATTACATATGATGAAAAAAACACCTACTACGAAGATGATGTAATTGGTATCAATGAATTCAAATCTTGGGTTGCTAGCTATGGTGCAAATATTTTGGTTTTAGAGCCTACAGACTTAGCTGATGAGATAATTGATTCTGCAAAGAAAACACTACGTCAATACAAGGTTCATAACCCAGATATCATAATTGATTAGAATTACAAATGTAATCCTTGAATAAAATAAAAAGAATGGACTTCCTCACATAGGAAATCCATTCTTTTATTTTGTATCAGTTTTTCAACTAAAATATTTCGTGTTTTTCTCAAGGTACTAATCTTCTATTGCTCTATAACCATCTTTTTTATCTGGATTAATGCTTTTTTAACTGGTGGTAGGCTTATAATTATAATTGTAATTATACCTTCAACCAAAATGTAGCTATAATTATAAATAACAGGATATGCAAAGGTAAGTGATTTCGGGAAATTTTCTGGCATATAATCCATCCAATATAGGTAACCACCTAATGCATGAAAAAATCCTCTGCCTAGAATTGCTACAATATATCCCCACAAAAGTCCATTTTTCACCTTTCTAAATGCACCTGCTATGCCTAATGCCATAAATGCGAATAGATAATCGCAACATACTTGGAAAAATGTAAGAATATATGGTTCCTGGATAAATTGTAATATTCCATAGACAAAACCTACGCAAAGCCCTGTCCCAAGTCCATACCAATAGCTACAAAGTACAATAAATAACATACTACACAGTGTTATCGTACCTCCAAACGGCATCTCCCATAACTTTACATAAGATGTTACAAAGGCAAGTGCTAGACAGGCAGCGCATGTAGTAAGCTGTTTAGCTGTCATCTTCTTGGACTTAACCTTTCCTTTTGCTAATCCAACACCTAAAATCAAGAATATACCTATTGCTATTCCAGCACATACATATCCAGCTGTTGTAAGTCCTCCATCTCCATTTACAAAAAAATCAAACATATCTTTCTCCTTTTATTACAAAATTCGCCAAATCCAACTATGATTTTCCGATATTTTATACGGTTTTTTTATGTGATTTCTCTCTGCGTTTTTTAGGTTCATCACCATTATCTTTTATAGGTGCAAAACCCTCTGCAATCATTTCCAACATAAACGGAACTATCTCTGCATCAAACTGTGAGCCTGCACAAGCTTTTAATTCGCTAACAATATATTCTTCTCCTAGCCCCTTACGATAGCATCTACTACTACTCATAGCATCATAAGAATCAGCAATACAGATAATTCTAGCAACCTCTGGAATTTCCTTATCCTTTAATCCCTCTGGATAGCCTTTTCCATCAATTCTTTCATGATGGTAACCTGCCCCGTCTGCAAGACCGTCAATACTTCCAAACTTTTCTAGAATATGTCCACCAATCTCTGCATGTTTCTTTATAATTTCTATTTCATTATCATTCAGTCTTCCTGCTTTTTTCAAAATATCATCTGTTACGCCAACTTTTCCTATATCATGAAGCAGAGCAATTCTATATATTCTCTCCTGCTCATCTGCTGATTTTTTCATTCTTCGTGCTATTTCTTTAGAATAAAGAGCAACTCTAATAGAATGACCTCTCGTATAAGTATCCTTGGCATCAATAATATTTGCAAATGTATATAACGATTCATTAATAATCTCGGCATTTTCTTTCGCGATATCATTGGTTCTCTTAAGATGCATCAGCATGATAAAACAAATAAGTACGCATATTAACAACACGCAGGCAATTATAATTGCATATGTATATCCATCAGTATTTTGAAACTCTCTAACTTCTGTAGCTACAATTTTGTAGCCCTCTATACCAATTTCACCATTGGTATACATTATACATCCGATAGGAATAGACGCCTTTGAATTAATATACGAATTATATTCAACTGGTGTCACAGTAACTTTATTTTTTTCTATACTGTATTCACCATTCCAAAAACTATCTATTTTGCTTTCATCTGATACTGTAAGTACCAATGTCCAATTTGACACTTTATACTTTGCATTATTGTAAATGCATATGTCATATTGACACCCTATCCTGCCGCTATCATCAGTCCAGAACTCTTCGCTTGTTTCATATATAACATACAACTTGTCTTCTTTTATATTATCGGCGTTAATCACAATTCTACTATATGAGTTGTTGTTCGCCTTATCTGGTTCATCTTTAGGTATAATACTTAATAACTCAATATCTTCAGCCGAGTATGAATGTTCATAAGTGAGCTTTGTCTTCGAATCCATATCTACTAACATTAGAACACTTATATATACACCGGTAATTACAGCCAAAACTACGAACATAATTACAGAAGCTTGATATTTTTTACTCTTCTGTATCCTTAACTTGCTCATCAACTTTCTCTCCATCTTTTCTGCCAACAAACTTTATCTTTTTGATATTCTATTTATCTCTTTTGAAGATATCTGCAAAAATTAATTCTTCGCATAATCTTGGTTATTATACCATCTATGATAAATTATCACAACATTAAAGTAATAATCGTTTGCCTATGGAAATTTTTCTGTATTTTTGGGCAAAAAATAAGCGCGAGACGGGGATCGAACCCGCGACCCCCTCCTTGGCAAGGAGGTGCTCCACCGCTGAGCCACTCGCGCATTAGCATTCCTGCTGAACACCTGACAAAGTATATCATAGAAAAAAATGCTTGTCAACACAAAATTATACGTTATCAGGCACTTTTTCCTTCACATCAAAATCAGGATATTTGTTTATTCGTTCTACTTCGTAGTTAATTTCCTCTTCCAGACATTTTATTGCTTCCTTGGATTTTTTAGTAAAATGTGAACATATAAATGTAACAATTATCCTTAACCCAATGGGTATCGCTGGTAATCCAAAACGTAAAAGTGGAGAGAATTTATCCCATAAACTATTTGCAGCTATAGTAAAGAAAAATGGTATAAATGGCACCATATACCATGCAAGTATCATAATGGGATTCCAATATCCTCTACGTATATGATATCTAAGTTCCGTACCCTCACTTGTCTTTTTGAAGTATCCTACTGCTTCTATATGTATCAGAAAATCCCATATATAAAAGGCTTTCTCTCCAAATAGATATTGAAGTTGAACATACGAACCCATAAAGAATCCTACCATCCTTGGCTCCCCTAGCATAAGTCTGCTTTGAGATGCTTCCTTAAATCTTGCAATTGTGTGTTTTTTATTAGTTTTTATAAGTTTCTTCATATATTTTCCTTTACATCGCTTTGTTCTTCATTCTATTGAATTTGAGCAAATTCATAGCCTCTATTTCTTGCCTCGTCTATAAAATTTCCAAGAATCTTAGTTGATGTATTTGAGACAGTATGTAAATACATTATCTCACCGTTATGGAGGTATTTCAGCCATAACTCTAAAGAACTATCCTCACTTGGTTGATTTTCCGTATCGAAGTCGTAATACGTAAATGAATAAAATACATTTTTAAATCCCATGGAATCTAAAAGTGCAAGCGCTTGTTCGCTCCAAATACCTGAACCAAATCGATATAAATAAGGCTCAACACCTGTTACCTCATAAATAGCATTGTAAATCTTTGTGGCATCATCAATTTGCATATCAATAGGATAAGATGCTACACCTTCTGACGGATGATCATATCCATGACAGCCTATCAAATGACCTTCCTCCACAATTTTCTTGCACATCTCAGGATTATTCCTAACATATCCACCATCTACAAAAAATACAGCCTTAACGCCTTTTTCGCGAAGAGTTTTTAATACTACCTCTGTATTAGGCACATCTCCATTGTAATATTCATATCCCATTGTGAATGTTAGATAAATATTCTTGTGTGCTTCAGTCTCAATGAATAGTGCATTATACTTATCTCCATAATTTGACTGAAGGTTTTCAATAATGATAGGACGATTAAACTCATCTTTTGCAGTACCTCTATCGTATCCACAACCTCTAATATCTCGATTCAGATTTTTTATTTCGTCAGTTACTACATAATCCTTTACGTTAACCCTATTATCAGATGTCACTCCTCCTTGGCTTTCTCCACTTGTTGGATCTTCAATCTGGAGGTTGTTAGAGCTATCACTCTCACTTTGATATTCACCATTTTGTGAAGTGCCATCACCCTGTTTTTCATTATTCTCTATCTTATCATTTCTATGTTGAATTATTGTATATGCCACAAACACTGCACCACATATGAAAAGAGTCAGTCCTAAAAATGTTATTACTGATTTTCCTCTTCTCTTATTTCCCATACTATTTCTTGAATTTTCTTTTTTTGTCATTGTAGTTACCTCCAAGGCAAATCTATTTTATCTATTTCCTTAATAATATGCAAGAAGGTTTTTATATCCAGTGGTATATCTAGCCTTATCTAAAATCTATTGATTAGATACCCAATCAAAAATAGCTTTTGCAATAGCATTGGCATATTCTTGCTGTTTTGTATCATATAAATTATTATCTGTTGTATTTGTAATAAATCCCATCTCTAAAATAAGACTTGGCATTAAACTTTGTGAGTTAATTGCATAATCTTCCGAGGCATTATCTGGAGTGCCCGTTCTAACACCACGATTTCTAGAAATGCCTGCTTCATCTAGTGCAGACATGATCGCTGTTGATAAATTGTATGAATTAGTTGGATTTTGGCTACTTATCCATGCTTCTACACCTTGTACTGATGCTTCCGCCTGATAGCTGTTTCTATGAATCGAAATAAATACATCCGCCTTTGCTTCGTTTGCCATTGCTGGTCGTTCAAACTTAGATGGATTTGTATCTCCGGTTCTAGTCATTATCACTTCTACTCCTAAATTTTCAAGTGCTGATTGTACTGCCTTCGCTAGTCTAAGTGAATCATCTTTTTCTAATCTATCATTATCTCCAACACATCCACCGTCTTCTCCACCATGGCCTGCGTCTACACACACGATAATCTTGCCATCATTTGTAATATTATCACCATACACTGATGCAGGATCAACTGGTGTTTCGTCTTCATTAGGAGTTGTCGACTCTTCATCTCCGTCTCCAGAGCTTGGCTCAATCTCGCCACTTGGTGTTGTAGTTGTAGCTTCAGTGGTTGTAGTAGTCTTTTTATCTTCTTTATCTGAACCACATTTAGTTAGTAATACGATTCCAAGTACAATAATCAATACACCAAGAATCAATAAACCTATTCTAGTTAAACTGTCTAATGTAAATCTTATTCTTCTTTTCTTTCTTCTTTTTCGTGCAGATTTACTGCCTCGTCTGTTATCGTATGACATATCATCTCTCCATTTATATTATTTTTGTTATTATCCAAAATTATTAAGCAATTTCTAACTAATTTCGACAATATTTATCTTATCATACTTAATTTCAAATATCCATATTATTACCCTACTTAAGAGGATAATAATTAAAAAGCTTCTGAAATATCAAAAATTTCTTTACACATTGGTGGCAAGTTCTTTGCACCTGGATGTTCCGGGGAAATGTTTGTCCACCAATATAAGCTATGAATATTATAATTGCTAGACCCACCCGCATCGCAAATATGGTCATTTCCTACCATAATTGATTCATCTTTTTTCAAATTATACTTTTTAAATAATATATCATAAAATTTTCCAGATGGTTTCTTTACTCCTGCATCTGATGAATAGATTATGCCATCAAACTTATCATATATTCCAAGAGATCTCATCTCTGGCTCAGTAAAAATTCTCTGGGCATTTGATAAAAGATAAATCTTCTTTCCATTCTTATTAAGTCTATCAAGGAGTTCCTCTACACCATCATAAAGTCTAATATATTCTAAAGATAACATTCTAAACATCTTACCTGTTTCTATAGCAATTCCTATGGATACATCAATCCCCTTAGACTTAAACATCTCCTGAAATACATACTCTATCTGTATTTCAGCATCTTCATAACCCATCTTCTCTTCGTGTTCCTTTATTAAAGAGTAAAATGCCTTTTTTATTTCTAATGGCTTTTCGTATCTAGCTCCATGCATACCATACCAAATTTGCATCTTCTTCCATAGATATGATTTACCTTCATTGGTATGAATATCCACTAAAGTTCCATATAAATCAAAAATATAATTTTTGTACATTTTTATTTCCTCACACTTCTCTTTTTTTTGTTTATTTCTCTGCTTTTTATCTCTTAAATTCATTATCAAATTCTTCTTTTGTATTTGCCTAACAAATTTGTCGCTTAAACACATTTATTTTACAAGAAATATATAAAACTTACAATATAAAATATCTTGATATTTTATATAAAAAAACATTGTTATCATTGTCCGTATGTGCTATCATTGTAAAATTCAAATTAACTAGTTCCAAGCGAGGTACAAATGTTCAAAAATAAGACTTTAAAAAACTCTACTTTAAAAAATAAAATTATAGGTGACAAAAAGTTCTACAAATCTTTAGTATTAATAGCCTTGCCTATAATGATCCAAAATGGTATTACAAACTTTGTAAGTCTCCTTGATAATATTATGATTGGCCAAACTGTTACTGAGGCTATGTCTGGAGTTTCCATTGTCAATCAAATAATGAATGTTTACAACATCGCCATTTTCGGCCTTGTTTCCGGAGCCGGCATTTTTGGTGCACAGTTCTTCGGTTCTAATGACGATGAGGGTTTCCGTCAAACTATGAGATTCAAAGTACTTTCTAGCATATTGGTCTCTATTCTTTGTGTGGTACTCTTTATTTTTTCGGGAAAGGCCCTGATTTCACTATTTATTCACGACTCTGGAGAGGTTGCTTTAGTTACACTCCAATATGGACAACGCTACCTAAAAATCATGATGATAGAAATGATACCGTTCGCCTTGGTGCAAACCTATTCAAGCGCCCTACGTGAGCGTGGTGAGGCTGTTCTACCAATGATTAGTGGAATTATTGCCGTATTAGTGAATCTTATTCTTAATTACATTTTAATTTTCGGAAAATTTGGTGCACCAGCCCTTGGTGTAGAAGGCGCTGCCATTGCCACTGTTATTTCAAGATTTGTAGAACTTGCCGTTGTTGTAATTTGGACACACAGAGCAAAAAAGCACAGAAATTTCATCCATGGTTTGTATACTAATTTCCATATAAGCAAAAAACTTACAGGAAAAATTCTTATAACAGGCTCTCCTTTAATGTTCAATGAAATATTATGGGCTGGAGGTATGGCTGTTATTATGAGTGGCTACTCAAGACGAGGTCTTGATGTTGTCGCTGCTTTTAACATTTCTTCAACACTAAGTAATCTTTTCAATATTGTTTTTATTGCTCTAGGAAATACTACTGCTATCATCCTCGGTCAGATGTTAGGAGCTGGCAAGCTGGACAAGGTAAAAGATACCGCCTATAAGCTGATTTTTACTTCTACCATTTCCTGCGCTGTTGTTGGTGCAATTATGATTTGTTTTTCACCATTTTATCCGCTCATATATAATACAACTGATGAAATAAGACATTTAGCAACTTTGTTTCTTATAGTTGCTTCCATATTTTTCCCATCTAATGCACTTATGAATGCTGTATATTTCACCGTGCGTTCAGGAGGAAAAACGCTCATTACTTTCTTATTTGACTCGGTTTTTGTATGGGTCGTGAGCATACCTCTTTGTTTTGTTTTAGTTGTTTTTACAGATCTACCTATAGTATTTGTATATTTCTTTGTACAAGCTACGGAACTTATAAAATGTACAATCGGATTCATTTTGGTTCGTACAGGATTTTGGATTAATCAACTGTCTGACACAAGTTCATAACACGTAAACGCTGTATAAAATATAATTACTTCAGGAAATATAACTTCTTTGCAATAATAAATTATTCTGTAATTATTTCTTCCATTTCATCTAATAATTCTTCAAAAAGCTGCAGTGCCTCTTCTATTGGTGCTGCAGTACTCAAATCCACTCCAGCAAGCTTTAACAATTCTATAGGGTCAAGAGATGAACCACCTGTTAGAAATTTCATATAATCTCTTACTGCGTTCTCCCCTTCCCTTATAATTTTCCTTGATAACGCAATAGCACCTGCAAAACCTGTTGCATACTGATAAACATAAAACGGAGTATAAAAATGTGGAATTCTAGCCCACTCTAATTTTATTTCCTCGTCATTTACCATTTCCTCGCCAAAATACTTTTTATTTAATCCAAGATATATTTCATTTAATTCGTCACTTGTAGGGGTTTCTCCTTCGTCCACCATCTTATGTGTAATCTTCTCAAATTCAGCAAACATTACCTGCCTAAATATTGTTCCTTTAAAACTTTCTAAGAAATGATTGATTAAATATGCCCTTTTCTTCTTATCTTTACAATTCTTTAGCATTGAATGAATTAGTAACGATTCATTACATGTTGATGCCACTTCTGCTACAAATATTTCATAGTGCGAATATACATAAGGTTGTGTATTATCTGAATAATATGAGTGAAGTGCATGACCCATTTCATGTGCCAATGTAAATACATCATCAAGCCTTCCTTGATAATTTAGCAGTACGTATGGATGAGTTCCTCTAGGTCCCCATGAATAGGCACCGCTCCTTTTTCCCTCATTCTCATAAATATCAATCCATCTATTTTCAAATCCCTCCATTAAAATGGCTAGATAATCCTCTCCCATAGGTTTTAGTCCCTCAAAGACCATTGATTTTGCCTCTTCAAAAGAAATCTTGTCATCGCTTCCTTCTACAATAGGAACATATATGTCATACATATGGAGTTCATCTACACCAAGTGCTTTTTTTCTAAGAGCCACATATCTGTGCATTGTATCCAAATGTTCATTAATAGTAGCTATAAGATTGTCATATACAAAACATTCAATTCCCTTAGGTTTCAGTGACATTTCAAGGGAATTTCCATAATTTCTTATGTTGGCATAAACTTTAGTTCTCTTAGCGTTTGCAACAAAAAGTGTAGATATCGTATTAATATATTTTTCTATAGTTCCATACATGGCAAAAAAGGCTTCTTTTCGTACTTCCCGGTTTTTAGATGACATAAGCGAAACATACCTTCCTGCTGTTAGTTCAATTTCATCCCCATTGTCATTATTTACATTTCCATATTTCAAATCTGCATATGAGAATATATTATAGACTTCGCTTGCAGTATCCGTAATCTCTCCCATTTTAGCAATAATTGCTTCTTCCTTTTGACTTAGAGTATTTTTTTTATCCCTGAATATTCTTGAAAAATATTTCCTATAAATCCCTAAATCATCCTCATTTTCATCTATAAATTGCTGGATTTTCTCTTCACTGCACATTAATATCTCAGGATTTATAAATGAAGTAGCACTTTCTGCCTTAGTGCAAATTGCTTGTGCTTTTCCCATCATTCCTTGGTATTTACCCACGCTGGTATCCTCATGAAATCTCATGTTTGAATAACATACAAGCTTCTCACAAATTCTATTAATATCCTCAGCTAGTTTTAATGTACAAAGTAAATTTGTAGCTGACTCTCCAATAGTCCCTGGAAGTTTCTCCATCTCCTTTATCTTCTCTTCTAGCGTTATACAGTCCCTATCAAATTCCCCCTCCGTTTCATAAATATCCTCAAGCGCCCATTTATCTTTTTCTTCTATTTCATTTCTTTTCTTTAATTTGCTATCCATAATATCCTCCTAAAATCAATATTGATAATTATACCACATTAATTATGTTTTGAATGTCAACATTCTATGTTATTTATGATAGCGTAAATCTAATTAACCCTTTATTTTAAGGTAAATATTTGTTACAATATTGAGATATAACCTACAAAATAATAAATGCGTAACAAAGGAGTTGTGGAAAATGAACGTCATAATTACTAATACTTTAACTTCAAATCAGTACCATGATGCAAAGTCTCTTATCCAGATTTGTTCAACAAATGATAATACTCGTGGCATTTCATTTCTTGAGCCTGAGATGAATTCTATCTCCCTTTTTCCATGCTTCTACATGTTATACAATGGTAATGTCTTGATTAGTTTTTTATCTGTTTTTATTCCGGATGAAACTAGCTGTGAAATATACGGAAACACACTTCCAACATATAGAGGCAATGGATATTTGCAGCGTCTTTTATCCTCATCTATGAACAATCTTAGAAATTACGGCATCAAAAAGATATTTCTTGTAAACGAACCCGGCTGCGAAGCAGGAGTTTCTTTTCTCAACTCTTGCCCACATACATCTTTTTCTCACTCTGAGTACCTTATGAGATACAACATGAACATAACACCTATCCCACTAGGGACATTGACTATAAGTTATGAAACCGAATCTAACACCGAGATATTTGAATCTTCACTTAATGGCACACCTATCGGCGGTTGTAAAGTTGAACATAACCGCGGTGTTGCCACTATATATGAATTTGAAATTGAAGCAAGTCACAGGGGTCGTGGATACGGTACAGAAACATTGATTCTTGTGTTAAAGCGACTTATTGACAGTGGTTGCCATAAGATACTTCTACAGGTCAATGGTGCTAACAAGGCTGCTCATGCTATGTATTCACACCATGGATTTGTACATGAAGAACAGGTGGATTACTGGGAATATCACCAGTAGGATTTATCTGTAATTTGACTATATTGTCTTTTCTGGACATAGTTTTACCTCTGTGATACGTATTTACATAAAAATCCCCGAATACCTATAAATATTCGAGGATTTCTATTTTATTTGTATTCTGCGCTATTATCTATCCAATCGAATGATATGCCATCTGGTCCCCAGTATGTAAAGAATACCTTTCCTAATATCTTATCATCCTTTACATATATAATATCTGAGTCAGGATATTTTTCAGGTTGTGCTTCCACAATCGAAACCCATTCTCTAGCATCTGCTGACCAGTTTCTATTATCACCTAACATTAAATAACTATCTTCTGGAACATTAAATACATACTTCTTGTCGCCACTCGTTCCACCGTTTTTGACCCATTTTTCTTTTAAGTAAGTCTCTTCAAGGGGTCCTTCTACGATTAATCCATCTTTGTATATATATATTTGCCCATCTTGAATTTCCACTCGTTCACCTGGCAATCCAATCAATCGTTTTACATAATTTTCTTTCTCATCTAGTGGATATTTAAACACAACAACATCTCCACGTTGCGGTTCTGATAACCAATATGATAATCTGAGTCCAATCATCCTACTCTTCGCCATAATTGTATTTTCCATAGAGGATGTTGGCACTGTCGCATTAATCAATATAACTTGATTGATAAAAAATGCTAGAAGAAATGCTACTACTAACATCTTAACATAGCTCCATACCTCTAATAAAATTCTATATATAAGCTTTTTCTTAGGTTTCTCAGCTTCATCGTCTACTTTTGCTACATTTTCATCAGCAAAATCTATAGATTCAATGGTTTCATAGCTGTACTCGACTATCTCCATTTCACAATCGGTTTCTACTTCATCTTTACCACTTTGATCCAGACCATTATCACAGCCATATTTTTCGTTGTCTGACATATCTATCCTCACTATACTTTAATTTTTTGTATTTACTTTTATATATTTATTTCTATAGCATCTACTTCTATATATTTTTTAATATATTCACTTTTCAAATTACATTCCTTATCTATAATATCACATATAATCAAATCTTACATCCAAATTTTCAATAAATTCCTAGACAATGTAAATGCAAACGCGCTCATTATCATATTCTACGTGTTGCTTCCTTCAGCCATGCACGTTCTTCATCATTTAAATGCATAGCAATTTTATTATAAACCAGCTCATGATACTCATTAAGCAACTCTCGGCTATGACCATCCATTACATTTACGTCGACAGCTTCCAAATCAAAAGGTGCTAATGTCAATACTTCAAACTTCATAAATTGACCATACTCATTTTCTATATCTTTTTTACAAACAAGGAGGTTCTCTAATCTTATTCCATATCTTCCTTCAAGATATAGCCCTGGTTCATCACTGGTAATCATTCCTTCCCTAAGTATTTCGTTGTCAGGACATTTAGAATTTGTAATTCTCCATCTAATATTATTAGGGCCTTCATGGACATTAAGCATATATCCAACTCCGTGTCCCGTTCCGTGGTTATAGTCAAGCCCATGTCTCCACAACGCTTCTCTTGCTATATAATCAAGGTTTTGGCCTTTTACGCCATATATAAATTTTGCATCCATTAGTTTTAAATTGCCCATAAGAACCAACGTGTAATGCAATTTTTCCTCATCAGAGATTTTTCCTAGCGTTATAGTTCTGGTAACATCTGTTGTTCCTTCAAAATAATGACCACCTGTGTCAAACAATAAAAATCCTTCCGGTTTTATCTGCCTATCTTCCTCAACACTTGGGCTGTAATGACACATCGCTGCATTTTCTTTATAGGCAACAATAGATTCAAAGCTTGGCCCTATATAACCTTCTCCATTTTTTCTCAAATCCTCAAGGTATTTTACCGCACTACACTCTGTAATAAATTCTCTTCCAATATTATTTTTTATATAATAAATGAATTTTGTCAATGCAACACCATCTTTAATGTGTGCTTTCTTTTCATTTTCAATCTCTATTTCATTCTTAATAGCCTTTAGCAGCAGTGTTGGATTTATAGAATCAACACACTGATGTCCACTTAAAATATGAGAAATTTCGTAGTTTATCAGATTAACATCCAATAAAATCCTTTCTGTAGATTCTATCAATTGTAAATCTTGGTAAAATATCTCGTAATCTCTAACTATCACATTATCTTCTTTTAATTTATTAATCAAGTCTCCATTAAAGGATTTTTTATTTGCGTAAAGGTATGTTACATCTTTTTTAAGAATAACATATGACATAAATACTGGATTACATTTAACGTCATCCCCACGAAGGTTCATAAGCCATGCAATATCATCCAAAGACGTAAGTATTAAGCAATCGCTTTCACTATCTAAAAGTGTTTTTCTAATCTTGTCTAATTTACTCCTTCTAGTCTCCCCTGTATATTTGACATCTAACTCATAAACATCTCTAAAGTCAATCGTTGGCCTGTCAGTCCATATCATCCCTACTATATCAATTTTACCATTAAATATCACTTCATATGGCTTCAATTGATTGTTAAGCATCTTTATATAACCACAATCTATACATTTTCCATCAAAACCAATTGTAACCACCTTATTACTATCCTTTTTACTCTCTACAAAACTTTTAATATATTCTGGAATAGATGGCACACCATCGCAACCCTGTTTATATAAAGTAAAATCGTCAAATAATTCTCTCTGAGCTTGTATAAAGTATCTGCCATCCGTCCAAAGTCCTGCCTCTGTCATAGTAATAACTGCTGTGCCCGCCGACCCAGTAAATCCGCAAATATATTCTCTACTCTTAAAAAAATCTCCTATATATTCTGATGAGTGATAATCATTCGTTGGAACAATATATAAATCAATATTTTTTTCTGTCATTTTTTGTCGCAATGCAAGAATTCTTTCATTCATATAAATTCACCTTTCAAACATTAGTATTGTTTATATTTTACTACTCATAGACGTATTATTCCAGATTTTTTCTTACATTAATTTATTATATAAGATTTAGTTTTATCAGGTCCAATTGCATAAAAAAGGAAAAACTCCCTGATTTACATCAGGAAGTCCTTAATTTTTTTGCTTCTAACTGGATTTCTAAGTTTTCTAAGAGCCTTAGCTTCAATCTGCCTTATACGTTCACGTGTAACATTGAATACCTTGCCAACTTCCTCTAACGTTCTTGGGTGTCCATCCTCAAGACCAAATCTTAAAACTATAACCTGTTTTTCTCTATCTTTTAAATCTTCAAGAAGAATGTCAATGTGTTCTCTTAACATTACCGACTCAATATTTTGTTCAGGAGTAACTGTATTATTATCAGCTACAAAATCGCCTAAATTTGAATCATCTTCCTCACCAATAGGTGTTTCAAGCGAAGCAGGTTCTCTAGCAATCTGCATAATCTCTAAAACCTTTTCTTCTGTCATATCTAATGCAGTTGCAAGTTCTGCAGTTGATGGCTCATATCCAAGTTCAAGAGTGAGCTTTCTTTGCATCTTAGACATTCTATTGATAGTTTCAACCATATGAACTGGCACACGAATCGTTCTAGCTTGATCAGCTAATGCTCTAGTAACTGATTGTCTAATCCACCAAGTAGCATATGTACTTAGTTTAAAGCCTTTTTCATAATCAAACTTTTCAACACCTTTAATTAAACCAAGGTTACCCTCTTGAACTAAATCAAGGAAGCTCATCCCACGGCCTGTATATCTTTTAGCAATACTAACAACAAGACGGAGGTTTGCCTCAATAAGCCTTTCTTTTGCATTGGCATCTCCCTCTGACTTCTTTTTTGAAAGTCTGAGTTCTTCTTCCGCTGACAAAAGTGGAACAGTACCAATCTCCTTTAGATACATTCTTACTGGATCCTCAGTTCCAATGCCTTCCAATAGATCAATAGCATCTAAATCTATATTTTCTTCTTCTGTCTCAAAATCATCTTCTGTAGGCTCCAGTACAAGATCATCGTCTGCCACAAAATTTTCATCTAAAACAGTAAGAACATCTATCTTTTTTTCTTCAAGGTATTGATATATCTTCTCTTTGTCTTCAGCACTAAGTTCGGTGCCTTTAAGTGCATTATCAATATCTGTCATCTCCAAAACACCCTTTTTACTTGTTCCTAATTCAACAAGGTTGTTAAGTAGTTCTAAAAACTTGTCTTTTTCCATTGAAATATCCTCTCTGCTTTATCTTGTACAATGCAAAATATGCACAGCTATATACATATTTCTCATCAAAACCTCTGCATTATACATCAAATTTGTTCATTTTTATTTGGCATTTCCATTAGTCATAATCTTTACGACTGATTTAAGGTTAGTTATCTCAACATCTTCCTTCATTCCGCCAAATTCTCCATCTAATACCCATGAAACTGGCTCTTCACTCATAATTCGGCATTTTGATGTTTTGAAATTATAAATAGCATCGCTCTTATTTTTACCTGCAAGCAAACTATTTACAATCGAACTCAATTCAAATGGTGACTTTGGTTTACGAATAAACGTTCCTTCGTAAATGCCATCATTTAGTATAACGTCTTTACCAGTAATACCTTTAAAACCACCAGCGGACTCTGAGTTTGATATCATTCCATAGATAAATTCATCTTCAAACGTTCCACCCTCATATTCCACTTTCATCTTATAGGCTCTAACAGTGGATAAACTTTTAATCCCTTCAATTATGTATGCCTGATGTCCAAGAACATTTTTCATGTTTTGAGATGTCTGGTATGACACATCTGTAAAAATTCCAAAAGCTGCTATATATACAAAATTACGATCTGCCCCAAATTGTCCAATGTCTATATCCATGGGAGTACCGTTAACGGCTATATTTGCAGATTTTAACATATTCTTGTATAAACCTATAGTTTTACCAAAATCATTTGTCGAACCAGAGGGAATATATCCAATAGTAGGAGAATTCTCCAACTTCATTACACCAGATACTACCTCGTTCAGTGTTCCGTCACCGCCACTGCAGACAATAAGGTTAAATTCATGACCGTCAGCCTCTATTTTTTTTCCTGCGTCCATTGGGCACTGAGTCTGGTATGTTTCCACCCTATATCCTGCATTGATAAAAATATCTATTATCTGTGCAAGATATGTTTTTATTCGCGCTTTACCTGATTTTGCATTATAAACAAACAACAATTTCTTACTCATATCATTCACCAGTTTTCAAATATACTTGAAGTTAAAGCAAGCCTTCGTACTCAGTACAAAGGCCCGTATAGTTTCATTATCTGCCACAGCAGAATTTGTATTTCTTACCGCTTCCGCATGGGCATGGGTCATTTCTTCCGATTTTTTTATCTTTAACTACTGTGTGCGAAGATTTTTGTTCTTTATATAAAGCTTTTCTCTTTTCTTCATCTGGAATCAAAGTATTCCATGCTTCAAGAGTATATAACCATTCCGCTTTTGCTTCTACCATATTTTTGTATAGCAATTCTATGTCATATCCAAGATTAACTACTGTATCTTCTGTCATTTCTTCGATGGGATTTGACTCCTTAAGACTATCATTAATACCATCTAAGAAACCAACCATGATATAGAGGTCAACGCCATACTTTTCGGCAAGTTCTTTAACTGTGCCTGTAACCACCTCATCTGGGGTAGCTAAAATCTGTTCGTAGATTCCTCTCTCAAGTACAAAATATGCATTCCAGAACTTGTCATATTCTGCTTGGCTCTTTTGAGCACCATATGCATATCCTCTCCATGTTTCAAGAAGTGTGTAGTTTTGTTCTGAATTGTCGCTCATTGTTTTCCATCCTTTGCATTTTATTATGGCCCTTTGGGCATAAAAATTTACATATCAGGTTTATTATATAACATTTAATTCTATTTAGCAAATTGTTTTTTCCTTGTAAAATAGGGGATTTTTGCTATAATGGGATATATATAGTTCGTAAAACTTAGGAGGAGGCGGTTAATAATGTATAATATGTTTTTTGACAATATGACTTTGTCCGAGTCTGAGTCTATTTTAGAACACTATTTCCTAAATAATACAGAGGCGCAAGGCATAATAACTCATGCGCCTCTCACATATGATGATGCTTATAAGCTCTTCTCCCTTGTGAAGTCTATCCCAGTTGACAGCATTAAGGATTATGAAGCTTATACTCTTTCTATTCTCGTCTTATGGGCCTTTGCCATAAAATATAATTTTCCCTCCATTGATCTTTCCAGGCTATTCAAGCAAAGAGCTCGGCTTCTACCGCAATATTATGTACGACATTACGTGGACTTCTTAGGTATCACATTTGAAGAATTTGGACTAGCAACATTTGGACACAACCACTATTCTTTTCGAGGTATATGTGCCATAATGGACATACATGGCCATCTTTAAATCGAAAACAAAAGACTCTAAGTTTTCCATGGACTATGATTGTAGGGAAATCACTTAGAGTCTTTTTTTACTTATATATCTAATTTTAAAGGTTCGTTATTTGATTAAACGTTAATTTCTGCTTTCATACCGATAATATCCTTATTTTCTTCAAGAATTGGTGCAATTACATCTGTCAAGAATTCCTCTACCTGTATTACTGAACGACCAACATATTTTGTTGGGTCCATACATGATTTTAATTCTTCTAATGTCATATTAAACGAAGGATCCTCAGCAATAAGTTCAAGAAGGTTGTTATCTCCCCCCTCTTCTTTAACATTCTTACCTGCCTGCATTGATAAAAGTCTGATTTTTTCGTGAAGTTCTTGTCTATCTCCACCTGCTTTTACTGCATCCATCATAATATTCTCAGTAGCCATAAATGGAAGTTCTGACATAAGTCTCTTCTCAATAACCTTTGGATATACAACAAGTCCATCTACTACATTAAGATATAAATCTAAAATACCATCAATAGCAAGGAACGCTTCTGGTATACTAAGTCTCTTGTTTGCCGAATCATCAAGAGTTCTTTCAAACCACTGTGTAGCTGATGTAATTGCTGGATTAAGTGCATCAACCATTACATATCTTGAAAGAGATGCTATTCTTTCACTACGCATAGGATTTCTCTTATATGCCATTGCTGATGAGCCAATCTGATTTTTTTCAAATGGTTCTTCTACTTCTTTAAGATGTTGTAAAAGTCTTATATCATTTGAGAACTTATGAGCACTAGCTGCAATACCTGCTAAAACATTAGCAACTCTAGTGTCAAGTTTTCTGGAGTATGTCTGACCTGATACAGGGAAACACTCCTTGAATCCCATTTTTTCTGCAATCATAGGATCAATTCTTCGAACTTTCTCCTGATCACCTTCAAACAATTCTAAGAAACTAGCCTGTGTACCTGTAGTTCCTTTAGAACCTAAGAGCATCATATTATCAATAATATAATCTAAGTCATCAAGATCTAATTTCAATTCCATCATCCACAATGTAGCTCTCTTTCCTACAGTTGTAGGCTGAGCCGGCTGAAAATGTGTAAATGCAAGTGTTGGCTGTGACTTCTGTTCATCTGCAAATTTTGCAAGTTCCGCAATAACATTAATAAGTTTTTTGCGAACAAGCTTTAAAGCCTCTGTCATAACTATAACGTCTGTATTATCTCCTACATAGCAAGATGTTGCTCCTAGATGAATAATACCTTTAGCTTTAGGGCATAAAACACCATACGCATATACATGAGACATAACATCATGACGAACCAATTTTTCTCTTTCTATTGCTACTTCGTAATTGATATCCTCTGCATGCTCTTTTAATTCTTCAATTTGTTCATCTGTAATGTTTAATCCAAGTTCTTTCTCAGTTTCTGCAAGTGCAATCCACAATTTTCTCCAAGTACGGAATTTCATATCCGGTGAGAAAATATATTGCATCTCCTTACTTGCGTATCTTTCTGATAATGGGCTTTGATATTTATCGTACATTTACTTTCCTCCAAATATTATTTGTCATATGATCCACGGATGTCTTCCTTTGGTGGTTCTAATGAAAATTGTTCATTTTTACCTCTGTCGTCGATTTCTATGCCTTCGCAAAAACAAGCGGCTTAAATTTAAGCCGCCGTTGATTTTTATTGTATCGTTGATTATAAACCTAAACGCTTAAACACTTCATTGTATGCTTCTTCAACATTACCAAGGTCTCTTCTAAAACGATCCTTGTCGAGTTTTTCATGAGTATTAACGTCCCATAATCTACATGTATCTGGAGAAATTTCATCAGCAAGGATGATTTCACCTTTATATCTACCAAACTCAATCTTAAAATCGATTAATTCCATTTCTGCACCGAGGAAATATGCTTTTAATACTTCATTTACCTTAAATGCATATTCTGTAATCTTATCTATTTCTTCACGAGTGGCAGCACCAATGGCAATTGCAAAGTAATCGTTAATCATTGGATCTCCAAGAGCATCGTCTTTGTAACTAAACTCTAATGTAGGAGCGAGTAATTTTCTTCCTTCTTCGATTCCAAGTTTCTTTGAAAAGCTACCTGCTGCAACGTTTCTAATGATAACTTCAAGTGGAACTATTTCTACTTTCTTAACAACTGTTTCTCTATCACTTAACTCTTCGATTAAATGTGTAGGAACTCCTTCTTTTTCAAGAAGTTTGAATACATGATTGGTCATTCTATTGTTAATTGCACCTTTTCCAACAATAGTACCTTTCTTTTCGCCGTTGAAAGCTGTTGCATCATCCTTGTAATCTACTATTAATACATCTGGATCCTCTGTCTTAAATACTTTTTTTGCTTTGCCTTCATAGAGTAAATCTAACTTTTCCATCGTCTGCCACCTATCCTTTTTTATCTACGTTCTAAAGAATCTATATGTATCACTGACATGTTCAATATATCCTAATATGTCGATTATACATATGCGCGTTCATTATAACTCAAACATTATATAAAATCAAATAAAAATTACAATAATTAAACTCTTAAACACTGATTATATAAGTTATCTTAGTTGTTTTGGACATATTGAGCATAGATTAGGTAATTTATAAAAATTTCTTGATTATTATGTATAAGTTTAGTATAATAAAGTGTGTTTTGGAAGTAGAAACTGGGATGATTCCCCAAATATTAAGGAGATATGTTTTTATGTTGGACAAGAGAAGAAGTAAACGATTAGATGTAGATATGAGTTTGAATATTTCCAACCTTTTTAAGCAGGATAATATTCTTATCGGTAACATTGACGCACCTATTCATGTTGTGAACATTTCCAAGAATGGAATTGGATTTGAATCAGAAGCCCTCTTACCTATTGGATATTACTTCAATGCTAAGATTAATCTCGGCAATCAAGAATCTAGCCTCTACACTGTAGTTCAAATTGTTAGAACCGAGAAACAAGAATCTTCAATGTATTATGGATGCGAGTTTATTGGATTAGCCCCTATACTCGACTTCATTTTTGAAGATTTTGAAAAAAACTAGAAGAGAAAAACTAGTTTTACATATGATTTCAGTGGGCTATTAAATAAAACGCCAGTGCATATTGCACTGGCGTTTTATTATTTCCTCTTTTCTTTTTTATCTTTCTTCTTTTTTATTCTGTTTATTTTCCTTTCTTCTTTATCCTTTGCTTTTATTTTTCTTCGTAGCTCCACACATAGTCTTGAATAATTTTTCATATCTGATGAAGATATATCTATTCCTTCACCTTTATATCCTCGTCTTTCTATAATTAAAACAAGTTCTTTAATATCTATACCATATTTATCACTTACAAATACTTGTATTTCATTAGGTGTCATAGATTTACTATTAATTGGAGTATAGCCCTTTAAAATGCGCAAAATATGCTTATATACATAAATACATTTCTCTGGCGAGTTTTTATATCTCATCACCATATATTTATCCATTAATCTTCCAGATACGACACTTTTATAAAGGACTAAAATTACTGCCACTATTAATATCATTGCAGTTATTAAATATATACTTTTTCCGTTACCTATGCTAAATATCTCTGAAAACCTACTGATTGTTCCAGACATTATACCTTCTTCGTTTGTAGCACTGCCAGAAACTGTCGGTTCAAATACTGTATATCCATATCCTGGGATATACATCTCTACATATGCATGAGAATCCCCCGCTGTAATATAATAGGAATTTCTTTCATATTCCTTTGACATATAAAAACCCTCCGTATATTTAGCACACAGACCAATAGACTGTGCCATAAGGGTCATAGCTGTTGCATATTCTCCACAAGCTCCAGCTTTACTTTCAAAAACAAAGTACTCTATTGAATTTTGAGAGTTTTCATCATCAAGTGTATATTCATAACCATTTTCCGAAAAATATCTTTCTAGAGCAACTGCCTTTTCATACTCCGTGTCATAGTCCGAAGTGATTTCCAATGCCAATTTTTTTAATTCATTTGAATAGTTTTTATTTTTTCCTACATATTCAAGATTATATTTCACTTCCTTAATTGAAAATTTTAAATAATCTACATTTTCTCTATATTCTAGAAGTTCTTCATTTTCATATACACACGAAGATAAACCCTCAATAAAATCCACATATTCTCTAGCAGTAAAATGACTAGCAAAATCAATAATTTGTTGATTCTGTCTTGCTATATCTTGGTAATATTTTATTTCATATGGTTCCGAGCGTCCCAGCGACGACTTATCGCCATACTGGATACTGCCACTACTTTTTTGCTCTATATTTTCGTTATTTTGATATAATCCCCCAGTCATATAATTGAGGCTAATTTCATCAGTATCTATAACGTTAAATGTCCTAGCTGTATGCAGGAAAAAGTTTGATTTAAAGGTACTCGCATAAATAATCGCATCCATACTTTCCTCTGTAACATTTGGAATGTCTTCTAGAGCAATATCGTACTTTTTAAATATTTCAGGACAAAGCTCATACAGTGCTGTCATTGTCTCGTAAAATGTTCGCATATCTAGATGTTCCCTATTATTTTCCCAATTTGGTAAAATAGCGACTTCATCATTCGTCCACTGCCCCTTTGAATATTCCATATAAGAGGACCTACGCAGATATAATGGTTCAAATGCATCCACACGATATATGACTCTATTTTGGTTCAAATAGGCATAGCTGCCTGCTGCCGATGAATCTTTTAGCATTCCGATAGCACCAAGGTTTCTTGCTGAAAATGGACTAAGAGAAATTACTTCATCTGTTATGTCTCTGTATTTAGCGCTTTCATTTTTTGGTGTAATAATTGCTACTAAAATAACAATCAGAAAAATCAGGGAAAGAAATCTGTAATATGTAGAATTCTTCTTTATTTCTACATCCTTTGTATGTCTTAAATACATCTTTGAAATGTATATATAAATCAAGGACACCACTATCATAATAATATAGACTATCTTTACAGTTTCAATCATTTTAAAATACAAAGCAATCGGTATCATAAGGATAAAAATCATAATATATCCCCTGAAATAAAACTTTGTAAAATAGTAGACTGTAGTTCCAATAAAGAGTAATCCTATAAAATAAAATATGGAGATGTATGGTAAATATGCGGGATCGTAATCATATCCTGTAAGGAGCCATTCATAAAAATGAAAACCACCTATATTGAAATTTAAAGCAACAATCAAAAATACCAATGCAATAAAATATGCCAGCGTACACATTCTCTTGGATGTCTTCTCCTTGAAACTATCCAAAAACATAAAAAGAAACATTATACCAATTGCTGATAGTGCCACTATAACCCAATCGTTGGGATAATAAGGTGCTAATGTAGTCGCCAGCACAGCGAAAGCATAAAAGATATTTCCTTGTTTGATAATGTCTATTAAACGTTTCACTTTTATGCCTCCTTTGTAATTTCGTGGGTAGCATTAATATGCCATATATTGCTACCATTTATGTTACTACTTGTAGTAATAAAATTAACGGGAACAGGAGGCAAAGATTTTTCCATATTTCCAAATGCCTTAACTCTACTTGAAAACATTACAATGGAACTTATTTTATCTGCCCTTTTTATACTTATCTTTGGCGCATCTTTTGAAGTATCAAAGAATTTTACCTCTCCACTAGCGTCCACTAGTTGATCTAAACTTGCCTCATTTGCAAGGGTAATAACCCTTATGCCCTCCTCCGTAGTAATATAAACTTCTGCGCAAACACCATTTTTAATAATATATCCAGCATATGAAAGCATTCCTTCAAGCAATAACTCTCTTTTATACCTATTCTCACTTGAAATACTATCTAAAATAATAGCTTGTCTTATGTATGAAACAGGCTCATATTCTCTAACGAAAAGTTTCCCTTTTTTTGCTGAAAGTTTATAGTTTATTCTCTTTAAGGAATCGCCAGGTTGATATTCCCTGTGCTCATACCCTAAAAAGCCTGTTGCAGATTTCATCTGATTATTACTTTCCTCACTATCATCAAAATCCGAGGTGTATTGGCTTATTTGTAGAATTTCACTACCATATTCCATCTCCGTATACCTGGGCAGTGTTAATGATACAATCTCTTTATTTACTATTCTTTTTTCATATGAGAAAATTCCAGCAAAATCCCTAAAAATTATCTTTTCTATGGCTATTATGTCCGTTCCAAATACTTTTGTAACATAATCAATATTATGCACATACTTATTAAAGGCATCTACCATACAAACAAAATGGCTTTCCCCCAAATTTTCTAGATACACTTGTTCCTTTAAAAAAATCTCTATAAATGTGAAAGGTAGAGGAAACCTAGAAGATATTTCTATTTTCACACTTATTTTACTGCCTCTCTTATCCTGTATTTTCTTTACTGGCATATCAATCTTAATAAAATGCATACCAATGGCTGTGGAAAGAATTGAAAGCAAAATAATTATACCAAATACAGATAATATAACTACTCCGAGATTTGCATCAAAAAAAAACGTTATAAACGTAAAGAAGAGTATCAGTCCAATATATCCAAAAATTTTTTTAAAGTTAAGTTTAAATCTCATTTGTAAGTGGCACCTCTATAGAATTCACAATGTGATCAAGTAATTGATGTTCATCTGCAAAATTAGCACGTCCACTAGCCGACAATATTATTCTATGGGCCAAAACTGGATGAATCATATATTTTATATCATCTGGAGTAACATAATCTCGTCCATCTATAAATGCCTTTGCCTTTGCAGCATTATAGAGTCCAATACTTCCTCTTGGACTAACACCAAGAGTTATATTTGAATCTGTCCTAGTAGCTACTACTAATTTAATTATATAGTTCTTAAGTGACTCTGCCATTGTCACTTTCGTTACTTCCTTTTGCATAGTCACAATATCACTAGTATCCAAAACCTTCTTAATATCCATGGTCCTTATATGTTCCATATCTAAAATGATTTTTTCTTCCTCAGGTGTTGGATAACCCATAGTTACTCGCATAATAAATCTATCCATCTGCGCCTCTGGAAGATGATATGTCCCATATGTTTCAATATGATTCTGCGTTGCAAGTACCATAAACACCTCAGGTAACTGATGTGTACTTCCATCTAAAGTAATCTGGTGCTCTTCCATTATTTCTAGCAATGCCGATTGAGCCTTTGAGGAAGCACGGTTAATTTCATCTGCTAGTAAAAAATTACATATACTAACTCCTGGATGATATATTAATTCACCAGTCACGCTATCTGGTATACTATATCCAGTAATATCAGAGGGCATAATATCTGGCGTTAACTGAATTCTATTAAATTCTCCATCAAGTGATGTAGCAAGTGCTGATACAAGTCTGGTTTTACCCACTCCTGGAACATCTTCAATAAGAACATGTCCACCACAAAGCAACGCAGCAATAATATTTTTTACTGTATCTTCTTTTCCTACAATAACCTTGGAAATATTGTCCATTAAAATTTTAATATCGTCTCTCATAAAATCTCCTTATATTAAATACATTTTATTAGGCGTTTGCGAAACGCCACAACCCGCATATATACGGGATATTTCTTTTATAAAAAAACAACAACTCCTCACTGATTTATGGTAAAATTGAGTTATTGACAACCAATTTAATATCCATACACCAAG